>Ga0075163_10003628_pt1 | contig 20747 bp, 18 predicted proteins | sample JI1023141ADNA_FD_71478 | JGI IMG/M metagenome (GOLD analysis project Ga0075163, IMG submission 71478) | Wastewater effluent complex algal communities from Wisconsin, to seasonally profile nutrient transformation and Carbon sequestration -... | ecosystem: Engineered > WWTP > Effluent > Algae... | reverse complement strand
ACCCCGCCGACGCTGCCGCAGATGCTGGGGCCGGTTGAGCTGCTGCTGCGGGCAGCGACGCTGCTGCCCGGCGATCCGCGCCCCCTGGAGGGGCTGCTGGGGCTCACCTGGTCGCGCGGCGATTACGCCCAGGCGGCGGACTGCTGCGACCGGCTGCTGGCCCTGCCTTCGGTGGCCAGCGATCCGCTGGAGCGGGCGCGCATCAGCATCGAAAAGGCCCACGTCCTTCTGCGTCTGGAGCGCAACGCCGAGGCCGAGGCGCTGCTGCGTCAGGCGCTGATCGACGTACCGAGCTCTTCGACGGCCTTGCGGGCGCTGCGGCGCTTGCTGGCCGACCGCGGCGAGCTCGATGAGGCGCTGGCGCTGATCGAGCGCGAGCTCAAGCTGGCGGTCACCGCCGAGAATCCTGGCCAGGGCAACGGCTTTGCCGAGCAGCATGCGCAGCTGTGGTGCGATGTCGGACACCTCCAGGCGGCGCGCGGGCAGCATGCGGCGGCGCTCGAGGCCTGGCGGCGGGCGGGGCAGCTCGGCTCGGCGGCGGGCTGGCTGAGTCTGGCCGAGGGGCTGGCCGAGCAGGGCGAGTGGCTGGGGGCGGCCGATGCGGCCGGTCGCGGCGCGTCGCTCTCGGGCGTGAACGAGCGGGCGGCCCGGCTGCTGCGAGCGGCAGAGCTGGCCTTGCGTGCCGACGATGAGCTGCGCGCTCGCGACTATCTGGCCCAGGCTGCAGTGCTGGGCGGCGAGAGCGGGTCGGTCGCCGAGGAGCGGCTGCGGGAGCTCGACGGCGGTCCCGAGCCCGAGAAGCGGCGCCGGACGCTGGAGCGACGGCTGAAGCACACCGGCCCTAGGCTTGAGCGCCTGGAGCTGCTGCGGCGCCTGGTGCTGCTGTGCAGCGAGCTCTACGAGCGCACCGCCATGGTTTCCTATGCCAACTCGCTGATCCGCGAGGCGCCGAGCGATGCGCTGGCGCTGTGCGCGCTGGCCGAGGATGCGATCGAGCACGGGCAGCCCGATCTGGCGGCGTCGCGCCTGGCGCAGGCCGGGGCCATTCCGCAGAACTATCCGCGGGCGACGCGACTGCTGGCCTGCCTGGGCGAGGTGAACGAGCGCAAGGGCAACCCGGCCGCCGCCGAGGTCGCATTCAAGCGGCTGCTGGAGGCGGGCGAGCGCCTGGGCGAGGTGCCTTCGATCGACCTGGCAATCGAGGGGCTGGCGCGGCTGCGCGAGGAGCAGGGCGACGCCGCAGAGGCGCTGCGCTGGCTGCGGCGCCGGCTGCCCTATCTGCCGCCCGAGGCGGTGTCGGCGCGTGCGACGCTGCGGCTGCGCATGAGCGATCTGGCCATGAGCCTGGGCGACCTCGACGAGGCCCGCCAGCAGCTGCTGGCGGTGCTGGAAGAGAGCCCGGCGCAGCGCAGCGCGCTGGTCAAGCTGCTCGATGTGTACCGTCAGGTGGAGCAGCCCAACGAGGCGCTGCGCGTGCTGGATCGGCTGCTCGATCTGACCATGACGCCCGGGGAGCGCGCCGAGTGGCTGTTTGCGCGCGGCGAGCTGTGCGAAAAGCAGCTCGGCGACCTGGAAGAGGCGGAGCGGCTGTACCGGCAGGTGCTGACGCAGTGGCCGGCGCATGCGCGGGCGCTGCGGCGGCTGATCGTGCTGGCGGTGGGGCGCGGCGATCGGGCGGCGGTGGCGGCGGCGGTGGCGGCGCTGAACAAGGCCGGATCGCCGCTGGCGGACGCCCAGATCCCGGCGGCGCTGGGTCTGCTTCTGCCCGTCGATGCCCGCCTCGGGCAGGTCGCGGCCGAGCCAGAGCCGCAGTCGCTCTTCGGCGATCCGCAGACCTTTCTGAAGACGGCCACGCCGGCTGAGCTGGCAGCGGTGCTGTGCTCGATTGGCCTGGGCGGCGCGGGGCTGTCGCGGCTCGACGGGCCGCTGGCCGGCACCTTGCGTGCGCTGGGCGGCAATGCGGGGCCGCTGCTGGCGGCGCTGCGCCAGCGGATGCGCGATGCGGGCGGCTTTGAGCCGCAGGCGGCCGGAGTGCTGGCGCGGCTGTGCGAGCTGCGCGGAATCGGCGCGCAGAGCCTGTATCTGGCGGCGCTGGCCTTCCTGGAGCCAGGGGGCTACGCCGACGAGAAGCTCGACGAGATGGGGGCGCTGCCGGTGCCGGAGGTGGCGCTGGAGGCGGCGCTCCTGGCCGTGCGGCCGATGCCGCCCGAGCAGGCGCCGTGGCTGGTGGTCTTTGGGCTGCTCGGCCGGCACGTCCTGGGCCTTCAGGCCTCGCCGCTGCCGTCCAACTCTGCGGCCGGCAGCGAGCTGGAGGAGCAGCTGAGCGAGCTGGGGCGGACGCTGGGGCTGGCCGGGCTTGAGGTTGCGCTGGTGGACCAGCTGGATGGCGACCCCGCCGTGTGCGATCCGACGCGGCCGCCGCGGCTGCGGCTGCTGCGGGCGCTGGTGAAGGACGGCGCGCAGGCGCGCTTCGCGGCGCTGCGGGCGCTGCACCTCTTGCGGGCCGGCATGCCGCTGTGCGAGTGGGGCGGGGCCGAGGGCATGGCGGCGCTGGTGCGGGCGGCGGCGGCGCTGTGGCTGGAGGGTACGCCGGGAATTCCGCGCGTGGAGGACATCCAGGAGCTCTTGCCGCGCGAGCGGGAGTGGCTGGGCACGCTGCGGGCGCTGGCCCTGCACCCCGAGCACGCTCCGGGCGTGGTCTACGAAGCGCGCGCCGAGGTCGAGGCGATCCAGAGCTGCCTGTCGCTGCTCGACGGGCAACCGAATCGGCTGATCGAGCTGTGGCCGGAGCTTCTGGCCAGCGCGCGGCTGGAGGCGAGTGCGCGGGCGCTGGGGCAGCTGGGCGATCTGCGGGCGGCCCTGCGGGCACTCGATCGGGGCCCTGGGGCGGGAGTGGCTGACGCGCAGGCGGAGCGCCGACGGCGGCTGGCGGCGCTGCGGCAGGGACCGCTGGCGGCGCTGCTGGCGATTGCGGCCTGCCTGTACGAGTAGCTAGGCGAGCGGCGGCAGGGCGAACAGGCGCTCGGTTGCGGTGCGGGTCTCGTCGGCGAGCGTTGGCAGGCTGGTGCCACGCAGCTCAGCGACGACCTGGGCGGTGTGCACGAGCAGCGCCGGCTCGTTGCGCTTGCCGCGCAGGGGGACGGGGGCCAGAAACGGGCAGTCGGTCTCCAGGAGCAGGCGATCCGGGGGAATGATGCGGGCGGCCTCGCGAATCGGCACCGCGTTCTTGAAGGTCACGATGCCCGAGAGCGAGATGTGAAAGCCGAGGTCGAGCCAGCGGCGAGCATCGTCGGCGCTGCCGGTGAAGCAGTGGACGACCCCGCCGGGCGCGTGACCGTGGGGCGACTCCTCGCGGACGATGCGGCGGGCGTCGTCGTGGGCGTCGCGGATGTGCAGCGAGATCGGCTTCTTGACCGAGGCTGAGATCCGCAGGAAGCGACGCATCACGTGCTGCTGCTGCTCGGGCGTCGAGTTCTTGTAGAAATAGTCGAGGCCGCTCTCGCCGACGGCCACGACCCGCTGGTCCTGCGCCAGCTGTTCAATCGCCTGCCAGAGGCTGCTGGCTTCGGGCGTGGTCTCGTCGGCAAGCACGTGGGCGTCGTGGCAGTGGACGCCGATGGCGGCGAAGATGTTCGGGTAGCGGTGGGCAAAGGCGAGGGCCGTGTCGATTTCGCTGCGGCCATGGCCAGAGCCAACGACAATGAGGCGGGTGACGCCGGCCTGGCGGGCCCGCTCGATGACGGCGTCGCGCTCATCGGTGCCGTCTTCGGCGCGAAAGTCCGCGGGTTCCAGGTGACAGTGCGAGTCGATCCACATGGCTGCATCTTCCCGTTTCTCTGGGCCATCAGGTCCGATAAAATGCCAGGCTAAGTCCCTTCAGCGGACAAGGAGATGTCGATGTCTGGTTTCGTCCTCAACTATGCCAACTTGAAGAGTTGGGCCGAGCGCCTCGGGTTGCCGTTCCGCTCCAGCGACGAAGCCAGCCAGATCGCCGTGCTCTGCCACCTGCTGGATCGCGACGTGCCGCTGGTGTTCATTCCGCGGCTTGAGCGCGGGATGATGACCATGGCCGTGACCATGCCATTTGCCGTCCCAGCCGAGCGCTTTGGGGCGATCGGCGAGGCGCTGACCCTGCTCAATGCCCGCTCCTACATGGGCGCCTGGATCCTCAACGCCGACAAGGGCGAGATCTACTTCCGCATCACCGTTCCGGCCCTCGACGTGAGCTACACCGATCAGTCGCTGCGCTTCGTCGCCAGCGTCGTGGCCTCTTCGGCCGAGGCCATGGCCAAGGCGCTGCACGCGGTGGCGCTGGAAGGGGCTGCGCCCAATACGGTGGCCCAGTCTGCAACCACGATCTCCTCGACGTAAGCTCATCTTTTGTACAGCCGCTCGGCCCAAAATCCTGCAAGATCTAGGTAGCTACTGCGGATCCTGGGGCGTTTGGGGGCCCATTTTAAGGCCATCGGCGCACGCCAGTGGGACGCGGAGCGCTCGGTCCATCGGGGACCTGGGAGCAAATCGTGGAGTCAGTCAAGGTTGGCGGAGAGACCTCCGCATACTGCACATCCTGCCGCGAAATGCGGCTCCACGTGGTTGTGGCCATGGAAGAGGAGGTGCCCGCAAAGGTCGAGTGCCGGAGCTGTCATCGCCAGCATAAATATCGGGCGAATCCTCCGGGGACCAAGGTTGCCAAGCCGCCACGGGTCGCGAAGCCAAAGGCGCCGCGTAAGGCTGGGGGCTCGGCATCGGCTGTGGCTGCGGTGCCGGATGTAAACCCGCTGGAGGCTCTGCTGGCCAGTCGTCAAGCCAGCGATCCGCGGGCCTACTCGCCGGCCGAGCGCTATGTGGTCGGGGATCTGCTGGCGCACCCGAGCTTTGGACTGGGTGCGGTGACCAGCGCGCCTTCGCCGGGCAAGATCGCGGTGCTCTTCCGCGATGCGACGCGGCTGCTGTTGCACGAGCGCATTGCGCCGACCAACGCCGGTCCGCGGCTTCAGCCGCCGCCTCGTCGCGATGAAGTGCCGTCGAGCGAGCCGAGCAATCGGCCGCCCAAGGTGAAGTCGGTCCTGTAGGAAGCGCGGGTCGAGGGCGGACGGAAGCTAGCTGTGCTTCTTGTCCGCCCGAAACAGGCGAACGATGCCTGAAAAGACGTTGCCGTCCTGGTGGCCGGCAATCTGCTCCATCTCTTTGTCGTCGAGCCAGATGCCGCCACAGTGGTAGCACTTGTCGATGCTGACGCCGCGGAAGGCGGTCTCATGGAGATCGAAGCCGCACTTGGGGCACTTCATGTAGTGAAGGATGCGCAGCCGCTCCCGCTCTTCGTCGGCCATTCGCCGCGACACTTCGGCGGCTTCGCGCTGCCTCTTGGCGGCCTCTTCGCGGGCAAAGTATTCCTCTTCGGCTTCGGACGGCTTGTTCAGGCTCATGGATTTTCTTCCGGGGTGAGACGGTGGCTGGAAAAAAGTTTCAGCTACTTTTACCACAGACCGGGCCAGGCCGAGCCAGCTACTGCGGCTTGACCAGCTCGGACCCGCCCTTGGGCTGGGTCTGGGCGGGGGGCTTGACCAGCTCCGAGGGCTCTGGCTTGGGCGGCGGGGGCTGTCCTTCGAGCTTGGCGATGGTGTCGCGGGCGACGGTGGCGGCCGCGCCGTTCTGGTTCAGCTCCAGGTACTTCTTGAACCAGGTGATGGCCTGCTCCTTGTCGCCCTTGGCGCGGTAGGCCTTGCCCAGGCCGAAGATGGCGGGGCCGTAGGTCGACAGGCGGGTGAGCGCATTCTTGTAGTGGCTGATGGCTTCGTCGGTGCGTCCCTGTTCGAGCGCGCACTTGCCGAGACCGACGTGGACCGCGGGCACGTGCGCCGCGTAACCCATGATGGTCTCAAACAGGCGCTGCGCCTCGTCGAACTGCTCGTGCTCGACCAGGCGCTGGGCGAGATCCATCTGCTCGTCGAAGGTCTTGGGGAACTCGGTGACCACGATCTTCTTGCTGCCCGTGTTCGCGGCCGGCTTGGGTGGGGTGCTTGCCGTCGGATTTGTCGGCGTGGGCGGCTTGGCCGCTGCGGTCGTGGTCGGATTTGCCGGCGCGGGCGTCGGCGCCGGTGGCGTCGGCGGCTTGGCCGGCGCGGTGGCCGTCGTCGGGGCGGGAGCCGGCGGCTGGGCCGGCTTGACCGCGGTGGTCGCCGTCGGGGCGGGAGCCGACGGCTGGGCCGGCTTGACCGCGGCACTGGTGCTCGGCGGCGAAGCGGTGCTGGGCGCGGCCGGCGGGGTGGGGGCGGCGGTCGGCTTGGCAGTCGGCTGGGCCGGCGCCGTGGGCGCGGTCGGGGTCTTGGGCTCGGGAGCTGGAACCGCCGGAGCCGTGCTGGCCGGCGGGGTCTTGGGCTCCGATTCGGTGTTTGAGGGCGTCGGCGTCGGCGTCGGCGGATTCTGGGGCTGCTCGCCAACACCGGCACTCGGGCCGGGAGGCGTTGCGTTCTCGCCGCCTGGCGTCGGGTTGTCGGGCTTGCCAGCGTGCTGGAGGGCCAGCACGAGCACGGCGGTGATCATGAGCGAGGCCGCAAACAGGAGCAGGCCGCGGCGGCTCTCCTTGCGCTCGAAGCGCTCGGTGTTGTCGACGGAGGCCGAGATGCGCGCGGTGCGGTCCGGATCCGCGGACTCCTTGAGGTGGCGCGGCACCGGATCGTTGCGGGTGATCGCGTCCTCGATGGGGTCGGGGAGCTTCGGCGCCGGCCGCTCGCTGCGCGGCGGACGGGGCGGCGTCGCGAGCCTGGGCTCGGCGGCAACCTTTTCGGGCTCGGTGCGCTCAAAAGCTACCGACTGGCTGCCCGAGCTGGTAGGCGCAGCCGGCGGAACCACTGCTGCGGCGGGCGCGGGCGCAGGCCTGGGCGCGTCCAGGCGCGTAAAGCGGGTCGTGGGCTGCGCGCTCGACTCGTCGTCATCGTCGGCTGCCGGCTTGGCGGCGGCGACCGCTTGAGGGGCGGCGACGGCAACCGGCGGGGGCGGCTCCTTGCGCACCGCCGGCGTTGGCGGTGGGGCAGGGGGCTCGCGGCGCGGCGGCTCGGGCTCCTTTCGCGGCGGCGGGGGCGGAGCCGCAGCAGCGGGCGCCGGAGCCTCCTTGCGAGGTGGGAGCAGGGGCGACGCTGTCGCAGGTGCGGACGGGGCGTCTTTGCGGCCCGGTGTTATCGGTATCGAGGCCGGCACGGCCGCCGGGCGCGCGGTCGTCGGCGGCACAGCGGGAATGCTGGGCGAGGACGGCGAGCGCGGTCGCGACGGCTGGCCCGACGGAGTCATGCGCAGCGGGCTCAGGCCTCCCGAGTTGGGAGTCAGCCCAGCTGGACTTACATGTAGCTTATCGAGCGCAGGCGGCTCTGTGCGAGCAGCGCCCGGGCCCGTGGCAGGTGGCGACACGGCTGCGGCGGGCGGTGGGCCAGTGCGCGGCGGCTGGGCAGCCGGCGTCGGCGGCAGCACCGGGATGGGCATCTGGCCGGTGGCGCGCCGCTTTTCGGCACGCTCCATATCGACGCTGTGGAACAGGGACTCAAACTCGACAATGCTGCCGATGCGACGGAAAGACTTGCCGCTGCGCGAGATCTCGTCGTCGCGGGTGATGCGCCGTTCGAGCATCCACTTGCGCAGCGTGACCAGATCGGCGCAGCTCTGCACGTCGGTGGCGCCGCGCTTGCGGATGGTCCAGGGACGGGCGCTGGGCGACGGTACGGAAGCGCGAGCACCCCCGCTGCTCGGTCCAGATGCGGCCTTGGCTGGCGGCGCGCTTGGGTTACCTGAGATCGGCGCCGGGGCCGGAGGACGCACCGAAGGGACGGGGCGCTTGGGATCGCTCTTTTCCATGGGCATCTGTTCTGGTTAGGCGGCAGCCAGGGACAGCACCGCCAGGGCATGCTGGACTGGCCGCGTTAGCCATTTTGCCGCTGACTTGCGGTGTGCGGCAAGTAATTAAGGCCGCGCTAGCGCCGCAGCCAAAAATGTTTCGATGCGGGTCCACATGCGCTCTGTAACCAGAGGATCGGGAACCATATGGGTAAGGCCGGGTAGGGGCAGGAGCTCGTGCTGCTTGCCGGCGCGGAACAGCGCGTTTGACAGCTTCAGGCTGTGCACGAACAGCACATTGTCGTCGGCAGTGCCGTGGATGAGGAGCAGCGGCCGGCGCAGATCCTGGGCATAGGTCAGGAGCGAGCTCTTGTCGTAGCCTTCCTTGTTTTCCGTCGGCTGGCCGAGGTAGCGCTCGGTGTAGCAGGTGTCGTAGTCGCGCCAGTCGACGACGGGAGCGCCGGCGACGCCGACGTGGAAGACATCGGGACGGCGCAGCACGGCCAGCGCAGCCATGTAGCCGCCGAAGGACCAGCCGAAGATTCCGACGTGCTTGAGATCCATCTCGGGATAGCGGCCGGCGGCGGCGCGCAGGGCCTCGACCTGGTCGTCGAGGGGGATGTCGCCGAAGTTGCCGGAGATCGCCCGCTCCCAGTTGGTGCCGCGCAGCGGCGTGCCGCGACCGTCGGCGGCAAAGACGATGAAGCCGTGGTCGGCGAGCCACTGGTCGAGCATGTAGCGACCCGAGACAGCCATGACCTGGTTGTGATGCGGTCCGCCGTAGACGTCGACGATGACCGGATATTTTTTTCCCGGTTGAAAGCCGCGCGGGCGGACGATGGCGACGCGGAAGCCCTGCACGCCGACCTGGGCGAGCTCGATGTTGGGCAGGTAGGGCGGCGCGCTGGCGACGCTGGGCAGCTCGCCGGTAATCTTTTGCGGCGCCTTGGCTTCGGGCTTCTTGGCCGCTGTCCCGTCGGGGCTGGGTATCTCTTCGACGGTGAACGTGGTGGCGGACGGGGGCGGCGCTTCGTTTGCGAGGCGTCCGACGACCGTGCGAGGCAGGGCGCGGGCGCTGAACGACTGCTGAACGAACACGTCGTGGGCCTTGCCGAACGTGACCACGTGATAGCCGGCCTCGCTGTTCAGCTTGACCGCCGGTCCGCCGAGGATCGGCATGCGGTAGACGTCCTGCTCGGTGGGCTCGACGGCGGCGCTGTAGACCAGCTGGCCCGAATCGACATCCACATCGAGCAGCTTGCGGAAGCCCTGGTCGCGGCCCACCAGCGTGCGCACCAGCTTGCCGCCAAAGTCGCGCAGCTCCAGCTCGGGACCGCCGCTGCGCTCGCTGACCCAGAGGAAGCCAGAGCCGTCGCGCAGCACCCGGGGCACATCCTGGTCGACGTTAACCCAGGAGTCGTCGTGCTCGGCGAGCACGCGGCCGGCCTTCCAGTTGCCGCTGCCCGAGGCGGGCGGCTCGGCGCTGAGCAGCTCCAGGTCGTGCTGGTCGCGCGTAAGGACGCTGAGCAGCAGCGGCCCGCCGGTCTGCCAGACGACGGTGGCGAGGTAGGGGAAGCGGTCGCGCGGCCACTCGACGAACGCGGGCGGCCAGGCGGGGGCGCCGCTCTTGAGCGACAGCACGGCCAGACGCACGATGGCGTTGTCGCTGCCGGCGCGCGGGTAGCGCATCGGCTGCGGCGGCATGTCGGGGCGCAGCACATCGTTTACGTAAAGTGTCTCGACGGGGCGGTTGTCGACCTCGGTAAAGGCGATGCTCTGGCTGTCGGGGGCCCAGAAAAAGCCGCTGAAGCGGTGCAGCTCCTCCTGGGCGATGAACTCGGCGAGGCCATAGGAGATGTGGGGATGGTGACTGTGGGTAAGGCGCCGCTCGCGGCGGCTGAGCACATCCATCACATAGAGGTCGCGGCCGCGCACGTAGGCGACGAGCTTGCCGTCGGGAGAGAGCTGCGGATCGATCGCCGGCTCGCTGTCGGGGGCGGCCGGTGAGGCCTCGCTCGCCCCTTTGCCTGCTGCGCCGTCGCCAGAGGGGGCGGCGATGGGCCGGAGCTCGCCGAACTCGCCGAACTTGCCGCTCTGGCGCGAAAAGACGTAGAGGCGGCCCGAGAGCGGCAGCAGGACGAAGCTGCCGTCGGGGCTGATCTCGAAGTTGGTGAAGCCGCGCAGGGTCTGGCGCATGCGCTCGCGGCGCGCTTTTTCCTCGTGCGACAGCTGCTCGGTGCCACCTTTCAGCAGCTGCGCGGGGGCAAGCAGCTCGCGCGTCTTGCCCGAGGCGACCTCGAACTCGTAGAGACGCATCTCGGGCGAGTCGGCGGTGGCGCGCAGAAAGAGGACGTGCTTGCCATCGGGCGTCGGGATGGCCTTTTGCGGGCGGCCGAGCTGGAAGCCGCGCGTCTTGGCGTGCAGCTGCAGATAGTTGGGATAGGGACCCGCGTGGCCACCCGGCGAAGGCGCGCCGCGGCCCGGAGGCAAGCCGGCAGCACCCGCCAAGGCACCCGGCGCACTGAGCGACAGATAGAGGAGCAGGCTGGCAGATCGCATCGTGAAGATGCTATCACATTTCCTGCGGGTACGAGCGGCGACGAACGGGGGCGGTTAGCGCGGCAGACCGACGGTGATGACCGGCGTGACGCGCAGCCAGAGCTCGCCGGCCGGCATGGCGTCGCCGGCGCGGACCACGGGCTTGGCGTTGACCAGCAGCACGAAGGTCTGATTCGGATTCTGCACGTAGTAGATGAACTGCGCGCCGGCCTTGCTGGCGGTGTCGACGGTGATCGAGTTGGCTCCGTCGGCGATGACCTGGCCCTTGGTCAGCATCGGGATCTTGTCGACGTAGACGGCCTTGGGGTCGTCGATCTTGGTCGTGCCCTGCGGGGCGATGTACAGATCGAGCTGCGGAATGTTGAAGGTGGCGGTGTTCTTGGGCACGCCGTACTTGAGCGAGATGCTGTGAACCACGCTGACCGCCTTGCCGGCGACGCTGGTGGCAAAGCTCTGGTCGTTGGCCAGCGACAGCGAGTAGCTGACGGTGGCGTCGAGCTTGGCGGTACACTTCATGGCGCTGGTGTCGCAGACGCCGGTGACGGTGGCGCCATTGGCGGCGAGCGCGCTTCCGACCTGCGACGCGGCCTGGCTGCACGGGTCGGCCTGCGTGGTGCACGACACCGACGGAACCGTGCCGGTGGAGTTGCCGAAGTTCTGCTTGTACTCCTGGGTGCTGAGCGTGATCGGGATGTCGAAGAGGCCGCAGCCTCCGGAGGCCGCGCCGACGAAAAGTCCAGCGAGCAGGCCGAGCTGCCAGGTGGGGGTCTTATTTGAGCGCTTATATAAATGAGTAATATTTGTATTCATGAATACAAATATACCGCAACGCAGCGCGGGTCAGGGCGCCTGAATGTTGGTGCGATACCACTCGATGGTGCGCAGCAGCCCCTCTTCCAGATCGTAGCGCGGGCGCCAGCCGAGCAGCTCCTCGGCCTTGACCACCGAGGGCACGCGCAGCTCGACATCGGGGTGGTCCCAGCGCACAAACTCGATCGCGGAGCTTGACCCGGTGAGGCGTCGGATGGTCTGCGCCAGGTTGTACACCGTGAGGGTGGAGCGCGGATTTCCGATGTTGAAGGCGTGGCCGGTCGCGCGCGGATCGATCAGCATGAGCAGCGTCGCGTCGACGATGTCGTCGATGTAGCACCAGGAGCGGATCTGGGCGCCGTTGTTGTGGATGTGCAGCGGCTGGCCGCGCAGCGCCCGGACGATGAAGTGGTGCACCGCACCTTCGCCGACCTGGCGGGGGCCGAAGATGTTGAAGGGGCGAATGGTCACGGCCGGGAAGCCGTACTGGCGGTGATAGGTCATGCACAGGTGCTCGGTGGCGAGCTTGGCGACGGCATAGGTCCAGCGCGCCTCGCCGACGGCGCCGAGGGTGGTGGCGTCGAACTCGGTGACCTGATAGGCGAAGCGACCGAAGACCTCGCTGGTCGAAAAGTCGATGAAGCGGCGGCAGCGGCCGGTGGCGAAAGCGGCCTCCAGCACCGTCGCAGTCCCGAGCAGCGAGACGCGCATGGTCTGGGTCGGGATGGCCATCACGGTGTCCACGCCAGCGATCGACGCCAGGTGGATGACGGCGTCGATGCCATCCACCGCGCGCTGCACCGAGGCCTGATCGAGCACGTCGCCGATGACCACCTCGACATTGGGATGGTCGTGGAGCGCGGCGGGGCGCAGGGCGTCGCGGCGCATGACATCCAGGACCCGGACGCGGTTGTGGACGCGGAGCCTCTCGACAAGGTGCGAGCCGATGAAGCCGGCGCCGCCAGTGATCAATATATGCGCGTCGCGGAGGTCGGAAGCGTGGGGTTCGGACATGGGCGCGCAGTCTACCCCAGAGCTGGCGCGGCGCCGCCTGAAAACCGAAGGTCGGGGCCGGTGTCAGCCGACCATCTGGTTGGCGCGGTGGGGGGCGCTGCGCTGGCGCAGCTGGAAGCTGTGGCGCTGCTCGCCGATCCAGTGCATCGCGGCGCGCTCGTCGCTGACGAAGATGGTGGGAATCTCGCGCCGGGAGATGATGCTGGCGGCGCCCAAGGCCAGCCGTGCGGCGGCGCGCACGAGGAGGCTGGTGCCGTAGATGGCGTTTCCGCCTTCACAGGGGTTCTGGCGGTTGAACTCGGCGGTCCAGCGACGCACCTCAGCGCTGATGCTGCCGCCGCCGGATGCATCCACGGCGCAGAAGACCAGCCCTTCGGTCCGGTAGACGTCCAGGCAGATCTCGTGGAGCGTTCGCATCTCGGCAAGGTCGATCTCGCCGAGCGTTCGCAGGAAGACCACGTCTTTTTGGACGCGCACGCGGTGCTTGCCCAGGTACTCCCACTGTCCGCTCTTGAATCGGTCGCGCATCGGACCTCCCGTAGTCGCTTTTTGAAATACGAGCGAGCCGGGCGGAAGGTTCCCAGCTGTCAGGTCCAAGCGGCGCTGCGCCGAGCTGGCCCGCCAGAGACCTACATCTGCGCCAGAGTTCTAACTGGACCGCTAATTGACGGGGATGATCGCGCTGAAGCTCCGGGCGTTCTTGTCGTAGTGGCAGGCCATGCAGGTGTACGGGGACGGTGCGACACGCATGCCGCCACCACCGGTGGCAAAGGTGTCGGTGCGCACCTGCTGACCGAGCTGGTCATACGAGAGAAAATCGATCGCCCCATCGGCGCGCCGCTTGGCGACCTGCACCTCGGTCTCGCGCACGCTGCCATCGACCAGCGTCTCGGCGACGTACACACCCAGCGCGGGCTCGGCATAGATGCGGCGCGGTCCCGCTTTGGGAACAGAGGTGATGATCTGGCCGCTTGTCCGGGTGTAGTCCCAGATCGTGCGGCGAAAGCCATCGAGCGTCAGCGGATAGCCGCGCGCGCAGTGGTAATAGCGGTGAATGCCGCGGCGCAGAAACAGGAAGTCGGGCGCTTTGGCTCCGGTGGGGTCGGCGCTGGCAAATGCAGCGACGACAACCTTGCCCAGCGGCAGGATCGCCAGCGCGGCATCTCGATCGAGCGAGGTGCCAAGCTCGGCGTAGGTCTTGCCCAGCAGGTAGCCGATCGTGGCGCGGGTCAGATCACTGGCGGTGCTGAGGTCGAGCTGCGCTGGCAGCTGGCTGAGATCCAGGGCCGCCAGCTGCTCATCAAAGCCGGGCTGCGCTTCGGTGCTGGTCGCGGGCAGCGCCGGACCTCCGAGCAGGAGCTCGCAGCTTGGAAGTGCGACCGCCAGATCCGGCGAGGGTGCGGCGCTCAAGTCCGAAGTCGGCGGATCCGCATGCAGATCCGGATTCCGATCAGGGACTTGCTCTTGATTGGTTTGCGTGCAGCCGACAAGCGCAGCGGCGAGCAGAAGGGCGCGGGCAGACGAGAGCATGGGCGCAACATACCATCGCTTGGATGCGGCGGAAGCGATCCGTTATGCTGACTGCGAGGTCGCAGATGCCCGCCATTCAAGACTCGGTGCTGATCGCGGCGCCGCAGGAGCCGCTGTTCCGACTGCTTCAGGACTACAAGCTGCGCCTGCGCTGGGATCCGTTTCTGCGCGAGCTGCGCTTCCTGCACGGCGCGTCGGTGGCGGCAGTGGGCGTGACGACCTGGGTGCGCGCCTGGACGGGCCTGACCATGGAGACGGTCTACACCACGATGTCGCCTCCGGATGTGGTGGCCATGAAGATGACGCGCGGGCCGTTCGTCTTCACGCACTTTGCCGGCAGCTGGCGGCTGGAGCCGGATCCGAGCGGCCAGCGCGAAATGGTTCGCGTGACATTTCGCTATTCATTTACGACGCGCTGGGCGGTGCTGCGCAGGCTCGTGGATCCGATTGTGCAGCGCGTGTTTTTGCGCGACATCCGCGCGCGACTCGCGGGACTCAAGCGCGGTGCGGAGCGCGATGGACTTCTGGCTGAGCTGCCGCCGCAGGGCTGAACGTTTTCGTGAAGATGGGAGCTTTGGGAAGGTCCGATTGCCGCCGGAAATTGCTTCCGGTTTGATGCATTTTTCGCTGCGCTGGAGCTCGGCAGCGGCGGCTATTTCGCCGCGTGCTTGGCAGCGCGTCGGGCAAACCACTCGCCGGGATGCTCCTTCCAATAGGGCTGCCCCTTGGGAACCACATCGCCGTCGCTGGCCAGCACCAGCTCGCCCTTTTCCAGCGCATCGACATAGGCGCTCAAGTGCTCGCCGAGCGAGCTGCCCAGAGCCAGAAAATCGCACTCCGAAGTGAGCGCGATCAGCTGTCCCGATGTTCCTCTGGGACCGGGATCGAGATCGATGTAGGTGATGTCGCCATCGAAGTAGGGCGCGCCAGAAATCGGAATGCGCTTCGGGCTGAAGATGACGTTGCGGATGCGGCCGCCGTCCTGCGTCTTGGCCGCCAGATCATCGGTGATGTCATCGGCTGCGGCATCGCTGTCAGCATCGTCGGCGCTCTGCGCGTGCTGCTCCACGATCTCGTCCAGACTCGACAAGAAGCCGCAGCCTGGACACCACATCAGCGGATGGAGCTCGGTGTCCTGACCATCAAACAAGAGGAGCGTGCTCTTTACATCCGCAGGAAAGCGCAGCCGCATCTTCTTTTCCGCGGCCGCGATCTTCTTTTCCGTCACGCCGCTCCGCAGCCGCAGCGACTGACCCTGCTTCTGCGCCCACGCCTCGAGCCGGCCCCATAACGCTTTCATGAAATCAGCTTATCGCGAATCAACTTTTTTAGGGCGGTGTGCCTCGCGCGCATCCCATCGCAGAGTCCGTTCCGGTGCGCTGATCGGCAGGGCGATTCTCCATGGAATTCCCTCGCTTGTGAGGGCCAGGGAGCAGCAAGAGCGGGCAGCCCCTGCGCTGCGGTAAATTTTCCCGCTATCGTGTTGACCAGGCAGGGCCTGTCGGGCTATGAAGGCTCGTGCCGCGCAGTTTCTCGATTTTCTTCCCGATGTACAACGAGCGGGAGAACATCCAGACCACGCTTGCGGAGGCGCTTGCGATCGTGCCGCGGCTCGGCTTCGAGGACTTCGAGATCCTGGTCATTGACGACGGGAGTCGCGACGGTTCCGCCGAGCTTGTCGAGCAGCTTGCAGCCCGCGATCCGCGCATTCGTCTGGTGCGTCATCCGCGCAATCTGGGATATGGGTCGGCGCTGCGCACCGGCTTTCTCAATGCGCGCTGCGACGTGGTCTTTTATACCGACAGCGACCTGCCGGTGGATCTCAGCGAGCTCGAGCGGGCGCTGCCCCTGCTCGACCACTCGGATGTGGTCATCGGCTACCGGATCTGTCGGCATGACACACCGCGTCGTGCTCTGTATTCGCGGGTCTACAACCTGCTGATGCGGCAGCTCTTCGGCGTGCGGGTTCGCGATGTCAACTTCTCGTTCAAGCTGGTCAAGCGCAGCGTCCTGGAGAGCATCTCGCTGACCGCAGCGACGGTGTTCATCGATGGGCAGCTGCTGGCCGAAGCGGTGCAGCACGGCTACTCGATCTCCGAGCTGCCCATCAACTACCAGCCGCGGCGCTACGGCGTGAGCAGCTTCAACAGCCTGCGCGCGGCCTGGGACACGCTGGTCGAGATGCTGCGCTATCGCGTCACCGGCGAGCTGGCCGTGCCCGGATTCGCGTCCGCGCGCGACAGCGGACATGGGTCCGGCGCCGCGCCTTCGGCGGAAGTCGAGCTCTCGCCGCTTACAGATCCAGCAGCGCTGTCGCAGTTCGCCGAAGCAGGGCCCTGGTCTCGGGCAGAACCGGCGCCCGCAGAGCCCGCCGCCCCAGCCAGAAGAGCAGCAGGCAGGAAATAAGGTCGGCGCCGGCCACGCCAGCGAGGGACCAGGTCCAGCTGAGTCCGACCGCGTGCAGCAGTCCGACGCCCAGCGCCTGCGCCACGATCAGGGTCAGGAAGAGCAGAAACACGGCCAGCGCCATGAAAAGCAGGCCGCGCGCCAGCCGCTGCTGATCGCGCTCGACCTCGCGCTGCGCGATCTCGACGTGGATCTGGAGCAGGCTGTAGGCGACGCCGAGCAGCCGGCGTCCGGTCCGCGGTCTTGGCTTCGACTCGGTGTCGTCGAAGGGATCCTCGGAGTCGGAATCGGACCCGGGCTCGACATAGTCGAAGCCGGGACGCGGCCCCCGGGCTGCCGCGAAGTCTGCGGGCTCGCTACTTGGCACGGCTGAAGCCCGTAAAGAGCACTCCGACGATAAACCCAAGTCCGACCGAGACGATCAGCGAAAAGATGGTGTGCTCGCGAATCGATGATCGTGCACCGTCGAGAAATCCGCCGCGCAGCTCGCGCATGATGTGCGCCGTGCGCCGCTCCAGCTCCTCCAGGAGCTGATCGACATGGCCGCCGTCGCTGTCTCCGTGGACGTGCCCCGCAGCAGCCCGCCGCGCCCGCGCTGCGGACCCGCTTCGGGGCTGCGCGGGCGGCTGCATCACGACCTGGAACAGCTCCTCAAGCTGACGGCGGCTGAGCGTCTTGGTGTGCGATGTCCGCTCCGCCACCAGCGCCACGACCTTGTCGAGCTCGCCCGAGGTCGCATCGAGTGCCGCCGCATCGAGCTCGCTCCACTCGCCCAGAATTGCCTCGCGCAGCGCTGGGAAGGCAGCGACGAACGCAGCCTTGCTCATAGTTCCGGACTCGTGGGTCGCCATGGCTACGGTGATCCTCCCTGTCTACCGTCGATGGTATGGAATCCTGCCAGAGGTGTCCAGGCACAATTCCCGACAGGCTGCCTCTTGACGCCAGGGCCATCTGCTTGGAACACTGATACCAAGGCAAAAAGAACATGCACGCGATGCACGGTACAAGTGGTGTCCTGAAACCAAAGCTGCGACCGCTCGTGTGGGCGCTTCAGCTGGGGCTGGGCCTGGGGCTCCTGGGCGCGGCGCCTGCGTGCAGCAAGGATCCCGAGGTGCGCGCCGTCGAGATGACCCGGGAGATCGAAGCGGCGTTTGCGGCCCAGAAATGGGAGCAGGGCGAGAAGAAGGCGCAGGAGATCCTGGCCATGTCGGGGCTGGCTGGCCCGTCTCGCGATCAGGCCAAGCTCAAGGTCGATCAGGCGCGCTCCGAGCAGCAGGCGCGCATCCAGTTTCAGCGCTTCATGGGCAACAAGGACACGGACGTGGATGTCGCGGTCGCCGCCTATCGCGATATGCCCGAGAGCTCGTACTATCGCCAGCAGGCGCGCAGCGATTACGAAAAGCTGCGCGGCGGCTATGTGCAGGACCACCTGGAGCGGGCCGAGGCGGCGCGCGACAACAATCGCTGCCCCGACTTCAAGAGCCAGGTGCAGCTGATCCTCGACGTAGATCCGCAGAATCAGAAGGCCATGGAGCTCAGCAAGAAGCCCTGTCCCAAGAAGGACTAGGAGGACCAGGAGCCGCCTTCAGACCTTGGCGGTGTGGCGCTGGCGGTCGATGCCGAGCTTGCGCATCTTGCTCTGGAGCGTGGTCGGCTTGAGGCCCAGCAGCACCGCCGCTCCCGTCGGACCGTAGATCTGACCCTGGCACGCGGCGAGCGCGCGCTCGATGCACTGGCGGACCGCCTCCTCGTAGCGCAGCGGGGTCTCGTCGGCCAAGGCTGGCAAGGAGGCGCTGCGCCGCTGGACCGTGAAGTCGGGCGGCAGCGCCAGCACCTCGCGGCCGGGCGTCAGGATCAGGGCGCGCTCCAGCAAATTTTCGAGCTCGCGCACGTTGCCGAGCCAGCTGTGGCTGCACAGCTGATCGAGCAGCATGGGCGTCAGCCGCGGCGGAATGCGTCCGTGCCGGTGCGCGAGCTTTTCCAGCAGCACCTCCGCCAAGAGCGGAATGTCCTCGATGCGCTCGCGCAGCGGCGGCAGCGAGATGGGAAAGATGTGCAGCCGGTAGTAGAGGTCGGCGCGAAACGTGCCCTGCTCGATCATCTTTTCCAGCGGCTGGTGCGTGGCCGCGATGAGGCGCACGTCGACGCGGTAGCTGCTCTCGCCGCCCACGCGCTCGACCTCGCCCTCTTGCAGCACGCGCAGCAGCTTGGCCTGGGCGCGCGGCGGCATCTCGGCGACTTCGTCGAGGAGCAGGGTGCCGCCGTGGGCGCGCTCGAACAGGCCGCGGTGCTGGCCCGAGGCGCCGGTAAACGCCCCCTTTTCATGGCCAAACAGCGTGCTCTCCAGCAGCCCCTCGGGCAGCGCGCCGCAGTTCACCTTGAGAAACGGGCGGTTGGCGCGCGCCGACAGGCGATGGATGCGCCGCGCGACCACCTCTTTGCCCGTGCCCGACTCGCCGCGCAGCAGCACGGTGGTGTCGTGGCGTGCGACCAGATCGACCAGCGTCAGGATGCGGCGGCTGCTCTCGCTGACTGCGGCCAGACGCTCGGGCTCGCTGACGCGCTGGAGCTCGCTGCGCAGGTGCTGCGTCTCGACGTGGGCGCGACGGGACAGGCTGGCCACGCGCTCGACCAGCTGCAGGTGGCGCCAGGCCACGCGCAGCAGGTTCGCCATGGCCTCGATGAGCGCCGTCTCCATGGGCGGATCCGCGGCGGCCAGCCCCAGCGCGGCATAGCCGACCAGCTCGCCCTCTTCGAGGAAGGGCAGCACCACGCACTCATCTATGCCCGTGGTCAGCACGCGCCGGATCGCCCGCGGCAGCACCGGCATTTCGTCGCTGTTTCGCAGTCGGCGGCCGTAGCGGCGGGCCCCGGGGCCATCGCTCTCGCTCACCGGCGCCTCGTCGGCAGAGCGCTGCTGCTGTGTCACGGCCACGCCCTGCTCCTCGCAGCTGAACAGGGTGGCCTGAAAGCCGCGCTCCTTGCTCTGCGGGTCGCGCTTGCCCAGCTCAAACCAGCGCAAGGGTAGGTGGCGGCGCACAGCCTGCACAAAGGCTCGTCCGGTCGCGGGGATGGTGTGCACACCGCTGAGCGCGTCCGCCAGCTCGCCCAGAAGCAAGATGCCACGCGTAGGCATGGGCACCATTATAGCGTTGTCACCTAATTTTCGGTGTTCTGCACAACGATATTTCGTTGAAAATTAAACGCGAGCCAGAGCAAGTGCGCGTAACTCTTGGCCATTCGTTGAGGCACGGCCCCTGCTGTAGGACTCAGTCCGGAGGAGCCATGGCCTATATCATCACCGAACCCTGCGTTGGCACCTGCGATACCTCCTGCGTAAAAGTTTGCCCAGTGGACTGCATCAAGTTCGAAGCCCAGCTGGGCCGACAGAAGGTCACCGAGACCGACCTCGACCGACTTCCCGAAGACAAGCGGATCCTGGTCACGAACAACAACCAGCTCTACATCGATCCCGACACCTGCATCGACTGCGGCGCCTGCGAGCCCGAGTGCCCCGTCGACGCGATCTTCGAGGCGGACAACGTCCCCGACAAGTGGACCCACTACATCGAGATCAATGCCGCGTTTTTTCGTCGATAGGCGGCAACCGGCTGCACCTCGCGACTTGCCTACTTTCCCAGACTGCTCTTTAGCTTAGCCAACATCTCCAGCGCCTGACGGGGCGTCAGCTCGTCGCAGTCGAGCGCCCGCAGGGCCTTGAGCACCTCGGCCGCCGCCGGATCGGGGGGCGGGGCCGGCGTGGGCGCAGACTGCGCCGCCGCGGGGCTCGACGCCGGAACCATGAACAGCGGCAGCTGGCTGGTCTGCGGCTGGCCGTGCGCGGGCGATGCGCTCGACTGGCCGCTGCTCGTGGCTTCGAGCTCGCGCAGGATCTGGCGGGCCCGCTCGACCACGGTGCGCGGCAGTCCGGCCAGGCGCGCCACCTCGATGCCGTACGAGCGGCTGGCCCCGCCGGTGACCAGCTTGTGCAGGAACACGATCTCGCCCTGCCACTGGCGAACCGCGACGGAGAAGTTGCGCACCCGCGGGCGCGCCTCGGCCAGAGCGGCCAGCTCGTGGTAGTGGGTGGCAAACAGGGTCTTGCAGCCGATGACGTCGTGCAGAAACTCGGCCACGGCCCACGCGATCGACACGCCGTCATACGTCGACGTGCCGCGTCCAATCTCGTCCAGGATCACCAGCGAGCGGCGGGTGGCGCGGGTGAGGATCTGGCTGGTCTCGCGCATCTCGACCATGAACGTGGACTCGCCGCGGGCCAGGTTGTCCGAGGCGCCGACGCGGGTGCAGACGCGATCGACGATGCCCAGCTCGGCGCGCCGGGCCGGCACGAACGAGCCCATCTGCGCCAGGATCGTGATCAGCGCAACCTGCCGCATCACCGTCGACTTGCCGGCCATGTTCGGCCCGGTCAGGATGAGCAGCTGCTCGGCGTCGGGATCGAGCAGCGTGTCGTTGGGCACGAAGCGGCCGCGCTCGGCCATCTGTTCGACGACGGGATGGCGGCCGTCTTCGATGCTCAGCCGCAGCTCGGTGGTCATGGTCGGACGCACATAGCCGTTGCGATGCGCGAGCTCGGCCAG
>Ga0075163_10003627_pt1 | contig 20748 bp, 15 predicted proteins | sample JI1023141ADNA_FD_71478 | JGI IMG/M metagenome (GOLD analysis project Ga0075163, IMG submission 71478) | Wastewater effluent complex algal communities from Wisconsin, to seasonally profile nutrient transformation and Carbon sequestration -... | ecosystem: Engineered > WWTP > Effluent > Algae... | reverse complement strand
GGAGGTCGTAGGCGCCTGCCCATGCCTCCGACGAGTGGAGACCGAGAGCTGCTAGGGCAAACGAGAAGAGGAACCGTCTAGGCATGCAGAGCTCCGAGAATCAGCGGTCGGCGCAGCGTAACTTGCGCCAGCGAGGCGTGTCAAGGTTCGCGCTTGGGCCCTCTGGGCCGGCGATAACGCCCGATCCGGGGGATCTGGCACGAGGTCTGGTCATGAGCTTCGGGATGGATCTCGCGGCCAAACTCGCGGCCAGACTGGCGGCCTCAATCCCTCGCGCCACGCCGGGATCGCGGCGGCTCTCGGGTGCTTCGGGCCGCACGCCGGCAACAGTGACGGAGCTTCGCGCCGCGGTCAATCCGTTGACGCGCCCGGGCGCCGGCTGTTAGCGTCCAGCCCCCTGCGAGCTCGCCGGGGTGCAGGGTGGCCTCCACCTCCACTGCGGAAGCTCCATGGCACGGCCGGAACAAGCGAAGGACAGGGCGCGCCCGCGACCCGCGAGGCCGTCCGGAGCGGCCCGCTCGGGGGCTTCGCGTTCGGGGCCGGGGCGCGGGTTGCACTGGCTGCTGCTCGCGCTGTTCGTCGCCTCGTGGGCGGCGCTGCTGGGCCCCGTGACGCTGTTCGTCGAGCTCCCGCCGGCGGTCGTGACGGCGAGCTGGGTCGGCACGGCCGCGCTCGCGGTGCTGCTGCTGCGCTGGGTGCTGTCGGGCGCGCTCGGCTACGAGAGCGCGATCGGCCTGCGGATCATCCGCGCCGAGCGGGTGCCCCGCGGCGCGCGCGTGGCGTTCGTGGTCTGCCTGCTGGTCGCCGTCGGCGGGCTGTGTGCCCTCAACCTGGGGCTGCAGAGCCTCGCCCTGGTGATCGCGGTCGCGGCGGCGAGCTTCCTCGGCCTGCTGCTGCTGCTGGTCCAGTACTCGTCGATCTTCGGGACCACCAGCATCGTCGGCGTGGTCCTCGGCGTCGCCGCGCTGATCGTCGTTCAGTCGGTGGCCACGGGCTTCCAGCACGAGTTCGAGCGCCGCGTCCTCGGGGTCTACGCGCACATCAACGTCACCCGCGGGACCGGGATGACCGAGTATCGCCGGTTCGAGTCGTGGCTGCGCACCGAGCCCGGGGTCCAGGGCGCGAGCCCCTTCGTGTACTACGCGATGATGCTGGCCCCCTTCGACCCGGAGGGCGGCCGCACCGACGACCTGCGCCTGGCGAGCGTGCTGGTCAAGGGCATCGAGCCGGCGACCGCCGCGGAGGTGATCGACCTGCCCGCCCACCTCGAGCGCGGCAGCGGGCGAGCGATCCCCCTGGAGGTATTGCGCAGCGACTTCGAGCTGATGCCGGTCCCCGACCGCGAGCCCGAGGAGCTGCCCGCCGCGGTCGCCGCGACCCCCGACCCGCGCGGCCCCGGCTGGTACGACCGCGGCCTGGACCACTACGCCCACGCCCCCGCCGCCCGCAAGCGGATCCCGGGGGAGATCCGCAGCGACCTCGAGATCGGCGACGACGAGTGGCCCGACGAGGTCGCCGGGAGCGACGACGCCCGCTTCGACGCCAGCGCCCTGCCGACGATCTTCATCGGCGCGACCCTCGCCAAGGACCTCGGCCTGCGCGAGGACTCGATGGTGATGGTCGTCGACCCGGGCTCGAGCTGGGACGCCAGCAGCGAGCCCGAATTCCAGTACTACCGCGTCGCCGGCGTGTTCCAGGCCGGGTTCCAGGAGTACGACAGCCGCCTGGTGTACGTGCACATCAAGGAGCTGCAGCGCTTCAAGTACCGCGGCCGCGACCAGGTCTCCGGCATCGACCTGCGCCTGATCGACCCGAACCTCGCCCCGAGCGTCGGCGCAGCGATCCGCGCGGAGCTGCCCGGCCGCGAGTATTCGGTGCTCGAGTGGCAAAACCTCAACGAGAACCTGTTCAAGTCGATCCGGTTCCAGAAGAACATCATCACGGTGATCCTCAGCCTGGTGATCACCGTGGCGACCTTCAACGTGCTGTCGGCGCTGTGGACGATGGTCGTGCGCCGCAGCGCCGAGGTAGCGATCCTGATGTCGATGGGCGCGACCGGGCCCCAGGTCGCCCGCATCTTCCAGGTCACCGGCATGGCGATCGGCCTGTCGGGCTCGCTCGCCGGCGTCGGCTTCGGCCTGGTGCTGTGCTGGCTGGTCCAGCTCTACGGCTACACCCTCGACCCCGAGGTCTACTTCATCGAGTCGCTGCCGGTCGAGATCAGCATCAGCCAGATCGGCTGGATCCTCGGCATGACCCTGGCGATCTGCTTCGTCGCCACCCTGCCGCCCTCGCTGCGCGCCGCCAAGCTGCGCCCGGTGGAGGGGCTGCGCTACGAGTGAGCGCGTGACCACGGTCAGGCCCCGCCCGCGCGCCCGCTCCCGCGGCGCCCTGATCTGGACGGTCGCCCGCCGCATGCTCCTGCGCGAGGGCCCCGGCCTGCGGCGCGCCCGCGCGACGTGGATCGTCCTCGGCCTGACCGTCGCGCTGGGCGGCGCGCTGGTGCTGCTCGGCGTCCGCTCGGTGATCCCTCCGCTCGCGGCCGGCGTCGCGGCCCTCGCCCTGCTCGGCGCCGCCTGCGTGCGCGCCCTGACCCCCGCGGTCGCGGTCGCCGTGTTCGGCATGGGCCTCGGCTGCGCGGCGCTGGTGACGGTCCTCGGGGTGACGTCGGGCTTCGAACACGAGCTGACCGCCCGCCTCGCCCGCATCAACGGCCACGTGCTCCTGCTCGAGTACGGCCAGGATTTCGACGAATATCCGGAGATCACCGCCCGCTGGCGCCTCGACCGGCGCGTGCTCGGGGTCTCGCCCTTCGCGTTCGCGATGGCCGCGGTCGTCCCGGCGCCCGCAGCGCGCGAGCCCGACGCGGTCGGTGAGCCCGGCTCCGCGGAGCCACGACCTGGCCCCTCGGACATGCGACCTGGCCCCGGGGACAGGTCGGGTGGACCTGGCCCTGCGGACAGCCGACCTGGCCCCGGGGACAGCCAGCCTGGCCCCGAGGACAGGTTGCGCACGCCGGTGATCGCGGTGGTCAAGGCGCTGGACCCCGCGCTGGCGCGCGAGCTGCCGGGGGTGCCGACGATGCTGCGCTCCGGCGACCTCGGCGCGCTGCGACCGGGGGACACCGCCCACGCGCCGGGCGTCGCGCTCGGCTACCGGCTCGCGGCCCGCCTCGGGGTCGCGCCCGGCGACTTCGTGCGCCTGGTGATCCCCGCGGAGCTCGACGGCACCGCGGCCTCGGTCGGCCGCCCGCCCCGCCACGCCCGCTTCGAGGTCCTCGACCTCGTCGACACCGGCGTGACCGAGTTCGACACGTCGCTGGCGCTGGTCCACCTCACGGCCGGCCAGTCGCTGTTCTTCGACGAGGGCCGCGTGACGGGCGTCGAGCTCGCGCTCCACGACCCGAACGACGCCGACCACGTCGCCGCCGAGCTGGTGGCGATGTACGGCCGCGACTTCCACGCGACGACGTGGCGCCAGCAGAGCGAGGGCACGATCGCCGGCCTGCGCCAGATCCGGGCGGCGGTGTCGCTGGTCCTCGGCCTGCTCGAGGTGGTCGCCGCGACGGCGCTGATCGCCAGCCTGCTGCTGCTGGTCCGCCGCAAGCGCGCCGAGATCGCGGCGTTGATGGCGCTCGGCGCCGACGGCCGCACGGTGTTCTGGATCTTCGAGGCGGTCGGGCTGCTCGCGGGCGCCGCGGGGGCGGCGGTCGGGCTCGGGCTCGGGCTGCTGCTCAGCGGGCTGGTCGCAGCGTATCGCTATCCGCTGAGCGGCGACGTCTATCCGGTCGATCATTTGCCGGTGCACCTGACGGCCGGCGACGTGCTGATGCCGGGGATCGCGGCGGTGCTGCTGTGCGCGCTCGTCAGCGGGCCGGTCGCGCTCGTGGCCGCGAAGCAGCCGCTGCTGGCGGGGCTGCGTCGTTAGGGTGCCGATCACGCGCGGCGCAGGCGCAGCGAGTTGAGCACGACGGTCAGGCTGCTGAGCGCCATCGCCAGGGCGGCGAGGGCCGGGTCGAGCGCGCGCAGGGCGGCCGGCGCCGCGGCGATCGGGTGCAGGGCCCCGGCGGCGACGGGGATCAGCACGAGGTTGTAGATCGAGGCCCACAGCAAGTTCTGCCGGATCACGCCGACGGTCCGCCGCGACAGCGCCAGCGCCTCCGGGAGCGCGCGCAGGTCGCTGCGCATGAGCGTGACGTCGGCGGCGTGGATCGCCACGTCGGTGCCGGCGCCGATCGCCACGCCGACGTCGGCCCGCGCGAGCGCCGGGGCGTCGTTGATGCCGTCGCCGACCATCGCCACCGGGCCGTCCGCGCGCATCGCCGCGACCGCGTCGGCCTTGTCGCCGGGCAGGACCCCGGCGAGCACGTCGGCGGCGGGGATGCCCGCCTGCGCCGCGATCGCGAGCGCGACCGGGCGCGCGTCGCCGGTCAACATGACGACCCGCAGGCCGTCGCGCCGCAGCGCCGCGATCACCTCCGGCGCCTCGTCGCGCAGGCCGTCGGCCAGCGCGATCGCCCCGAGCAAGACGCCGCCGCGCGCGACCCAGACCAGCGTCTGCGGGGCGCCGGGGACGAACGCCGCGAGCGCGTACACGGCCGCGGAGGTCGGCGCGAGCGGGTCGGCGGCTGTCCTCGCGGACAGGTCGGCTGGCCCCGGGGACAGGTCGGCGGCGGCTGTCCTCGCGGACAGGTCGGCTGGCCCCGGGGACAGGTCGGCGGCGGCTGTCCTCGCGGACAGGTCGGCTGGCCCCGGGGACAGGTCGGCGGCGGCTGGCTCTCGGGACAGGCCCTGCGGGCGGGTCGTGAGGGGGGTAGCGAGGTCGGCTGTCCCTGCGGACAGGTCCGCGGCGAGCGCGGCCAGCGGGTCGGTGTCGACGCCGGCGCCGCGGAGCCAGCGCTCGCTGCCGACGTGGAGCTCGGCGCCCTCGACCTCGGCGCGCAGGCCGTGGCCGCCGACGGCGCGGTGGCGCGCGGCCGCGGGGATGTCGAGGCCCAGCGCGCGCGCGGCGGCGACGATCGCCCTGCCGAGCGGGTGCTCGCTGTGGGCCTCGGCGGCGGCGGCCAGGCGGAGCAGCGCGCGGGGGTCCCCGCCGGCGGGCACGAGCAGCGCGCCGGGGACGGGGCGGCCGCGGGTGAGCGTGCCGGTCTTGTCGAACACGACGGTGCGCAGCGCCTGGGCCCGCTCGAGCGCGGCCATGTTTTTAAAGAGGATGCCGCGGCGGGCCGCCGCGCCGGTGCCGACGACGATCGCGGTCGGCGTGGCCAGGCCGAGGGCGCAGGGGCAGGCGATGACCAGCACCGCGACGGCGCGCAGCAGCGCCTCGCCGGGCCCGGCGAGCGCGAGCCAGATCGCGAAGGTCAGCGCCGCGATCGCCAGCACGACCGGCACGAACACCGCGGCGACGCGGTCGACGAGCCGCTGCACCGGCGCCTTGCTGCCCTGGGCCGCGCGCACCAGCCGGACGATCTGCGCCAGCGCCGTGGCCTCGCCGACGCGCGTGGCCTCGACCTCGAGCGCGCCGTCGCCGTTGATCGTCGCGCCGGTCACCGCGTCGCCGACGGTCCGCGCGACCGGGCGGCTCTCGCCGGTCAACATGCTCTCGTCGACGCTCGAGCTGCCGGCGACGACGCGGCCGTCGACCGGGATCGCCGCGCCGGGGCGGACGATGACGACCTCGCGCAGCTTGACGCTCGCGGCCGGGACCTCGAGCTCCGCGCCGCCGCGGCGCACCGTCGCGGTCGCCGGGCGCAGGGCCAGCAGCGCGCGGATCGCCGCGCCGGCCTGGCCGCGCGCGCGGGCCTCCAGCAGCCGGCCGAGGCCGACCAGCGTGACGATCGCGGCCGCGGTCTCGAAGTACACGTGGTGCCCGAAGGCGGCGCTGCCGAGGCTCGTGGCGATCACCGTCGGCACGCTCGCCAGCGCCGCCACGCCCGCGCCGAGCACGATCAGCACGTCCATGTTCGCGGCCCCGGCCCGCAGCGCGTGCACGGCCCCGCGCAGGTGCGGCGCGCCGGTGTAGAGGAGGACCGGCAGGGCCAGCGCGAGCAGCAGCCACAGCACCCACGGCGCGCCGGCCCAGGCGCCGAGCAGCCCGAAGTCGCGGCCCATGCCGAGCACGAGCAGCGGGGCGGTCAGGGCGGCGCCGACGAGCACGCGCCGCCTCTGCGCGCGCAGCTCGGCGTCCCGCGCGAGCGCCTCGGCCTCGTCGCCGACCTCGCCGGCGATCACGCTGAAGCCGGCGGACTCGACCGCGGCCACGAGCTCGCCGCGGCCGACCGCGCCGGGGACCCGCGGGCGCACGCGGGCGGTCTCGCTGGCGAAGTTGACGGCGGCCTCGGCGACGCCCGGCACGCCCGCGAGGGCCCGCTCGAGCGTGCTCGCACAGTTGGCGCAGCGCATCCCGGCGATCGGCAGGTCGATCGCCCCGGGGTCCGCGCTGGTCGTCGCCGTCACAGGCCGGAGCATAACGCCGCGCCGGCTCGCGCGTCGCCGCCCGGAACACGGTAGGCTGTGGCGCATGCGTCCTGCGCCGCCGATGGCCCCGGTCCGCAGGCTCGCGTGGGGCTGGCTGCTCGCGGCGGTCGGCGCGGCGGGGTCGCCCGCGTGCGGCTCGTCGCGCGCGCGGCGTCGCGGGGCGCGGTCGATCGCGCCGCTCGCGGCGGTCGCGTGGGGCTGGCTGCTCGCGGGGCCGGTCCGCGCGGCGCCGCCGGCCGGGCTGCGGCTCGAGTGGGTCGCGCCGCCCGCTTGCCCGCAGGCCGCGCAGGTGCGCGAGATGGCGGCGGGGGTGCTCGGTCGGCCCCTGGACCCCGGCGCGACGCCGACGACGAGCGTGCAGGCCCGGGTGACGGCGAGCGCCCGCGGCTTCGCGCTGACGATCGAGACCCGGTCCGCCGGCGGCACCGACGTGCGGCGCATGCAGGACGCGCGCTGCTCGGTGCTCGCCGAGGCGACCGCGGTGATCGCCGCGACCGCGGTCGACCCGTCGCTGACGCCGCCGCCGCTGCGCGCCGATCCCCGCGGCGATCTGCCCCCGGAGCCAGGCGCGGGCCTGATCCCCGCGCCGCCCGTGCTGCCCGCGCTGCCCGGGACCGACGCGGCGGCGGGGCCGGCGGGCGCCGACGAGCTGGCCCCGGGGACGCCGGGCCTGTCCCCGGGGACAGGTGACATGGCCCCGGGGACAGGCGCCTCGGGGCTGCCCCCGGGGACAGGTGACGTGTCCCCGGGGACAGGTGCGTCGGGGCTGTCCCCGGGGCCAGGTTCCGCCGCGCGCCCCGACGCGGGCGGGCGGGCCGGGCCGGGCGCGGCCAACCTGTCCGAAGGGCCAGGTCGTTCCGGCGCCCGCCTGCGCGGGGCGCTGCGGCTCGCGGGCGTCGCCGACCTCGGCAGCGGGCCGCTCGGGACCGGGGGGCTGAGCGTCACGGGCGCGCTGCTCGGGGCGCGGTGGCGCGCGGAGCTGAGCGGGCTGTGGCTCGCGCCGCGGACCGCCCGGCCCGAGCCCGACGTCGACCTCGGCGCGCGGATCTCCCTGTTCGCGGCGGCGCTGCGCGGGTGCCTGACGCCGAAGCTGGGGCGGACCGAGGTCCTCGCGTGCGGCGGGCTCGAGGCCGGGGCGGTGCGCGGGCGCGGGGCGGGCGCGCAGCTCGGGGCCGCCGCGGCCGCGGACACGCTGCCGTGGCTCGCCGTGAGCGTCGGGCCCGGGCTGGCCTACGCGCCCGTGCCCCGGCTGGCGCTGACGCTGCAGGTCGACCTCGTGGTGCCGCTGCTGCGCCCGCGCTTCGCGGTCCGCGAGGGCGACGGCTACCGCGACCTGTTCCGCGGCGGGGCGGCGGCGGGTCGGGTGGCGCTCGGCCTCGAGGTGCGGTTTCGATGACCGGGGACCGGGCGCCGCCGGCCCGCGATCTTTCATCGACGGACGGGCCGGACGGCGGCCATGGCCCGCCCGTGAGCGCCTCGCGCCTCGCCCTCGCCCCCGAGCTCGCGCCGGACATCGCCCCGGCCTTCGCCGCCGCATACCGCGAGCACCACGCGTTCGTGTGGCGGATCTTGCGGCACCTGGGGGTCGCGCCGGCGCAGCTCGACGATCGCCTGCAGGACGTCTTCCTCGTGGTCTACCGCCGCTGGCACACCTACGACCCCGCGAGCTCGATGCGCAGCTGGCTGTACGGCATCGCCCGGCGCGTCGCGGCCGACCAGCGCCGGGCCGAGCGCCGCAGCGAGCGGCGCCTCCAGGCCGTCGCGCCGCCGAGCCCCGGCGCGGGCCCCGAGCAGGCGCTCGCGCAGGCCGAGGCCGAGGACTTCGTCGACGACTTCCTCGCCGGCCTCGACCCCGAGAAGCGCGAGGTCTTCGTGCTCGCGGAGGTCGAGCACCTGAGCGCGCCCGACATCGCCGCGGCGACGGGGGTCAAGCTCAACACCGTGTACTCGCGCCTGCGGGTCGCCCGCGAGCTGTTCTCGCGGGCGATCGAGCGGCGCGTCCGCGCCGAACGGAGGGACCATGCGCCACGAAGATGATCGCGACACCCGCGTCCGCGTCGCCCGCGAGGGCGCGCGCCTGCTGCACGATCACCGCGAGCGCCGCGGACCGCCGCCCGCCAGCGCCGACGCGGCGTGGGAGGCGCTGCGCCGCCGGATCGCCGCCGGCGAGGCCGACCCGCTCGCCGACGAGAGCGACGCGCCGGGCCCGGACGCCCGCGCGCCGCGCTGGCGCCGCTGGGCCGTCGCCGCGGTCGCGATCGCGGCCGCGGTCGCGCTGTGGCAGCTCGGCCCGCGCCTCGCCGGCCGCGGCGACGCGGACCCCGGCCACGCCGCCAGCCTCCAGCAGGTCGACCCCGCCGACCCGCGCGCCGTCGACCGCCGCGGCGAGCCGCCGCGAACCGGGCCCTCGGGACATGTTCCAGAGGACATGACTCAAAAGCCAGGCGCAGCGCCGACGCCCGCGGACCCCGGCGCCCCTGACGCGCCCGTGGGCGCCCCGGATCGGCCGGCGCGACCTGGCCCTGCGGACAGGTCCGCGGGGCCTGGCGCTTCGGACAGGTCGGACGACGTCCCCGCGGGCGCCGACCTGGCGCGCGAGCTCGCGGAGCTGCGGGCGATCGCCGACGCGCTGCGGGCGGGGCAGGGGGCCGGGGCGCTCGCGCAGGCGGACGCGTATCTGCAGGCGCACGCGGCCGGCGCGTTCGCGCCGGAGGTGCGCCTGCACCGGGCCGAGGCGCTGTGCCTGCTCGGCCGCACGGCCGACGCGAGGGCGGCGGTGCGCTCGTTCGAGCGCGACCTGCCGGACTCGCCGCTGCGCGCGCGGGCGGCGGCGGTGTGCGCCGCGCCGTGATCGAGGCGGCGAAAAATATATCGACGGACCGGCCGAGCGGCGGCCATCGCCGGGGTGAAAGGACCTCCACACGCATGCATCGCACGCAACGCCTCGCCCTCTCTTCCTTCGCCCTCGCGCTCGTCGCCGGCTGCACGCCGAAGATCGGCGACCTCGGGGAGCTGACGCAGGGCAGCTCCGACACCACCCAGGGCTCGACGAGCGCGCCCGACACCGGCGACGACACGGTGATCGTCGACCCGACCACCGGTGACGGCACGACCGCGGCCGCCGAGTCGTCGACCGGCGAGCCCGCGCCGGCCACGGGCGTCGACATCATCTTCATCGTCGACAACTCGGGCTCGATGGCCGAGGAGCAGCAGCGCCTCGCCGCCGCGATCACGGCGCTCGTCGACCCGCTGGTCGGCTCCGGTCGCGACCTGCGCATCGCCGTCACCACCACCGACGTCGGCAACCCGCGCTGCGCGATCAGCACGCCGGAGTCCGGGGCGTTCCAGACCGCGAGCTGCCGCGCGCGCATCGCCGACGGCGAGTGGGCCTTCCTCGAGGAGGACTTCTCGGCCGCGTGCCTGGACGTGTGCGACCAGGACGCGCTGGCGTTCACGGCGACGACCACCGCCGACGACCCGGTGGCGAAGGTCCGGCCGTGGCTCGAGTGGGACGGCGTCGCCGGCAACGTCGAGGGCTCGCCCGCGGACGCGCTCGGCTGCATGCTCCCGCAGGGGGTCGCGGGCTGCGGCTTCGAGGCGCCGCTGGAGGCGATGCTGCGCGCGCTCGAGCGCACGCAGTCGCCGGGCGACCCGCAGTTCGGGTTCCTGCGCGACGACGCCGACCTGCTGGTCGTGATCGTCACCGACGAGGCCGACTGCTCCCCGAACCCCGAGTTCGGCGAGATCTTCACGACCGAGAAGGTGTTCTGGAACAGCCCGGACGACCCGGCGCCGACCAGTGCGATGTGCTGGCGCGCGGGCGGGGAGTGCACCGGCGGCCCCGGGACCTACGACGACTGCGTCGCCGTCGACCGCGACATCAGCGGGGCGATCACCGTCGACCCGGCCGCGGCGGTGCTGCAGCCGCTGTCGCGCTACCAGGGCGTGCTCTCGACGATCGCCGCGGACAAGCAGGCCGCGGGCTCGGCGGCGAAGGTCCAGGTCGCGGCGATCGCCGGGGTCCCGATCGGCTATCCGCAGGTCCCGCTGGTGTTCAAGGACTCCCCGGACCCGGACATTCAGAGCAGCTTCGGCATCGCCCCCGGCTGCGTCGCCGCGGACAGCTCCGCCGCGCCGCCGCTGCGCACCCGCGAGCTGGTCGAGCAGACGGCCCCGCTCGGCGCCGGCCTGTTCTCGATCTGCGAGTCCGACTTCCAGTCGTCGCTCGCCGCGATCTCGGGCGCGCTGATGGGCGACTGACCCGGCCGGGCCCGCGGCTCAGGTGCAGTACATACCCGTCTTGTTGTTGGGCAGCGCGAGGTTGGTGCAGGCCATGCCGGTCGGGCAGTCCTTCACGCCGGTGCACTTGAGGCCGCACACCTTCTGGTCGGCCGAGATGGCGAAGCACTCCTGCACCGCCGGGACGTTGAGCTTGGGCCCGCAGTCGCCGACGACGTTGCACAGGATCGTGCAATAACCATCGATCACCACGTCGTTCTCGTCGGTGATCGTGAAGCAGCCGTCGGTCAGGTTGAGGTCGCAGGGCGCGTTGTCCTTGCACGACTCGTAGAGGCCGTTGACCGGCTGCGCGTCCTTGGGCGGCGGCGGCGGCTCGTCGGTCGTCGTGCCGTCGTTCGTCATCGTCGTCATCACCACGCCGGTCGTGTCGTCGGCGCCGGTGGTGGTCGACGGGTCGACGGGCCCGGTGGTGGTCGAGGGGTCGACGGGGCCGGTGGTGGTCGAGGGGTCGACGGGGCCGGTCGTCGTCGTGCCGTCGACGCCGGTCGTCGTCGGGTCCGGCGCCGAGCCGCTCGAGCTGGCGTCCGCGATCGCGCCCGTCGTGATCGACTCGGTCGCCGTGCCCGTCGCGCCGGTGTCGCTCACCGAGTCCTGGGTCGCGCTGCTGACCTGGGTCGGGTTGGTGATGCTGGTGAAGCCGCTGTTGCTGTTGCTGGTGCCGCCGCCGTCGGCGCAGCCGTGGACGAGGACGAGCGCGCACCCGAGACCGAGGAGACGAAGCGATAAACCAGACATGATCGACCTCCGAGCGCACCCCGCGGCCGATCCGCCGGCGCGAGCGCGCGCGATCCCGTCTTATCGACATCGCCCGCGCAGCGTCAAGCGGGATCTGCGGAGGGCGCGCCGGAGGGCCACCAGAGGCCCGCGAAGCCCGGCGCGTGCAAGTACACCCGCGGCGGGCTCCAGGGCGCGCGGGCCGGTTCGGTCGTCGTTCGCGTCGTCGCGGTCAGCCGGGCGTGGACGGCGGTCGCGTGACCGGCGGCTGTGGCAGCGAAGGTTGTGGCGGCGACGGCTGCGGTGGCGACGGCTGTGGCGGCGCCGTCGCGGCCCGGCGCGCGCGGCGGAGGGCGCGGTGGCGCAGCAGCAGGCGGACGGCGAGGAACAGCGCGAGCAGCAGGCACGCGGCGCGGCCCTGCACGAGCAGCACGCTCGCGAGGCCGGTCGTCCACGGCATCAGCGGCGGGGTCCCGAACAGCAGCGCGTCGGGCTCGCGGCACATCACCAGCGTCGCGGCGATCCACGCCGCGCCGGGCACCAGCGCCGCGCGGACGACGGCGACGCCGCTGCAGCCGTAGCGCCGCGTCGCCGTCGCGGCGACGGCCACCAGCGCGATCAGCCCGGGCGCGCTGCCGTACAGCAGGTCGCGCCCGAGCGGCGGGTACACGGCCGGGTTCGAGAGCGTCGGCCAGCCGCAGTACAGCGCCACGCCGAGCACGCCGAGCGCGACCCACCCGAGGCCGAGCGCCGGCGCGAGCCAGCGCGGCCCGATCAGCGGCGGGCCGAGCCAGCGGGTGAGCCTGTCCCATCGGGCATGTCCTCCGAGACCTGGCCGAAGAGACAGCAGACCGGCGACGAAGATCAGCGCGGAGATCAGCCAGCGGGTCGGGCCCGGGCGCGGCAGGGTGGCGCCGCGGACGGGGTCGGCGAGGGCGACCTGCCAGGGTCGGCCGGTGGCGTCGGGGTGGCGGCGCACGCCGAGGGCGTCGGCGAGGGCGCGGGCGACGTCGACGAGGTGGATCATGCGCAGCTCGCCGACGTGGATCCCGGGGCCGGCCAGGCACGCGCGGACGATGCGGATCTCTGGCTCGGCGCCGCCGTGGCCGCCGGCGGCGCGGTGGCCGTGGTCGGCGAGCACGAGCCACAGCGTCCTCGGCTCGCGGTTCAGGTCGGCGTCGGCCTGGACCAGGCGGCCGAGCAGCTCGTCGCTCCACGCGGCCACGTCGGCGTAGACCTGCGAGGCGGCGCCGTGGGCGTGGCCGGCCTCGTCGACGCGCAGCACGTGCACGAACACCAGCTCGGCGTCGGAGGCGACGGCCGCGAGCGCGGCGGCGGCGAAGCCGGTCTGGCGCCACTCGTCGGTGACGGGCGCGTCGGGCGGCTCGGCGCGCGTGAACCCGAACGAGTGCACGATCTCCGGGTGCGACTCGGCGACCGCCACGCTGTCGACCTGCGGCGGGACCGCGCCGCGCGGCGGCCGGTCGAGCTTGCCGATGTGATACTGCAAGCCCGACTGCTGCTGGGTGAGGCCGGTCCACAGCACGGTCTGGACCGGCAGCGACACGGTCGGGAAGCCGACGTCGACGCGCAGCTCCTGCCCGGCGAGGCACAGCCGCGACAGCTGCGGGAGGCCCTCGGCGTACGCGGCCCCGAGCCCGTCGAGCAGGACCACGCGCACGCGCGCGGCCGCGGGCACGCCGTCGCCGATCCTGGAGGTCGTCCACACCGGCGCGTCGTGGGGCACGGCGCCGTCGACGAAGAACTGGCGGATGAAGCCGCGGCGACCGGCGGCGAGGCCGACGGACAGCCCGACGAGCCCGGCGATCAGGGCGACCCTCGCGGCGATCGTTCGCGCGCTCATGCGGCCGAGGGTAGGCGATCGCGGCGGCGACGTCAGCACGAAGTCGCCGCCGCGCGCGGCGCTCAGGCCTGGCCGGGGCTCGGGAAGCTGGTGCGCAGGAAGGCGTCCCACACGCGGTCGCTGAACAACGCCCGCTGCGCGAGCAGCAGCCTGGCCGAGCCGCTGACGGTGTAGCGGGCGCGCGGGCGGGCGACGGTGATCGCCTTCTCGATCGCGCGGGCGACGTCGTCGGCCTCGCCGGCGAGGCGGGCGAGCGGGCCCTTCTCGTACGACTCCTTGGTGGCCCTGGCGACGGCCGCGTGGAACTCGCCGTAGGCGTCGTCGTCGGCGGCCGCGGGCGCGTCCATGCTGCCGACCGCGGCGTCGCTGAAGGCGGTGCGGATCAGGCCGGGCTCGATCAGCACGACCTGGACGCCGAAGGCGCGGACCTCGAAGCGCAGCGCGTCGCTGATCGCCTCGATCGCGTACTTGGTCGCGTGGTAGAAGCCGCCGCCCGGGAACACCAGGCGCCCGCCCATCGAGCTCAGGTTGACGATCCGCCCGGCCTTGCGCCGGCGCATGCCCGGCAGCACGAGCTGGATCAGGCGCACCGCGCCGAACACGTTGGTCTCGAACTGCGCGCGCACGCGCTCGAGCGGGACCGCCTCGATCGCGCCCGACTGGCTGTAGCCGGCGTTGTTGACGAGCACGTCGACGGCGCCGTGCTCGGCCTCGATCGCGCGCACGGCGGCGGCCATCGACGCCTCGTCGCAGACGTCGAGCGCGAGCAGGCGGCAGCCGTGCTGCTCGAGGTCGGCGATCGCGGCGAGCTTGCGCGCGCTCGCATAGACGACGTGGCCCCGCGCGGCCAGCCGGATCGCGGTGGCGCGACCGATGCCGGAGGAGCAGCCGGTGATGAGGATGACCCTGGGGGCGTCGGTCTTCTTCTGCATGGCGGTGGTCATGGTTCGCGGTCCTTCCAGTTACTCGAGCGCGCGCAGGCCCCGGGCGGCCAGCTTGCTGCGGGTGGTGTCGTAGGGCGGGTAGAAGAAGCTGGCGAGCGCGCCGCCTCTCTGGGTCAGCACGGCGCGCGCGTGCGAGAACGCCTCGAAGCCCCAGCGGCCGTGGTAGCTGCCCATGCCGCTGGCCCCGACGCCGCCGAACGGGAGGTTCGGGTTGGCGAGGTGGAGGATCGCGTTGTTGACGACGGTGCCGCCGGCGCTGGTCTGCGCGAGCAGCTGCTCCACGCGCGCGCGGTCGTCGGCGAAGATGTACAGCGCGAGCGGGCGGTCCTTGCCGCGGATCAGCGCGACGGCCTCGTCGATCGACTCGAAGCGCAGCACCGGCAGGATCGGCCCGAAGATCTCGTCGGCCATGATCGCGGCGTCCGGGGCGACGTCGGCGACGATCGTCGGCGCGAGGTAGCGGTCGGCGACGTCGTGCTCGCCGCCGATGACGACGCGCGCGCCGGACTCGAGCGTGCGCCCGAGCGTCTGGCGCAGGCGGGCCAGCGCGCGGTCGTCGACGAGCCGCGCGAGGTCGGGGCTGCGCCGGCGCGCCTCCGGGGTCGCGCCGTAGGCGGCCTCGACCGCGGCGACGCTGGCCGCGAGGAAGGCGTCGTACTGCGAGGCGTGGACCAGCGCGTAGTCGGGGGCGACGCAGGTCTGGCCGGCGTTGATGAACTTGCCCCACACGATGCGCCGCGCGCTGGCGACGACGTCGGCCGAGGCGTCGACGATCGCCGGCGACTTGCCGCCGAGCTCGAGCGTGACGCTGGCGAGATGCTTCGCCGCGGCGAGCATGACCTTGCGCCCGACCGCGGCGCCGCCGGTGAAGAAGAAGTGGTCGAAGGGCAGCTCGAGCAGCCGGTCACCGAGCTCCGCGCCGCCCTCGAACAGCGCGACCTCGTCGACGGGGAACACCGCGGCGATCAGCTCGGCGAGCGCCCGCGCCATGTGCGGGGTCTTGTTCGACGGTTTTAACACGACGACGTTGCCGGCCGCGATCGCGGCGACCAGCGGGCCCATCAACAGGAAGAACGGGTAGTTCCACGGCGCGAGGATCAGGACGACGCCCTTCGGCTCGCGCCGGACCTCGCTGCGCGTGCCGGTCAGCACCAGCGGGGTGCGCACCTTCTCCGGGTCCATCCACGCCTCGAGGTGCTCGGTCGCGTGGTCGATCTCGCCGAGCGTCGGGAACAGCTCGGTGAGCTCGAACTCGGTGGCGTGCTTGCGAAAGTCGGCGTGCACGGCGGCCGCGAGCGCGTCGCGGCGGGCGACGATCGCCTCCTTCAAGCGCAGCAGCCGGGTGATGCGCGCCTCGGCGCTGCTCTGCGCGACCCGCCAGCGGGCGGCTCGCTGGGCCTCGAACACTTCGGCGATTCGATCGGTGGACATCTTTGAAAAAGATCCTTGGTGACTGGCGGTCGGATATTTGATGACCGCGGGTCATTTGTCAAGGATCTTTGTTTGACGCGGATTTTGGCGCGGACGGGCGTCTGCGGGTGTGGGTCCGCGGGCGCCGTCGCCCGCGCTGCCACATCGTCCACACGGAGCTCAGTCCACGCGGCCGCGCATCAGCAGCATGTACGTGACGCCGGAGCTGAGCACACCGGAGAACCACGCCCCCTGGAACAGGAAGTCGAGCCCCGGCACCAGCTTGCCGAGCAGCACGACGACGACGCCGACGATCATCGCCGCGATCGCGCGGAGGTTGAAGCCGCGGTGGTAACGGTAGGGCCCGTCGCTCTGGTAGAGCCCGGCGAGATCGAGCCGGGTCCCGCGCAGTAACCAATAGTCGGCGAGCAGCACCCCGCTGACCGCGCCGAGCAGGCCCGAGTAGCTGATGAGCCAGTCGATGTAGACCTTGAGCACCAGCCACGGGCACAGCAGCACCCCGAAGACCGCCGCGATCAGGCCGCCGGCGCGAAACGACACGTGGCGGGGGAACGCGCTGGCGATCGAGTTGGCCGGGCCGACGACGTTGGCGGCGATGTTGGTCGACAGCGTGGCGACCGCGAGCGTGAACATCGCCACGAACGCGAGCAGCGGGCTGCCCGTGTCCTTCGAGAGACGGACGACGAGCTCGACGGGGTCCCAGATCGCCTCGCCGTAGAGCAGCACCGTCGCCGAGGTCACCGCGACGCCGATGAAGCTAAACAGCAGCATCGTGGTCGGGAGGCCGTAGAGCTGGCCGAGCAGCTGCTCGCGCTGGCTCTTGCAGTAGCGCGTGAAGTCGGGGATGTTGAGCGAGAGCGTCGCCCAGAAGCCGACCATCGCGGTCAGGCCGGGCAAGAACACGTAGATGAGCCAGCCGCCGCCGCTGTGGCCGGTGTCGGCGACGAGGCTGCTCGAGTGGGCGAGGATCGTGCCGAGGCCGCCGGCGGCCGCGACCGCCCAGCCGAGCAGCGCGAGGCCGACGGCGATCAGGAACGGCGCGGCGAAGTTCTCCAGCCACTTGATCGACTCGGTGCCGCGCCACACGAAGGCGACGTTGATCAGCCAGAAGCCGAAGAAGCTGATCCAGCTCGGCAAGGTCAGGCCGATGAAGGTCGCGCCGCCGCCGAGGGCGAGCCAGCCGGGCCACAGGATGCCGAGCATCGCCGAAATGGCCTCGCCGCCGATGTACGTCTGGATCCCGAACCACCCGCACGCGACCAGCGCGCGCGCGAGGCTCGGGACGTGCGAGCCGAACACGCCGAAGGCCGCGCGCGCGAACACCGGGAACGGCACGCCGTAGCGGGTGCCCGCGTGGCCGCACAGGACCATCGGCACCAGCACGATCATGTTGCCGAGCAGGATCGCCAGCATCGCCTGCCACCAATTCATGCCGCGGGCGACCAGCGACGCGGCCATCATGTAGGTCGGCACGCACACGCTCATGCCGACCCACAGCGCGGCGAGGTGCCAGCGCGTCCACGTCCGCTGCGCGCGGGTGGTCGGATCGAGGTCGCGGTTGCGCAGGACGGGGTCGTCCGGCGGATGATCGAGCTCGACGAGATCGCTGGCGTCAGTGGTCATGGACGGAGAGCGCGGCGGCGCACGGTTTGTTGTCGCCGAGGCCGCGGCCGATGTCCATGGGATCCACGGACGTCACGGCCGCGGCGTGAAGCGGGCGAGCAGCTCCTGGCCGTGGCGGCCGAGCACCGAGCCGGCGGCGACGGCGAGCGCGGCGATCGTGAAGCGCCGGCCGAAGCGGGACCGCAGCTCGGCCTCGTCGACGCGAAACGGCGGCCCGCCCGGACGGCCGTGGGCGTAGAACAGGCCGACGAGCGCGCCGCCGGGGGCGAGGTCCGCGGCGACGCGATCGACGTACTCGTCGCGGCGGGCCGGGTCGATGGCGCAGAAGCAGCAGTGCTCGACGATCAGGTCGAAGCGGTCGGGGGACGGCGCGAACAGGTCGCGGACCTGCCAGTCGATCGCCGCGGCGGGGTCGGTCAGGGCCCGCGCGGCGGCGATGGCGGTCGGCGCGAGGTCGATGGCGGTGACCCGCGCGCCGAGCCCCGCGAGCAGCCGCGCCTCGTGGCCGCGGCCGCAGCCGAGGACGAGCGCGCGCAGGCCGACCGGCGGCGCGGCGGTGAAGTAGTCGACGAGCGGCGGGGCGGCGCGGCCCAGCTCCCAGCCGCCGGCGTCCTCCTGATAGATGTGGTCCCAGAAGGCCGCGTCCGAGGGGGTGGCGCCGGGCAGGTCGGCGCCGCGGGTGCGCACCTCGGCGAGGACGGCCCGGGCGACGGGGGCGAGGTGCCCGGCGAGCGCGGCGAAGTCGTCGCCCGCGAGCACGAGCGGCCGCGGCGGGGCCGCGACGGTGGTCAGGCGCAGGACGCCGGCGACGGCGTCGACGGACAGCGCGCGCAGCCCGGCGCCGGCGCGTTCGGCGAGGGCCGCGAGCAGCGGGGCCGCGGCCTCGTGCACGCGCTCGAAGGCCGCGCCGTCGAGGTCGCGCGGGTGCTCGCCGCGGTGGTCGCAACCGACGGCGCGCACGTGCCGGTCGGGGAGGTGAATCTTGAAGCTGCGCAGATCCATGGGCCGACGCGACGATGCGACGACGGCCGCGGGAACGCAACACGATCAGGCCGGGGCGATGTCCTCATAATGCACCGCGAGCAGCGCGCCGCACTCGCTGCAGGCGCGGCGTCCGTCTGCCAGCGTGCACACGGCGACCTCGCGGCACTCGCAGCACGGCGCGCTCGGCTCGGTGCTCTCGGGCGCCGGCTGCGGCGGCTCGAGGTCGCGGAGCTTCTCGCCCAGGTATGTCGTCGCGGTCTGAAACGTGGTCCGGCAGGCGGCGCACACGTGGTTGAAGCAACAGCGCGGCTCGCACGAGTAGACGATGTCGAGGCCGCCGCAGGTCGGGCAGGCGAGGCGGAGCGGGCGGGTGATCATCGATCGAGGTGGTGGTAGGGGTCGAGGGTGCGCAGGCGCGGGTCGTCGACGCGGCCGCCGACGGTGAAGTGGTAGAGACTCTGCAAGTCAGGGCCGTGCAGGCCGAGCAGCTCGTGCATGCGGTCGTCGAAGAAGCAGCCGATGCCGGTCGCCGCGACGCCGAGCGCCTCGGCCTCAAGGTAGAGGATCTGGCCGATCGCGCCGGTCTCCCAGTAGAGCCGGCGGTAGTTGTACGGGGCGCCGTCGAGGCCGCGCATGTTGGCGATCATGCCGAGCGCGAAGCAGCCATCCGCGGCGATCGCCTGGCCGCACGCGATCGCGCCGGCGGTCCGGCGGCCGTCGCCGCCGCGGAGTAGAGAGAGGTCGAGCGCCGCGGGGCAGCCGTCCGGGCGCGTCCACGCGAACTCGGCGTCGGCGCTCGCGCGCCACAGCCCGCGGCGGGCCGGGTCGCGCAGCAGCAGGTACAGGCCGGGCTCGAGGTCGGCGACGCGGTGCACGAAGAGCGCCAGGTCGACGCGGGCGGGCCCGGCGAGCGCGCGCAGCGGCGGGCCTTCGGGACATGTGCGAAGGAGCATGTCGTAAAAGCCAGATCGCGTGAGGCCGGTGCGGCCGTCCATGGCGACGGCGCTGCGACGGCCGCGGATCAGCGCGGCCGCGGGCCGGGGCGCGACGGGGTCGTGGGCGGCGACATCTGCGGCCCCCGGGTCTGGCCCGTGCGTCGGTCTCGCGCTCGGGTCCGTCCGATCGGCGGGCGGTGGCACGGTGTTCGGGTCGGGCTCGCGTATCGGGCTCGCGGCCGTGTTCGGATCGGCCGCAGGCGTGGGATCGTGGTCGGGGCGGCGGGTCGCGTGTTCGACCTCGACGATCGCCGGCCACGGCTCGTGCCCCGCGCTGAGCCGGTTCGGGGTCCCGGCGAGCGGGGCCGCGGCGAACCATGCGATCGCGGCGGGCGGCGGGGTCCAGGCGCGAATTGGATCTGTCTCTTCGGACATGTCCGAAGGAGCGAGTATTAATAAAGTCTCGGGGAGCTCGGGCTCGTCCTCGTCGTCGTCGCGCAGGCCGAGCAGCGCGCGCAGCTGGGCGTCGCCGGGGCGCGGCAGCTCGAGCGCGCGCCAGCCGAGCAGCGCGGCCGCGAGGTCGATCGCGGCGACCGCGTGGCCGAGGTCGTGCTGGCAGTAGCGAAACGCCCGCTCGCCGTACTTCCACGCCTCGCGCCAGGCGATCGAGGTCAGGCCGACGAGCAGGCGCGTGTGCGGCAGCCCGGCCCCGAGCGCGTCCCATGTCGCCGCGGGGATCGCCGCGCGGCGCTCGAGCGCGTGCAGCAGCGGGCTGTAGTGGTAGAGGCCGGGGGACTCGGACAGGCCGGCCAGCGCCGGCGCGAGCACGTAGGCCTCGGTCGGGTGCAGGTTGCCGCTCGAAGGATTGACCCGCAGCGACCAGCGCGCGGCGCCCTGCTGCTTCCACGCCGAGAGCGCCAGGCTGTGCAGCAGCAGCGCGTCGAGGAAGTCGGTGTCCAGCGGCGCGGGCGTGATGGCTCTCGGCTCGAACAGCGCGGGGTAGTCGGGGCCCGGCGCGAGCGGGCGGCGGGGCAGGGCGAGGGTCTCGGCGCCGCGGTAGACGCGGAACGGATCTGGTTGGGTGTCCCAGTCGAGGTAGCCGAGGGCGGCCGCGTAGCGCCCGGGGCGGTGCTTGCTGCGCTCGTGGTAGGCGCGCACGCGGGCGAGATCGGTGTCCGACACGCGGCGACCATACCAGGCGCGCGCGCGCACGCCAGCGCTCGCCCGGGGCGGTCAGCCGGCCAGGGCGCGCAGGCGGGCGAGCTTGTCGGTGAACTCCTGCAGCTCGCGGCCCTTGAGCCCGGCGGCGGCGGCGGCGTCGGCGTCCGAGCCGCCGCGCAGGAGCAGGCCGATCGCGCGGGCCTCGAGGCGGCTGAGGGGCAGGGCCTCGCGGCGGTAGTCGACGAAGGCCTCCCACGCGACGGGCACCCAGGCGCGCACGAACGCGGCCATGGCCTCGGCGAACACGCGGATCTCGA
>Ga0075163_10003626_pt1 | contig 20752 bp, 18 predicted proteins | sample JI1023141ADNA_FD_71478 | JGI IMG/M metagenome (GOLD analysis project Ga0075163, IMG submission 71478) | Wastewater effluent complex algal communities from Wisconsin, to seasonally profile nutrient transformation and Carbon sequestration -... | ecosystem: Engineered > WWTP > Effluent > Algae... | reverse complement strand
ACTTCCTGTAGCGATTACTGCATCAATTTTTTTTAACCCGCCTACACTAAAATCAATTTGTGAAACAAAACACGGTTCAATGTTGCAGAGTATTCTAACTAACATAGGAAGTAAGAGTGCATCATCGCTCGACAATTTTATAACAGCACAATTTCCACTCATCAATACCGATAAAAAATCATGAAAACCCACCAAAGGAATATTACCGGCCATTACAATTCCTATGCGCTTTGCAGGTGAACTATCTGAAATCTGGTAGTTACTTACCCAATTTACTAAATGCTTTTCTTGCAACATATCCGCAATTGCCAATAAGGAATTACGCACATTATTTTCGGTAAACCACCCGTTCTGCAATTTTACTGATGTGATGAGTTGTTGTGCCTGAGAATAATAGAGCGTGTTTAATTCTCCAAAATCTGAATCATTTTTTTCATTGCTTGCGAGTTGATGCAGATATATGCCGAGTTTTGCAAATGCAGCAACTCGTTGTTTAAGTTTCATAAGTTAAAAGCAGTAATTTGATTTTTCTAAATCCTTGTTATATTTGCAAAGTAAAGGCAAATCTTCTTAACTAATTTATAAAAAAGCTATGGCAATAAAAATTACCGATGAGTGCATCAACTGTGGGGCTTGCGAGCCTGAATGTCCGAATAATGCAATTTATGAAGGCGGAAATGAATGGCGTTTGGCAGATGGAACCTCACTAAAAGGTGGAGTAACTTTATTAAGCGGTGCTAGTATGGATGCGGATGCTCCTCAAGCTCCCAAAGCTATGGATACCTATTACATTGTTAGCGATAAATGTACTGAATGTGTGGGTTTTCATGATGAACCACAATGTGCAGCAGTGTGTCCTGTTGATTGCTGTGTTGATGATATGGATGTTCGTGAAAGCAAAGAACATTTGCTTGCAAAAAAGCAATCTATGCACGTATAAAAAGTAACTAAAATAAAAAAAGAGACTGTTGATTTTCGACAGTCTCTTTTTTTTGCGCTTAACTTACCACTTGTGTATTTTGCTCATTCATTATATAGTTCAATCAATGCTGTATTCCTATGTGTCGAACTTGGAAATATCAAAAAATATGGAATTAATAAAATAATTAGCTATTTGTTTAATCTATAATTTAAGGTATTTCGTCACTTTAACAGAAGATTTAATAAAATACATACCAGAAGCAAACTCATGGATGTTTAGTACAAAATTAGTATCCGCAATTTTTGAATCATAAATAATTTGTCCCATACTATTTGTAATGGTAATTCTAGATTTTTCTTTTAACTGCACTGTAATTAAGCCATTGCCAGGATTAGGATATATTTTTATGCCTTGTGATGCTTGAGTTGCCTCAACAGCATTAGGAGAATAGTGCATTTTATGATAACCTAAATAACTAGTTGTATTTATTGGGTAAACATACCATTGATTTTGTGAAATAGTCCAATTGGTTTCAGGATTATTAACCAGACTATCTCTAACTAATGTAAAATCAGAAGTTGCTCCACCACCAGAAATCGGCCAATTTAAACCGGGATCTATTCCAATTTCTCCAATAATATCGATAGGAACATTATTCTTCTTAAGCACAATTGCATCGTCACCATTATAATTGCATGCATTTGAAAGAATATCTGCAACAGCAGTAAATTGTGTTGATGCACCTGTGTTGGCCAAAACAAAAACATCTCCGGGAGCTAAATTGCCTGCTAATACCTGCGAATTTGTAGGTGTTGTTGAACCATTAATATAAAGTTCAACTTTGTAAATTGATAAATCAATTAATGTACTGGTAGGATTAAAAATTTCAAGTGCCTTGTTATTTGAACTTCCTTCGATATATTCAGAAAATAATAAATCATTTCCGGTACCTGCCGGAAAACAATAAACTGTTATGTTGGCACAATTTCCATTTGTACTGCAGCCACCCTCGCCACGAACATAATAAGTTGTAGTTACACTTTGTGTTACAGTAATGCTGGTGCCTGTACCAACTATATTTCCACCACAACTGTCGGTATACCAATTCCAAGCCGTTGAACCATTTAAGGAACCACCATTAATTGATAAAGTAACCGGATTGTTATTACAAACATTTGTTGCTGAACTTGACAATGTGGGCAATGTTGCTGCAACACAAGGGGAATAGGTATGAATATATGGACGGCAGCCATCCACTAAATTAGACAAATTTTGTGTGTTATAAATATCTCTGTTAACGGCAAAATAGTTATTCATTGGATAATACTTACGAATGAAACTACCATTGATATTTAAATAACTAAGACCATTTGTTACTAAATACACAACCCCATTTGCAAAGTTGCTTTGCACTATATTATCGTTCGTCGCATACACTTGATCGGTTGGAAAGTAGCTTGTAAAATTCAAACTGGTATTTGTATAAATTTGTTTGGTTATTTTGTTAACAGCAAATGAATACAAGGCATATAGATTTTGACTACCAGTTCTTGCCATTCCCATAAACTGTGCATCATTATTTGAATTATTGGTTTTTAATCTAATAATTTCGCCTGTTGGGTTGCGAAATTGCATTGTGTTATTATAAAAATATAATCCTGAAAAACTGTGGTAGGTAGTTGTAAAAGCTGCGGTGCTATTGGTATAACGAGTATTACATAACGTTCCCCAATTATTGCTATTACTTAAACATAATGTATACAAAATATTTAAATCCCCATTTGCATATTCTAAAAGTTGAACAGAGCCATTCGGAGCAATACCGTTGCTATAATTAAAATTATTAATTACCTCGTAAGTGTTGGTTGTGACTTTGTATCTATATAAAACACCATAGTTATTCGTTCCACCCCCTTCAGTTAACCCATAAAAATAACCATCATTGTTACAATATCTCAAGGAAGCATTGCTTCTTGGTATGGAGCCATTAACACCATTAAAATGATGTTTCACAAGGTAAGTATTGGCTATTGGATTCCATTCAAATAGGACACCAAAACCTTGACTGCCTCCTGAATAGGTAATTCCGTAATATTTACCATTTGGATGTTTCATTAACTCTCCTACTACGTAAGCTCCTTGATTAGCTGTTGTGGTTTGATAAAGAATTGAAAAATGGTTTGTGAGTGTATTTATTTTATAAATTTTAAACAATCCTGATTGAGATGTCAATACTCCATAAATTAAACTGTCGTAAATTCCCTTTACTAAATTACCGGTTGGAATACCTTCAATTTGTGATGATAATACTTTTACAATGGTAACCGGGTTGTTCAAACTTGTATCAGTTTTATAAATAGTATAACTTGAACTATTTATTGTTGATTTGGCAACACCCCAAATTTCAGGAGCTTGTGAAAATGAGCGTTGACAAACAAGAAGTAATAGAATGAATAGTTTTAAGTTTTTCATTTTATGTAATTTTTTTGAGTTATTATTATTTTTATGATAGGTCAGTTTTAAATTTATTAGTTCGAAAACTGTTTAATAAATAGATGGTTACAAGATCTATTCGAACTTGTAACCCTTAAAAAATAAATTCCGGGAAGATATTTTTTGAGGGGTATACTTTGAAAATCCGACTTAATAATAAGAGTTTCTACTATTGCTCCGATGCTATTCAATACTGTCACTTCAGCTCCATTTGCATCAGTTACATTTATATATTCATTCGCAGGATTCGGATAGAATTTAATGTTACTTTGATTTGTGATTTCAGGTTCAATTGATAAACACAAATCAACAATCTGTGTATTGTAAGCATTATTACTACAATTATTTAAATCCGTATAAGTATAGTTTATTAAAAAACTTCCTGCCCCCGAAAGTGATGGATTAAAAATACTATCGTTTGAAATTCCTACACCTGTATACACACCTCCAGCGGGGATTCCTGCTTGCAAAACGATGGGATTGCTACTAAAACACAACGTATCGAGTTGTGAAAAAATAATTGTTGGTAGGCTGTTTAATGTGATGTTGAGTGTTTGCGGCAAACTTGTTCCACAACCATTAGCAGCTCTAACACTAACTGTTCCGCTGCTGCCAATTGCAAATGCTAAGATGCTATTGCTTAAAGATGAACCTGACCATCCATTTGGTAAAATCCAATTATAACTGCTTGCTCCCGGTATAGAGTTTAAAGTATATGTTTGACTACTACTATCGCAAACAGAAACAGCTCCTACAATGTTTCCTGACATAATTGGACTATTATTTACTATTACATTCATTGCTATTGAAGCTGATGACCCACATGAATTAATTGCTGCTACTGTTATAACTCCTGTGGCAACTCCGGTTGTAATATTAATCGTATTGGTAGTAGAAGTACCTGTCCAACCTGTTGGCAAAGACCACAAATACGATGAAGCACCAGCGACTGAATTAACTGAATAGCTTTGTGATGTTGATTCACAAGTAGTATCATTACCCAATATTGTTACTGGTGATGGGGGCACACTTCCAGTACCTGCTAAGGAAACAGCCAATATAGTTGGAACCGAGCTACCACACGCATTTAATGCAATTACCGATACATTACCTCCTGCAGTACCTGTTGTAGTTGAAATGCTCGTAGTTGTGGAAGCTCCTAACCAAGTAGTTGGTAAGGTCCAGTTGTAGGAAGTAGCTCCTTGAACATTGTTAATTGTATAGGTTTGTGAAATTCCTGAACAAATTGACGAAGGACCACTAATAACACTAGGACTTGCAGGAATATTGTTTACACTTATCGGTAGTGTTGATGCCGTTGAAGATCCACAATTGTTAGAAGCTATCACAGAAATATTTCCAGATGCAGAACCTGCTGTTACAGAAGAAATACTATTGGTTGTAGAAACACCAGTCCATCCTAAAGGCAACGACCAGATATAAGAGGTTGCACTTGCAACACTATTGGTAGTGTAACTTAACCCACTTGTCCCTGAACATACGGTTGAAGTACCACTGATAAAACCAGGAGTTGACGGAGCTGAATTAACTGTTACAGATAATGTCTTAGGTGTTGAAGTTCCGCAACTATTCGATGCTGTTACACTTATTGTTCCACTTGAATTTCCGGAAGTTGCAACAAGGTTAATAGTGGATGAAGTACCTGTCCAACCTGCCGGCAATGTCCAATTGTAAGAAGTAGCACCTGAAACTGAACTTATGCTATAACTTGTAGCTGTATTAAAGCAAACGTTTGTACTACCTGCAATACTGGCTGGTGCAGCAGGACTCGTATTTACAGCAATCGCCATATTTGTTTGGGCAGAAGTACCACATGAGTTTGTCGCTGATACCGATACATTTCCTGAATTTGTGCCGGCATTGCAACTTAGTGTGTTAGTTGTAGAATTACCTGTCCAACCATTCGGTAAAGTCCAATTATAACTTGAAGCGCCTGCAACAGCAGTAATGGAATAAGTTTGCGCAGTTCCTGAACAAATTGTTGCATTTCCTGAAATTACTCCGGGACTTGCAGGTATTGTATTTACAGCAACATTCAATGTTCTGCTAGGTGAACTACATCCATTACTTCCGTTTGATTTTACTGAAATAGTACCCCCGGTATTTCCAACATTAGTTACGATTGAAGTTGAAGTTGAAGTACCCGTCCATCCTGAAGGCAAAGTCCAAGTATAGGAAGTGGCACCGCTTACAGACGCAATGCTAAATGTTTGACTGGTTCCAACACATGGATTACTATTACCAGTTATATTTCCTGGCTGCGCAGGTGATGCAATTGTTGTAACATTTAATACTCTTTGGGCTGAAAGACAACTACCATTATTTGCTGTTACATAAATTGATACTGTCCCTACTGTTGTGTTTGTATTGACTGTTATACTATTACTTGTTGATGCACCTGTCCAACCATTTGGCAATGTCCATGTATAAGAAGTTGCACCAGCAACTGCAGCTATAGAATATGTTTGCGTACTTCCACCACAAATAGAAGTATTTCCTGAAATTACACCCGGTTGTGCTGGAGCATTACAATACTTGATTAAATTTCCTCCAACTCCAACTGACCAACCTAATGTGGATGAATTCATAAATACACTATAAAGTGGCACGTTAAAAAATTGAGGTGCTGCTTGCACTGTCCATGTAATTCCTCCATTTGTAGTAGTTAGTATTAATCCATTATCACCTGTAATCCATCCTTGTGTAGTGGAAACAAAATGAACAGATCTAAGTTTGGTGGTAGTTCCAGATGTTTGCGCAGACCAAGTTGTTCCACCATTTGAAGTAGTTAAAATAGTTCCATTTGCTCCTACTATCCATCCCTTACTTGAACTCACAAAATAGGCATCTAATAAATTTTGGGTAGTTCCTGAAGTTTGAGTTGCCCAAGTTGTTCCACCATCACCACTCTTTTTAATCAAACCATTATCACCAGCAACCCAACCAACCGAGTTACTTGCAAAATAAATACTCCTAAATGCCGGATTTAATGTAACACCAGCTGATTTTGTCGTCCAAGTGGAGCCTCCATCGGTAGTTGCAATAATTACACTTCCTTCACCTGCAGCATATCCATTGGTGCTAGACGAAAAGTGAACCGAATTTAAAATATAATTTGTTCCAGTATTAACGAGTGACCATGTAGTTCCACCGTTGGTAGTTTTACATAATAAAGCTTGAGGTCCCACCACTACTCCATTGTTAACTGAGGTAAAGTATATTCCATTCCAAACAACTAAAGAGCTTAATCCTGTTGATTGTGCAGTCCAAGTATTGCCTCCATCAGTAGTTGCAATAATGTTATTTCCGCCATTTCCGGCTGCCCACCCATGTGTTGATGAAGCAAAATATACGGTATTAAGTGTAGAGGTTGCTCCAGATGGTATTGATTGCCATACTTGTGAAAAACTGTGTTGCAAGGAACATAGTAGAGATAGCAGAAGAATAAAATATTTTTTTTTCATAGCGATAAAATGAGTGAATTTTTTAGCATTTATACAGCGCAAATCTCAAGCATAAAAAGGCCAAACTCAATTAAAGTCGTATAGACTTATCGCATTGAATAAATTTAAGGATACTTCGTACAAAATACAGGACAGTTTCAACTCAAAATAACCCAACAGGTTGTAAATACAGCTTAATATTATTTACCGATTATTTGAAGCAAGAGTATTTTAATTATTTTGGCTACATGATTCGAAGCCGCAGATTATTTCATATTCTATTTCTTTTAAATACAATCACTGTATTTGCGCAATCTAGCTCAATTAATTTTTCTACTGAAAATGGCCTATCAACAAATACAATTTACTCTTCAATTCAAGATTCAAATGGCTATCTTTGGTTTGGCACCAATCATGGAGTTTCAAGGTTTAATGGTTTTACTTTCGAAAATTTCACGATAGATGATGGCTTAACCGACAATGAAGTATTTAAACTATTTCAAGACTCGAAAAAGCGAATTTGGTTTTTAACTCACAGTGGAGTTTTATGTTATTTTTATAATGGAAAATTTTTCAATCCGCAAAACAGTCCATTCTTAGCAAATCAAAAATTTTCTTCCTTTTTTACAAATATTATTGAACTAACGAATGGTGATTTGCTTTTTTTTAAGGAGTTTTCAAATGAATTTTTTGTTTTAAAAAACACAACATTTAGTAAAGTTCAATCACACAAAATATTCAATTTTGTTTCATTTTATAAAGATGGAAATACCCCCAAAATATTAGCTTTAAAACTTGATTCAGAAAACAATAAAATCTACTATTTATATGACTTATTGAATGGACAATTGATACTTAAGGATAGTATCAAAATAAATTCAATTCTTACAAATTACATTTACTTTAATAAGTTACATATAATTTTAGACAGAGGAGAAACAGGACAAGAAAAGTTATCCTTGTATTATGGTACAACATTTTCAAAACTTAAGAAAATTCAAGTGGATGATCAGAAGGACTTTTTTGTTTCATTTCCTTATACTATTACCCAATTCCAAAATAAACTTTACATAAGTACTTCCTCTGGTGAGTTTATTTTGAATGACAAAATTCAAGTAATTGGTAAGTTAGAAAACAATAAAGCAACTACTTCCATCTTAATTGACTTTGAAAATGGAAAATGGTTAACCACTCGAAACAATGGAATTTACTATCACCCAAACTCTTTTGTTACTAAAATTGAAGGCTTTGATTCAAACATAAATAAAATAATTATCAACCCTTACGATGAAAATGAACTATTTATAACCAGTATTGGAAAATACTTTACCTATAATTTAAGTAGCAAAAAAATTAGTACTACCACCATTAACTCATCTTATTGGAACCAAGAACCAATAACTGATATAGAGTTTTTATCAAAAGACATTTTTGTAATTTCAAGTACTGTAGGAATAGTTATTATTAATCATGAAACACAAAAAATTGCTCCCAATAAGTGGAAAGGAGGAATCAAAAAAATTCTGATAGATAAAGACTCCGTTTACCTCGCAAGATCTGCTTCAGTTTTAAAGCAATCATTGAAAGATCTGCTATTAGATTCAGACCCTGAAAAACAAAAAAGCCAACTAGTTTTACAAAAAAGAACTTTTTCGATTTGCAAGGACTTACACAATGATATTTGGTTGGGTACAATAGATGGTATTTATAAAAAAAGTAAAAATTCCTTCGAAAAATATTTCTCGAATGTAACTTCTCGAATAACATCAATTAAGTTTACAAAGGATAATGATCTCATATTTTCATCCGATATTGATGGTGTTTATTGTTATAAAAATGGAATTCTTAAACACATAACAACTGCCGATGGATTAATTAGCAATCGAGTAAATTCAATTTCTATAGATTCTAAAAATGAATTTATTTGGATTTCAACTTCTAAAGGAATATCAAAATTAAATGCTAAAAATTTTTCGATAACAGAAAATATTACAGCCCCTTTGGGTTTAGCTACAATTTTTATAAATGACTTATTTCCATTAAACGACTCATTAATTTTGTTTGCTACCCCAACCGGTATGTATGAATTAAATCATCAAAAAAAAATTACCGCTCCTCCTCCCTACATTAACATTGTTGATTTACGAGTTAATTCAATCAAGCAAATACTTGGCAAAACATTAAACTTAAGTCATACCCAAAACAATATTGAACTTACCTTTAGTGGTATTTCTTATTTAAGTAGACGAAACATTGAATTCTGGTATGCCTTTGGAAAAGATACATTGAAATGGAAAAAATCAAATTCGGCCAATTTAAACTTTCTAAGTCTTGCTCCAGACAATTATTTATTAGCATTAAAATGTAAAAACAGTGAGGGTACTTGGAGTAAAACGCTAGTTATACCAATTCATATAAATGAACCTTTTTATAAAACCTTTACTTTCATTACAGCTTTATCTCTACTGCTAATACTAAGTATTTTATTATTGTTTTATGCATACAAACGAAGAACTGAAAAAGAAAACAGAATACAATTGTTGCTTTCTGAAACTAAGCAAAAAGCCCTAAGAGCACAACTCATTCCTCATTTTATATTTAACGCTTTAAACTCTATCCAATTTTTATTTCTATCCAATAAAGAAGAAAAAGCACAAGATTATTTAAACAAATTTTCCACTATACTTCGCAACACACTTAATAACTCTGATAAAACACATGTAAGTTTACAAGAGGAATTAGTAAATCTTCAAAACTATGTTGACATCGAGAAAATAAGAAAAGAAGGTGGTTTCAACTTTGAGATACAAATTGATAAAAATATTGATACATTTAATTTGATGGTACCTTCTATGCTACTACAACCAATAGTTGAAAATTCAATTTGGCATGGTTTAGAAAAGAGTAAAAATTTAGGCGAAATTGTTATTCAAGTTCTTAATATGGAGGAAGAAGCTATTAAAATTATTGTTTCAGACAATGGTATTGGTTATACTAAAAGCACAGAATTAAAGCCATCCACATCCACGCATCAATCTAAAGGAACAACTTTGTTATACGACCGTATTCTAGCCTTAAATAGTCTCTCAAAAACTAAAGCTTCCTTAAAAATTACTGATACATTAAAAGGAACAACAGTGGAATTAATATTACCTAAAAAATATGCTTAAGATGTATAGTGCAATAATTATTGATGATGAGCTAACTGCTCGAGATACTATTGAATTAATCATTACTAAAAATGAGCTTTCAATTGATGTGATTGCAAAGGCTAAAGATGCAGATGAAGGAATTCGATTAATAAATAAATTATCACCTGAAATAATTTTTTTAGATATTAATATGCCTGGCAAAAGTGGAATAGAAATGCTTGAATACATTTCTACTAAAAATTTACAAATAATTTTTACAACTGCTTACGATGAATATGCTATCAAAGCTATTAACCTTTCTGCTTGTTACTATCTGCTTAAACCCATAAATGTTACCGAATTAAAAAAGGCAGTAACAAAAGCTATCGAAAATATTGAATTAAAAAATGATTTTTCGAAAAACATTGACTTGTTTAAAGAGCTTTACGCTAAGCCTCAAGCCTTTCCCGAAAAAATTATTGTAACCAATAAAAACAGTTACGAGATTATTAAAGTGAGTGAAATTATTTATTTGAAAGGTGATAAAAATTATACCTGGATATTTTTAGCTGAAGGACAATTTATAGCATCAAAAACTTTAAAAGAATTTGAAGATACCTTTGATAACAAACAATTTTTCAGAATACATCAATCGTTTATTATTAATAAAAACAACATTAAAAGAATACTTAATACTCGACCTGATCAAGTAGAATTATCAAACGGTATAAAACTAGGTATTGCTCGTGATCGAAAGAAAGAATTGATGGATTGGATCAGCGCATAATTTGAATAGTAAGGAGCATACTATAATTTGTGCTTTTTATTTCCATGAATCGATATTTATACATGAAAGCTACCAATGATTTTAATGCGTCACAATTTTTCAATAGTTGTTACAAATAAATCAAAAGTTTATGCGCTATAAAAAACTACAGAAACTATGTCAAACAAAAAGCCCCACAACAGTTCCTTAAGTACGCAAGTCTCGTAACTATTTAAAATTCAAATAGATACGATACTTGGTTGTTTAAACTCCCAAATTTAACACTTTTCTTGAGCGCTGGAGAAGCTTTTGTTGGGGTCTGGAGCGCTGGAGACATTTTTACGACTCTTTCATATAACAAGCGTTCTAACGATTAACCTTAATGGTTATACTTGTATCTGAATGCGTATATGTTACAAATAACATAAATTTTTGTGCTAACACACTGCGAAGCGCGCCAATTTCCGATTCTATGTTATGAAGGTTGGTTCCGGGATAAATTGAAAGCTCAATTTCAAATACACTGCGGCAAAATTTACATCGACTTTGGTATTTTACCTCACCACATTCATCTTTTATAGAGGGCAACAGGTCATTAATTTCTTCTAATACCTCATTAAGTTCTTCAATGCTAAGTTCTTTCACTGTGTTTTGTTAAATATTACTTGTGGAATATAGAATTTCTCCTCCTATTTATCATCATTAGACAATGATAAAACAATCATATAAGAAATCGAAAGGAAACTTCGGTACTGACCAAACCTGAACAATTTTCAAATACAAGAACTCAAAATTTATGAAGCGTAATCAAATTATGGATGAAGATGATTTTAAGTTATTAGGTAGCTTATACATTCAATTTGAAACCAGTGGCTCTGTTAGAACAGATTGTATGCGTGATTTAATTCAATTGAGAGGAAATTGTTTCTTCTACAATTTCCATCATTTCTTTATAACTTATATATCTATTAAGCATTTCTTGAAAAACTGTCTCCTTAGACTTTTCAATAGCAAAAGCCGTTAAAAAACCATTAGTTGTTAAAGCAAGTTCCGTGAATAATAAAAGTGTTATTTGATGGCTAAGATACTTTTTGAAATTCCAATCCGTTTCAATAATAAAAGTTGAAGTACAATTTATGCTTGCCTTTTCCCCAGTTTCCCTTTTGGTCATTATCAGCTTAACTGTCACAGTTATTTTCCATAAAAATTTATTTTTGGCGCTTAAGAAATACTCTATTCCGAGATGAGTATGAAATGTGTGATCTGCCAGATTTTCCTGTTTACTATCCAAAACTATGAAATCAGAACATGAAACCTCTTTTAACTCAACCATCATTTTTTTAGGGTGTGCCATTCTCATTTTTTAATTTAACCCATATAGATTGGGTGATTTCGAGTATAAGACCTTGGGTACTTGGAGCAATTTTTTGGTGATGTTTACAGCAGCATTTATATATCCTCGCGAATTTCCTCAGTCGTTCTTGCTCGTTTTAGTTTCTCGATATTACAATACATTTTACTCTGTACAAAAGCACCTGATTTATTATGCTTAATTTCAGTTGGAACAAAGCGGGCAATATTGAAAACTTTTTCACCCATAACGGGCTCATTGTATCGTGATGTAATTTCTCCGTAACCAATAATTGCTTTATTCTTATAAAACGCAATATACTTAAGTCCTTCCTTGAAGGAATATGAGGTTGGACATTTATATGATAGATTTTTCTTCACTGCATCTGCTGTATTTTGGACGGGAACAATTACTGTGTCAAATTCAGGTTTGTCCTGATATTCTATAATTGCTTCCCTATCCTTTTCCTCCTTTTCAATCGAACTGGCTTGCTCAAATTCCTTATCAACCAAGATTTTGATTTGCTCGCCTAAATGCTGATCAACAAAATCTTTTACAATTTTTTCCAAAACAAATCCTAAAACATTTCCCAGTAATCCTGTCGCAGCAAGAACTGCTATTATCTGAACTTCCGGCTCTTGTATAACATATTTAAAAAAAATGTTTTTTGAAAGAATAATGAGTCCATAAACAAGACCCACAGATAATGCCAAAGCAGAACTAACCTCAATGATTTTATTTATTCCATTTTTGTTCTTCATAGGATATTATTTTAAGCATTCTCATTTTATCAAGCTTCAATGATTTTTTTACGCTAATTATTTTCTTTTCTCATCCAGTAAATTTCTTCACTTCTAATTTTTTGCATTCCAATATCGAAGTAAGTTTTCATACCTTTCATTTCCCTCCCATCCATTTTCACACTCATCAAGTAATTATGAGTTCCAATCTGCCTCTGATCACTATTCCAGCATGTGATATTTAAGAAGTTATTATAAAAATCTCCAGAAAATTTAAACGATTTCACTTCCACTTCTTTGCCGGTAGTAGAGTTTTTCTTAGCCAAAATTATCTCGCCCATAATTTTATGTGCAGTCTGTTTAATATTAATAACTGATTCTTGAAGCAGCACTCCCTCATAATCATGGCTTTCAAACCACCTTCCACTTACATCCAGCCCCTTATAAATTAAGCTCAGATACCAGGGGATAACGGCTTTAGAAAACAGTTGCCCAAGTCCAAATAAAAAAGCGGCTGTTATAACCCCTGATAAAACTCCTAAAAAAATATTTTCGGCAATAGTCATTTAGTTCTTACTTTACTTTAAAAGATTCAATGCTCCTCTGAATAATGTTGAAATCAAATTCCACCATTTTGGTGCATTATCATATAGAAGCGATGATGCCAGATTGATAGTCAGTCCTATAAACAAGGTTCTGAAATCAAACTTATTCAAGGTTTTTACATCTGTTTTTAGCTGATCTAATTTTGAATGAATAAATCTTATCTCATCCTTTTGCAGACTGAAATCGGATTCAATTTTACTTTTTAATACCTCAATTTGCTCAATTATAACCTTCTGTTCCTCTTTAGTGAATTTTTCTGTTTTGCGTTGATCATTCGATGAATCATGGATAAAATCAGGGAATGCCATTATTTTTTCAATCTCCGAAATCGCATTAAATTCTTCCTTTAACGAAGTTAGCCAATGGTCAATATCCTCATCTAAATCATCCCAATTAAATTCAGATTGGTTATCACCCTCAATGGTTGCTTCTACATGAAGTGTATTACCTGGGGAATACCTTGCCTTAACAACAAAATTTCCCTTAAAATTATCATGAGATGATACTTTAAAATAGTACTCTGTGTCAGAAATTTTTATTTCGGACCCGTCATAATGATTTATAATGGAATTTGTGGGTGCATCTATCTTTGAAAAAAGAAATAGTTTTGGTGATATTCCCAACTCTTGAGCTTTTTTTAGGATTATGCTTTGCTGGCGCTTTGTGAATTCCATTGATTTTGTGTATCGGTTAGATGTTTTGTTTGACGATTTGCGCCATCATTCTGAATTGTTGTTTCGCTAACTTAGTTTATTATTTCAAATCAAATATATTTGTTTTTGAAATGGGAAATAAAAAAAAACAACTCGAACTTGAAAAAATTGTCTATTCAAATAAGTATTTCAAAAGAGTTACTAAGGAATGGGGAAAAAGTGTTAAGCATCTGGGAGAACTCTATAAGGCAAGAACTCCAGCTGATAGAGGAAGTGGGATTAAATATCGAAACGATTATGAATATATAATTGGAAAATTCATGGATTATCATTTTGCTATTGAAAGAAGTATTGAACGTCTTAAGGTTGTTATGTGCTCTTATAATTATTCTCCTCCAAAATATGTAATGAAGAATTACAAAGTAAGCACGATTGATGTTAAACAATATCATTTTGAAAACTTCTATGTAAGAATGACAGTTATTGCAGAGGCAACTAATCAGATGATAAATTATCTATACGATTTAAAGCTAAATAAGAAAGCTGTAAACACTAAGGCTATAAATAAAATTTTTATCGAAGGATTCCTGAATTATGATCCTGCAATGAAAAAGAGTCTGGATGAATTAAATTCTCTTATTCATGAATTTAGAGAAAAAAGAAATCAAGTAATTCACTATGGAGACTTTTCTGATGAGGACTTTTTATATCTCAGAACTCTTGAAATGTCGGGAGTTAATATTTCTAAGCTGAATAAAAATATTAGAGAAGAGCGTTATGCTTATTGGTTGGAAGGGTCTATATTTTTTAAAATGTACAATGCTTATGATGATTTGCTATATGCTTTCAAATCCATCTTCGATATATACTCTTACAGAGCATACCGCATCTTGATCTATATGAAAGAAATCGCACCAAGTTCAGAGCCAGCAAAATAGTTTATTTTTCAGATAATAGAAGTTTATCCAATACAGATTTCAAGTGCTCAACTTCCTTTTTAAGTGATTCAATTTGACCTTCGTAAAGAACCTTTTCCGTCTGTGATATTTGGTTATGAATGACCAGCCCATTTCCGGTCTGATTGTGCATCACATTAAAAACCATGTGTTCGTTGAAGGTGATTATATCTTCCGGGCGAATTCCAAACACCTTTGCAATCTGCTCCAACCTGTAATATGGCACGTCTACTTCACCGGATTCAATTTTGCTATATCCACTTTGAGTTAGCCCAAGTTCTTCAGCCATATGTTCTTGTGTGAAGTTTTTTAATTCACGCAGCTTTTTTATTTTTTGACCAAGTACCATAATTTTCTATTTGCGGCTAATTTAAGGTTTTAAGAATAATCTATTCTTAATCATCCTAAATTATTCCCAAGGAATTGTCTTTAAGGCTTTCATGTAATTGATTTTTACAAAAAAATAATCATTATGAAAAAAATCCTTCTTTCTGCCTTGACATTGACTTTTACTTTAAATGTATTTTCTCAAATTCCGACTAACAATATAACGGCTTTTTATCCATTCTCCGGGAATACACTTGATGCAAGTGGGCATTCTAACAATGGCGTAAATAATGGAGCTACTTTAACAACTGACCGGTTTGGTATTGCAAATTCAGCTTATCAATTCGATGGATCATCATCGTACATTTATATTTCAAATCCCATATTGCCGAACTCTTCTACTTCTTACTCAATCAATTTCTGGGCATTGAATATGGCTGGCAACAATAATGGTACAGTAATTTGTGATCGAGATGGAGCTTCGTGTGGTTACAAATATTCTGCAGCAGTAGATAACACCGGGAAATATGGCTTTGGAATGCACATACCTTCTCCTTGGACTTTCAATTCCGTTTCATCTGCAAATACAATCCCCAATAATCAATGGGAAATGATCACCTGCGTTTTTGATAAAGATAGCTCGCTTATGAAATATTACGAAAATGGTCTATTAGTAGGAATGCATTCGAATAGCATTTGGAATGGTCTGAGTAATGGCACAACTATCGGAGCACTGAAAGGATGCGGAATTTCGATTTCAAACTTTTATAATGGCAAAATTGATGACATAAGAGTTTATGACACCGTTTTGACAGCGTCAAATATAAATGCTATGTACACCGAAGGTCTTTGTATTCAAAACATTTCTGTTACTGACACTTTGTTTATTAATGCGAATTTTACTGGTTTTAATCCTATTGTGTATGCCAATACAATTAAGATGTATCCCAACCCGGCAAACACTGATCTGATTATAGACTACGGTAATAATTTCAGCTATTTTACCGGCTACACTTTAAAGATTGAGAACTCGCTGAGCCAGGTAGTTTACCAGACTGGGATTACGCAACAAAGTGCAACTATAAATCTTAGCTCTTGGACCGGCAACGGTTTATACTTCGTTCACCTAATTGACAATTCTGGGCACACTGTTGACATTCGAAAAATTGTTTTACAATAATTTGCTCGCATAGAATTTAAATGTCACATTCCAAAAATTATAAAAATCTAAATGAAAAATCCAGTTATTCTTCTGTTAATATCAATAATGATTCTTGTACTATCCTGCAAGAAAAAAGAAGACAATAGTTCAACTCCTAATAATTCTGTTCCGATTCCGGCAGCCTCAAGTCAGTGGGAAACTTTGAGTAATGGATTACCACCCGGTGCCATTATTTATTCAATTTGCTCGAAAGGAACTGTCTTGTATGTTGGATCTTCAAATGGATTGTTTTTTTCAAACGATAAAGGAAATACTTGGTCTTTTAATTCTGCCAATCCTATTTCTACTTCATACGGACTCAGGGTTTTTAATAATTATATGTTTGCTACAGGTAGTTCCAACCAAATTTTTAAATCAACCAATTCAGGAGGCATTTGGGTTTCTGTGGTAAGCGGATTATCCATGACAAATAGTTACGGCTATTCTCTCTACTCTGACGGAACAATTTTATGGGCAGTTTCTTACGGTTCAGGTCGAAATAATATTTACTCTTCAACAAATTGGGGCAGTGCATGGAACTTGTTAACCCCTGAATTCCCCAATAATGGAATTCCCAGCAATGCTTCATTCAGTGGGTCATTTTGTATCCAAGATGTTGCTGGGACAAAAACCATCTATGCAGGAACATCTAATAATCCAGCTCAGATCTATTCATCAGCGAATAGTGGAAGTAGCTGGAGTCCTGAGAATGGTGGGATTTCGCTTGGACCTGTAGTAGCTTCAATTGTTAACTGTAATAATTATGTATTTGCATCCCTGCCATCTGGCATATTTAAAAGAAATCAGAATAGTACTTGGAGTTCTGTAAGTAGTTTATACGGTAATCTGAGTACAGATAATGTTAACCTCTATTTGAATGCTTCCGGAAACAACATTTATTACTCAAATAATTTAGGGGCGACTTGGGTTGATCTTACAGAGAATATTGCCGGTTTTACTGGAAATGTTTTTACTTATGATAATTATCTTTTTACACTAACTCCGGGAGGACGTTTATACAGAAGAACTAAACCATGAATATTTTACTCGATGAATATGTATAATGCTAAACAATTTTTGTTCAATTTTTCTTGGAATTTACTTCTAATGTTCATTTAGCGAAGGTTCAACAAAATAAATATTTTTCCATCCCTGCTTCTTTAATTAGTCTTATCCATTTTTTATCACCTGTCCAGTATTTTCGCCCTGGTGATACATAAGCCATAATAAACAGGTCATACCAGTCATTGGCTGTCATAACTGTAGCACCGGTTTCCAATTCTTTAAAAAAATAATCAATTGTGTTTTCTAATAATTCAATTTGTCTAAAATCAAAATCTGAATATAAGCCAACTCCGGTTTGCTTGTCAACAAATAAGGACAACATTCCTCGAATTAATTCAATTGAATTTTCCTTTCTATGTTTTTTTTTGTCTTTAACATTGGGTTTAATCCTCCGTGATTCTGTATTAAAAATATCGGCTACACTTTGTAAATTGGCCTTCCTTCTTTCAGAATAGTTTCTATACTCTTCACTTTTAGATACTTCAATTTGATGCCCCTTTGCAATTTTTTCTGTAATCGATAACATTGCTTTATCATCAACTGTAATTTCATATGAGTAATTTTCATCAGATAGTTTTCTTAGGTAAAATAAGGGAGGTTCAATGATTGGATGTTTTCCGGAATGTTTAAACATTGATTGAATTGCGTTTCGCGTTTCATCTGGCTTATCAAGAATGTTTGTGGTTCTTGAAAACTCATCAATATTATTAAATGTTGCAATAAGCTTATTGCCTTTGCCAATTAAGCCTAAGTCAATAAATCCATTACCCAAACCATACCAAATATTTGTATCGCAAATGATTTCCATTTTTAATTTATTAGTTGCAAAAATATGACAAATAGAACTTTATTTTAAAACTTTACTTTTGAAGTAAAAGCAGAAATGAAAACAAAACTTCGACTCACCTATGTTCAACAATGTTGTATTAAGTGCGGAGAATCTCGCATTTTCAGTGATAATTATATCGAATATTCATTTGGTAAAAACTTTGATGTATAGATTCTTCATGGGGAATCATTAAAAAAACTGAATGAAAAATCAATGTCTTCAAACTTTTTTATTTCTATAAGTTCTGTACCAAAAGGATGGTCTATCTGCTTTATATGATTTTTATATTTCTCAATTTGAAGCTGAGATAATTGACTTGTTGGCAAAGCAAAATAATGACCAGCTATTTGGTATTCAAAAAATTTATACTTCCGGTCCATTTTATTGCTATGCTTAGTGAATCTGATGGTTGGTGCCATTGTATCCGGCTGAGAGAAAATAATAGCTTGGAATTTAGGCTTGAACCAAAAAACAGGAATATCACCCAAATCAAATCTGGAGAATTCTCGAATAAAATTATACCGTTTATCCTTTGCATCTTTTCGTTGCCTTTCCCGTTCTTCTAAAAACACTTTGAAGAAACCCTGACGAATCTGACGCCCCAATTTTTCTTGAAATAATGGAAGTTGTGAATATTTTAATTTGGGGTGAATATTCAAATTGCTGTCGATTTTGAAATATTCAGATTTAAAACGGTATGAGCTATCAGTCAATTTCAGTAAAATAAGTTTGGAGACATTTAGAACTTCTTTAAAAGCAATTTCAATCGATGGACCTAAATTGGTTTTAGATCCAAAATATATATTGCATGAATCACAAACATTCTCGCAAATATTTATTCCGCCTAATGACTGAGGGATAGTGTGTGCTAACTTATCAAAAGTAACATAGGGCTTGCCCCTACAGCACCAAATACAAACCTTTACATTTTGAGTATTAAAAAAGTTTTTGAAAAATTGAAAAGCCATCGATTAACATGTGTTTCATTTTATCAGTGACGCAACATTAAGGAATATCTCTGTAAAAGTTCATCAGAGCCCCCAGGTAAAATAACTTCGAGACCATCATTATTACCTTGAGTGAAAAGCTTATCACATACTAATTCCACTAAATCACCCAATGCTTCCAAATTTATGATTGTTTTGTTTGTTTGTGTTTTATGCTCGTAATTACCGTCCCATTTCTCATCAGGTAACTTAATTAGCGGAACAACTGGTGATTGCAAAACTTCAAATTGGTGGGTTAGAGATTGCTTTTTAGGATTTACGTTATACAAGCTATAATCATGAGCGAAGGCACACCGTAGCGCATATACAGCATCTATCTCATCAGTAGAAAGATCTGTAAAATACTTTAGAGTCTTTTGAATGGAGCTACCAGATTTAATTTCAATTGCGGTTTTTGGTTTAAAGCAACTACCAATCTGATCAAGTAACGTTAAATATCCAATAGCGCCAAGCCAACTTCCATAATCTCCACACTGTTTAGTTCCCAATTTTTTACCTGAATCTGGATCACGATCAGTAAATTTTCTTGCATCTCTTAGACCTGCGATAAAGGACGAAAAAATTGTTAGACCCGTATTATTACGATCATAAGTCATTAGGTAGAACTTAATTGCTCTTTCCTTTTTCATATATTTTTCACTCATAGTTTCTTATTTTTTAGAGTTTGTCACATGGTTAAAAGTTCCCCGACCGAAACATTAAGCGATTCAGCTACTTTTAGAAGTGTAGTGATTTTAGGATTAACTTTTCCGTTCTCCCAGCGGCTGAACTGGTTATGATGAGTTCCCAAAATTTCAGCTAAGTCCTCCTGACTCATTTTCTTCTCATTTCTTAGATCAGAAATCCTTTTCCCAAGCTGATTCAAAAATAATTGCTCTTTGGGAGTTAATTTTTTATCCATTGAATATCAATTAGTTATAAACTAAATGTAACACTGGTGTAACATTTTAAAATCGGTTGCGTATAATCTCCAAAAATGGTAAAAATTTGCCATTTTATATAGTCCTCCTCAATACCACTCATGACCCCGCACAGGTAATGGGTTTTCATAATAGTTTTATTCAAGTATTAATTGTCTGGATCCGCAACTGTCCGGACCTAAACTATGGACTAATGAAAACAAATGTAAAAATGAATTGTACAAATTGCGGAACGCAGATTGACGTAGACAGCTTGCTGGTAAATCAGTTTGAAGAATCGATCCGTGAGGAACTAAAATCTGAGTTGCTCAAACGTGAAGA
>Ga0075163_10003624_pt1 | contig 20759 bp, 14 predicted proteins | sample JI1023141ADNA_FD_71478 | JGI IMG/M metagenome (GOLD analysis project Ga0075163, IMG submission 71478) | Wastewater effluent complex algal communities from Wisconsin, to seasonally profile nutrient transformation and Carbon sequestration -... | ecosystem: Engineered > WWTP > Effluent > Algae... | reverse complement strand
AACTGCAGGTTAATGACACGCGACAATGTAGCCTCTGGCACGTTCAGTTCCCTTGCCAGCGTGGCCCTGTTGGCTTCGGCTTCCTGATAGATTTTCTGCACATCCAGCAATTCACGGATCCGCGCCGCCAGTTCATCATCGCCGGGGCTGGACAAATCCTTCTTTTCGCCCCGCTGTATCAGCAAAACGGCCTGTGGATAAATCCGGAACAGACTGGTCCCGGCGACATAAACGAACCCCAGCCCCATGATGGTGCGGATCAGGATCGTATGTTCCTGATCCACAAAGGGGCTTAAGCCCGCCAGCATGCCGCCAAGGAAGAACAGATTCATGAAAACAAGGGTCAGGATCAACCAGTAACGGTCCCGGCCCGCCTTCTCATTCTGCAAGGCATTCAAACGGGCGCGCTGCCACCAGATCGCCAGCAGGCTGACCAGCCCGGCCAACAGCCCGGAAACCACCAGCCAGTCGCGAAAAACCTGACAGCTCACCCAGTGGAAACATGCCGGGTCAAATTCCACAGCCAGCCGGGAGAAGAAGAACGCCAACGGAATCAGTGTTAGAACCCAGAAATGGCGCAGAGCCGGAATAGATGGCAATTGCAGGATCTGGATGATCAGCAAAACGCTGAGGGGCGGCCCCATAAACCAGAACAGCCATTGCCAGATATCAAACCCGGGGATCAGCGGCGCGACCGACGCACGGCCAAAATCAAAACTGAATGCAATGCCCAGCACCAGAAAATAAAGGCCGGGCAAAAACACGCTTTTAATACTGCCCGAACGGAACAGCATATAAACCAGCAGATAGACACATTGCGCCACACCCAGCAGCGATAAAATTTCAGGTATGGAGAAACGTAAACTGTCCATGGGGCTCCCTTTACCGGCCTATACTAGAGACTAATACGGGGCTTTACAAAGCTCATCCGCAGCCTTCTGCTCTTTTGTCAGAACACGGTCACATATATAAGCACGCATTGAATTGATTTCTGCCGCCTGCAACATACGGTCAGATTGAAGGACATTCAGCATTAGCTGGTACGCCGCTTCCCGGTTGCCTTGTTGCAGGCTGACAAACGCCGGCATCTGGTCGGTCCATGTCGGCATTCCCGGATAATCCAGCGCCGCCAGCTTTTCCGCCAGACGCATGGCCTTGTCGTAATCATGCTGAACAAAGCGCGCAAGATAGACCGCCTGCCCCAGCCAGCGCCATTTTTGCGGGCCGGACCGTGAACCGATGCCTTCAAGATAATCAATAATCGGATCGAGCATTTTCGGATCCTGTGCCGCCGAGAAATAATAGCCCGCCAGAGCCGGAATAAAATTCGATACCGGATCAAGTTTATCCTCAAGCCACAGCCACTGCGATAGATGGTTATAATCATATTCTTTCAGGGCGCGGGCCTGACCACTGGCATCGCCCAAATTCTGCAGGAAAAGGGCAAAACTGCGATAGGCAAACTGCTTATCCCCCAACGTCATCAGGGATGCGGATTCCGCCGATGGCGCAGGCGGAACGTTCCCCCACCGGGGTTGCATGGTGTGGCTATGCCACCAGACAGCTGTGTTCAACGCCAGAGCCATCCAGAAAGCCGCAAAGACTGCGTATTTTTCTTTCGTTCCGGACATATCAAAATTGCCTGCGCACAAGATCGACCAGAGCCGCCGTCACCAGTAATGCCGAGAATATGATACCTTGCGCCAGAATAAAGAGGATCGTGACCTTATCCGGGCCGTACAGAAGCCAGCTTGTCTGCGCAAACAAATCCAGACGCGGAATGATGAGAGACACAAATTTCATAACGAAGGCAGCCCCCTTCATCATCGGCGTTGCGATCAACCCCGAACTCACGATACCCAGCAAGATGCCAATGATCCGCGAAAGCACGTAAAGCCCCAACACGACCATAGCGGACGTCGATGCGCTGGGAAGCACCATCGAGAAGAAAAGCGCCGCATTGACCATGATGATCAGTTCGAACATCAGGCTGAGCGCCCACAGAAAATGCCCTTCACCGATATTTTGAGGCGCCGTCAGGAACACGGCAGCCGAACAAAATACCGCCACCACAATCGCAATCAATGACAACGCAGCGGAATGCGAGACGATAAAACTGACGCGGCTGACCGGCCGTGACAAAAGATAATCAACGTCCTTGTTATCAAACGACCGCCGGATAAAGAAAACACAAAACAGTACCAGCCCCAGAACAGATAAAATGCGGAGAGCCCCGGAGGAGAAGACAAGAACAAATGCATTCTGCTCGACAAAAGCGGCAGACCCGAGAAAGACCGACAGCGCCGTGCCAACAGCCACAATCGCCAACAAGGACAAAATCAGACGATCCCGTACGGCGGCAACAAATACATATTTAACAGTCGGCAAAGACAGAATGTTCATCATGTTCCTCAAAAATTCATCCCGGCCAAAGCCGGGATGACACATAACCAATCATGCCCGCTTACAGGTTAAGCGGACGGCGATCGCCAGAGAAGCGCTTATAGAGGTCACGATCCACCGGTGAAATGGTCTGCCCATCAGCATCGATGATCGTTGCCTTCAGGAAGACAACCAGTTCCGTTTTGGAAACTTCATCACTATGATTTTTGAAGGCGTTACCGATCAGCGGCACTTCTGAAAGGATCGGCACGCCCTTATCCTCTGCCGCGGTGCGGTCCTGTAATAGACCACCCATCACAACAGCCTGCCCGGACCCCACCTTGATGACTGAGTCCATTTCCTGCACGTTCACAACAGGAATTTGCGAGGAAATACCAGCCCCACCAGCCGCAGCTGCAACAAAGGCGACCCCCGGATCTTCCCTAAACCCTGTAATACGGGTGATGGTCGGACGGACAGCCATTGAAACCGTCCGGTTGTCCAGATCAATCGACGGCTGAACGTTAATCAAAACGCCTTCCGGCACGTTCCGGATCTCGCTATCGACTGTTGTCTGGGTGCCCGAATCCGTTTGCGACACGTCAATATCAATTTCGAAGTAAACCTGATTGGTCGCAACATTCAAAGATGCTGACTGGTTGTTCAGAACCGTCAAGCGCGGACTGGCCAACGCATGAACCGTCCCGAAACGTGACAGGGCATCCACGACGAGAGAGGCATCATTGCCCAAAACACTGATATTGAAATTAGACGCTGCCGTTGTCTCTTCATTCAAAAATGGCCGCGCAAGGGAGCCTGCATTGGCAAAGTCTACAGCCACATCACCGATATTAATATTGTCCCAGTTAATGCCCGCTGCGTATTCATCCCGCAGACTGACCTCCAGCACCTTGGCTTCGATCAAAACCTGCGCCGTCGTCGAACGGCGAACCTCATTCAGGTATTCGGCAATCTGCGTATGCTGCCGCTCTGTCGCATAAACAGAGATCATGCCCGCCTGCTTGTTCACCGAGAATGTGCTCTCGATAGGATCTGCTGATCCTGAATTTCCACCACCGGCACTGACCTGTGGCAGAGGTTGAACCTGAAGCGTTGCTGCCGGCGGCTGAACCTGAACGACCGTTGAATCAGTCGAGGCAGAACCATCGGCATTCGGTGCCGGCTGCGTAACAACAGGGGCCACCGGCGCGGGCGACTGTTCGACAGCCGTCACCTGTGGATCGGACGCAGAGAGCATCTGTCCGCTGCCTGCCCTTACACCCAGAATCTGGGTAATGCCTGTCTGCAGTTCAGCCCAGAAATCAGCCTCGCTTGTCGCCTGTGTTTCGAATTTGGAACCGGTGCTGGCCCCTTCGCCCGTCACGACCGAAATATCATTCTTCATACCACTGGTATTTCTGCGAATGTAGCTCAGGTAATCCAGCTTATAGGATTTCTGATAAGGGAGGTCCAATTCAACACGGACAATGTCGTCTTCGAATTTGTAACGAAGACCTGCAATTTCAGAGATACGTTTAACAACAAGATCAAAGGGGCGTTCGCGGGCAGTGAAAATGATGGATCCGGAAATGCGCGGATCAAGCTCGATATCATAATCAGCTTGCTCGGCCAGTTCATAAAGCACGTCGCGTAGCGGGATCGTCTGGTTCACGGAAATCGATACCAGTGGCATCGGCTTTATATTTGAATCCGGCTCAGCAACATATGGCTGGAAAGACGGGATCGAAGACGCATCATTTGCCTCTTCCGCGGCCTTGGCGTCATTCTCCGCAACGCGCGGCGACAGTGAATCTCGGTAATCCTGAAGATCGAGATGCGATGAACGATCCATCTTCAACTGATTGTCCATCAGGTCGCAACCGGTGACAGTGACGGCCACGGCAACAGACAGCGCTGTCGTACAGAACAACCGCGCGCAACGGTACATACGGCCATGCGCCCGTGCTGTGTATGAGAATGCAAGCTCGCTCTGTTCTGTCATATTAAGATTGTCCATAGATATGGTTAAAGAGGGGGTTAAACAAAAGGGTGGCAAACCGAATCAGGTTTACCGGATATACCCAAATTTATACCATAAAGTGTAGGGTAAACAACAGAGAGCTTCGATAACCAGACCGTCCCGGCCCTAGCGATCATCCGAAATTTTGAGACCCGAGGTATTGATGGAACGCAAAACTTCCTTCGCCCCGCCCTCTCCCAGCTTGATCTGCTGAATGCGAATTTTCAGATCTCCCGGCTGATCGGTCTGAGACAGGGCCATCTCTTCGGTAATCAGACCCTCTTTGTAAAGGCGGATCAAAGACTGATCAAAGCTGCACATGCCCAGTTGATTGTTCTGCTCCATAACATCCTTGATCTTGGAGATCTCGCCCTTGTGAATCAACTCCCGGACAAGGCCCTGATTCAACATAATCTCAATGGCCAGCGCCATCCCACCCTTGACTGAGGGAACAAGGCGCTGGGAAATAATCCCCTTCAGGTTATTAGAAAGGTTCATGCGAATTTGCGCCGCATAATCCTCGGGGAACAAATTCACAATTCTTTCAATCGATTGAGAGGCATTGTTCGTATGAAGCGTTGCGAGGCATAGGTGCCCCGTATCAGCGGCCATCAGCGCCTGCTCCATCACCGTGCGATCCCTGATCTCGCCCACAAGAATAACATCCGGCCTTTGCCTGAGAACATTCTTTAAGGCTACAGAGTAAGACTCTGTATCTACACCAACTTCTCTCTGAGTGATGACAGATTTTTTATGCTCGTGGAAATACTCGATCGGATCTTCGATCGTAACGATATGCCCCTCTTCATGGGCATTTCGATAGTCGATCATAGACGCCAGCGTGGTTGACTTACCTGACCCGGTCATCCCTGTTACCAGAATCAGGCCGCGCTTTTCCAGCGAGAGGCGCTCCAATACGGCAGGCAGCCTCAACTCTGTGAATGTCGGAATTTTGGAAACGATGCGCCGCAGGACAAGTGCCGGGAACTGGCGCTGACGCAAACAGTTCACACGAAAACGGCCAAACCGCCCCACGTCCAGAGACGTATTCAGTTCCATATGCGTTTCGAAATCGCGGCGCTGTCTATTTGTCAGAATAGACGCGATGATTTCATTCACCTCGTCAATGGTTAAAGGCTCAGGACGGACATGTTCCAACATCCCCTCAATACGCAATGATGGCGGGAACCCTACGGTCAAATAGAGGTCGCTGGCCTGACGCTCGTTCATAGCCTGAAAGTATCGCAGGACCATAGGCGCACTGCTCAAAATGAGTACTCCCCTTCATCAGTCTTGCTAGCGCCGCCGCGTGCGGGTTGCTGGCCGCGGGGCGTCGCTTTCTGCAGGCCCATATCCCAGGCCTCTTCATCTTCCGGATCGTCTTCTTCATCTGTTGTCTTGAGCAGGGCACGGCGCGCTTCGGCACGATCCACAATTCCTGCTTCCATCAACGATTTAATCGCATCTTCCATCGTGATCATGCCGTAACGGGCACCCGTCTGGATCATGGAATACATCTGGGCGATCTGGTTTTCACGGATCAGGTTACGGACCGCATTGGTGCCCACAAGAATTTCAAACGCGCCCACGCGACCGCCGCCCTCTGCCTTTTTCAGCAGGGTCTGCGATACAACGCCCTGAAGCGAGCTTGCCAGCATCGCCCGGACCATCTCTTTATCGCCGGTGGGGAAAACGTCGATAATACGGTCAATCGTTTTGGCGGCAGTATTCGAGTGAAGCGTTCCAAACACCAAGTGACCTGTTTCAGCAGCCGTGAGTGCCAGAGAAATCGTTTCATGGTCACGCATCTCACCGACGAGAACAACGTCCGGGTCTTCGCGAAGTGCCGATTTCAGCGCACGGGAGAACGATTTGGTATCCGTTCCCAGTTCGCGGTGATTGACGAGACTTTTCTTTGACGTATGAAAAAATTCAACAGGATCTTCGACCGTAATAATATGACGGGCCTCGGTTTCGTTGATGTAATTGATCAGCGATGCCAGCGTCGTCGACTTACCCGAACCTGTCGGCCCGGTGACAAGCACCAGCCCCTTCTCCAACTCGGCAAAGCGTCGCATGACCTTAGGAAGGTCAAGCTCTTCAATTGTCGGGATCAATGACGGAATGCTACGGAAGACGGCAGCAGTCCCTGTTCTGGTTGTAAAAATATTGACGCGGAAACGGGCCTTTTCACCGAAGGCGATCGCGAAGTCCAGTTCCATCTCGCGCTCAAAATCGGCGCGCTGATCTTCGGTCATCACCGAATACAGCATGGTCCGGATATCATCACTACGGAGAGGATCCGATTTAATACGCTTCAGGTCGCCATGCGCACGAATGATCGGCGGGTTGTTCGGGCTTAAGTGAAGGTCCGATGCGTTGTTTTGCATCGTAAAAGCCAGAAGCTGGGTAATGTCCAAGGTGGCCTCCGTCAGGCGTGGATAGGAATAAAGAAGACAGGTCTATATTAAAGTTTTATCGGAAAAGTCCAAACGGAAGGTTAAGAAACCGTCCGGAATCCCGATGGAATCAACTGGGAAAAGGATAACTTAGAAAGGCGATAACTGAAACAGCGAGTATAGTCCGCCCCCCTTCACCATCAGCAGAACCCAAAACGTCGCGATCAAAGCGGGGCCGAATGGAAATTGGTCTCTGCCCGTCATTATTTTCCATACAAGTCCAAAAATCAGCCCTACCAAACCAGACATGATCATGAAGGGCACGATCGCCCACGGCCCCAGCCACAAGCCCGCAACCGCCATGAATTTAACGTCCCCCAGCCCCAGGGCATCTTTCTTCTTCCAATAGCCAATGATCCGACCCAGAACAAAAATCAAACCCGAGAATAAAAGCCCCCCCGCCACAATATGAATGACGGCAGACGTCACGGAAGGTGCCGCAACAGCGACAAACCCCATTCCGATGGCCGCCAAAACAATATTGAGCTGGTCAGGCAAAATCATATGTTCGAGATCAATAACACACAGCGACAGCAGGAACGGCGTCGCCAGCATGATCACAATCCCTGGCACGGAGAACCCCCACATCAGAGTGGTCACGGTAAACATGATTGCGGATACGGATTCAATCAGCGGATATCGCCATCCGATCTGCGCCTTGCAATAACGACAGCGTCCGCGCAGCAGCAGCCAAGAAAATAAGGGGATCAGGTCCAGAACCCCCAGACGATGCTTACAGTGCGGGCACGCCGAACGCTCCATCCCCGACGGGGACGCAATCCATGAATGCCCGGACGGCACCCGGGATATGATAGCCGTGGCAAAGCTGCCGGCGCACAAACCGAAGATCAGGGAAATCGCGATCCCGGCGATATCCGCAGAGATGACCTCCATTCAGGCCCTTATCCGCGACGCAGGATTGACAAGCGATCGTATATGCTTTCACGCGGAATGCTGCGGCTGGCGCCATACATCACATCGGTTTCCAACGCCCGTTCATACAAACGAATAGCGTCAGCCCGCTTACCGCTGCGATCGGCGGCAATCCCCATATTGAAGAGGTGCTGCGCGTTTGTCGGATCCAGAGTAGAAGCAATACCGAGATAGCGAAGAGCATCATCATAATGCCCTAGGTCAGCGTTTGTAATACCGATTTGCGCAGCGATGCCAGCGTCGTTCGGATTACGCGCATAGAGTTCAAGCAAGCGACGCAAGGCCACCTCAGGATATTGCGCCCTGATCAGGCCCATCATATTGACGAGCGCTTCCTTATTATCCGGTTTCAGCTTCAAAACTTCTTCGTAGCTCTGGATGGCAGACTCGGTCAGCCCCATATTCTGCTGCGCAATCGCGCGCCCCATGATGATACGCGCATCACGCTTGTTCTTGGCGTACAACTGGTCAAACATTTCCAGCGCAGAATCATAACGCTTAAGCTTCAGGGCCCTGTTGGCCGCGACCAGAAGCGCTTCGCTCGAGTCCGGCCCCGCCCCTTTATCCACGATAATCATTTTCGATGCCGGTTCCAGAACCGGATTGATTTCACGCGGACCTACGGCTTTTGCGATCTCGCCCGTCGGCACTTCAGACATGGAATCATAGTATGTATCGGATCCGGAATCCCCTTCCATCGGCGCAGGGTTCGACGCCACGGTCCCGGATTCCTTCCCGCCTAATGCAGGAGCCGGTGCGGGTGCCGTTACAGAGGCCGGCGCTTCCATTGCCGCCGGCATAGCTGGGGCAACAGCACCGGGTGCCTCGGGAACACTTGCCGCCGGGACTGCATTCGCATCCGTCGGCGGCGGGGCCGGAACAAATCCGGCGGCCGGGTCAGCGGGGGCTTCTACCAATATGCCGGCGTTCTCCGCAGGGGGAACCACCGGCGTTTCCGCCGCTGCCGCGATATCTGCCGGTGCAGCCGCATCTGGCGCAGGCACCGCAGACGTTTCAGGCTGAATCGCTGACGCATCAGGTGCCGCTACCTGCCCCTGCACATCGACCGCATCTGTGGACGCAGCAAGATCAGCCCCAGCCACAACTTCCATTGCCCCGGCAGAGACAACATCACCCTGCGGAGGAACAACACTTGCAGCCGGATCAGCCGTCACTTCGGCGACAGCGGGCAATCCTTCAGGCGCAGCTTCGGGCTGAACCGGGACTTCATTCAAATTCGCGACAGGCTGCGGCGGAACATCGCCCACAGCCACTTCCTGCACGACTTCAGGGGCCGGTGACGGAATATCAGACGGCAAAACCGCAACAGGATTGGCAGGCTGCGCCGCAGGAGCCGAAGCATCGCCTTGCGTAAGACTGCTGATGATTTGCGGATTCGTTACGATATAGACGCCTGCGGTCCCCGCCAGTAATAACACCAGCAGAGGTGCCAACAGCTTCGTCGCCCCGCCTGATTTTTTCTTTTTAGATACAGCAGCAATCGGATCATCACCAAAATCCTCAGCCAAATCGTCATCATCTTCACGATCATAGTCTGCTGCGGACTTACCCGAGGAAAACGCGCTCAAGGGCTCTTCATCAATGATCTCTGCGTCGGCCGCGTTATTGGCATCACTCTCAATGCCGATATCCACGCCATCATTATAAAGATCGTCATGATCATCTTTTGCCGATGTCATTGCCTGCAGTTCCTTCAATTCTAAGTGGGGGCGATATGAAATCGCCGGGGAAATACTTCAATAAGCTAAATGGTATCAGAGTTCAGAGGGCAAGTGAATCCCTCCCGTTTGCGTAAAATATCTTAATTTTTATTGTCAGAATACCGGTCACGCCGCCCGTTGGCCATCGATCACGTTCAGGAAGGCCCGTTCAATATTGCCATCCCCCCCTGCATCGCACAGCCCCTGAGGCGTGCCCTCGTACTGAAGCCGCGTATCGTGCAGGACGGTGACATTATCGCACAATTCATGCATATCCGAGAGAATGTGCGAACTGAGGAACACAGTGCGCCCCTGTGCGCTGACATCCTTCAGCATGTCCTTGACGCTGGCGCGGGCACGCGGGTCCAGACCGCTCATAGGTTCATCCAGAATCAGAAGCGGACAGCCGGTCATAAGGGTAGCCAACAGCCCGAGCTTCTGACGCATCCCCTTGGAATAGGTCTGGACACGATTTTTCAGGACCCCCGGGTCCAGCGCCAATTTTTCAGACCCGGCATGAACCTCGGAGAGGACAAACGGCACCTTGTATAGCGACATGGAAAATTTGATAAATTCGATCCCTGACAGAAACCATGGGGGATCGAAACGTTCCGGCAGGTAGGCCAGCTTATTCTTACTTTCCAGCGCCATTCTGTTGCCGCCATAAATCAGGATCCGGCCCTGATCGGGATCACGCAGGCCCAGAATGGATTTTATCAGCGTGGTCTTCCCCACGCCGTTCAGGCCCATCAAACCGAATGTTTCACCAGCCTTTACAGTGAACGAAATATCATCAATGACTTTGCGGCCACCATACGAAACCGAAATATTCTCTATTGAAAGAGCCGGAACATTTTCAGGCATAATGGAGTCCTTATTTAAGGCTGGGAAGATGCTTCCTGCAGCTTGGCAGCAGATTCTGCCGTCAGCCCGGGCAGGAAAATGCGGCTATCCAGATTAAAGCGCTGGTGCGGGCGCAGTCTGACCGGGAAAATCAGGTTGGTATAAGCATCAAACCACTTCAGATCAATATGGGTTTTCGCAACCTTGATATCGATAACTTCCTTCGGTATCGCATCTGGAACCATACGCATGCCGTTCAGCCAGACGACCCATTCTTTATCACCACGATATAAAATGCCCCCCAGACTGATTTCACGAATCCCCTTATCGATAGGCTGCAGGGAGTCTAGATCGCCGTTGGCGGCCTTTGCAATTTCAGGTTCCGTCGGACGGCGGGTTACATACAGCCGCTTGGCATCCTGAAGCAGGGAATGCTGCCATAATGTAAAGAACAGTGTGCCGATCTTGCCGGGACTCTCTGTGGCCCCGCGCACCATCTGCATGTTCTTGAGGGAATTTTTCAGATCATCGAGAGATTTTGGATCCATGGCCTCGAACGTGCCCGATGCCTGCGTGCTTTGTTTAGCCGCGACGTCATCAGCCACACCAACATTGGCGTCCGGCTGAAGCATCCCCGGCACCTGCGCTGATGGCGCGGCGTTGGCGGACTCGGCTTCTGCTGGCGCAATTTGCTGCTCGGGTGTCAAAGGCGCCCCTGTCATCGGGACAGACGGCATGACCTGCGTTCCGGGAGCGGTCCCCTGCGGCGGGATTTCTGCAGAAATCTCGGGCTCGACCACGGGGAGAACCGGGGTCTGCGACAATGCCGGTGCTGATGGCACCGCCAGAAAAGCAAAAGATGCCGCAGTAAGAAGAAGCTGTCTATATCGATCCGCGTGCGTCATATCTTATAGCCCCTCAGCGCCGGGAACAGGAACCCCGGGTACCAGATCTTTTTTCACAAGCGTGCGCCAATCGAAATTTACCTTGGCCCGGACAAGTACCGCCGGCATTCCGCTGCCGATCTGGCGTAACGTGATTTCGTTCAGGTCCAGTATGCGTTCCAGTTCAATCGAACGTATGTCGCTGTGACCGATAAACGCGTTATCAAGAAGATACAGGAACTGATAGACATCGGCATCGTCCAGCGCCTCGATCGTTATATCGACAGGACTCTTGAGGACAACCATATCTGATTCCTGTACCGTTTCCGGCACCTCGACCGAAACCTGATCAATATCAAACTTGGCCGCAAGGACTCGTGAATAGCTCTGAATTTCGGCCATGCGCTTATGCGCTGCTGCACGGTTCTGGTCTGTCAGGAAACCCAAAGCTTCCAGACTTTGGAAACGCCCCTTCTCTGCTTCGATTTCCTCAAACTCCTGACGGAATCTGGTGATATCCGAGCGCTTTTGAGCGATCTGACTCTTCACGCCTTGCAATTCGGACTGAAGCTTCTGGTTCTCAGGCATCAGATAAAGATAAGTAATCGCGCCCAGAACGCCACAAATCGCCGCCAGAATGGCGATGATCATCAACCTTTTTGTTCCAATCAGCTGGATCATTTCAGTGGCCCCGTGATTTTAATCTCTGCCTGCATATCCATTTGCTCAGCCGACAGCGTCCTTGATGCGCCGACTTCGCCGGAAGACACTTCCTGATAATCTTTTGCACCGATATTTTTGGTAATATCCACTGTGTACCCGGACAGCAATCCCTGCAATCTACGTTGAAGATCCGTCACCTGGCGCTTTCCTTCTTCCATCTCGATGGTTTGCGGAAAACTCATATATAAATTCGCCTCCACAGGCTTGGGCGCCTCATCGAATTCATCAACCTTGTCAGGAACCGTTTTATTGGAGATCACCATTTTATCGAGACGCAATTCATTCCCCAGCCCTTCCGAGACCTTCCTCAGCAAGGGGATGACATCCATGCGTCGATCCTCAAAAGACTGGAATGTTTTCAGAGACGCCTGAATCAATTTCACATCGAAACCCAGATCTTTCATCCGGTCGACTTCCGCCTGATACTCGGTCGCGACCTGGGCTTCAACGACCTGCTGATCCGCGATTTCGGAATTTGTTGATATCATTGCCTGCGCTTGTGAAGCCGCCATCCACCCGAGATATCCGGTCCCCGCCAGTAAAAGAAATATGGCCGCCGATGCCATTTGACGTGGCTGGTGGATACGATTCAGGTCCGCCGCATCCATCTTGAGAATGTAACTGACCTTACGACCGCTCCATGCGGCATGCAGAGCATCAGCAAATTTCGAGTCCTGCTGCGGCCCCAACGACATACCAAGAACACGCGCGGCCTCATTGACGGTGAACGAGGTGAAGTTACAAGGAATATCCACCAGTTCCTCAAGGGCCTGCCCGGATTCAGGCGACGCAACAACCATAAGATCTGCGCCATCATCCTCGGAGAACCCGTAACGAGAGAGATAACTTAAAGTTGCCTTGAATTCCTGATAGACATCCTGAGCCCACGTGCGGGAGTCGGCATCACTATCTGTTGCCATCGTAATACGCGTCATGGCCAACTGGCCATTCCGCGTTACGACCTGACGCAACGCGCCACTCTGGTGCTGACCGATAAAAACGGCCCACTCATTGACCTTGCGCTCCTTGCCCGCCAGCTTCTCTGAAAGAGCACGAACCATGTCGGAAGATTCAATGGGCAGAAGAACAAACCCAGCAACCGGCGCCATCGATTTCTTGACGGCCTCAAAAGTTTTTGAAATCGGCTCTGCCATCGGAACACCGGCAAACAGGTACAGATCACCGGATGTACGGATATTCGCCGCTGCCGCATTTGCATCGGCAGCACCGCCGCGACGCGGGGATTTTTTCTGCTTGATCGGCAAGGCCCCACGGATCGGGTAACTGGGGAACGCGACCTGAAGTTTACGCTTCAAAACATTCTGTTTGTCGAGCATACCGACATTCGGCAACCGCTGACCACCCTTGAAATACTGATCCGTCATATCGTTCAGGATCAGCACCGGCTTGCCGCCACATTCCTTGCGCAAAAGCTCTGTTACTGTCTGGTCAAAATCCGATGCCAGCCAAGCGACCGTATCCACGAACCGGGCCGAACGCGCCGTCACGCTATAGATGAAGAGCGCTTCATCCGAGATCAGCAGGACAGTACGTGATGGCGACAGAAATGTTATCGACATGGAAAAACCTTCTTGCTCCCCTTCCGGTCGCTTTTACAAGCCTAGCCTTAAATATCAAGGTTTTCGAAGCTTCCGTAAATCGGACCGAAGACCGCGACGGCGATCCAGAGAATCATACCACCAAGAAGGGCCGTAAGGGAAGGCTCAATCATTGCGATAAGACCTTCAACGGATTCATCAACGTCAGCGGTATAGAATTCAGCGACCTGATCGAGAACGACGGTCAGGTTACCGGATTCTTCACCCACTTTCAGCATTCTGACAACCATGCTGGGGAATTCACCAGACGTATTAAACGCCTCGGATAGCGGGCTCCCGGCCTTCACCTGCTCTTTTACGCCATCAAGAGCATCCAGAATCGCCCTGTTATTGACCGTTTTACTGGCATGATCCAGCCCCTGAAGCACATCAATACCGCTGGCAAACAATGCACCGAATGTCTGGGCAAAGCGCGCAATGTTAATTTTCCGGATCAAGGGGCCAAAAAGCGGCATCGACAGCATGAAGACGTCCTGCTTATAGGCAATGTCATCGGACATACGTCTCAAGAAAAACCACAAGAAGGCCAGCGCAACCGGCGCTGAAAGCACAGCCCACCAATAGACCTTGAAGAAGTCGGAAGTTGCCATAAGCGCTGTCGTGTAAATCGGCAGCTCCTGATCAAGGTTTTTAATAAATCCAACAATCTGCGGGACGACAAAACCCATCATCACCACAATCGTCAGAATCACCACACAAATCAGAATCATCGGATAGCGGGTTGCCTTACGAACCTTGGCCTGCATCTTATCGACCCATTTCAGGTACTTGATAAGCTGGAGATAAGACGATGTCAGATCACCCGTCTCTTCACCGGCGGCGATCAGGGAGATGTAGAGGTTTGTAAACACCTTCGGGTGTTGGGCGATCGATTCAGACAGCGAACTGCCCTCTGACACGTCACGATGAATTTCAGTCATCATATCGCGCAACTGGTCGTTTTCCGTGGTATCACGAATATCGCCCAGCGCATCGAGCAAAGGAACACCCGCACTCTGCATTTGTTCCATGTGAAGGAAAAGCTGGATCAGGTCGCGCACCTTAACCCCGCGAGACCCCATCATCCCGGCCAGAGCCCCCTTCTTCTTATTCAGAAGCTGACACTGGACAAGCTCCATCCCGGAAGACTGGAGCCTGTTATAAAGATCAACCTCATTGGCCGCACCCATGACCCCCTTGATCGGGCGGCCCTTCATGTTGATGGCTCTATATTTATATCTTTGGTTCGTAGACATGAGTGCTTTGCAAAACTATGGGATTACTTGGTGAGATCGACGGCTGTTGCCAGGGACTCAAGGGTGGTGACCCCCTCCAGAACTTTCAGGATGCCATCGTCTTTCATGTTTTTGAAGCCCTTTTCTAAAGCTTTGACTTTCAGATCAGCCTTACTACCACCATTGGCAATAATGGAGTCCAAATCTTCATCCATCGCCAATATCTCGGCGATACCGATACGGCCCTTATAACCTTGCCCCTTACAGGCCTGACACCCGCCCTGCTTCGCCTTGTATATAGTCGGCGGGCTGGCAGGATCTACTTTCATGATTTTACATTCTTCTTCGTTCGACGTATGTGCCACACGACATTCAGGACAAACCTTACGCACCAGACGCTGCGCGAAGATCGCGATAATCGCGCCCGCGATCATGCCGGGCTTCAGCCCCAGATCCAGCAGACGCGGTATCGCGCCAAAAGAGTCGTTTGTATGAAGTGTCGTATACACCTGGTGACCGGTCATCGCGGCTTTCAGCGCCATCTCTGCCGTCACGCCGTCACGGATCTCACCGATAAAGATGATATCAGGATCCTGACGCAGCAGGGCGCGAATACCATCGGCAAAATCAAGGATGCCTTCACGGATTGCGGTCTGGCGGATCATCGGCAACGAATATTCAACCGGGTCTTCCAGCGTCTGGATATTGACCTCGACGTTGTTGATCTCATTGATCATGGAATAGAGAGACGTCGATTTACCGGAGCCTGTCGGACCCGTTACGATGATCACCCCTTCCGGACGCTTCTGCGCCGCACGGATAATTTCAAGGTTGCCAGGACTGAAGCCCAGCTTTGCCAGCGGGATAATATTCTGGCTTTGGTCCAGAACACGCATAACAATATTTTCGCCATGGACTGTCGGCAGCGACGACACGCGGAAGTCAGCCTCACGACCCCCGACACTTAAATTGAAACGTCCATCCTGCGGTGCGAGCTTGTCAGCAATGTTCATGTTACACATGATCTTGATACGCTGAGAGATTGCACTCCAGTGCTGCTTGTGCAGGATCTGGGCAGCATACAAAACGCCATCGAGACGATAACGCAAACGGACGAAGTTTTCTTCCGGTTCGAAGTGAAGGTCAGAAACACCCAGTTTCACAGCATCAAACACCAGCGCATTCACCAGACGCACGATCGGGTGTGAATAGGCTTCGTTTTCCTTGACCGACGCCAGATCCGGGGCCTTCCCTTCTTCCAGCTCTTTCAGAATGGCATTGATCGAACTGGCGTAACCATACGCCGCATCAATCGCCTCGCCCATGACAGACGGTGTTGCGACCAGCGTTTTAATAGCAACGCCTTTGGGGACCATACGACGCAAGGCGTCCATCGCCATGATGTCATAGGGGTCGGCCATCGCCACGACGGCCTCCTCACGCGACAACGACACGGGCAAAATCTGGAATTTGAGTGCCGTCGCCTTATCCATCAGCGCCAGCGCTTCACCATCCAGAATTGTGTGCTTGGGATTAAAGACTTCAAAACCGGCGCTATCCGCCAGAAAGGATGTCAACTGGTCTTCGGTAATGAACCCGAGATCGACAAATACCTCTCCCAGCAGCTTACCGGAAACTTTCTTTTCCTGCAGCGCAACGTTCAACTGATCTTCCGTAATCAGGCCCTTGGCGACCAAACGCTCGCCGATACGACCGCCGACTTTACCGGTTCCGAGTCCACTGCTTTCATGGGCTTTCAGCCCACCGCACGCCTGAGACGCCAGAGACTGAGATGCCGACGCCTTGGCCTGCGACTGCCCCTTCTCACGGGCAATCGCCGGAATGTCATCCGCATCCAGAATCTCGAAATTTTCAAAGTTGTCGCTGTTATTCAACTCAAAAGCCCCTGAAAAAAGCAGAATGGCAGATTTGCCTGACACATACCCGAATCAACTTTCGACCCGAATACCTCTTCACTGTAAGTAAAAAGGTTAAAGATTTGAATAATCTAATATGAAAATAGAACGCGTGAGGAGCCCTTCAAGGGATTTGAAGGGACCCCGCCAGAATATCAGAGAAATGCCCGAGATTCTACGCGCGTTTTTCTAGACGGCATTTGCCTGCTGAACACGGTCAGAGTGCGCCGCCGCCCTGTGATCCTTGGCCAGCAAGGTGTAGAAGGCCGGAAGAACCAGAAGGGTAAAAAGCGTGCCGATCAGCATTCCGGCAACGATCACAGTGCCGATGCTGGAACGGCTAGCCGCCCCCGCCCCGTCCGAGAAGACCAGAGGCATCAGACCGGCAACCATCGCCGCCGTTGTCATAAGGATCGGCCGCAGACGAACCCGGGCCGCCAGCTCAATGGCCTGACGGCGGTTCATATCCTGCTCGACCTGTGCCTTATTGGCGAATTCCACCATCAGGATGCCGTGCTTACTGATCAGCCCAACAAGTGTGACCAGCCCGATCTGGGTGTAGATGTTCATGGTCGCAAGCCCCAGGAAGATCGGCAGCATAGCGCCACTGATCGCCAGCGGAACACTGACCAGGATCACGAACGGATCGCGGAAGCTTTCGAACTGCGCTGCCAGAACCAGAAAAATGATAACCAAGGCAAACACGAACGTCACCATCAGCTGGTTCCCCTCGCTGACGAACTGGCGGGTACTGCTCATCCAGTCGTAGGTGTACCCGGCGGGCAGGATCTGGGCGGCCTTGCCTTCGAGGAAGGATACGACATCACCCATCGTCACGCCCGGCAGAGGGACGGCCGAAAAGGTTGCCGAGTTCAACTGGTTGAACTGCACCAGCTTATCCGGCTGGCTGAACATGCTAATGGTTGCCAGCGTCGAGAGCGGCACCATTTCGCCGTTACCGGCCCGGACATAGTACTTAGTGAGGTCCTGAGGGTTAATACGCTCGCGACGCGGTACCTGCGGGATCACGTCATAAGAACGACCATCGAGGTTGAAGCGGTTAACGTAGTTACCACCCAGAAACAATGTCAGGGCATCACCGACGCTACGCATGGTGATACCCAGCTGGTTGGCTTTTTCACGATCAATCTCGATCTTCACAACCGGGGTATTAAAGTTCAGGTCGCTGTCGGTAATCATGAACATACCGCTCTTCAGCGCTTCTCCTTTAAGCTCTTCCATCACATTGAAAATGGATTCATAACTGTCGGTGGAGCGAATAACCATCTGCACCGGCATACCGCCCGATGACCCCGGTAACGGCGGGATTGAGAAGGCAAAGACCATCAGGCCTTCGATGCTGGATACTTTTTGCTGAATTTCTTGCTGGATTTCAGCCGCACTGCGGTTGCGTTCGCTCCAGTCTTTCAGCGTGAAACCACCAAAGCCGTTCGAGGGACCATCCATACCCGAGAGAATAAACGAGGACTCGATCTCCGGCGTCTCCTTAAAGATCTTCTCCAGACTCTTCGCGTAAGCCGTCGCATAATCGATGTTCGCATATTGCGGCGCCTTGGACGCCGTAATGACCACACCCTGATCCTCTTCCGGGGCCAGTTCGCTGCGGGCACCCATGAACATGAATACCAGAATGCCCAGAATGCAGAACGCAAACAGCAAGGTGACCGGACGATAATCCAGCGTCCCTTTCAGGCGGCGCGCATAGAAATTCTCGATCTTGGTAAAGATGTTGTTGATGCCCTTGGCAAGGCCCGTGTCGTTCATACCGTGCTTCAGCACAACAGAGCACATCATCGGCGACAGCGTCAGCGCCACGATACCGGAGATAATGACGGACCCCGCCAATGCGAATGCAAATTCACGGAACAATGACCCCGTTACACCCCCCATGAAGCCGATGGGTGCATACACAGCCGCCAGCGTAATGGTCATGGCGATAATCGGACCGACGATCTCGCGCGCACCCTTCAGCGCAGCCTGAACAGGCGTCTCCCCTTCCTCGATGTGACGGAACACGTTTTCCACGACAACAATCGCGTCATCCACCACAAGGCCGATGGCCATCACCATCGCCAGCAGCGTCAGCAGGTTGATCGAGAAGCCGAGTGCCAACATGATGAAGGCCGTACCGATCAGGGCCAGCGGAATGGTCACAATCGGAATAAAGACCGAACGGAACGTCCCGAGGAAGAGGAAAATAACCACAATCACGATCAGAACCGCTTCGATGAGTGTTTTCACGACCTCATCGATGGCGGCATTAATGAACACCGTCACGTCGAACGGCACATCAACATGCATGCCCGGCGGCAGATCTTTTTTCAGGGTTTCCAGCGCTTTGTTCACGCCCTTGACGATTTCCAGCGGGTTACCCGATGGCGTACTGGTCACGCCGAGATAAACGGCACGCTTGCCATCCATGACAGCGGTCTGGTCATAGCTGGAAGCGCCCAGTTCAATGGTACCGATATCGCGCATCCGCACGATACTGCCCTCTGCCGACTTTACGACCAGATCACGGAACTCCTCGACGTTTGTCAGGTCGGTGTTCGTGTCAATGTTCGTAACGATGTACGAACCCTTCATCTGACCCGGCGCGGACTGATAGTTGTTCGACTGCACGGCGGCAGCCACGTCCGTCGCTGTAATCTTACGCGCCGCCATTTTATCGGGATCAAGCCACAGGCGCATCGCCAGTGTCTGTCCGCCGATCAGTTGGGCTTCGGCAACGCCATCCACAGTCGCCAGCAGCGGTTGTACCACGCGGATCAGATAGTCGGTAATGGCAGGTGCCGATAGATTATCACTGGCAAAACCGATATACATCACGGCCGTTTGTTCGCCGGTGGATTTCAGGATAATCGGATCATTGGCCTCCTGCGGGATCAGGTATTTGACCTGATTGACCTTGGACATGATTTCGGTCAGCGCCTTATCCGAGTCCGTATTGATCTTCATGTATGCCTGAACGGAACTGGAACCCTGACGGGAGTTCGAAACCAGATAATCGACGCCTTCCGCCGTGGCAATAGCTTGCGCGATCGGGGTCGTCACGAAGCCCTGCATCAGGTCAGGCGATGCACCGGGATAACCGGTCGATACGGTAATTACCGATTGCTCGATTTCCGGATACTGCCGGAGCGGCAAATCAAAAACCGCGCGCAACCCGATCAGCAAAATCAGGATATTGAGAACCAGCGCCAGAACCGGACGCTTGATAAAGATATCGGTGAAAACCATAGTGGCTTCTTCCTGCCGTAATTATTCGTTGCGCGGGTTGTCTTTGTTGACTTTGTAATCTTCGGCCAGTGTATCCACGGGCGCGATTTTCACCTTGACCCCCGACATGACCTTTAGTTGGCCGCTGGTGACAAGCTTGTCACCGGCTTTGACCTTGTCATCAAGGATTGCCACCTTGTTTTCGAAACGCGCCCCGGTTTTCACGTACAGGCGTTCCGGAACAAACAGCGCTTCGCCCTGTTCGCTCTTCTGCTCTTCCGCTTTTTCAGGTGTCCGAAGAACAAAAACAGAGTCACCGTAAATGGTGAAATCAACCGCCGTTTCCGGAACGATGATAGCCGGAGCCCCCTGCGGCAGGGACACCATGACCTTGGCGAACATACCGGGTGACAGCATGTTATCAACATTCTTCATTTCCGCCTGCACCTTGACCGTGCGAGTTTCCTGCCCGACCTGCGGTTCGATCGCATTAATCGATGCGCTGAAAGTGCGCCCCGGATAAGCATCCACAGACAGCGTCACGTCCTGCCCCACTTTCAGTTCCGCCAATGTTTGTTCGGGCAGCGTGAAATTGATAAACAGCTCGGAGAGATCTGTCAGCGTGACAATCTCCTCGCCCGGGTTCAGATACTGACCGAGGTTGACCTTCCGCAGCCCCAGAACGCCATCAAAAGGTGCGGCAATTGCCTTCTTTGCGATCAGGGCTTCCGTGCGAGCCATCGCGCCGCGGGCTTCATCAAGGGCGGCTCTGTATTGATCGACAGTACTGCGCGGTGACGCCACA
>Ga0075163_10003623_pt1 | contig 20760 bp, 28 predicted proteins | sample JI1023141ADNA_FD_71478 | JGI IMG/M metagenome (GOLD analysis project Ga0075163, IMG submission 71478) | Wastewater effluent complex algal communities from Wisconsin, to seasonally profile nutrient transformation and Carbon sequestration -... | ecosystem: Engineered > WWTP > Effluent > Algae... | reverse complement strand
CCCTCTCATGAAACGTCTTCGGATCTCTTTTGTTGATAGTTCCTACACTGTTCCTCTTTATGCTGCTCAACGTATGCATCGTTTAAAGCTATTAATGGACGAACATCCTGATGCTGAAGAATTTGATATTGAAGAAGTTGATGGTGGTAAATTCCGTAAATGTCTTGAAGCCATTGTACCATCCATCGAAACGGTAGGATTTACAGAAGATTCAAAACCTTCTGCAGATTTTTCAGAATTTGCATTATTTTTGGAACCTTTGAATAATAACATATACACTATTGTTCCGATTATATGTGAATATCCGATAGACAAGTTTATATTACATAAGAATACCACAATTCTTTGTCCAAATGATTGGTTTAATGAACTTGAAAGCTTTGAGTATGAGATGATAAAGTTGAAAGCAACAAATTATTATGCAAGAAATACAGATGTTTCTGTAAGAATGTTTGTTTCGTTTTTTAAAGAGAAACAAATCATAACAATTGTGAAGGAAATAAAAGAAATTACAAAGTAATAGAATTATTTATTTTGATGCGTTTTTTCGGTCTAGATTTTCCTTGTCTAATTAGTGTCCTCATCTTTTCCATTGGGTCATACTTGTAAATATCAACTAAAACACCAGACATGTCAAACAAACGCGTTTGCAAATCTAATGCTTTTCTCCATTCTCTTGCATTTTGTATTTGATTTGCTCGCAGTTCAAACGGATGACATGACTTTATCTTTTCATACTGAATATACCACATTCTTCTCAACTGGACAGAAACTCTAAATAATCTGAAAACATCACGATTGGACAAGAATGAAAGAACATTCTGAACAATCGGTTTATGTTGAAATATGTCGTACAAGGAGGACATGTACATAAGAATAGATTTTTGGAAGAAATGAAGTAATTTTTTCCTCAATATTTTTTTTCTGTGGCAGAATTCCGTGGCAGAAAAAAAAATAATAATGATAGGGCTTCCAAGATTTTTTATTGGTGGTGGAATGGCATATTATGGTCCTACTGCTGAACGAGACAAGAAAGTTGTCAAGTTTCTTGCACATAATATGTTCAATCTCTTTGGTAATTCAATCGAGATTGTTACTGGTGGTACAGCAGGTATTCCTGAAGAATTTGCCCTTGAATGGAATTCTATTGGAGGAAAGCATGTTCTTTGTGTTGTTTCCTCTGAATATGAAGAAGAATATTTGTCCCGTAATTTACCATTTAAACATATTATTGTTGGTAAATCACAAGAAGCACGACGTATTGCTGTTACCAAACTTGAGAATATCAAGTGTGCAATTTTCATTCAGGGTGGGAAGTTCTCCACACATGAAATGATCCTGTTCAATCAAAACAATGTTCCGATTGTACCATTTGTTGGAAGTGGTGGAGCCGCAGGTGGAACTCAACCATACAACGGGGCGAATTATGAACCTGAAGAACGATTCAAAAAAGGGTTGATTGCATCTACTGATCCAAATGAAGATCCATGTGAAATTGCAAAGTCAATTGTTTTTAATAATATTAAAATTAATTAATGAACATGTAAAACTAGCTTTTCTAAATGTTAAAAGGTCAGCCATCTTAAACGTTTCATACATTAATTCATGTATTCTAGGTTCAATAGAAAGTACATGAATGGATTATTTGCTACATAAGTAATATTAAAATCTTCATTCAAACAAACATCTACTGGTTTTGAATATTTGCACAAAATAACAACAAATGGTGCTAATGTTATAAACGGTAAACTTAAAATTATGAAAAGTAGAAAAAAACTGATAACAGAATATACAATTTGTAACAATGCTTTAGAAATATTATATGAATCATAACAAAATGCACAAATTATAACAATGAGTGATCTAAATCCTTGTTTAATGTATTCTTTTCTTCTTGTCCATTTTTTCAATTCATCTCTACGTATTCTATTGATGAATATGTTCTCATGTAAAATGACATTTCTTCCAAACCATCTTGCAAATCTTGGATCAACAACCCCTTCATCCATGTTTATTAGTAAACCAAATATCTCTTTGTTCCCATTCATCTATTGATCTTTTTCCTCGATTGTAAAATCTATTATCATATCTTGCACACCATTTAGAGCAATAGATTCCTGATATCCTTTGCCAATTTTCATCCAATGGTATAGAGAAAGAAATATCTTTAATTTCTTTTTTGCATAAATCACACGATGAAGTCTCCCTTAACGACATGCTGCAAACCTCGGGTTGAAGAAAAGATGATTGATCAAATTGAACGGCTGGAATCTACGATATGTGCCCTCGATGTTAAATGTAAAGCAATACACTATCAAATGACGGAAGCCCTTTTAAAAGCAAAATTTTTTAAACAAAATGGGGATCCTGTTCGTTGCAAAGCTGAATTGAAACGAAAGTTTGATTTATCAAAAACATATGAGAGATTTGTGAATTTTCATTCAAATGTAGTGAAAATACGAAATGCAATCGATGAAACACAAGCAATAGGTGAAGTGGTTGGGAACATGAATATTGCAAATAAGATATTTGAAGAAGCTCTAAAAAATGTAAATCCAGAAAAGATTGATGAATTAATGGATAGTTTGGAAGATAATATAATTAAAGTGAATGATGTATCTTCCGCATTAAGTAGAAGTAATGTTGGAGATTTTGATGAAGAAGCAGCAATGAAGGAATTGGAAGAAGAAGAAGAAGAAGAGTTAAATTTACCATCTTTAAACCCAGTAAGACTTATGATTCCACAATAATTTACAAATCTTCAATCTGATATCCTTATTTATCAATGATGAATAATACCTTATACAAATTAATGAAAACGTATTAATTGCTTCACGAGTCTTTCCAACAGTGACATTATAAAAATCATGTGGGAAAATATACGCCTTTTCAAATTTCAAACGGTTCCGTAATTCGTTTGGTATTTTTAAAAAGGGTATTTGTGAACTACCAACAATTTCCGATATATCTGAAGGTATGTCTATAAATCCACTACGTACATGATGCATTGTACATTTGTAACAATTGTCGTAATAGCCTCCGTATTGATAAGAGTATGTATATCTATTACATCTTGGTGAACAACATTGACCTCCGTGTTTTTCGTTTATAAATACGGTATATTTATAATATCCGCGAAACGTTTTATATCTATACACCTCCATTAATTTTTAAAAATTATATAAAGGGGAAGTCAAAAACTTTCCTGCGGAAATTTTGATTTTTCCAATGGACCTTGAGCAACGTCTTGAACAAACAAATTCAAAGATTCTTCAATTGATTGAAAAGGTCAAATTTCTTCAAATTTCTCGACGGGACGAAATTGAAGTTTTAAAGTATAAACGTGATTCTGCAGCCCCTTTCAATTTTGACGTTTTTCAATGAAGAGTCGTCTCGAAGAATTTAAACGTCTAATTGAAGAAGAGGAGAAGGAAAATCCTATTGAACGTAAGCTTGATGAGATTGATAGGAATCTTGAAATGTTGAATAAAATTTTGGATGAGTAAGAGAGATAAAAAATTTGAACGGTTTCACCGTCATTCCATTCATCAATATGGATTGACCTTTACATTTACCACACCTTCACCAAACGCGCAATTTGGTGTAACTTGTGGTCCCGTTGACGAGGAAAAAAGAAATTATGAGTTTATTTTCGACCCGCAACTCGAAAAGATTCACGCAGGTTCATCCTATTTGACCATTATGCACATTGAAAGCAAACGTAAAGATACTACAATCACTGTATTGCCAAAGACCGAAGACAAAAAATTTCAAGAACCTTTTATGCTCTTTCCAACCCATGTTTGTAGAACAAACAAATTGGCAGTTACAAAAATGTATTTGACCATTGTAAATAATCAATTGAGAGGTGACATTAATATCCCCATTTGGAATCCTCATTTTAATATGCAATGGTTCATTGGAACAAATCGTTATCATGCTTTGGATTTTTTTGATCCCGAACAATCTTTGGAATTGGTAGATGTTTCAAAAATTCCTCAAGGATCCTACATTACTGGAAAACCATCCTTCAACGGTATAACTGCAAGTAGAACCGGAAGGCTATTAGGTTACTATCTTAATAGTAACGATTTTAGTGGTTGGAGAGCTGTTTCCATGCGTTTGGGACGTTTATACGAACCATTGATTGCAACAATTTACTTGAATCATCATCCGGATTACAAATTTAAAGAGGTTGGATTTTTATCATTGGAAAATGGCAGTCCAATTGATGGTTCTCAAGTGGATGGTATCATTAATGATGAATTTGCTGTAGAATTCAAATCTTCAAAATTCAATTGTGATTTTGAACCTGTATACATTTCACAATGCATCATGGAGATGGCATGTGGATTCCCTCATATTGACTTGGTAAAGTTTTGTGAGCGCCAGGTGAGAGTTCCCGGGGCCTCCGGCCCCGGGAACTCTCACCCCAATGATTCCTCTGTGGGAAACCCCGGGGCCTCCGGCCCCGGGGTTTCCCACCCCCGCAACTCCCTCTGGGCCACCGAGTATTCTTGCAAAGAAATTAGACTGTATAGAAACATAGAGTTGGAAAGGGAATTAATTTCATTATGTAAGGAAAGCAACGCTTTAAAAGGACCTAAATTTGATGCAATAATTCAAACTGAACCGTTTGTAAATATGCGTGCAAAATTGGAACATTTGGCAAAACAATGTAATGAGAATGCTAAAATGATTCCAGTGGATTTAAAATTGGTTGAACGGTTTAAAATTTACAAACAAAACATTTTGGATATTCAATCAGAAGATTCTTGTCTGCTAGATCCTGTTTTAGATAGAATAGAAAAAAGACAATCCAAAATATTTGCGGATTTTCAAGAAGAGGATAAAACAAGTTTGGTCACGGAAACATTGAAACAAATTCAAGATTATACAGATATATTATTATCATTAAAAAAATAAAAAAATGATTGGAGTTATTGCATTGGTTTTCATTATCGCTTTTACTGGGGTTCAAATTTCCAGAAATAACCAATATGATTCAGAAATTTTAGCTTTACAAAATATGGTGGTCCCCACCACTACGGTGGTGGGAACCACCACTACGGGAGTGGTCACCACTACTCCTTCTCCTCCTACTGATTTACTAATTGAAACTGGAGTATGTCGGATATTTGATCAAAACGTAGTTTATACGAATCAATTAATTGGTTATCAAATTTATACCAATAATGTTCGAACATATGTTGTTTTCAACGCTACAGATATTACCGGAATATCATCTGCCGGCAATGTTGCAAATGGAGGAAGTGTTTGTGAGGATCCTGCAAGTCTTGCAGCATATACAACTTATATCGAATTTTCATTTTCAAAATGTACAACGGATTTAACTGGAAATACTCTACTTTACACTATTATTGATGAAGTGCCTCTTGTTTTGGGTAGTACCATAAATGCAAATTCTATATTACCTTTTGTACCTTCGGAAAGTGCAAAAGTTGTTATTCCCGGAACAACAACACCAATTTATGGATCTTTCTTTTATCAAACCTATTTTTTATGTTACAAAAATATGTTTTCCATGAATTTTATTGAAAACTCTAACTCATTCAGATTCACTGTTGGTTTGACGGCTGCCAATGGAGGAATTGTCAACATTACAGAACCGATAAAAATTACCATAATGATTGGAAGAGTATTTCAATAAAAAATGAGTGAAGAAGAGGGTGAAATAATAAAGACTTCTCTGCAAGTTGCGCTTTACAGAATTGCACTTGGCGTGATATTTGGTACATTTTTGATTTCACTTCTATTCACTGTTTGGGCTCTAACAATCTATGGTGTTGGACCAAATATTGGAATTTTAATTTTTAATTTCATCGGATTGTTTGCGATATGTTTCATTGTGATAAATAAAATATTCTAGCAATTGTCTTCATCCACCTCCACGTTATTATCCAAAATATTCACCAACTCTTCAGCCACAATCTGAATTTCAATATTCATATGTAATGTCAAGCTTTCCAATCTTGAAATGGCATCATAACTCTCCATTAATTCCCTTGTTTGATTTAGATTCCATTTTGCAAAACATTTTAAACTCTGTATCGAACGTGTAACTAAATTAAATTGCATTTCCAAAAATAAAGACTGACATATTCTGTACATGAATCTATTCATCACCATCGGGAAAACCACATTCCCCAAATCTGCATGATAAGCGGTAATAACAATTGAATCGATGAGTAAATACATTTCTCTCAATACAGAAGACACATCGGTGTATTCAAATTGCATTTGAATTGCATTAAAAACTAAGTCCGTACATAAAACAGGTAGAATTTCTGGAGTTTCTGCAAGATTTGCAAGACCTGATGATCCTTCTTTTCTTAAATCAGCACTTGGAAAATTTAAAAATTTCACAAATGTCGGAATACACGACACCATGAATTGGTGTGTGTTTTTAAATTCCGTAATGGTTGATAAAATCTGTGCAGAAAGGAATTGTACCAATTTGTCACTTTCAAGTGAATACTTTAAAATACGTTCAAACAATGGTTTGTTTTGTATCAATAACATCTTGTACGGGTCACTATACTTTATCAAAATGTCAATGGTTCTCAATATATCTTCAGCTACCGGTTCCATAACCATGATTGGAACTGGAAAATGTTCAATCAAGACACGATTGGTCATAATGTTCCATAATTTGCTGACTTTTTCAGTGTTTGGAAGGTTTTCCTGATGAATAAATAACGATCTCAAAAAATGAGCTGAACACGAGATTATATGCCAATCTTCCATGTTGAATATTGAGCACACCAAGTCACATACGTTTTGATTTAAAATCAAATCTCTCGTGTTGATATTATCAATACACATGTTGGAGAGAATCCACAATACTTGTTTTGGATGTGTTTTTATACAATTTAAAAATCTTGGAATAATTGGTATTAACCTTTGTATCCAATCACTACTTGCTTCATATGCCGAAACACCCAGAAAACACATTAAAACGTCTTCTCTGTGGGCGGGAATGTCCATCAATGATATTAACCATTCAAAAGGTTTAGAATTTGGAAAGATGTAAGGACCTTTATACTCTGGATACACATTAGAAGGTCCAAAATACATGTCAATATTTGGATTACTTAATAACTTTGCCAAAATAGGAAGGGATTCGATATTAAAGTTCAATGATGATATCGTTTTAACGATAACTTCATGGGTAAATTTTTCGTTACCGCGTTTTCTTTCCAATTTTTCATTTCGAATTCGTTTGGTGTCTGTACGTTTTACAATGGCATGATCGTCCTTTTCGTGATCATTCTTGACAAATTTTCTCTCATTCCTTCTCATTTTTTAATAAAGCTTCAACAACCGTTGGAAACTCCCGGCCCATAATCTTCCAAATGGCTTTACCAATTTCCCGATGCTCTTTCTGCGTTGTAGGGTCCATACGAACTTGACAGTAGTGAATGAAAGACCTCAAAGTACCCGATTGATAATATTTGGTCTTTGTCAACCCTTCAGGAAGAAGAGCGCGAGCTTGCTCCTTGGCAATGCCCAATTCCAATGATCTATTATACAAATCAATGGATTTGTTCCATAATTCAATTTGCATACTGTTCCATTGTTCATGAAGTTCGGGATCTTCCGTCTCTAAAGAGTTTTGACGATTCTTCTTATCTTGCAAACGTCCTTCCCGGATGAGCGGATTTAAATCAACTTTATGATATCTTTGAGAAAACTCTTGATATGAAAAAGATCTATGACGAATGACCTGACGCGAAATATCACGACTAGTTTCCACTTCCACACACATACTAACCATTTCAAATGGACTCCAATGTTTATGTTTAATTAAATAATTGATTAAATTGGTATTTTTCGATTTCTGAACTTCTTCATGAACGTTTACACGTGCACAATGAAGAATGTGTTCTTCAGCGTTAGGGGTGACCCAAATTAATTTTACTTTCATTTAAAATAACCTTCAAATTCTTCCTTTTGTTTTTCGAGCAAGGTATTATTGGTGTTCAATAGCAATAACTTGTTTTCAATTTCTTGATTTAAATCAGTAATTTCCTTTTCAATCTCTTGTAAAACCAATTGATGATCTTGAAATTCCTTAAGATTAAAACCATACGTATCATTCATAAATTCACGTTCGTTTGCCATTGCTACCAATTTATCGAATACTTCAGTTTTGGTTTCGTCTAAATTATTAATAGCATCTCTTAATATCTCTTGCATATGTGATTTATGTTTGAGTATCTTATCTTCCTCATTTTTGATTAACTGTTTTTTTTCAGACACATACTTTTTTAAATCCATTGGATCCAACTTTGCAAGCTTATTTTTCAAAAAATCTATTGATTTTTCCAAATCAACAATATCATTTTCATTTTTTTGAATTGATAAATAAATATCTTTAACTTGAAGAAAACGAGTTGCATTCAGTGCAACCTCATCTTGTTCACTTCTTGGACGTTTCTTAGGTGGTTGTTGGATCCTACACGTTTCACTACAATACCAATATTCCAATTTTTCTTCTTCATTGCACTTTGTGCAAATACAATCCCTAGATTGACAATCTGAACGTTTACACGGCATGTAATCTTTTACATGTGTTTTTGATTCTGAACAACGATAACATTTAAAAATTGCAGCCCTCATGGAGAAATTAATTAATCATTTGGATAATTTTGGATGGAATGAAGTTTATGTAATTCCAGAAAACGATAGACGGATATTAGGAGTGGATTTTAAAGATGGAATAGATGAAGAAGAAAGTGAATCAAAATGTTTAAAAGTTATTGAATCTATTGAACATGAATATAATGATAGAAAGGGTGATTACTATATTACTTTTCATCAATAGATCCTCATGCACAAATAAACGTTTTTTCAACGCTAAATTCCACCAAAATTCTTCCATCATCCAATTCATTCACTGTTGTAAATTCAAAATAATATTCATTCCTATATCTTCTGCCAATCATTCTACGAATATATTGAATTCTTGAATAAATAAATTGTGCATCCAAATCATCCACAATGAACCAAGTGTAAAAAACCATGACAGAAGCAGGGGTTCAGTGGGTTGAAAAAGTTAAAACACTGATTGAACAATCAAGACAGGAGAAGCGATATCTTTTAATTGTGGACGCACCCCCTAAAGAAGATCAAAAAACAATTCTAAACATTTTAAGAAATATTATGAAAATTAAGATTTCCGGGGAAAAATCAAAGGAATGGAAACTTGAAATCTCAAAAGATCCTTAATAAATGTCGAATTTGGAGAAATGGATTCTCTTTTCTTTTTCAACTCTAAACGAGCGTTTCTCATGCTTATATTGTGTTTTACCATCAGATAAGCAATCACAATGCACAAGTACAGGACCTCCTGCTTCGTTAATAAAATCGATACATTGTTTAAACATGTCATCTGTAATGTGTGACTTTACTGAATCTTCAATAACAAAATCAAGATATTCGATATCATTGTGAACTTTGTAAATATTTTGAAAATCTTCCAAATCACCCAAACGTATAATACGTCTAATCATGTAATCTTTGATAATTTCAAGATTATTGGCGGGTTTTACACCACTTATATATAAAATACCAGGAATAACAGATGTTATAACATCACTTAAATCTGGAACATCCATAAATGAAAACATTTTTTTTAAAAACATGGAATTTTTACAGTTTTCGGAAAAGTGATCAAAAATAAAAACCTGGAAAACTCCGTGGAGATTTTTTGAAAACTGTAAAAAATTCCCTATCCCCCCATTTTTGCAAAATCTAGGAAAAAAATTTCTTGACTTTTTAAAAAAAAAAATAAAAAAAGTTTGACCCTATCAAAAAGTCAAGAAATTTTTTTCCTAGATTTTGCAAAAAAGGGGGGATAGGGAATTTTTTACAGTTTTCGAAATTTCGATATTTATTTTTTTTTCGGCGAAAACGAAAACTGTAAAAAATTCCCTATACCCCCCTTTTTGCAAAATCTGGGAAAAAAATTTCTTGACTTTTTAAAAAAAAATAAAAAAAAGTTTGACCCTATCAAAAGTCAAGAAATTTTTTTCCTAGATTTTGCAAAAAAGGGGGGATAGGGAATTTTTTACAGTTTTCGGAAAAGTGATCAAAATTTTTTTTATTTCGCCGAAAATAATATTTCTTTTTTTCCCAACTCTTTAATGTATGCACTTGTTACAATTACGATTCCTTTTTTCTTTTCAAGATATTCGTCAACTATTTGAGCTCTTTCTGGTTTATCTACAGATACATGGGCTGATAGTTTTGGATATTGTGTAAATTCTGGTTTTTGTTTATATGTGTCTTCATACATTTGTTCAATAAAAAAACGTACGTGGTCGTTACAAATGTATACATTGTGTGTGGGCACATCATTTTTATAACCTCTCATAACGATACCAGGTTCAATAACGATAACGATTGGTAAACTAAGTAATTTTAAATATTTTACCATTTTATCAACGTCACTAGGGGTTGGGTCAACATTCAACATTATTGTCACGTGAGTATCTTCTCCTCCAATGTGTAATGCAGCAAACATGTTTTTTTAACTATTAGTGGGAAAGTAAATTTTCGAAGAAAATTTACTTTCCCACCCCCATGGATCACTGCGCGACTTGCGGATCTTCCAAATCTTTAAAAGCTTGTTCAGGTTGCAACTCTACCATGTATTGTAGTGTTGATTGTCAACGTAAAGACTGGAAACATCATTCTGGAATTTGCAAACAACTTGATATTGAAAAAGACAATTCAAGAAACTTGCAAGCCTACATTGAATATTTGGAACAGGAGCTTGAAATTGAGCGCGAAAACAATAGAAATATGAGAGCAAATATGATGGAAACGGATTCTGAATAATATATAATAAAAAAAAAATTGAATGAAAAAAATGAAAGAAGAGGATAAAAGGAGGAGAAGGAGAAGGTTTGGTTTCTTCTTTTTGATTGGAATTGCAGTTTCAATTATTGTTCCAGCATTTACAGCTCCTCCTCCACAAAGAATAGCAACTTGTGGGGATGTTTTTTATTCAAATTACACAAGTAACTACACCCCTGCTTTTTTCAGTTCAAACTGTATTACGTTTTTGAACAACAGTTTATATTTCATAACGTATGATGGTGTTTTTCCATTTTCAATAATTAACGATACTGTTGTATTTGGTCCAAATCAAATTAATGGTCAAGAAGGCGCATTGTTTGCTAATACCTATGGATGTGGACGTAAAGATGATACAACAATTTATATATCCTCCGAGAGTTATGCATTAGCTACCATATCAACAACTGCTACAAACATTACGGATTTGAGCGGTAATCCATACCTTGCTCGTGGGTTTGCTCTTGTTAACTATACGGATTTGTATTCTGTATATGAAAATTCCATATATTTCAATAATACAGTGCTTTCAACTCTCATTCTATCAGATGCACCCTGCATTAATTTATTTGGATATGGATTGGCATGGGATCCCATTACAAAAAATACTTATATCATTTATTCCCGTGCTGAATTTCTTGAATTTGAAAGAAGAATCGGTGTTGTAAATTTGACAACGGGCATTGTTGATCCTACATGTGTCAATTTTACAGAGATTTTCAGTTCCATTACATTTGATTCCACTGGACAATTGTGGTCTGTTCTCAATATTGATAATCAATACGATGTAAAACGTCAATCACTTGTGCCGCCTGTCAGGTTTTTGAACTTTTCAAAAGCTCCTGAAATTATAAGAGAGGAATTGGTTTGTAATGGATTCGGAACAAAACGAGGTTCACCCATAGCTGTTGCTAACAACAGATTTGGTAACCCGACGAAATTGAGCGGCGATGGAAAAACCGTTATCGCAGGTTCAATTGTCAGCAACGTCAATAACATATTTGCAAGAGTGTATCGTTTCTTCAAAAGCGAATGGTATCAAATAGGATCAACGTTTAATCAACCATTGAAATCTCTTGCAATTTCTGAAGATGGAAACATTATTGCAATTGGTAGTATGGTATCGAATTTGACAAGAGTGTACAATTTTACCAATTGCACATGGGTTCAAATTGGAAATAATATTATAGGAGGAGGAGACGCAGTATCTTTGAGTGGGAATGGATTAACAGTCGCACTTTCAAATATTAATGATACCATGACGAATAACACCATGGGCATCACATATATTTACGACTGGAATGGAACCACATGGAATTTAAGAGGCAGTCCAATTATGGGTGTTAATTCTTTAGATTACAGTGGGTTTGACATTTCCTTATATGGAAACAATAGAATCGCCATTGGAATTGTTGAATTCAATGGAACAGGTAGAACAGAAGTTTATGAATGGTCAGGAACTGCTTGGATTCAACTGGGATTATCCATTATGGGAGAAAATTTATCAGATAACAGCGGTAATTCCGTGTCATTGAAAAACAACATTGTTGCAATTGGTGCATGGAGAAATGATAATAATGGAACAGAGTCTGGTACCACTCGAGTTTATCAATGGAATGGTGTTTTATGGAACCAATTGGGTCAAGATTTAGAAGGTGAAGCCGCATTTGATTATTTTGGAGCAACCGTTTCATTATCCGATAACGGATTACGTCTTGGCGTTGGTGCTGTGCTCGTTAATAATCAACTTCCAGGATACGTTAAAATTTATGATTATCAATCAAATTTATGGGTTCAACGAGGTTACACCTTTCGTGGAGCGCAATTTGGAGAAATGGGATATTGTTCATTATCAAATGATGGTGGTAGTGTTGCAATTGGTAGCCCTGGTGGTTTGCCTCCTTTTGGTAATAATGTAACCATTTACTGTTTACTGCCAGTGTAATTTATTAAAGCACAAATTGCACACCTTATATATACACTCTCTTGTTTTGCAGCATCCTTCAGGGTGGTTCCAATCGTAAAGATTCAAAACTCCATCATTATTCATATCACACACTCGGAAAAACCAAGGTTTGGTGAATGAAGGAATTTCAGAAAGGGTAATATTTCCATCATGATTTAAATCCACATGACGGGAGAAGCAGTCCAAAAGTCGGTCCCTTTCCATGGAGGAACATCTTCCAGCGTATGCAAATACCAAAAAGAGAAGAAATAAGAAGAGCATTTTTTTTTAATCTTTTTTTTATGAATAAAATTAATAGTAATTTAATTCAAACTACGGATATTCTCCATCGTTCCCTTATTAAACTGAGTGAACGTGGATTAAAGATGAATGAGTTGGAGGAGAAATCTGATATGCTTTTGGAAAGTAGTAATCAATTCATTTCATTTTTCGATCCTTGGTATATTCGTATCGGGAAAACTTGTTGTCGTCCTTGGTGGTTTCGTTGGGATCGGGAGGAAGACGAACCGCGTACTCTCCCAATGGTAGTAATTTGAGATTTCTAACAATTTCAATATCTTCTTGATACTTTGGAATTTCTAAATTTTGTAAATAAAATCTAAATATCGTATTACGTTCTCTTGCTTTGTGACGGCAAATATTATGAAACTCTTCAACAGTTCCAAATACAACACACTTCTTCTTTGCTCTAGAAACTGCAACATACGGAAACTCTCTGGTAAAGAAAGTATTTGGATCCTTGTAAATCCAAAATATCACATTATCCCATTCCGAACCTTGTGCCTTATTGCAAGTTGTAGCGTATCCCGTGGTCAAATCAACTTCATTAATGGGAACACGTTTACCATTTGTCAAATACAAAATGTCTCCTTTGATTTGACTAATTTGTCCCATTTCTCCATTTCGAACAGAATCATACTTTTCACTGACCAATTTTTTGGTAAATACAATCTTTTTCCCTGGGTATATAAAACAACCGTTCAAATTGTAAGCACCTTTGGGCTTTTTCAAAATTCCTCTACTAATCAATGTATCTTCGTACAGCTTGTTCAAATGACGTGCATCCGCTTTACGAAGCGTTACAATTTGAAGGCGCATAGTGTCATCCAACGTTTTGACCATTTCCAAAACCACTGATTTAAACGAAGCATCCGAACGATCCGAAATAATTTGAAGACATGATGTGCTGAAATCCACTTTCTCACTCTCCCCTCTTCTAATGTGAGAAGCTGCTTCTGCTAAATTCTTTGCATCGGGATCCACTCTCATATTCTCAGTTAGCATATATGAATGTTCTCTATACTTATTGACCAAATCATAAAATGGACAACCCGGTTTGATAGGGAAAATTTGTCCCAAATCTCCCACAATGATAATAGAGGAGAGACCTGTCATACATCTAATTAATCGACCAAACAGCTTCACATCAACATTTGATCCTTCATCAATAATTAAAACGGTAAACGATTTGATCCACTCCAGTACTCTCTTATCTGTTGTATTCTCTATTTTACAGCAAATGTAATGAATGGTGTTTGCTGTTTCAGGACGATCACCAAAACGTTTCTGAAGTGAATCTACCATCATTCCAATATATGTAACAACAATAGGACCTCTAGGAGGTTCTCCAATATCACGCATACACAATTGAGACATGATTGCGACTAGAGTTTCCGTTTTTCCCGTTCCTGGAGCTCCTTCTAAAAGAGTAATGTGATTCTGAAGAGCATGTTTTACAACTTTCAACTGATCTTCCGATAATTTGGAAGATGGTAAACACGCGGAGTAGGGGGGATGATTCGGGGGGGCCGAAGGCCCCCCCGAATCATCCTTTGGGAGGATCTTGGGTCGATTCAAAGAGGCCGAAGGCCTCTTTGAATCGACTAATCTTCTAAAATTATCAAACAGCTCCTTATTAATCTTGACATCCTTTGTATATCCCACGTAATCATCGTTAATCATGGTAAGTCCTTGAAACATTAAAAAATCAAACGCAGGTTTCATATCCTTATCATTCTGTTCGTATGCCACTTCTTTCCAATGTGTAAAATAATCATTAAACAACGTATGTACGGAAAACAAATCATTTCCTCGTTCTCGTTCTTCATTCATATAACTGTACAATCTAATAGCTTGCAAATACAGAGGAAGCACTCTCTTTTGATATTTCACTCTAAACGTGTGAAACCCCTTGTATTTTGCTTCTTTTAAATCGTATTTAGATACATACTTGTCGAAACATGCTTTCCATGGGTAAACATCCACCAATTGTGTGAGTTCTAATAGTTGTTCCGCATTCAAAAGTTTCAACTTCTTTTGATTTTGAAATAATATTCTCAATGGTTCTTCATAATCCATTCTAAAGTAATCACACATTTTAAACATTTCAAAACATTCCAACTTTTTAAACTCTTCTACATGCATTGGAAGCTTAATTGATAATACTTGTAATTTTTGAGCGGGTGTCGGTGATATTTCCAACATGAAGTAATTTAAATCATCTGTAGTTATATTGAATGGATTAATCTTTTCATATTTCACATTTGAATTTTCATGTAACGTTAGAACGTTTTTATAATTTTTAAAGTTTCCAGATATATAAAAATTTTTAGAACAGGTATCTAATTTACCCTGGAAGTAATCTGCATTTTTAGCACCCGATATTCTAAATCTTCCCCAATAATTCTTTCTTTTAAACTCGGAAGGATCACATTCAATAATTTTGAATTTTTGAAAACCGTATGAAGGTGTGGGTTGACTCATTGCTCACAAGTGTGGGGAGCCCTCTCAAAAAAGAGTATCTCGAAACCCCTAAACTCGTAATTGATTTTAGAAAAGATCAAAAAGATAAAAAATGGTACAAGAATGATTCGATGAATTTGGAAATTGAAAATGTCTACAAGGATCAAGGAAGAGCAGTAAAGGATAAAGACCAAACAATCAAAAAGTTGTGCAAAAAGATTGTCACCCTAATGAATGAAGGAGAACAAGTACTTCTTGTATGTTATGATGGTATGACCACATGTGGATACATTGCAATGATTTGCAGATGGTGGTACCTATGTTCCAATGATAAGATTGAAAAGGATTTTGATTATATGAAGGAAGTGAGAGATGGGAACGACTTTACATCTGCAAAAACAAAGGAACAACGAGAACAAATGGAGGAAGTGAAGAAGTTTGCATTGTTGGATATGAGATGGAAGAGGTGGAAATGAAGTTTTATTTTCTTTCACCCAATTCACCATGTGAAACGGTAGTCTTTCCAAACTTTTTTGGAACATCACTGGTTCCTCGTCTTCCACGAGCCAAAAAATAACCAAAGTGTCTAAACACTGAAGACAAGGCATTCAGCTCTTCCAATGTCCAACAAGGAGCACCGTAAAACGCTTTTAGGAAAGTCTCCCATTCCTGTTTGGTTCCATACTCTGATTTGCATGGATAAATGACCGTGTTATCATTTTCCCACGATTTAAGTGTGGTCTCTGGTTCAATCCAAGGCCATTTGTCCGTTGGAAAACATAAACGAATAGATTTGTAGCTGGATTTATCTTCAGGATCTTTTCCGGGCCAACTTTTGAACAAGATACCACCTTCTTTGATAGGTTCCAAATCCAAAACATATCCAGGACCAAGAAGCTTTTGATACTCTTCAATAATGCGAAACATGATATGTTTTGTAACAGATTCACTCATATGGAACATGGGTCCATTTGTAAAAGTGTAAGCGGGACCCTTTTTCATTTTTTAAACTTTTATCACTTTAATAATTTTCCCTCCCTCCTCAGCTTTCCTAATCGAATCTTGTGTTCCTCTCCCCTTTTCACTGGGAAAAGCAATCATATGGGTGCATTCATGAACAATATCCGTATTCCTTCTGATTCCTGCAGATTTTCCAAACTTTTTCCAATCAGGAACCATAATCAACATGGGTATCTTGTGAATCTTTGCCCAGCGTTCAGCAAGAGAATCAACTCCTGATGCTCCTCCAGATACAATCAGTTCAGGCATACCATGTTTTAAGACATATTCATCTATATATTCTTTAAATTTATTCCAATCATTAAATTTTCGATAACCAACAATTGCAAGTTTCATAAAGACCCTTAAGGTGTTTTGATGAAGTCGTTTTTATGGGATGAGGATATATTTCTTTTTAAACTTTATGCACCATCATTAGATACAACCCTGTTTTACAATAGTTTTATCAGAAATCACGAAAATACAATACGCAAAAGAAACGCAATTGTTACTTGGATATTGATTGGAAGACGTTTAAGATTTCCTGAAGAGATTGTTCAAATGATTAGAAGTTACATTGATTTGTTTTCAACTTTTGAATGGGTAATTCCATCAAGATATAAAAAAGAAGTAGTAGTCAAACAAAATACAACAATTCATCAGACGGTTTTTGCACATCCTATCGAACAAAAAGAACGGAATAGAAGATATCAAAAAGATATCAAGCAGAAATTGAAAATGAAAATTAAAAAACTTTAAGTTTTATTTTATTCGAATAATGATCAGGACCTGCGGGACCTCTCATTCCACGCGGATAAATATATCTCCTTGCTTGTGCATTTAATTTCCACAAATATTCACACTCTTCATATTCCATCTTCTTCTGCCAGAAATACAATTTCGAATTTTCTAAATCAACCAACTTCTTCATTTGGTCACATTTTGTTTTTTCAATATTAATTTCCTCATGTAATTCCTTTTTTTCCCTTTCATAATTATCGTCTTCTTCTTTCTCTCTATTTCTAATATCAGATGTATATGTTACACCAATCACCAAATGTCCCAAATTTTCTACCGTTTCCTTCAGTTCTACTTCTGAATAACCTTCAGGAAAGGTAACAATAATTTCTGAACCATTAAAACCATCAAAATTTGCAAGAGCACTAATACATTTTTGATAGGAAGGAGATCGAGCAATCGAAAGAATAAAGAATAAAAATAAGACCCTCATCGTGATAAACTCATAATAGCATTTACAATATCGAAATCATGAATTATTAACGCATTTAACGCAATTCCTATCGTTTCACAATCCGTGAAAAATCCTCTTAATCTTTTATTACAAGAAGAGAGATTCTGTTTCGTTTCAAAATCACAATAATCACTCATTAATAATCTCCAGATATCAACAGGAAAAATTTTAAACCCATCCATTTAATGAATATTTTTATTTCACTTCATGGAAATACGTATGGTTATACAAATTATAAAGGATTGAAAATATCCAACGCAAAGATACTAGAAACATGGAAGGAGTTTATCATGGAATCATTTACTTTGAAAAGAACGAGTGAAACATCATTCATTATCACTCGATATAGTCAAGATTGGAATAGTGTTTATGAATTTATTTTGGAATCTTTATGGGCTGGAGAATCTTTGAGAGTGAATATACCATCACTCGATATCTTCAATACATTTGGGTCGAACCAAAACTTATGGGACATTTAAAAGTGTTACAATAACAACAATAAATAACGATATTAAATCCATTGTATATCTAAATGCCGGCCATGATTCATACAGTATAAGATATTTTCCATATCTTATAATGATGAATGCAATAACAGGTGTTGATTTATACAATTTAAATTTTTTACAAAAGGGCAAAATAATGACGGCCAATGTTAGAATTGATTTGAATTCAAATACAATATAGAGACATATAAAACGTATGACCCTTTTGAAAAACATTTTTAAAAATGGAGGGTCCAAAAATTACAGTAAAGGGTGAAACGGATTTACATACTTTGGCAGTAATTTATCCTGCACATGATACACATTTTGGAATGTCGGTAGGCGATGTAATAAATTTAGTAGCTGGTAAACATGGGTTTAGTAATTTAAATCAATTGGGATTGAAAACGATAAACGGACTTGAATTAAAGCAAGGAATATTTTTAGAATTTAAACTATCACCAATTGTTCATTTGTTCACTTTGAAAGGAAGGGTTCAGGAAGAAACAAAATATCAGCAAATATTTGTCTTTCGTTATAAAGATGGAGGACCATTTATGAAAATTCAATTAGCAGAAGATAAAATTGATGTCAATGAATTATTGATTGAAGCATGTATCAATTTTAGTTTGGAGATTGAAAATTATGAAATATATGAATATGAAGATAAACCGTTTGAATTTTATTTACATTATGTACATTTTAAAAGTGAAAGACCAACTTATGAATTTGAAAAATTTAATATGAGAAAATAAAATGGAAGAAGAGGATCTTTTATGTGATGGTGACTGTATCGGATGTGAAACTGAATTTTATCATGATTTATTTTATTGTCCAAGATGTTCTTGTCGTAAAACTGAAAGATATTTAGGTACTATAATTCCATTAAATTTTATAATGTATAGACCTCATATGAAATATAAAACAAGAACAAAAATTCAATTTTGTCTTTGATTACATCCCTTGTAAGGTGATTGTGTACATCCAAAATAACAGTCTCCACATAAAATTGAATATGTTTCATTTGTATATTTATTTTCCCAAAGATACATTGGTGTTCCGGTCATACATCTATAATGTGTTCCTTCACAACAATTACAATAAAATGCACAAGGTATACAGCCTTGAACGAGTTTAAAATCTCCACCACTATTCATTATTTTAAATATTTCCCGTTAATGTATTCCAAAATCCGTTTCGTGTGCACGAGCAGAAAAAACAAGTAATGCTAAAAAATATCCAAATTCCCAAAACAATGTACAATATTCCAAACAGAAACCCTGTGATCATCTCTTTTTTAATTTTCTCACGTCGTACTTGTTCCAAAAGGTCTTCCACTTTGAAAAACTTATAGATGGATATGATCTGAATGATGTTTTTGCCAGTGCATCTGTATCTAATCCATCTCTTGGTTTTTCCTTCTTGTTGTTTTCAATCACCCAGTTCTTTAGAATATCGTACGCAAAACCATATTCTTGATACTTTGGATATTTTTGAATAAAGTTTGTAAATTCTTCAAGAGTGTGTTCAGTGGGGAATTCCGGGGCCGAAGGCCCCGGAAATTCCTCAAAGAATGGTTCTGGTTGAGATTCCCGAGGGGCCTTCGGCCCCTCGGGAATCTCATAATTCTTCCCATATTTTGCATAAATCTCAGTATAAGGCAGTATCTCTCTAGTCGCAACAACTTCTGCATTGTTCCCATTAATTTCATATTGTGTATTGTTATTATCCATGGTATTTGCATATCTTCCAACTTCGTCGATACGAAAATTAATTCTTGCATCAAAATACCATCCATAAAATGGACCTTCTGATGTAATTTCTAAAACATATGCACTACTCACATCTTGCCGATTGCATAAAACCCCTCCATATACACAAATGGGATCTCCTCTTTCAAATTTCTTACTTGTGAATAATCCGTAACCAGCGTTTGGTATATCAGATAATAATACTGCGAGACCATCATCTTTGATTACCCAGTTTGTTAACTTTATGAGTAGTTCTTCATCTTCAATTTTTCTAACGATGAAGGAACCTATCCATGATTTAAAGTGGGAAACCCCGGGGCCTCCGGCCCCGGGGTTTCCCCAAGAGGAATCATCAATTTCCCAAATTTCTTTTGGGGAAATCCCGGGGCCGAAGGCCCCGGGAACTTCCCCCAATTCCTTCTTTATAAATCCATTATAAAAAATCACCAAAGACTCCTCCTCCACTGGAAATCTAAACAAAATTTCAAAATAATCATACTTTTCAGGAAAATTAACTTTAATGATCCCAAGAAACTCTTTAACTTTGATTGAGTATTTATCGGGTTTATAAATCCACTTCTTATTGAAGTGTTTTGCAATTTCTTTCCATCCAAACTTTGTGTCCACATTTAAAAAATCTTTATATTGTGCCAACGTTTCAATAATTAAGAATTTACCATT
>Ga0075163_10003622_pt1 | contig 20761 bp, 6 predicted proteins | sample JI1023141ADNA_FD_71478 | JGI IMG/M metagenome (GOLD analysis project Ga0075163, IMG submission 71478) | Wastewater effluent complex algal communities from Wisconsin, to seasonally profile nutrient transformation and Carbon sequestration -... | ecosystem: Engineered > WWTP > Effluent > Algae... | reverse complement strand
AACCTATACCCCCCCGCATTACGGCTACGCCCTGCCTGCAACATGCCGTAGGGGTAGTAGTTGTTGAGGGTTAGGGTGGGTAGGCGGAAGTTGTCGTTGTCGGTGAGCCTGTTGAGGGGCAAGAGTGTTCCAAACAATGTGCCTGCGTTGGCTACATCGGCGGGTTCTGGCTCTTTAATGTCGGGTACTACGGTGCGTATGTTGCCGCGCAAATGTACGCTATTTCTTTGAGTTTTAGTGAGTTATGGGTGCGAAAAACTGCACCAACTTGGGGAAGGTAGTGCAGTAATTTGAGTAATAAATTTTTTTTTTAATCATTATCAATCAGTAAAAATCGTTAAAATAATTACACTAAAAAGTAGTATATTCATCATATAAATTAATACTGCAATAAAATTAATTTTTTTAACTAACATAAGGGTTTCAGGTGTATTATCTTTGGAATGCAGTATGAAACAAGGTAACCAACTATTTCCAGGTAAAATACGTGAAAAACCTGTACGAAAATAAAAAGATATAAAATCATCATCATCTTCCATTTCGTCGTTATATAATATCTTATACCACATTATAAGAACCTGTAATGGATTCATTACAATAATTATTGCAAATGGTAATACAAATAATATCAATGACATTCGTTTTATTTTTTAGGTGGTGAAACAATAGATATCTTAATTTCAGCTTTAATTCCAAGTATCTTCGCTTCTCGGAAACCAAATTTAAAATATGGTGTAGAAAAGCCTTTATTTTGTGGCGAATTGGTATATGTTGTATTGAGTGAGGCATTATTAAAACTTCCACCAATTTCTTGTTCAAATTTCTCTAAGTGTCCAATATCCTTTCCAGACAATGTTGTTTCCAAACCACCACCAATACCCAATGGACCTTGTAATTCACCAAAAATATTGAATTTTAAAGGGGATTTGCCGTCTAAAATATATGATTTTGTAAAGTAGTCTGGATTTTTACTATCAAAATTACTTTCAAACAGCACTACATTTCCTCCTGCTGCCATTTTAGCTTTTGCAGCACCTATTTCGATACCGTCTGAATATTGCAGACCAGCGCTTATTTCTAATTTAGCTTCAACTTGGATATTTGATTGTTGTAAAGCATATAATGTGCGATTCGCATCTCCGGGATCGTATGTTGCTGAATAAATTTGTCCGTTGTCAGCTTCTTCTATGGTTACAGTTCCATATTTTGGAAGTCTATTTTTAAATAAATTCCAACTATACGTTTCCCATGTCGTCTCTTTTGCTTTATCAAGGTATCCATAAAGGGCTTCATAGTTAGCTTCATACCTTTGTGTATTTATAAATGGAGTATTTGCCGATGTATAGTGTTTATTAACAATAATAGTACCTTCCAATCCATCTAAATCAATAGCTTGGATAGGTGTATTACTAGCAAACTGATAAGGTGACAACATAGGAAATTTAGCAGTAATCGGGTCAGTTCGTTTAAATCGAATGATCCAAGGGTCGTAATCGCGGTTTTTGTAGTCGTAGAAGGTGCCTGCTCCATCGCCTTGTACGCCCTTTGTTTGCTCCATACCATTAAACCCAAACCTATACCCCCCCGCATTACGGCTACGCCCTGCCTGCAACATGCCGTAGGGGTAGTAGTTGTTGAGGGTTAGGGTGGGTAGGCGGAAGTTGTCGTTGTCGGTGAGGTAGTTGGTGGTTTGGGTTGGTTCGGTTTGTGGCTCTTTAATGTCGGGTACTACGGTGCGTATGTTGCCTAGGTGGTCGGTTAGTTCGTATTGTTTGCTGCCGCGGGCTTGGGTGGCTAATAGTTGCGTGGGGGTGGCGTTGGGGTCGGGGCGGTAAATTACTAAGGGTTGTATGGATATGCTACCGCGTAGTTTGCGGTTGGCGGGTATGCTTAGCCAGTGTTGGTCGGCGGGTGGTGGGGTGGTAGCTTGGTCGGGGTTGGCTATTTCTAGTATTTGGCTGGTGGTGGCGGTTTGCCCTGCATAGGCTACATACATATTGCCGTTTTTGCCGCGGCGCACGCTGCTTAGTGGGAAAACAGAACTGAATAGATTACTATTTACTTCCGAAAGCGAACCTAGGAACAAGGTGTTTAATTTGACCCTGTAGGTTTTTTCTTGTCCATTATATCGTCCAATGGCGTAAAGGCATTGTCCTGTGGGCGAAAAATCGATGCTGCGTATAAAAGTGTTGTCTGTGGCAAAGATGGCGGCTATGTAGCTGTTGTCGGTAAGGTCATATAATTTGATTTCGCTTTTATATACATTAATGCCATTTACTGTTAATCTATTGGTGCTTGGAGTGGCTAATATTTTTCCGTTGGGTGATACTTGTATTTCGCAGTAAGTATTGGGATATTTGTCTGTAACCGATTGATAAGCACTAAATGATGTACCTATATTTTCCTCAATAACACTGCTAATAGTACCTATTGCATTTGGAGTTATGGTAATACGCACCATTTGTACTTGGTACGAGAATTCTCCATTTTGTAATGTTGCTGCATTTGTGCCGCTTTGTTTACGCAAAAATACATAAACTTTTGGAGAATTAGCATTTTGGTAATCGGCTACAACAGATAAAGATTTATCGTATAAATTACCTGTCCCTGTAACTATTGCAGCAGTGCTAGCTGTTAGTATATTAGTGATAGGATCTTTTATTACCCGATAATAATATAGTTGAGCATTTTTTATAGTAAATACCCAATAAAGGTTTGGTGTGGGTAATGGCACACCTGTATTTTGTGAGTTTATGTCGCAGCCGGTAGCACCACTATATGCAAAAACTTCGCTTGAATTGTAAGCAATAATTTGATTAGTACTATTGAGTACATTAGCAACTCCAATGCTACCATCGGTGTTTTCGGCTAAACCAATATTACTTTGGTTAGATGTTGGGTAGGCGACGGTATTTGTTAGTTCGGTTGTTGGGAAAGGCTTAAACACGGGGTTAGGCGTGTTCATAAAGCCTAGCATTTCGTGTGGGTAGTACGCGGTACCTAATGTTTTTTGCTGTAATCCAAACAATAAGTGGGTGGTTTCGGAGAGGTAGGTAGGTGGGTTGGGGGGTGCTATACTGCTTGCACCGTTTACTACTGGCAAAAAACCTTGTACGGTTAAGTTACTGTTTTGTATGCCTAATCGGCTGCTGCCATAAATGGGTTGTTCGGTAAGTTGGGTAATGGTATTACCATATATCGAGTAGCTTTGTTTGTACATAGCCATGGGGTTGCCCTGTGCATCGCGCACATAAAGGGTACTTTTGTTGTTAGTCCCATTATATATATCGGTTTCGTCTTGTCGTATGCGGTTTTGGGCGGCATCGTAGGAAAAGGTTAGCTCGGGTTGTCCTGATTTCGATACCTTTTTTATTTTGCCGTAGGGTGTCCAAGTTATGCCAGTGTTGCCCATTGTGGCATTAGTTTCGAGGGTTACATTGCCTATTGCATCGTAGGTATAGGTAGTAGTGCCTCTAAAGTTGTCGTTGCCTGTACCGCTTCCACTGTCGGTTAGTGTGTTTAAACGGTTGGTGCGTGTTTCATCGCCAATAGTAGCTGTGGGGTAGGCGTAAACAAAATTGTCTATTGGATTATTAGGCAATATCGCATTGTTTTTGCGTGTTAGATTTATAACATTACCATTTCTGTCAAAAGAGTAGGTTGTATTGTATGGGCTGTTTGGTACAAGAGCATAAGATGTTCCATTTGATGAATAGGTTGTATTTCCTTTAATACGATTAAGTAGGTCGTATTGGTAGCGGTATTGTAGTGTTTGGTCTAGCTCAATACCAGTAGCTGGTGCGGTAAAGGTGGGTTGTATGCCACGCTCTGTCCAGGCGGCAATATTGCCGTTGTAAAGCGAGCTGGTGCTTAGGGCTGTGACGGCATCAAGGGCTTCGATGGGGGTGTTAGCTGTGTTATTTCCGTTTTTAAAATCGCCATTAAAACCATTAGAAGCACCGAAATAGTGCAACTGCATACCATAGGTATCGGGCGGAAACATGCGCGCGCGCGGTGCTGTTAGGTCGGTGAGATTTCCGTCTTTATATGGGTCGGTGGGGGGGGTAGTGGTTGGGTTTTCGGTGAGCATAGGCGAGTTAAAGGCTTTTAGCCAGCCTTGTGCGGTATAGGTATAATCTAACCCCTGTAGGTGGTCGTCGCCTATTTCGGTACGGCGCAGGGGTCCGTGTGGGTAATAGGTGTAGGTGGCATCGTTGTCCCACAACAGCCCATCTTTGCTGGTTTCGGTGGTTGTTAAGCGGTTTTGGGCATCGTAGGTGTATCGGTGGAAGTACTGGTCGGGTTGCCCTTTGTTGTAGGCAACTTGTAGTACTTTGCCGCTTAGTAGGTCGTATTGGTAATCAATAAATTTGGGGGTAAATAGTTCGGTGGTGGCGATAGCGGCATTTTTAACGGCTATATATTGGCACAACCACTCTACATTGCCATGCACATCGTAGCTATAAATGGTGTAGTTGCGTTGTTTTATGTTATCTATACTTGCAGATAGCAGTTGCTCGGTTTCGGCAAAGTAGGTGTAACTTACGCGGTTTTGCAAAAAGCGTTGGGTGCGTCCTTCGGGTAGTGTAATGTCGGTAAAAGGGGTGGTGTAAAAGGTGCGTACTATTTGTTCGCGTCCAGCGATAGGGAAAGAGCCTGTTTCTGTACCGTTGATTGCAGAGGCAGTTGTTGCCAAATAGTTGGTAACATCAAGTGTGCCGCTAGGTATGCTACCTGCGGCAACTTGTCCAACTTCTATTACCCTGCCTAATTTATCGTATTTGGTGTAGGAGTATTTTGGGCTTGGGGTAATGCCGTTGACGTTAGTTGCTTGTTTATCGTTTTGCGAGAAGCGCACCAAGCCCACCAAATTACGCCAGAACTTGGTTGTACCGCCATCGGGGGTGTGTTGTCGTAGTACCTGCCCAAGGTTGTTGTATTGGTAGTCTGTTACCATACTGTGCTGCGGGCTTACTTTGCGGTTTTGTACATTGGGGTCGGTTAGTGCTTGTAATGGGGCTACGCCTTCGGGCGGCACTGTTTTAATTAGGTTGCCTGCTCGGTCGTAGTAATATAGGGTGTATTGTTGTTGGGTAAGGGGGTAGGTAAGTGTTACAACATCGTTTATGTTAGCAGGTAGGGTGCATTGGGTGTTGTAGTTTTGGGTAAGCAATTGGGCTTGTTGCGTGCTAATAATTTCTATTTGTTGTTGTATATTGCTTAGTATATCTTGGGCGGCTAAATTGTCGCAGGTGTAGGGGTTGGGTTGTGGGCTAATGGGTAGTTTGGTAAAGGTGAGGCAATACTGACCCAGTTGGCAGTTTGTTCCATATGTACCATTAACATTTACATAGTAAAGATGATCAAAAGTATTACTATTAATAGGTCCATTAGGGCTACAACAGCTTTCTGTTAACTTAAAAAATCCAAATTCTGGTGTATTAGATGTCCACGTATTTGGCGAACCATGGCAGGGATTATCTAATGACTGACTTAAAAGTGCAAATTGAATATCAACTTGGTATTCTGTTATGTGATTTATGTAATAATTAACCGTGTTATAGTCATTAGAAGCATTGCACATGTCTGTGAAAAAGTTTGTTAATGCCTCTAAGTGTGTGTTTATTAATGGTGTACTGGTACAATTCATATAGTCAAGATTACCATTTGCTTGCTCTATTATGCTATGAAAAATTTCGGGAGGGTAGGTGCAGTTGGGGTTTGTGGTTAAGGGTGGTAAGCATGTTGCCGTTTGTAGCAGGGTAGCTAATTCAGTTAATGTTATATTTTGCCCTGCTGTAATGTTTATTGCAGGGCAAGCATATGGGGCAGGCACTAGTATGCTTCCAAAACTACCATCATAGTTGCTTGGTAATTGGGCATAACATTCGTAAAAATTGTGGCGTATTTCGGCGAGTGCCTCCTGTGTAGTTGGTGGATTTGCTCCAGTTGGAAGCGTAAAATCCGCGTTTGAGAATGTTACTGTTGTTAAATTAGTAATAATAGCATTGTAATCATTTAACGAATTTATAGATGTTGATGAAGTTGGATTAACAACCGATAGGTAAGCTCCTTGTAAACAACTAGTTATGGCATCGCGGTAGGGATCAGTACCAGTACCAGTAATTTGTGGCACATACAACATAGTTCCAATATTAATCACATTTGGTGCTGCCTGGCTTACTGTATTAGGATAATACCCTACACAATCGAAAAAGTTTTTGAAGAAATCAAAGGTTGTAGAAAGGGCAGGCATACCAGTTTCAAAATCAGGATCAGCCGTTATGTCATCGGCAGCAGAGCTTGTTCCGGCGGCATTGCCAATAGCATTGTTATCCAAAGGTGTATCGGGGTTTTCGTCTCCGTCTGTATCTATATCTGTACTTCCATTTACATCTATATCTTCTATATCTATACTACCATCATTACCTGTTTCTCCGTTAATAGCTTTCATGGCAAGATACATACTAGCATAATTTATTACACTTGCTTGCCAGCATTCCCATAGCTCGGTACAATTGTAACCGTTATTTGGGGCTGTCATATTGAATAGCATAGTGTTTAATTGGGTAATACTTACATTAAAATTCGTATTTACGGTGTAATAGAAAAGAGGGAAAGGGGTGGCAGTTCCTGTATTTATATTAGTTACAATACCTTGTAATTGAGCCATAACCGCAGTCTCATCGGCAGTAGGAGCACCAGGTAAAGCAGGTATTGTGTTTCTTTGTTCTAGTGTCCAGTAATTTGCAAAATATTGAAGGAATGGGTTAGCAAGTATTGAGTTTAGTGAGGTAACAGGATAGGTGGTTCTCCATGTAGTTATTGCTGTACAAGGATCGGGTGGGCAGTTAATAACAGGTATAGTTAGGCTTAGGCAAGCTGGGGTGGTGTTTCCCGTGATAGGAAGTGCAGTAACAGTGTAAAATTGGTTAGTAGCAGTTGGTGCGGTTATTGTTGCATAGAGAGTTGTTGTTCGAAATCTGTCCAACATTCTGTAAAAAAGGTCTATGCCTGCTGTTGGATCTATTGCACCTGTGCCTTGTGGTGGGTTAGGGTTGTTTGTATCGTTAAGATTACCAAGTGCTATGTCGTTGAGGTAGCTTATTAGGTTGCCAACCGTAATCTGTCCACCATTCTGATTGGGGATAATAGTTGGTAGATAGGTTGCTGTTCCAAGTGCAGGGGAGTTGGTAAGCTCGCCTATGGTTCCAACAACTATATTGTTTAAACTATTTTGCACTTGGTTATTTAACTGTTGTGCTAGTTGGGTAATTGGAACTATAGTGCCAGCTGTCAAAGCAGCTGATCCATTAGGGTAGGTAGGTGTACTATTAGGGTTAGCACCCACTGGCACTAAATATTTAGTAATGGTGTAGGTGCCAATAGTAGGTAAAGTAACACTAACTGTTTTATCATACTTCGCATCATTGTTAGCACAATCGTTTTTTGGAAGAAATTGAATAGGTATAACAATTCCGTTGGGTTCAGTCATTGTTGTTCCATCGGGTTTAGTTATTACTATTTGTAGTTGGTATTGGCAGGTAGCACACCATTTCATACAGGTGTTGCTAAACGAGTTTAGGTCTATATTGTATGCTATTGTTAAGGGTGTATCTGCTTGGGTTGTAGTGATAGTGGTACTAGATACAATAGGCGAGCCGCCACCATTACCTGTGTTTTGGGTAATGGTTTGTGTGTTGGAAAATTGAGTGGTAACATTTCCATCAATAGGTTGTAATGGTGCTATTGCTGCATTGTTACCGGCTACACAAGTAGCAATAGTTTTACCACTTAGGTCAATAAAATTGATAGTAGACACGCCATTAGGGTCGGTTTCTGTTACTTTATACACGGTCGTCCAACCGGGTGCTTCATCGCCAAAGAGTCTAATTAGCTCATCTTCGGAGGCGGCGGCATAATTGGTTTTGATGCTATGTGTGCCACCTACCTGAAATTGGGTACCTATCCCCCCTTGTTCTTTAACGCGGTTGGTGCCATCGTTGTAGTACAAAGTGCGGCTAAACGGTAAGCCTTCGGTAGAGGGTATTTGTGGGTCAATTGTGTTATCGAAATACTCGCGAATTTTGCCGCTGCTCACTGCTGTTGGAGCACCTACAGCATCAAAATCACTTGCGCTGTAGTTAATAGGCAATACATCGGTTCTATAACCAAGCGTATTGGTAGTAGTAAGTGGGGGCAATGGAACTGCTATACTTTGTAAGCTAGGTCTGCCGCTAAAATCGTATACGGTTTGTGAGGCTACAACTATATCATCGGTAGCGGGTGTTGGTTCGCCGCCTGTTGTTGGTACTTTTGTTACCGATATAGGGCTACCTGGTGTTTGGCTCAATTGGCTTTGGGTTTGTACGCTTTGTAGTAAATTATTGGCATAAGTTATTTGCTCGCCAATGCGCACTTGCTCGTTGCGGTCGGTGTTGCCTTCGGCAAAGGTACGGCTATATATCCAGTTTTTGTCGTTATCAAATTGGTCTATATCGAAGCAATAGGAAGTAATTCCTTCAGAGTCTGGTATATTTTGTGATGCTGAAACTTGATCTATCTTTATTGTTGGAAACTCATTTGCTGCTTGAGTTACCGTAAAAGTATTTCCATTTGAATACAATTCCTGTAAATTAGTCCACAAATTAGCATCGCTCCAAATACCCCAGTTGTCATCATTACCTGTGCCATTTGGCTGCAAATTACCAATGGGGCGCACTCGCCAAAAGTAAGGTCCATTACCTTCGGTAAGGGTAAGTTTTAAAGATTGATGTGACGATTGAGTTTCAATAGTTAATGCTTTGGTCCAATCTACGTTGCCTATGTTAAAAGTGTGTTCGGAAGAAGGATTGGTTCCTACATTAGACAGGTTTTTAGGTATCAATTTAAGCAATTGAAATTCATAATTAGGTATAACGCAATTAGCAGACACAGGTGTCCATGAAAAAGTAGCTTCTACTTCTTTATCGGTATTAATTACCTTAAATTCAGGGGTTGCAAGTGTCACTGTGCTTTGCCTTACATCATATTTAAAATCGTATTTATAATTAAAATTCAAATTGATGCAATCGTCTGCTAATGCTAAAAAATCAGTCTCTGTTCCCTCATTTATGCCATCTTCGCAAGTTGTTTGGGTAGGTAAAGAAAAACAATAGCTTTTTACTTTAATAAATATCCTTCCAATGTTTTCTATGTTATTTATACCATACGTATTGTTTTTTAGTGAAACAGAAAGTTGTTGTTTAGGGTTATTTGGACTAACATTAAATGTAAACGGAATGGTTGCTAATAAATCTGTGGCAAGTAAACCTGTCATATTTTCAGTATTAGCATTATAAAGCAACAGTTCGGCATCTAAAAATAAATTAAAATCGGTTCCACTGCCAAACATATAATCTTTATCTGTGGTGCTGATTGGACATCTAATATCTAGCATTGCATTTATATTTAATGCCTTTTTTTCAGCAATATTACACTGGCAATATTTAGTCACTAAGCCACTTAGAATTTTTGAAGTACTTCCTTGTTGTGCGTTATACAAAACATCATGGTTATAATTTTTATTACTAGGATAAATAGTTACACACTCCGCTGCTCGAAGTTGTAGGCTATTACTAGACAAAGGACAACCACCTTCTTGTTCGTATGCTTTTGATTTTAATTTCAAATAATATATTTTATTTACATCACCAGACGAGGCGTTAAAGTCCACATATACACTAGCTTGGTGAGGGTCTGTTTTTATAGTGGCAATGGAACTGTCGGGACCTGATATTTTCCATTCGTACCAATTAGCACCAGGTACATTAAAGGTATAGGATCTTTGGGCAATACCCCTTATGGCAGTTTCGCCTTCCAATACCGATTTTAGCTCTGGGTTGCCGCTATAAAGCATTATGGTGTTTTGGTTTTCTCCACCGCAGGCATTTCTAGTAACAACAGTAAGCATTCCTCTTTCAAATTTTTCACTAAATTTTATAGTCAAATTTGGGGTGTTTGTTACAACTCGCACTTCTCCTGTTTGGTTATCGGTGGCTCCTAATGGCATAATCCATTCGTATTCAACGACACCTAATTCGGGAGTTATGGTATAGTTGAATGTTCCGTAATTACAAACGCTAGTAGGTCCATTTATGACTGGTGGATTGGGAATTTTTTTAACCAAAATAGCATTGTTATAGGTAGATTGTAGTTCGCAATTATTACCTACAATAGTCGTTAAACTTACCTGGGCAGTTCCAATATCTCCCCATGTAATAGCTGCCCAAGATTTCCCATCTTCGGTATAAGTTTTTATGTCGGTTTTTTCTGCGGCTGCTCCCGTTACTTTCCAAACGTAATCTTTATCCGATCCTTCTATTATATTAGCGCTAAAAAGGCTCGTTTGCCCTATACAATAGCTTGTTTCTTCTACTACAATTTGCGGACTATTATACGTTTGTCCACTCATAGTATACACCTGTTCATTACCATTTGTATCAATAGTTCGGGCTATTACTTGGGGAGCTTGATTTAAAATACAATCCCATAATACAGCCATTCCGCTACCCACATTAGTTGTTGTGCAGGTTTGCGTGCTGTCAGTTTCCGAGCAATTTAAATCTGCTAAGTTAAGTATTTTGCCGTTTATTATTTCCCACTTAACACTATCTAGGTTTTCTAATTGCCCGTCTAACAAAATTTTTGAATAACCACCTTGTACTGGAATGGCAGGGTCGATTGTAAGAGTTACTTGTGCCTGTAAATAATTTGCGAATAAGCAGCATATAGATACGATGATGATGATATTTTTCATAGCTTTTAGTTTTCTTTGAGTGTATTTAGCGTGAAACAATATTTATTGATGAAACAATGTTTGTGTAAATAAAGTGTTTTTGGTAAAAATAAAAAAATATATGTTATTATAGACTAATTATTTTCTATAGTCTGTAAGTTCATAACTTTTGTAAGCAGGCAATAAACGGTTATTGGCATCGAATACCATGCGCAAAGGCGGCGTTTTAAAAATATCGCCTTTATAGGCATAATCTACCACATTAAAGCGCACAATGGTTTGTTTAAGCAAACTTTGGGGGTCGTAATCAAGTATAATTTCGTAAAATTCTTGTTTTGCCGAATTTATATGATAAGTTATCTTTGTAACATGCGACCGTTGACTAAGCTTTGCGCTAGGCTTTAATACTATTTCTTGATACGATTTACCTTGTATGCTTACTTGTTTGCAGTTTGTTACTTGACAATGATTTAAAATAGAATCTTGTGTTGCCATAAAATTTTCTATTTTATTTAGCGATTCTTTGCTTTTTCCTTTAAAAATAAAGATAGTTTTACTTTCGGGAACAATAGTAACGGCTACTTCGCTGTTTTGGTAAATATTTGCACTATTACTTTTTATGTACGAAATATTTTCGCCTGCATAAAAATCTGTTTTTTCTGTTACTGTTTTATTGTTGCTATTGTCTTTAACATATTGCACCAATGTGTAGTTTAAGTGCATATATTGTTGTTTCGCAAGCCTATTTTTGAGGGCAAATTGGTCGTACAGTTCCATTAAGCTTGCTTTGCAGTTGTTGTTTTGTGCCCTAAGGTTTAAACAACAACTACAAAGAAGCAAGTAAGCAATAAATTTCATTGTTTATGGAGTTTTGGGTTTATTAGGTACGTTGTATTGATTTTCTTGTACTGTTTTTTTACCGCGTTCGGTTTCAATAATTTTGCGCACCAATTGTCCTTTTTCGTTGTATTGGTAGTAGGTGCCAAAGTGTTGATCATCGAAAGAAGCCAGCAACTGTTGTGTTTTGGTGTCGTATACGTAGCAGTTCATTTGGGCATCGATGGGTTGAATGCGTACATCGTCTATTGTAAATTGAGTACAATCTACATTACATGTCTCTGACACCTGCAATGCTATTTGAGCAGAAAGTCCAGTAGTACTAGTTGTTATTATTCTTTCAAAAAGATGCCAATCGCCAGATGTAGCTAAATAAGTACATTTTCCATCACCTGGTCCCGAATTAGCTCTTAATTTACAGATAATACTTGCAATCTCATCTGTGCTATTATTTGAACAGCTACTTTTTGCCCAAAATTTCACAGAGAATTGGCGTTCTGAACTTGTATTCAATTGAAAGTTAGTCGTTGCAACATCTATTGCCAATGATTGGTATTGAGGTGTATTAATAGCACCACCTATCCTGTATCCATAGTACCCTGAATGACCAGGCGGAAATGCATTATAAACAAGACATTCATCTTCAACATAAACCTGACTATGAGGTGTTTGACAAGAAACGCTGATATTATAAGTATTTTCAAAACTCTCAAAATACACCGAGTTATACTCTGCATTTTGTGCAGTTAGGTAGGGTAGTGTTTTGTTGTAGCCGTATTTAGCGCAACTTTTTATGCCCAAAATATTGCTTTCTTCGAGCGGGTCGCCGTGGGGCGAATATTTGGTTATTAGGTTGGTACGTAACCACCTGCCTGTGTTGCTTATGGGAACTTGTAACAAACCTGTTGATCCAGGGTTTCGCCAATTAAACACCTCTAAAGTATAGCAACCTGCTTCGTAGTTTTTGTCGGTGCTATTGAGGGTGGTTGTGTACTGATCTGTATATGTAGTTGCGTAGGTAGGATAGCTTGATGGTGTAACACTCCCATTAGTATAGGTATTTTTTAGACTTAATGTACTGGCATTGTTAGCTTCGTAGGCATAGGTACTATGTACGCGCCATTTTCCTCGTTTATTTTGTTCGTAAGAATTATCGCTTGTATAGGAGCAAGGATTTTTTCCTCCAGCATAAGGTGGGTAAAATTCGTATGGTTCATTATAACTCCATGAATTAAGATTTGCATTATCAGCACCTACTGAATTATCGCTATACACTACTGCACTTGATGCTACTACATTGCTAGGTGTGTAGAGTGCATTAGTTGATGGTAATGTTGGGTTAAAATAAAGAGAAAGAGGAAGAGAAAGAGATGGTGCCCAAGTTGGGGCAGTGTAAGTGCCATCGCCTGCCAATGTACCTATATTATAGGCAGTAAAACTACCAGCCATAGCCGACAACTGATTAGTGTTGCCACTACGTATTACCTCTATGTTAGTAATAGTGCCACTAGGTAAATCTAAAATGTATTTGTTTTTTACTATAGTTACGCTAGTAGTATTTACGGTAGTTACAGTAGCCGAGTAGTTAGTACTTCCACTAGTCAACACAATTATATCTCCTTTAGAAAAATAGTGGTGATAATTTGTTATACTTGGTGTTGTTATGGTTAGTGTAGTACCAGAAATACTACCTTGGGTAAATTTCATTCTTGCTGTTTTGGCTTTTTGGCTCATATTGGCATACTGCATCGAGGCAGGGAAGTTGTAATTAACATAGCCTCTGTCGGTAAACGGAACAATTGATTCGTTAATAGGTGTTGCTGGGATATCAACCTTATCATGGTAAGGATAGGTTATGGTGACAATAGGTTCGCCTGTTTCGCGACTAAACAATTTGTTTTCGGTAGTACTTGTTAAACCATTTGCAGTACTTGTTATTTTTTTCACTACTGCCGGGTAGTGTATTACTTTTGTGGTAGCATGTGTTTTTAAAACCGCATCGTTTAAAGTAACTTCTGGGGCTAAACAACCAAATGGAATAGGAATAAGTGCGCCTAAAAAGGCATCAAAATCAAACTCTACTCCATAACTATGAAAATTATCTTTAACAGTTTTGCCTTCCATTGTTACATCAATTTCTTGACCTAAAGGCATTGACTCGGCAGATTGATACAATTTTCCATCCCAAGTAGCAGACGCACTAAAAAAATTAGGGTTTCGTGGGTCCATACTGGTTTGAGCGGTGATAGTTGGTAAGTTTTCGCCAGGTTCAAAATAGGTATACTCGGTTCTGGTGCTTGCTGTTAATGGGTGTGTTGGTGGTATTGATGCTGATTTGTCACAAGGTAAGGCATTTAACAAATCATTGTCGGTGCTAAATATACTATAATCACCCAAATAAGATGTTACAGATTTAGCCTGTCCATGCATCTCGTTTATACTAAATTTAAAACCTTGTGTTGCACTGCGAATGTTTTTGATTATATTGATAGCTATTCCGTATATAGGTATATACGTAAGCGATTTGTCCATTTTTGTTGCATCGTATTGAAATGGATAATCTTTAGCTGTATTAAATTCGTTAATAGAGAATCCAGGGTTTGTGCTGCCACTGTGTATGTTTTTAACTATTACCTGCGAATAACCAACAGACGGAGATGGTAACAAACTTTCGCCTAATGGTCCTTCGGTTAGCTCTTTATCTGCACCCGATAAAGTTTTATTAAGCCAAGTTTGTTTTAATCTAGGAATAAAATCTACTAAAATATTTTCTTCTCTGGCAGCAGATGGTTCGTTAGTAGCCACTCCACTACTTATTAGTTTTTTTACTCCTGTACTACAATCTGCTGTTTTATATATGTATTCATTACCAAACACACTTTTTGGTCCAGTATCGCCCGAATTATAGCTTAACAAGCGTTTTACGCGCACTCCACCACCTTTTTTATTGCGTATTGGAATACGGAGATAAGATTGCTCAACAAAAACATCTTTATATTTTCGCGCAAGTATTTGTTGTGCATCTCCCAAATTGTTGGCTATATTTTGTACTGCCGCTACTGGATCATCCTGTTCATCTGGTGGTGATGCATCTTCTATACAATCCGTATCACTTACTTGATGGTTGGCTTCAGCCTTTAGGTAATAATTACACATTTTTTTCATTGGTAGTTCATCACCTGCCCCTTCAAATACAATGCTTAGAGTATTACCACCTGCATTTACACTTTGAACTTTAGCATAACCATCTATATATTCGTTTAAATTACACATTAACATATCGCCTTGACTAGTTCCATCAAAAAGTTGAAATAAGAATTTGAAATACATTCTTTTGCCTGTAGATACATACTCCTTATTTATCATGTCTTTTATATCCTCAGCAGTATTATTAGCATCTAAATCGGTACCGGTATTCAATATTATTGTAGTATATGGAGTACTACCAGTACCAGGAGGAGGAACAGTTTCTGCTAGATTACTTACTGAAACCATAGCATGAGCCCATTTATCTTGTACATAACTATAGTCGTCTTGTTCGTATTGCACTAATATTTGCCCCCCCGATGGTAAAGTAATTTTCTTTAATTGCCATGCCGCCGGGTCAAAGCCACCGATAGGAGTTTGGTCTACCCATGGCTGCATATTTGTTTGTCTATTTACTCCATCGGCGCGGTAATTTTGCCACGAGTCTAAAGCTGTGGCATCATAAGAAGGGTTCTGAGTAAGTGTGGTACCATAGCTACCAAAAGTATAAGCTGAATTTATACTGGTAAAATTATTATTTGGGGATGGGTATGCGTATGCAAATTCGTAAGGGCTAATAGTTGTAGTAGGTATGTTTTTATATTCAAACCAAACTTTTTCAAGGGTCAGTTTGCCGTTGCTACTATTAGGTAATCCTGCACACAAACTAGTATTATACTTAAAGTTAACACTTTTTATGGGTTCAAACATTTTTTCGCCTCCCGCTCCTGGGGTGTCTAAAACTGCATCAGAGAATATGGATGTTATACTATTACTAAGTAGTTCGTTCAATTCAGTTGAATGTGACCAATCGAGTGTATTTTTTTTAGCAAACAGGGTTACTTTGTCAAGTTGGTATAATGACTTACTGTTTGGACACATGCTAGTTGCATCATCTGCATCAGCAGGGGCACAAGCTCCTTTTCCATCTACTCTGGCACTTAAATCAAAAACCGCTACATGGGTTTTGGTTTCAATGTATCTTAAGTAGTACACTTCTTTTTCTCCCCAATTAGCTCCTGCCATATCATCGTTAGGGTTGTGTATACTGTTTTTGTCGTACAAAAAACCACTATATGGAGTTCTCCAGTTATACCAATCCCCGCCATAACCATACGCTTTATCGTATACAAAACGTGTGTAACCGCCAAAATCATCATCAGTAGGACCATCGTTGGTTCTGTCTTGGTAATCGGGGGTAGTAATGGCTGTTAATAAATAATTTGTAGCATAAGGTGCGGCTGTAGCTTGCCCAATTTGGGTTTCAATGGTTTCTCCGCCAGTCAATGTAAGACCATCATCTGTGCTATAAGCTGTGCTTTGTTCTGAGTCTCCGTATATTGTAGCTCCATTTGTTGAGGAGCCTATTGCAGATGCATTGTAAGCTATATTTACTTCGTTACGAGCAAATACAGGCAAACCATAAGTATAAGTCATACCATCTTTATTTATAGTAGAAAATTCTCTTATTTGGTTGTCCGTGGGCTTGTTAGTTTCGTTTATAGCAGTAGCACTACTCATATAAGTAGCTGTTATAGGGTCTTTGCCATACAAATAGGGATTAACTGCTGCTACTCCTGTTGTTACTACAGTCTTTTTACCATCGGCAAAGGTATTATAATCAATAAAAGAGGAGCGTTTAACGCGTTTGTTCTTATCGCTTAATGTAGTACTATGGATACCATAGCGTTGCCCTATGGCTGCGGTATTGTTAATAAGAGAATTTAAATAACTTTCTGTGGAAAAATTTGGATTAGATTCTACTGCTGTTGCTGCTGGTGTTAGTGTTGGTGCCTTGCAAAAAACACCATCTGCCATATCACTATCAAATCTAAAAAAATAAGGTTCTCTTCCATCTGCATTTGTGCTTGGCGTATTATTATTCCAAGGAATTGTGCCAACAACATCCCAAGTATCTGTTTTAAGTGTATGATCTCCTGATGCTAACGAAGCTCCAACACCAAACGAAACACCAGTAGTAAAATCTACCCCACCATTAAACAACAGCGTGGTATTTATTATTTTTTCTGGTTTAAATGTCATACCCGAACGATTATAACATCGAAAGCCCCCCATTGTCCCTTCGCCTGTAACTATATAATTATCAGCATCGTTTATAGGAATGCCAATAAATGGTGTTTTATTATCAAAAACAGCATCTCTATTTTCTACTCTGTAATCTTGTTGTGCATTCTCTTTTAGTACATCGTTTACCATACTGTTGTGTGTATTCATGTAACCAAAAGCTATCCCTTTGTTGTTAATAGATGTTTGTTTGTTATATGCTCCACTCAAACCTGCTGTAAACCCCAAAGGCAACCCTGATGGAGTAGATAATAATGAGGCTTCTATGCTTACTCTAAAACCTGAATATCTATTAGTGCCTTTTGGAAAGGCACGCTCTATATTTAAATCATGTAATCCATAGCCACTAGCAAAAGATGATGGACCTCCCGTAGAAGCTGAATTTTTTAAAAAATCGGTACTTTTGTTAAGTGCCTCCATTTTTTCATCTTTTGCTGCTTTTGCTTTCTTTGCTGCTTTTTTTTGCTCCTCTTTCTTTTTTAGACTCATAGTAGCGAAACTCAAAAGAGCCATAGGACTTACATCTAATCTAAAAGGATAATCGCCACTGTTATTTATATTATATCCTAAACTTATAGTTCCGCCACCTATGTTTGCTCCAATATCTACATTCCATCTATACCCTTTGTAATTATTATAACTAATACCTGCACCCAACGAAAATCCACCTAAATTAAATGGTAAATCTTCTGCACTAAAATCTTGGCTAAAAGCTTCTATTCCAGCACTACCAAAAATATTTACTGTTTTATTAGGCTTAGTTTTATTATAATAATTAATAGGCACTCCATCCCAATCATCCGAAAACCCTTGTTTGCCATGGTTAATAGCACCTGGGTTAAGCGTCCAGCCATAGCCCACCCACGAAGCCTCTTCTTCTAAGGAAGCTCCACTGTGGTACGACAACGACATGGCATAGCCGCCACCATGCGCACCGGGTATGTCTAATACGGGTATGTTATAGGTAAAGTCGCCCGAAAAAAGGTCTACCATATTATTAGTAGCTACGGGTTCAAAACTGCTAAACTCGGGCGCACTTGGACCACTTGTTAATGCAAAAGCAGCTACAGGTGTAACTAGTTGCACAAACATGGAAAAAAGAGTTACGATGGCTAATTTACGGGCAACAAATAGTTTTTGTGAAAGATTCATAGTAATGAAAGTTTATGGTACAGAAACAACTGGGGTGTTTTCTATGTTTTTTTTAGTAAAAATGTAATGGGTAATACCTGTATCAAAGATATCATCGTATAGTTCAATATCTAAGGTATCACTGCTAAATAAGGCTTGGTCGGTAGAATCGGTGGGAACAAACAATAAGGTTAAAGTTTTTACATCGTTTGCTCCATAGGTATTTTCGAACGAAGCTAAGGCGGGGGTATAAATGGCTGAATCGGCATGAAGCGTAATGCGTTTTTCCATGCCAAAATTTAGGTCTAACATTCTTTGTTTATAATCCGATGGACTCTCCACGTCTTTGTACATAATGTCTCCTTTCTTTTTATCGGGGCTAAACTCCATCAAAAAAGTTAAACTTTTTTCATGCACACTAACTAAGCTATCAAATGGTTCAGCCGATTTTTTATACGATTTTAGGGCTTGATAATTGGCAGGTAAATATCGTGTCGAAATACATATTTCGTTAAAGCACTTTTTCTTTATCAGCCCATTTTTTTCGTTTAATAGCCAAGTGGTATAGTCGGGCGTATTGTTTATTGTAGTGGTACAGGCTAACAAAAGCAACATAAACAAAAATGAACAAACGTGTGCTAATTTCATTTTTTGTAATTTTTGTTTAATTCTTTCAACAATACATCGGTAACATCTAAGGCATCTTTTCCATACAGCAAATTACCATCGGTGGTAGTGCCTATAATTATGTCGTAGCCTTTGTTTTTACCATAATCAATAACTAAGGTATTTATTTGGTTTAAAACCCCTTGTAACATTTCGTCTTCTTGCTTTTTGGCTTCTTCGTTTACCTTGTTAGAGTACGATACTACTTCTTCTTGTTTTTGAACCAAGCGTTGTTGGCGTTTAATTTTTTCTTGACTCGACAACCCACTCTCCTCGTCTTGGTATTTTTCGACAGCTTGCTGATATTCTTTTTTCAAAGTATCCACATTACTCTGCCATATTTTAGTTTGGGTTTCGTATTTGTTGTGCATTTCTTGCATACCGGTATAACCATATACCAACTCTTGCGAGCGAACGAAAGCTATTCGAGGGCGTGTTATATAATGGTATACACTTAATGTTAAGCCAATAAAAGCCATTGCAAACGTTAGCATATTTATGCGGCTAATGGTAGGTATTGCGGACAGATAGTTTCTGTTTTCCTTCGGCATGTAATTTAGTTTTTGTTTATCGGATAAGTGTGACTGTACCTTGTTGTATTTGCCAGTCGCTATGGTCTGTCAAACGGTATTTTAATTGGTATAAATATATACCAACACTTTGAGGATTGCCCTGATACGAGCCATCCCATTTATTTGTTTTATCTGTTGTTTCAAAAACAGTTTGGCTCCAACGGTTGCTTATTAATAGGGTCATCTCGGCTATTTTATCTGGATTTACAATACCAAATAAATCATTAATGCCATCGTCATTTGGCGAAAAAGCATTGGGTAGCAATATAACGACTGTTTCTGAGTTGGCTTCTGTTTGATTAGTAACATTAGTTACTTGTTGATGATTGGCTACCGCAGTACCATTGTTTGTTGATGGAGTAGTTGTTGTTAATAAAAGGTGTTCGCATTTACACAATAACTCGTTATAGATGTCTGCTGTGTTTGCATCATTATCATCACAGGCTGTTTTGGGTCTTTCTTTGTGTTCGCATTCGCAACTTATTGGGTTATAAGTATCTGCTGTTAAGCAATTTTTATCATCGCAAATAATGTTTGCTTCCGCTGTTGGGGTGTGTTTACAATTACAATTAATGGTATCAAACTCATCTATTGTTGAGCAATCATTATCATCACAATCTGTTGTTGCATTGGCATTTTCGATTGGTGTATGTTCGCACTCGCAAGTAAGTAGGTTAACGAAATCTTTGGTTTGGCAATTATTATCATCACAAGCAACTATTTGGTTACATTTACAGACTTGTTCTACAGCCAACGATAAACCTGCCGTAATAACCAATCCATTACCGCCTCGTTGAGATTCGGGTTTTCGGGTCAAATTTACAGACTCGCCGCCTTCGACAGATGTGCGAACATTTTTAGGTAATTCGTTTGATGACCAAATACCGCCGCCGCCGCCGCCGCCACCATAACCTTGGCAAGAATTAGAGTTACCCCCTTTGGCTGATATGGTCAAATCGCCTGTTATTTTAGGACAATCTATTAGTACTTGTCCGCCGCCGCCGCCGCCAAAGTGGTCAATGCTTTTCGAGTTGATACTATCGCAACTCATAGTGTGATACGAACCACCACCATCTGCAATTATTTTGTGACCATTACCGTCTATCTCGGCTGCTATTACGATAGCAATACCCCCACCATGACCGCCATGACCTTGAGGAGTTCTATCCAACTCATAACCGCCGCCACCGCCCATAAATACTTTATTATCATCGGTGTTAAAATAACCTAATCCTGTTGCGTCATCTCCCGATTCACCTGCGATTTCTATTTTATCAACAGCAACTTTAGGGGTATCTACAACTATTTTGTGCCTATAAATAAAAACATGGTTTTTTGCTTGGCTACGATTTTTGCTTTTCCAATCTTTGTATACGCCCATAGCAGACATACCACCCATGCCAGCAATACCGCCACCACCAGCATTACCACCACCACCACCACCGCC
>Ga0075163_10003621_pt1 | contig 20762 bp, 14 predicted proteins | sample JI1023141ADNA_FD_71478 | JGI IMG/M metagenome (GOLD analysis project Ga0075163, IMG submission 71478) | Wastewater effluent complex algal communities from Wisconsin, to seasonally profile nutrient transformation and Carbon sequestration -... | ecosystem: Engineered > WWTP > Effluent > Algae... | reverse complement strand
CCAACACATTGTCGTTACGATTGACTGCCAATCGCTTGCCAATAGGATCTTCATTTCCAAAGTATCGTTGTGCAGTGGACTCTGAGATCACCAGTTTATTGGGTGTTCGAAGTACTTTGTGGATATTTCCTTTAACCAATTCAAATGAAAACACATCAAAGAAGGTGCTGTCCACACTTAGGATTCCAGCTTCATTGAAGTGGATATCCTTTTCAAGGTTTTTTACTTCAAAGGTCTGACGGGTAAGCCCGGATCCCCAGAGGGGTGATAATGTAACCGCGCTTTCTACTTCCGGAAAATCACGAACCAGAGCCTGAGCCATGGGATGGGGAGTACGCGTCTGTGGGTTATCGCTAAACCAAGCAATGCGATAGATCCGATCACTTTCTGGTATATGCTTGTCATAACTTAATTCATCCCGGATGAACATGGTAATGAGAGTGACACACACCATACCCGCTGTAAGACCAGCCAGGTTGATAAACGCGAAGACCCGGTTTTTTTGAAGAACCCGAAGAAACAGGATAATGTAATGTCTCATGATTATGGAATGATTAATACCTTTATTCAAGAATCAAACCAATGCATATTTTGGTATGAATGAGCGGTTTCTTAAGTTTTCATTGTGCGGTTTTGACCGTAAACGTTCGAATGCGGACGTATCAGCAAGCTTCAACTTAGCGTGAATTCACAAGATTTAGTAAAAGAAATAATCAAAGGATAAAACTACTTCTTCACTTGAAATGAATATTTACCAGAGCCAGTTTCAATCTTGATATAGTCACCCTCGTTTCCTTTTACCGAAATCTCTTTCATTGTAGTAATTGCTTTACCTCCTTCTGAAACTGCTTCCGCAGAACTTGCAGGAATATAGATCGTAGCCTTTGTATTGGCAGGAACTTCAACCACCAGGGTGATAGCCTGATCCGTGGTTTTCCATGCCGACTTAATCAACCCATAACTTGTTTTATATTCTGAAGAAGCGTGAGTTAATCGATTATCGAGATGAGGTTTGATCACAATCGACTTATATCCGGGTGATGATTCTTCCGTGTCAATACCGGTAACGATTCGATACATCCAATCGCCAATGGCGCCATACGCATAATGATTGAATGAGTTCATACCCGGAGTCTGAAAAGTGCCATCGGGTTTGATACCATCCCAACGTTCCCAGATAGTGGTGGCTCCCATCTTTACAGGATATAGCCAGGATGGATAGGTTTCCTGCAATAATAATGTATAAGCTACATCATCATAACCAAATCGAGTGAGTACGTGACACAAGTAGGGGGTGCCAAGAAAACCAGTAGTCAGGTGATTGCCATAGCTCTTCACATTCTCCACTAATTTCTCGGCCGCGTAGGCGCGAAGATTTTCAGGCAGCATATCAAAATTCAAAGCCAGTACATAAGCGGTCTGGGTGCTGCTCACCAATCGACCATTAGCAGTCATGTATTCTTTCATGAACGCATCCTTCACATTTTTTAGCAAAGCAGAATACTTTGCCACATCATCTTGTTTACCCAATACATTGGCAGTCTTAATAACCAACTCGGTTGAGTGGGCAAAGAAACATTGCGCAATGAGATATTTATCAGTTACAGCCGAACGGCCATCATTATCATCAAAAGGACGATAGAATAACCAATCACCGAAATGAAATCCTTTGTTCCATAAATAATTGGTGCTGTTGCGTTCCATAAAACCAACCCAGGCCTTCATGCTATTGAACTGGTCTTCCAATACTTTTTTATCCCCATAAACGAGATACATATTCCATGGAATGATGGTGGCGGCATCGGCCCACCCTGCTGATCCTGCTGCACCTTGCCCTAACACATTCGGAACCACAAACGGCACACTGCCATTGATCTGATCAGCCTCTACATCTTTCAGCCATTTAGAAAAGAAGTTGTGCACATCATAGTTAAAGGTGGCTGTTCTTGCGAATGCCTGTGCATCACCTGTCCAGCCTAAACGTTCATCGCGCTGTGGGCAATCGGTAGGCACATCTAAAAAGTTTCCGCGCTGGCCCCACTGTATATTGTGTTGAAGCTGATTGATCAATGGATTGGAACTGGTAAAGATTCCGGTGGGTTGCATATCCGAATACAAAACAACCGCAGTAAAATTCTCCGGATTAATTTCGCCTTTGTAGCCTTCAATTTTTATGTAGCGGAATCCCTGGAATGTAAAATGTGGTTCAAAGAATTCTTCGCCATTTCCTTTTAATATGTACTCATTTTTCTGTTTTGCAGGCCGGAGATTTTCTGTATAGAAATTTCCTTCTTTATCTAACACTTCTGCGTGATAGAGGGTGATCTTGTCACCCGCACTCCCTTTAATCTTTACTTGTACCCAACCCACTAAGTTTTGTCCGAAGTCCAGTACCCTTTCACCTTTAGGGGTGGTGATTGATTTTACTACTTTAAACGTTTCTTTCTTCCGTATTGGTTCGTTATAAGTTGCGATCAGGGGCGGTGCGCTGCTTGTTTTAATTTTTACTCCTTGCCAGTCGGTATCATTAAATGATGAAGTATTCCATCCTGACTTTTCCTTGCGGGCATCAATGGTCTCGCCATTATAAATTTCAGAGGTAACAATAGAGCCGGTTGATGATTTCCAGGATTCATCTGTTACAATGGTTTCTCGAGTGCCATCAGTATATTGAATTTCTATTTGTGCTAGCAGTGCTAATTCTTTTCCGTAAAAATTCTTCTGACCGGAGAAACCGATAAAGCCGCGATACCAGCCATTGCCAAGAGCAACCCCAATCGCGTTATTGCCTGAGATTAATAAAGTTGTTACGTCATACAGTTGATATTGCAACCGCTTATTGTAGCTAGTCCACCCCGGAGTAAGGTATGCATCACCCACCCGTTTACCATTAATAAAGGCTTCGTATAATCCTAAGGAAGTAATGAAAGCAGTAGCAGAAGCAATCTTCTTCGAAGTATTGAATGTTTTTCTGAAGTAAGGACTAGGCTGATTAATCGTGTCTTCTTTATAACCGGGTTGAATCCATTTTGCTTTCCAGTCGGATGCATTCAATAGTCCCATTTGCCAGAAGTTCGCTTCGGTCCAGGCTGAAGCTTTTCCGGTATTATCCCAAACTCGCACTTGCCAGAAATATTTTTTTCCCGACTCAAGAGGTTTGCCACCATAAGGCACGAAGAGCGATTGATCCGAGTTTACCTTCCCGCTGCTCCAGATATTTCCTTTGGAGAGTGTAGTGATAGCATCGCTTACGCGGATTTCATAGGCAGTTTGCATCACATTTCGTTTCTCGGAAACAAGTTGCCAACTGAAACGAGGAGTAACATCCACACCCAATGGATTTCTCAGATTTTCAGTAAGAGGATTATTAACTACTACTTGTGCGAAGCTTATCAGTGCGATGGGTAGTAACAAGAACAGCAGGTAGGTCTTTTTCATAGTGATGATTTTTAATTCTGTTTGTTGGACGTATTATAATTTTTTAATAGCAATGTTTCTATATCTATGGGTAGCACCTGGCCGCCAGGAACTCAGCGGCATTCCTTTACTTGCTGCAGGAGAGTAGACTGCAGTCCAATGACATTGCAGGGCAATCATACCTTCCGTTGCCCCGGCAATGAAATCATTTTTGGTTTGTATTACATCCCACATTTCTACTCCGTTGATCCAAAGTGTGATGTGCGGTATTTCACCCGTCATTCTGATTCGAAAGGAATTCCAATCACCAGCTTTCCATACTTTCTCCCGATCTTTTGCCTCTGCAGGTACACTGACGGGGATTCGCTCACCTACAAGATCACCCGTGCCCCCGGGTAAGACTAACTCTACCTGATAGGCTGAACCACCTTCATTGGAGCGAAGGAAGATTCCGCCATTCGCAAAGGAATCGATTTTTATTTCAAGGTATAATTCGAAATCCCGAAAGGTTTGATCTGTCATCAGTAAACCACCCTGTCCGTACGGCTGCTGACTAGCAACAATTGCACCCTCTTCAAGATGAAAGTTTGGAGTTGTACCCTGGTGCGTACTGCGGCTCACATGCCAGCCCTTTAAATTTTTACCATTGAAGAGTGGAGTGAATCCATCGGGAATCTGCGCATGACATAGATTGCCAATTGATACAAGTAAAATCAAGACATACCTCATCTGCTTTCTGCTTTAGGCTTTCCACTTTCAACTAATTCCATCAATAACCTAAACCCCACATCATACTTGCTTCCCGGCCCACCGGCATGAGTCATGTAAGTAGCGTTTTTCACATCACCATAAAAGGGAGCCCCTTTCAGTACATGTTCTTTCCCTTTCTTAGGCGGAACAGGATCAGCAAATATTTTCTCATTGTAGTAATCATCTACCCACTCCCACACATTGCCCAGCATATCATATAATCCCCATGCATTTGGCTTTTTCTGTCCAATAGGCTGTGTAGTTAGTTTTGCTATTTGCGCAGAGGCATTTATTTCACTCCACGAAATATCATCCGTGGCCCCGGCTCTTGCAGCATACTCCCATTCAAACTCTGTGGGCAACCGATAGATTGCTTTTCCTTTTTCGAGTTTGTTTAGTTTTTTGATAAAGGCTTGTACATCGTTCCAGGTTACACTTTCTATCGGATGTTGATCTGCATTGCTTACTTTGCCCTCTTGAAAAAAGGAAGGATTTGTTCCCATTACTTTCTTCCATTGGGCCTGCGTTACTTCAAACGTGCCTATGTAATAAGATTTACTAATAGTAACTGTAAATCCAGGTAAAGCATCTCTTTTAGAAAGTTCTTCGGATAGAGCATAGTCACTATCTGGCAAAACAGGAATTCCCATATCGCCCGATTCTTTGGTCATGTATTGCTCAATAAAACCAAACTTAGTGGTAGTGGGCTGAAATTTACCTACTACCATACTTCCGGGTTGTATCTCAATAAACTCAATTCCAATACTATTGACATAGGTCTTTTTCTCTTGCGCACTAAGTCGATTTGCGATCAACATGATCAGTGCAAAAGCAATAGTGATTTTATTAATCGTGGACATGTTTATCTTTTAAATTCAATGGATGATAAAGGGAATAGTGACTCTTCAGGTTTCGCTTTATCATTCTTGAATACGAAGTAAATGGTATGAAATTCGTTTATCTCTTTCTTTAGCTTAATCACCGATGGAATAGTAAAGGAGCTTTTATCAGATCCGGGTCCAAAGAATTTAGACATATCCAATGGAGGAAGTGTTTTATCAAGAGGTACTGCTTTTTCAGCACTGCCAGGAGGCGGAGCAAACGCACCGCGAAAGCGTACATTAAATTGGTTAGGCATCAATTCAGTTTCACCAACAAGTTCTCCATTCTCTGAATCCAATCTAACTTCAATTTTACCACCCACGTAAATGTCATAAAGATGCCAGTTGGGTTGAAAGGAGATTTGATTGATTCCGGTAAGATCGAGGTTATTAAATGCGATAAATGAATTGGGCCTTGCGGTGAGAAAAGTATACTCATCCAATTGATCGCGAATGGTGCCTTGTTGTATTTCAGCATTAACCGGAATCAGTTTGGAACTTTTAAGAATTATAACCGATTCAGATGCCAACGAAGGCAAGCCGTCATTTCCTTTATCTGCATAAGCAGCCCTTAGTATAAATGAGCCAGTTCCTTTGTCCTGACCCGGAATTTTGAAGTTAATTTCCCCTGAAACAGGTAATCCTGTTTTCTTTTCGTGATTCAAAATATAATTAACAATCACCCGCGCATTGGCTGGTGTAATTGTCGGGTGTGCTGGCATGGCTGTTTCCAGATTCCACGTACCAGCACTTCCATTTCTTATTTTGTCAACCAGAATTTCAGTTGCTTTCGAATTTTGATTATAGCGTTCAGCAATTTGTGAGAAAGATGGACCAACACCTTTTTCTTTTTCATTATGGCAGGTACGACAATCACTTTGTGCCATTAAGGATTCAGCAACAGCAAATCTCGAAATCTCAGATTGTGACACCGCAATAGCGGGGTAATCGAAACCTTCTGACAAATAATCCACGCTAATAGCAACCTCTTCAGGCTTTATGTTATTATCCTCCAGGCTTCCATCTTCTTTGTCAGCAACCATAGTCTTATAAGATTCACTTTCCCCGGCAAAAAAGAAGCTTTGGTTTCCACGAATCACTAATTCGACTTTTGGCGGGTCGTTCCCTGCAACAATCTGAACTGACGCTGTATTAGTCAATTTCTTTGAATCAGTAATTGTAAGACTAGCAGTATAAATACCCGCCTGGTCTAACGTAAACTGAGGATCTCTTTCTTTAGAATTAAAAGTTTGATTGCCAGAGGAAATTTTCCATTCATAGCTGAGGTCATCACCATCATAATCAATCGTACCTTCGGAAGACAATTGCACAGTGAGTGGAATGCTTCCACCGCGCTTATCTGATTTGATTTGAACTATTGGTTTGCGATTGCCTGCATTGTACTCAATCCGAACAAGTTGTGACTCAACCGGTGAGTTGGCTGTGTTGCCTCCGTATTCCAACACATATAAGTCGCCCGTAGGACCAAACTTAATATCAATGGGTTGACGCGGATGGTAGTTAGGAGCAAATCTTTCCATGCCAACGTAATTTCCTTGTTCATCAATGGTAATTGCCATAATCCAGAACCTTGATAAATCTGCCGCCAACCATTTACCTTCAAAGTAGGATGGGAAAGGCCGCACAGGATTTTTAAAATCTGAACGATGAAAGATAGGGCCACCAATCGCACATCGAGAACTTGATCCGACCAGCGGAAATTTTTCAGAAGGCCGATACGGATAGGAAATGAAAGCGGGTTGTGCTGGGGGTAACTCAGTCAGGCCAGTGTTGTTTCTTGATTTGTTAACTGGTTTTGCAGGGTCTTGCATGGGGCCAAGTGTGTTGGTGATAAAGTCGTACATCGGATACCCATGATTCTCACCAATAAAATAGGGCCAGCCAAAAAAGCCGGCTTGCTTTGCCTGGTTCAATTCATCATACCCCATCGGACCTTTTTCAGAATCGCTGTCAGCATCAGGGCCAACCTCTCCCCAGTATAAAAATTCCGTTTTAGAATCTACCGAAACGCGCCAGGGATTTCTGTTGCCCATAACATAGATCTCGGGTCGCGTTCCTGCTTTTCCTTTCGGGAATAAATTGCCTTCAGGAATTGAGTAAGTGCCATCGGACTCAGGATGAATTCTTAAAATCTTTCCTCTAAAGTCATTGGTGTTAGCAGCACCGCGCTGGTCATCAAACTGAATCCGATCCTGACGCTCATCGGTTTGTGAGAATAGCGAGTTGCCGGTATTGTTGCCAATCGTGAGAAACAAATTCCCCTGAGCATCCCAGGTCATACCGCCACCGGTGTGACTCGTATCTTCACGATCGCTGGGTACTTCTAACAATATTTTTTTACTTGATGCGATTAGAGAATCGTTTACCAAATCCCATCGTGTAAGGAAAAATTTACTAATGGATGCGTCAGCGTAGTAAAGATAGATCCAATGATTTGTATTAAAGTTTGGATCGATGGTCATGCCCACCAGACCTTGTTCACTGTGGGTGAAGACAGGGATTTGATAAATGGTTTTCATGGTTGAAGCCTGAGCATCCCATTTTTTTAGAACCCCACCTCGCTCAATGATAAGTACGGATTCATCATCGAGAACTTCAAATACCATGGGTTCATTTAATGAACCGGGGGGTGTAACGATTACTGATGTGAACCGATTCTCTTCAGGTTTTGAATCCGGGAGTGACTCCTTGCTTTGCTTTTCAGTACAAGCACTAAGTAGTAAAGTAAATACCAGGATGTAAATCCTTCCGCTTCTTTTAATCATTGATTGCCTGATATACGAGAACTTTAAATGCCTGGTCAACTGTGTCATCATGCGATCCCCACATCTGACGATAAAGAAGAACAACCATGTTTTCTTTTGGATCAACCCAATAGGTTGTTGAGAAAGCTCCGCCCCATGAATATGTTCCTGCCTGATGCGGCATCATACTACTTCCTTTTTCAGATACAATGGCAAAGCCAAGACCAAACTTATTGTCTCCAAGATTCAAATCCCCAATCTGATTCATCGTCATCATGCGCACGGTGTTGCGACTCAAAAAACGTTTGCCATTGTATTCTCCGCCATTGAGCAACATTTGAAGGAAGACCGCATAATCATAGATTGTTGAAGATAAACCACCACCGCCTGAGAAATAAGTCTTTTTGCGAATTGGAAAGTTCATGTCACCGCCCAGGGCTTTTTCAAATTTTTTAAGACCGGTCGAGTCTTCCATAAAAAAGTTGACTAAACGGTTTGCTTTTTCTTCCGGCACATTGAAGTACGTATCCTTCATGTCCAATGGTTTGAAGATACGTTCCTGGAAAAATTCTTCCAACGTCATTCCTGACCAAACTTCCACGAGGTAGCCCAACAAATCAACATTTAGTCCATATGTCCATTGCTGCCCCGGCTGGTGCATCAAAGGCAATGTGCCTAATCGGGTCATGGCATCGGCAAGCGTACCCTCATATACATCCAGCCCGGCAGTAATTTTATTTTTAGCATAGATGGAATTAGCTTCTTTGCTTCCAATTTGTGCATAACCAATTCCGGATGTATGAGTGAGTAAATCCCGAATGGTTACTTGTCGTTTGGCAGGAATAGTTGTGTATGTAGTGTCTTTATCATTGAACTTGTCAAGTACCTGCGCATTTGCGAAACTGGGAATAAATTTTGACACCGGATCTTCCAATAAAAATTTACCTTCTTCATAAAGCATCATTACCGCGACACTCGTAATGGCTTTGGTTTGAGAGGCGATCCTGAAAATGCCTTCTTTATCAAGCGTTGTTTTGGTTTCGAGATCATTATAGCCTACTGATTTGTAGTGAGCGATTTTTCCGTTGCGAATGATTAAACCCACGGCCCCATTAATCCAGCCTTTATTCACCCATTCGTTCATTGCATTATCCAATTTGGCTAATCGTTCCGAAGAAAAACCAGCTAATTCGGGAGTGCCATTGGCAACGACACTTGATTTTTTTTCAGTAGGAGTGCTGCAGGAAAAAGCAACTAACAGAACAAAGAGAATAGTATAACTCTTCATGATATTTGGTTTTAGGGTATCGAATATAGCTTTTTATTTTGATTGATTATCGTCTATCCGATTCACGACTACAGGACCTATTAACCCCGATTCTAGTAATGCGTTGTTGCCTCCTCCAAACCGGAGACCGCTTCCTGACAATACTTTTTTGTCAGTATTGAGTGCATCGCCCGTGATGCGGTTGGTCCATTGATTGGTTACTTTCACTTCAATCTTATTCAATCCGTGTTTCAGGGCAGTGCTGATGTCAATTTGATAAGGCAATTTCCACAGTGTGCCTATTGATTTTCCATTGACGCTAACCTCCGCGATGTCTTTTACAGTTCCTAAATCAAGAATGAATCTGGAGCCGGACTTAAACCAATCCTTACTTGCAGTAAATTCTTTGGTGTACATAGCGGTGCCACCAAAATATTTCACACCATCTTCACGGTGTTCAGTGAGTGAAATTAATTTATCGAGCGTTATTTTTTCAGGTGCACCCAGGTTAGGAGGAAAGCTTACATTCCATGATTCATTCAAAACAGTAACTTGTTTGCTGATGGATTTTGATTTACTAAATGAAGTGGCGGAAGCGGGTTTAGTGAAAACAACAAACAAAGATTCTTCCGGATTGAACTCGTAAGAGACCGAAGTGATTCCTTTTTCAATTGTAAAGTCGGCAGGTTCAGTCGTGCCGCTATCGGCATGCCATAGCTCAGGTGCTTTACCTGTGATTCTAAATTCTAATTTTGCATCTTCTTTCTGGTTGCGCAAGTTTGAGATAAAGTAGATGTCGGCATCAGCAGTTTTGCGATGTATCCAGCTTAAATACGTATTGGTATGTGGCCGGGTGTAGTCAACATCTTTGATCACCTTTTTCTCGGCCAACACTGAATTCAGCGGTGCTCCCCAATACACATTTCCTTTTCCGTATGCATGATGAAAAATCAACTGGCCATCGGCATCGCCCCATACTTCATTCGCCATTTGAGCAACTTCGCTATCCACGGAAGGATAGCCGGAAAGACCAGACGACTTAACCGGCTTAGGGCCAACGATGGTAGCGCCTTGTGAAACTAACTCTTTTATCTGCTTTAATACAGGCAGTGTCATTTCATTTAGCTCAGGCAACACCAACACCTCGTACGTCATGCCACTTTTTAATACAATTTTTCCTTCTTTCATAATGGCATCGTCAAGCAAGACATCGGTGCCGAGGAAATCATAATCATACCCTGAAGGAGGTTCTGGTTTTATTTTTTTCCAGTAAGGAACCGAGGAGGGGATACCTTCGCCTAAGTAATAGGCAATATCAGCCACAAAATTTCCTTGCTGCAGCATGAAGCTGTTTCGCGAGAGATAGGTAACAAAGGGTGCGGCTTGTTCGGCCCAGGTTATATTGCGATGAATGTGTGTGCCCACCATCGAGTTGCCAGGTTTGGTATCTAATGGCTGATGCGTGGAGGTGTGGAATATAAAGCGATTCACACCTTGCGTATTCCAGTAGTCACCAATCAGTTTCATGGATGCGGGAGCTTCGAATGCACCACCAGTCCACGATTCGGTGGCTACGAATTTCTTTCCGTATATGTGTGAGGCTGATGCCGCTTCGCGAATATCGGATTGATGTGCCTGCAAGCGATCACCGGCTCCGCGATACGCGTGATCATCATCAAGATCACGCGGTGATTTCCAGCTGCTGCTTTCCGCAGAGCCCAATCCTTGTGTCATTCCAAACTCGGCCATCGGGATGTCCAGATATTTTTTATTCAGCATGGCATCCTGAATGATAGGCAACGAAATTCCGGCCGATTCTCCATATAACTTTATTCCTTGTGCTCTTGCCATGTCGCCTAACGCTTTGTAATGATTGTCCGCCAGCAAATCGGCAATGGTTCTACGGAAGTCCCAGAGGAAGCGATCACTTACATCAGCATTTTTTACAATACGTCCGCTGAGCACGGGTAAATAAGGAGTCATGTCATAGCCTCTTCGTTTTAAAAACTCTGCAGGAAAATCTTCCGTCCAGTTTTGTGCATCAGCTTCGAAGCTATCGGTGAGCCAGTATTGCATGCGCTTGCCATACAATGGGCCCAGCGCCTGTGCAAGCGGATTGGTGTAATTCTTATAATATGATTCCAGATGTTTCTTACTCAGCTTATCTACTTCATAGCCAATACCTGCTGGCACTGCCGGACTATTTTTGGATCCCGTTAAGGAATATCCCATTCTGAAAATGGTCCAGTTGCCAGCGGGCACATCCCATGTAAGTGTTCCATCGGCTTTCATTTTATCGGTGATGTCAATTACTTCTGTAATGGAAGATGATTCTGAAACGGCAGGCGTAGCCAATGCTTCCAACTCAAACATGGGGGCAAAGTGGGCTTTGTCTTCCCAACGGTTTACACGCGCTTCGCTGAATAATTTTGCTTCCGAGATATCTAATGTTGTTGGTGCCGGACCAAAATATCCGGCTGTACCAAAGTTTCCTACGGTAGTAATACCTGAGCCGCCAGTCAGTGTAATGCGGTAGTATTTTGCTGAAGCCTCCGGAAAAGTGTAGGTGCGCACCGGTATGGCGCGGATGTCATGCTGGGGACCAGGAAGAGCAACGATGGTATTAAATTTTTCTCCATCATCGCTTACTTCCAGATAGCCCGTTGTCATGTCTTTTGTGCCAAATGTTCCTGTGATAGCCGTGGCAAATGAAAATGACTGGGCTTTGTAAGGCTGTGCAAATTCAAATTGTATCCAGACGGGTGCTTCTGGTTTGGGCAGTGGTAATTTTATAGTGCTTGTAAGATCATCGTCAAGTAAAGCAGTGGCATCAAGTGCTCCTGAATTAGATGTTATCTTTGGTTTCAGGTCTATCATTTTAATTTCGACTTTCGGAGTGCGGAAGGCAATCACTTTGTAGTCTGCGTAGAAAGTAGGATCTGGCTTTGAGTTGGCTGCTGATAAAAATCCACCGGGTCTGCTCATGTTTCGGATCGGGCCGTTATTGGAAGGAGGTGCAGGAAGTTTACCCATAAATTTTTTGCCGCCTGTAATGGCAAGTTCACTCCATACAATTTTCTTGATTGCCTCTTCCGGTTTTACCCACGGTCCACCGGTTTCACTCCAGCCTGCGGAAGTCACCATTGTCATTTCTAATCCAAGTCTTTCAGCTTCTTCAGCGGTATGACGAATGGCATCGAGCCACTCGGGCGTCATGAATACAATTTTCTTTTCTACCGTTTGCCCCATACCGAGACTCACATCAAAAGCCTGAAAACCTCCAATGCCCACTCGCTTCATCCACTCCAGGTCTTTCGTAATTCCTTCTTTGGTGATGTTGCTTCCTGTCCAATGCCACCATGTGCGGGGCTTTGCTTCTTCGGGAGGATTTTGAAATCCTTTCATCAGGTCGTCATTGGAGATTTGAGCAATGCTATAATGAGTGATTAGTTGAGCGGCAATCAGTAGAGGAATAATTTTTTTCATCACAGGCAGATTAATTGATTTAAAGCAAGATAGTTTTCCATTTCAAATGAACTGTCATGCACTATCCTGTCTCAATTTGACTGGCGGTTTTTGTGTTTGAATGGTTCTAAGTACTTTTAGTTCCTATGAATGGTTCGGGTAATTCTATTCTGCAGCACATTCACCTGGATGACTATTCAGCGAATCCTAAATATTTACAGGTAGCAGAATCTGTGAGGCAAGCTGTAGTGGATGGACATCTGAAAATCAATGACACATTACCTTCCATCAATGAATTGAGTTTTGAACTGGCAGTGTCGCGCGATACGATTGAAAAGTCATACCGCAAATTGAAGAGTGACGGAATACTTGGGTCAGTGCCAGGCAAGGGCTTCTTTATCAAAAGCAATGATATCGAAAAACAGTTGAAGGTCTTTTTGTTATTTAATAAACTGAGTGAACACAAGAAAATCATTTATGATGCGTTTGCTGCTACAATAAGCGATAAAGCTTCTATCGACTTTTATATTTACAATAACGACTTTTCAATTTTTAAAAAACTGTTAGCCCGTCATATTGGAGCCTATTCACATTATGTCATTATCCCTCATTTTATTGAAGGTCATGAACAAGCCTATCAATTGATTGATACCCTGCCGAAAGACAAGTTGTTACTACTGGATAAATTAATTCCGCAGATAAAAGGTGAATATGCTGCGGTGTATGAAAACTTTGAGAAGAATATCTATGAAGCGATGGAGCAGGCTTTACCCCAACTTTCAAAGTATCATTCCATTAAATTGATTTTTCCTGAGCACACCTATTACCCTGACGAGATTATTAAAGGTCTTAAGCGATTCTGCCATCAATATGCATTTAATTTCTCCGTGATTCATGAAATTGAAAATAGCGTGATTGAAAAAGGAACTACTTATATCAATGTAATGGAAAGAGACCTGGTACTATTGATTGAAAAAATTCTGGAGCAAAAATTACAGGTAGGCAAAGAAGTAGGAGTTATCTCTTATAATGAAATCCCATTAAAGAAAATTATTCTCAAGGGTATTGCCACCGTCTCTACTGATTTTCATTTGATGGGAAAGACAGCTGGTAAACTTATCCTGAACAATTCACGCGATCACGTGGAAGTCCCTTTTCATCTTACCTTGCGTGATTCTCTTTAGTTAGTCGAAATTTTAAACAATATTTAAATACGACATATGAAAACAAATCGCAGAAAATTCATCAAACAAGCAGGTATGAGTGCACTGGGTGCCGGAATTGCAACTTCACTTCCGTGGAATCTGCTTGCAGAAGGTATGAGTAAATCCTCTTACGAGATTTCTCTTGCACAATTCTCTCTGGCATCTGAATTCTTTTCGGGCAAACATAACACGCTAGAATTTCCGGCAAGGGCAAAAAAGGAATTCGGTGTTAATATCGTAGAATATGTGTCTATGTTTTTTGCCGATAAGGCAAAGGATATGACGTTTCTCAACGAGTTAAAGAAACGGACGGATGACCTGGGTGTAAAGAATAACCTCATCATGGTGGATGATAAAAACATCGCAGATCTTGATAAAGCCAGACGAATTGATGCCGTAGAGAGTCATTATAAATGGGTGGATGCGGCTAAGGTATTAGATTGTAATTCCATCCGGGTAAACCTGGGAAGTATCGATCAGGAGGGATCAGCGGAGGAAGTGGCAGATGCAGCTATGGAAGGATACGCGAAACTTCTTGAATATGGCACCAAAAATAAGCTTGATATTATTGTTGAAAACCATGTGGGGCATTCCTGTAATGGTCAATGGCTTGCTGGCATCATGAAGAAGATCAATAACAAGCGGGCTGGCGTTCTTCCCGACTTTGGTAACTTCTGTGTGAAGCGAACCAAACCAGCCACAATGGATATTGCCGGATACATGGGTACTAAATGTTTGGAAGAATACGACAAGTATAAAGGAATTGAGGAACTGATGCCGTATGCAAAAGGGGTGAGTGCAAAGACACATAAGTTTGATGCTCAAGGCAACGAGACGGATATTGACTTTGTGCGTGTATTTGACATTATAAAGAAGTCGAAATTCAAAGGCATTGTTGGAATTGAATATGAAGGTGGAATCATGCAAATGGCCGGGCAATCGGGTTATCTCAGTAATGAAGAAGGAATTATGGCTACGAAAAGGTTGATTGAGAAAATGGGCTAAGGGCTACTCTTAAATCGATTTAAGCAATACGTTTAGATTTTCTTTTGGTTTTAGTTGAGGAATTAGTTCTGATGATTTTACGAATCAGATTCCAATACTCACGTCCATAACCAACCAGAATTTCTTCCCCAGGTTTTATATTTTTAGTAGCTTCAATAAAGCACCTGTTTCCATCGCTTACATATTCCGAATTGTTGCGAAGTCCTTCGATTCGTATAATACCCATGGCATCATTCGCATACCGGCCCAATGTTCTTACGGCTGGTAAGGCGTTGATCACCGCATTGCGATGGATGTACATCAGGTACCCATTGAATCCATCTTCTGCTTTTACTTCCTTCCAGGATTGAAGCCGCCCTTTGTATTCGACAATGCGCGTTCCTTTCTTAATTGCAATGTTTGTGAACAGACCCTTCCCGGCTTTAGGCAGGCCGGATTTCTTAACGAACAAATGCTTTTCAAGCAGGGGCATGTTGGAAGAGCCCTGAGTTAATTGACAACGATAGGTTTTGAATGGTCATCATAAACAGCATGTAGTTCGCCTAGTTCTACAACAATGTCGCGTAGTTCAAGGAGCACCCTCGTTTGGAGTAAACCCATACGGTTACCCAAATCATCTTTTTGGATGTCGATTACAAGTTCATCCAGCAACTTATTCAGGAATTGAATTAACCTTTTTTGTTCTTCCTGGGTGGCTACATTTACTCCCGTTCCTGCAGCAATGTGTTCGGAGATCTTAATTGCATAATCACTGATCCCGCGTTCCAACGTTACCATCCATTCAGCATATTTCTTTTTTGGTGGTGAGTGATGATTAACCACATGGGCCATAACCACCTCATTCACCAGGCGGGCGCTTTGATAAAGATCCTGCATCAAGTCGAAGACTAATATGTATAAACGCCCGGTCAGGAGATTGCCCTTGTCCATTTTGCGCACATATTTGATAATCTTCGAATCAAATTTTTCATTTTGTGTTCTTAGCTTCTCCAGTTCATTCCTGGATTTGCGCAATAAATTCTCATCTTCTTTCAACAGCGCGCGCAAGCTTTGTACAATTACCTGGTTAATCGTCTTAAGTGTTTGAGCTGTATTGTTTTTGCTTTCTTGAATAGCCTGGTGAATACTTAATTGTTTCTCTTCAAGCAGGCGATTATCGGCTTTCTCTTCTTTTACTTTCCGGTTAAATACAACATGACTGCGTATTAATAAAAATGCTGCGACTACGGTTAGCACGAGCGGTCCGGCCATTCCGGTTTTATACATGATGAAGGCTAACAACCCGCTGGATAAGAGTGCAGCAACTGCTGTCACTAACCAACCTGCAATTACATTCATTACTCCGGCTACTCGGTACACAGCACTTTCCCGGCCCCAGGCCTGGTCGGCAAAGGAAGAACCCATGGCCACCATAAACGTAACAAAGGTTGTACTTAATGGAAGTTTTTGTGATGTACCATAGGCAATGAGAACGCTGGCCACAACTAAGTTGATACTGGCCCGAATCAAATCAAAGGAGGCCTGATCGGCTGCCGCATTTCCTGTATTTTCTTTTTCAAAACGGATAGCAAGATTCTTCGTCCAACTTTCTGGTACCGACTTTTCAATTTGTCGGCCAATCCACATAGCACCGCCCACAAGTCCTCTTGAAATAATATTAGGTTTAAAACGTTCATCACCTTCGTCTTGTCTTCCGAGCGATACTTCGGTCTCCGTTACCTTTCTGCTCTTGGCATTGGTCCATAGCGTTAACACCATCACAACACCCCCAGCAAATAATATCCATGAGGGCGTTGCAATCTTTTCGTTCAAAATACTCATCGTATATTCAGATGCCGGGATGCCCGAGGCAGTCCACGCCTGAAAGGAAACCAGGCCAGCCACGGAAACACCAATAAAATTCACAAGATCATTTCCCGCAAAGGCCATGGCTAAAGAGAATGTACCCAGCAACACAACAACTTTTAATGGATTTATTTTCTGCCACCACATCAATACCTGAATAATGATCGACCACATAACAATCGACACTACCATGATTATCCAGGTGTTAGCAGTGATCCATTTTACCTGTGCATCGGTAATAAAAGAACTTCCTTTGGCTCCTTTGATTAATAAAAAATAGATAATCGCAGAGATAGCCACCCCGCTGAAGATGGCACCGTAACGCTTGAGTGTTTTCTTAAGTTTGAAGGTAAATAGAATCCGGGCGACATGTTGGACTGCTGCACCCAGTATAAAAGATAGGAATACAGATAAAAAAATTCCAACAATAATGGTTACCGCACTGGAGTAGTTAATAATATTCTGCCATGTTTCAAATCCTTCAGCCCGATCGAATGAGATAAGTAAACCTGTTACAAGGGCAGCTCCTAAAAGTTCAAATACTAAGGATACTGTGGTGGAGGTGGGTAATCCTAATGAGTTAAAAAAATCGAGAAGGATAATATCCGTGAGCATTACCGCCAGAAAGACAATGATGATTTTATCGAACGTGAAAAAATTGGGATTGAAGATCCCGTTACGGGCAATCTCCATCATACCACTCGAGAAAAGCGAGCCCGCCAAAATACCCAGACTTGCTACAAAAAGGATGGTACGAAAGGGGGCTACTTTTGAACCAATTGCGGAGTTTAGAAAATTTACTGCGTCATTACTAACCCCTACAATCAGGTCTACCACCGCGATAGCCATAAGAATGATAACAAAGATCAGATAGAAGTCCATGGTTCTAGTAGGTTTAGGTAAAACCGGGGCCTAAAAATACAGAACAGAAAGTAGTCTTTTAAGGAAAGAAGTATCTTTGTGCTGATGAAAGATTTCAAAAAATACTTTATTATCCCCGCCCCACCCGATCAGGTCTACCTGGCCCTGACTACTGAAGCAACTATTCAACTTTGGAGTGGTGATAGAGCAGAAATGAAGGCCGAGGCGAAATCTGAATTTTCTTTGTGGGACGGCAGTATTGTGGGCAAGAATCTTGAATTCGAAAGGGATAAGAAGATTGTTCAACAATGGTACTTTGGCGATCAGCCCGAGGATTCTATTGTTACCATTAAATTACACCCTCATGCGCAGGGCACTTCCGTGGAATTAAGACATACGAATATTCCCGATGAGGATTTTGAAGATATTGTTGAGGGTTGGAATGATGCCTACTTTGGGTCACTGCAGGAATTTTATGAAGGCGAGCCGGAGGCGTAGCTGGTTGCTTGTTTCTGGACTCTGGTTACTCGTTGTGATCATCTTAATTAAAGGTGATCAATCCGGATAACAAAGTAGGAATTACCAGCAACTAGAAACCAGCAGCAAGTAACTAAGGATTGAAGTGATACAAAAAAACCAACAATCCATTAAATGCTGGCTTGGGATTGTCCTTGATCTCGAGGGTAACATCAACTTCAAACTTTGTTATACCCCGTAAGTTCGCAATGGAATGAAGTTTAGCTCGTAATCGTACTTCGTTGTTGACCAATACCGGCTGATTGAATTTAAACTTCTCAATGCCATAGTTGATCATCATCTTTATGTTTCTGAATTCTGCAATCTGGTCCCACAAGTGGGGGACTAGTGATAAGGTAAGATAACCGTGGGCAATGGTGCTTTTAAATTGGGTTTCGGCTGCGGCTCGCTTAGGATCGGTATGAATCCATTGATGATCCAGCGTGGCATCAGCAAACATGTTGATTTGCTCCTGGGTGATTTTCAGGTACTCAGAAAGTCCGAGTTCCTTGCCATTATAAGTTGCGAATTCGTCAAAACTACTGATCAGTAAAGCAGCCATTCGTGAATAATTACGTAAGAACTAAACACAATATAGCGAAATTCAAGTATCAACAATATTTCATGGAACTTGTTAAGTATACTACATTAATAGACAATAATAAGGTATGCCCTTTTTAACCATCTATGTAAACGGACTGCTGCTCATCCTCGGTTTTATGACAGTCGTGTGGTTAGTAAGTCTCGTCTTAAAAAAGGCAAGTATTGCTGATCCTTTCTGGGGATTGGGTTTTGTGGTCGTGGCCGTTTATTATCATCTATCGACAGCGAATGATTCGTTACGAAAAGTAGTCGTACTGATGCTGGTAACAATTTGGGGGTTACGTTTATTCGGTTATCTGTTATGGCGAAGTTATGGACAGCCGGAAGATTATAGGTATGCTCAGTTCAGAAAGGAATATGGCCTGCACCGGTATTGGTGGGTAAGTTTTTTTCAGGTGTTTGTGTTGCAAGGCGTTTTATTGTGGCTGATCTCAACTCCCTTATTATCAACACAATATTATGAAGGCCAGCAACTGGGTTTACTAGACGGATTTGCTACAGTTTGCTTCTTAATCGGATTTATTTTTGAAGCCGGTGGCGATTACCAACTTGTAAAGTTTAAATCAAATCCGGCCAACAAGGGTAAAGTTTTAAACACAGGCTTCTGGCGTTATACCCGACATCCAAATTATTTTGGTGATGCCTGCGTTTGGTGGGGCTTTGGATTATTTAGTATGGCAGCGGGTAGTTACTGGCCGGTACTGAGTTCCGTGTTGATGACATTACTCCTGTTAAAAGTTTCAGGGGTGGCTATGCTAGAAGGATCACTGAAAAGTACAAAGCCAGAATACACCGAGTATATTCGCAAAACCAATGCGTTCCTGCCTTGGATTCCCCGGAAGTGAAATGAAGATGATCCCGATTTTTGCAGCGCCAATAGTAAAAGAACCAGTAACCAGGCCTGCCGTGGAAACGGAAGTTTTGACGTCCATTGATCCGGGGGTGCTGGAAGATTCTCATGTTTATGTGCATTGTTATTTTAAGAACGATCTGGACGAAATGCTTATCCGGGTTTGGCGGTCTACTTTTTTGATCGATAAAGTTTCCGGTTCCAGAAGTGAATTGATTCATGCTGAGAATATTTCTTATGCTCCGCAATGGACAATCATCCCAGGTAAAAAAACATTCTCGTTTCTATTGATCTTCTCGGCTTTGCCTAAAGACTGTAAGGTCTTTGATATGGTGGAAGATATTCCTCAATCAGGTGGGTTCTTTGTTTCCGGCATCAAACGCAATGAGTTGGATGTGTATCATGTGGATATACTATAGTTGATGGTTACTGGTTCCTCGTTTCTGGTTTGATTTGTGATTTCTCCATTATTTTCTTTTACAAATCACCAATCAATCATTACCAAACTCAAAATCTCTGCATGCATCACAAGTAGCTAGTGACTAGTAACCAGCAACAACCATTATCTTCGCGCCCATGTTTCCCGTACTCGAAATTGTTCCGCAGCTAAAGGAAAAAATAGTTCTTGACAGAACTATTATTCTTCAAGCTCCTCCCGGTGCGGGAAAGAGTACCATCTTGCCATTGCAATTACTGAATGAACCGTGGCTTATCAATAAAAAGATCGTTATGCTTGAGCCCAGGCGTCTGGCTGCTCGCTCGGTGGCAATCCGCATGGCTAATTTATTAGATGAAGACATCGGGCAAACCGTAGGTTACCGGGTACGGTTTGAAAATGTAGTGAGTGCTAAAACCAGAATCGAAGTTGTAACGGAAGGAATTCTTACCCGCATGATTCAATCCGATAGTTCATTGGAAGGCGTAGGGCTTGTAATCTTTGATGAATTTCACGAGCGTAGTTTGCAGGCCGATCTTGCTCTGGCCCTTTGCAATCAAATCCAAAATATTTTGCGCGATGATCTTCGCATCCTTATCATGTCGGCCACGCTGGATGGGGAAAAAATCTCTACTATTCTGAATCAGGCTCCGATCATCACCAGCTTAGGTCGACAGTTTCCGAATACGATAAAATACAGTGCTCCTGATAAAAACGATTCCCTTTCAGTCTCGACTGCGAGAATAATTAAAAAAGCGCTGAGTGAGCAGCGCGGTGATGTGCTTGTTTTTTTACCAGGAGCAGGAGAGATACAGCGTGTAGCCGGTATGCTGGAGGAAGAAAGTGTTTCAGCGCTGGTAGTTCCTTTATACGGTGATCTTCCGTTCAAGAAACAA
>Ga0075163_10003620_pt1 | contig 20769 bp, 12 predicted proteins | sample JI1023141ADNA_FD_71478 | JGI IMG/M metagenome (GOLD analysis project Ga0075163, IMG submission 71478) | Wastewater effluent complex algal communities from Wisconsin, to seasonally profile nutrient transformation and Carbon sequestration -... | ecosystem: Engineered > WWTP > Effluent > Algae... | reverse complement strand
TTCGGCGGCACCGGCCTGGGCCTCGCCATCTCGCGCCACCTGGTCGAGCTGATGGGCGGCCATCTCGAAGTCAGCAGCGAGCCCGGCCGCGGCAGCCGCTTCAGCTTCACGCTCCACGTCGGTCACGCCGAGCCGGCCCCGCCGCCTGAACCGCCCACCGCCCTGCACGTGCTGGTGGTGGACGCCGACCCGGCCTCCCGCCAGATCCTCCAGCAGCTCCTCGCCGAGCTGTCCCACGCCAGCGAAACTGCCGACACGCCGGCCGCCGCCCTCGACGCCCTCCGCCACGCCAAGCCGGGCGAGCCCTTCGATCTGCTGCTGCTCGCCCCCGGCCCGGACATCGACGCGGCCGCCAGCCTCGCCGGGCAGCTCGGCCCGGAGCACCCCCGGCTGCTCGTCCTGACCGCCTTCGGTGACGAAGCCGACCTCCCCGGCGCCGACGGCCGGCTCCATCTTCCCACCACCGCCTCGAGGCTCGGCGAGGCCATCGCCGCGGCCCGGGCCCCCCGCCGCCCGGCCGCCCCCACGCCGCCCCCCGACGCCCGCCCCCCGCTCCCCGCGCCGCTCGCCGGCCTGCGCATCCTGCTGGTCGAAGACAACGACATCAACCAGCTCATCGCCCGCGGCCTCCTGGAGCAGCTGGGCGCCGTCGTCGACGTGGCCGGCAACGGGCGGCTCGCCGTCGACACCCTGGCCGCCGCCGGGCCCGACGCCTTCGATCTCGTCCTGATGGACCTCCAGATGCCCGTCATGGACGGCCTCGAGGCCGCCCGCCAGATCCGCCAGGACACCCGCTTCGGCCGCCTGCCCATCGTCGCCATGACCGCCCACGCGCTGGCCGAGCAGCGCCGGCAATGCCACGAGGCCGGCATGGACGACCACATCGCCAAACCCATCCTCCCGGAGCAGCTCGCCGAGACGATCCTCCACCACACGCGCCGGCGCCCCGTGGCCGAGCCCGCCGCCGCGCCCCCCGGCCCCCCGGGCCTGCCCCGGGTCGACGGCCTCGACACCGCCGGCGGCCTGCGCCGCTGCAGCGGCAATGCGGAGCTCTACCTGCGCCTCCTGGCCCGCTTCGTGGGCAGCCACGCCGCCACGCTGGCCGGCATCGACGCCGCCCTCGCCAGCGGCGAGCACAAGGAGGCCGAGCGGCTCGCCCACACCCTGCACGGCACCGCCGCCAACCTCGGCGCCGACGCCCTGCGCCAGGCCGCCCGCAGCCTCGAAGCGGCCCTGCGGGACGGCCAGCCCGGCGCCGATGCCCGCGACCGGCTGGCCCGGGAATGCGAGATCCTCAGCCAGGGCCTCACCGGCGCCTTGCCGGCCCCGGCAGCCCTCCCGCCCGCCGCGGCGCCCGACGACGCCGCCCTCGACGCCGCCATCGCCCGCCTCGTCACGCTCCTCACCAGCGCCGACGGCGCCGCCCCGGACGCCTTCCGCGACATCCGGGCCGCGCTGACTACCCGTTTTGGGTCTCCGGTCGTGACAAAAATATCCGAAGCAATTGATCATTACGACTATGATCAAGCACTTGCATGCCTCACCACACAGACGTCGTCGGCGCCGACTTCTCCTCCAGACAGGCCGTAATGCATTCCTTAGACAGTCACCGCCCGCTCATCCTCGTCGTTGACGACGCGCCCGATTCCATCGAGCCCATCGTCAACTGCCTGCACAAGGCGGATTTCCGCACCCGCATCGCCACCCGGGGCGAGCGCGGGCTGCAGCTCGCCGCCAGCACCCCGGTGCCCGACCTGATCCTGCTCGACGTCACGATGCCCGACATGGACGGCTACGAGGTCTGCAGCCGGCTCATGAACAACCCGGCCACCGCCAGCATCCCGGTGATCTTCCTGTCGATCCGCAACGAAGAGCTCGACGAGCAGCGCGGCTTCGACGCCGGCGCGGTCGACTACATCACCAAGCCGATCAGCCCGCCGCTGGTCCTCACCCGGATCCGCAACCACCTCACCCTCAAGGCCGCCAGCGACTTCCTGCGCGACCGCAACGCCTACCTCGAACAGGAGGTCACCCGGCGCACCCGCGAGCTGGCCCTGCTCCAGGACGCCACCATCGTCGCCATGGCCTCCCTCGCCGAGACCCGCGACAACGAGACCACCCACCACATCCGCCGTACCCAGCTCTACCTGCGCACCCTCGCCCGCCACCTGCAGCACCACCCCCGCTTCGCCGCCGAGCTCACTGAGCAGAACATCGACCTGATGTACAAGTCGGCCCCGCTCCACGACATCGGCAAGGTCGGCGTCCCCGACCGCATCCTGCTCAAGCCCGGCGAACTCACCCCCGCCGAGTTCGAGATCATGAAGCGCCACACCACCCTCGGCCGCGACGCCATCAGCAAGGCCGAAACCCTGTTCGGCGTCTCGTCGAGCTTCCTGCGCTTCGCCAAGGAGATCGCCTATTCGCACCAGGAAAAGTGGGACGGCAGCGGCTACCCCCAGGGCCTCGCCGGCGAACGCATCCCGCTGGCCGCCCGCCTGATGGCCGTCGCCGACACCTACGACGGCCTGATCAGCCAGCGCGTCTACAAACGGGCGCACAGTCACGAAGAAGCCGTCGCCATCCTCCAGGCCCGCCGCGGCACCCATTTCGACCCCGACATCATCGACGCCTTCCTCGACGTGCAGGCCGATTTCCAGGGCATCGCCAGGCGCTTTGCCGACACCCCCATCGACGAGGCCGCCGAGGCCGAACGCGTCCGGCTGATCCTCGGCTAGCCGGCGGGCGCGGCCCCCGCGCCACCCTCCAACTCAAGAATGCCCTGCCTCGACCGTTAAAAGCCCTGCAGACGGAATCCAAGCTAGAGATTTCGCGTCAGACTTCAACACAGGAGAGCAGATGACCAGCAGCCCGACACCTTCCCGGGTGTTCGCCGCTTTGCGCCGCCACGGGCTGGCGCTGCTGGTGCCATGCAGCATCCTGGCCATCGCCGCCACCGGCTACCGCGACAGCCTCCATAAAGAAGAAGCTGCCAGGCTCCAGCTGTTCCAGAGCCAGGCCCGGGCGCAGGTGAACCATCTCCGCGAGCGGGCCGCCAGCCTGCTCCAGCAGGCCGAGATGCTCGGCCGCATGCGCCTCGACGCGCCCGGCGCCGTCCCCCTGCCCGAAAGGCTCGGCCCGCTGCTGGCCCGTCACCCGGAGATCCTGCGCATCGGCGTCCTGCGCCGGGGCCCCGGCGGCAGCTTTACCGTCCAGGCCGACGAAGCAGGCCCCGGCCCGTCCTCCCCCCTGCAAGCCCCCGCCGCAGTGCTGCGCGACACCCTCGCGGCGATCGGCGACACGCCGCGCGTCAGCCCGCCCTACCCGCTCGCCGACGATGCCCGCCAGGCCTTCCTGATCCTCAGCGCCCTGCCCGGTACGCGGCGCGACTTCATCCTCATCGAGGTCGGCGCCGACGCCCTGCTCCACCACGGTTTCGCCCCCGACGAAGGCCCCGGTGGCGCCCCGCGTTTCGCCGTCGAGGTGCTCGACACCACCGACGAAACCCGCCCGGTCTTCAGGAGCCCGCCCCCACCCGGCCAGCCGGGCGCCGAGGGCGGCTACGCCGAGAGCCTCAGCCTCGCCCAGCGCCAGTGGCTGCTCATCGTCAGCCCGGGCGCCGCCGCCTCCGGCGCGCTGCTCGACACCGGCTCCGGCCGCTGGCTCGCCGGCGGGCTGCTGCTCGCCCTGCTGGCCGCCGCCATCCAGCACACCGTGCAGAGCCGCGCCGACGCCGTGCGCCGCCAGGTGGACGAAAAGACCCAGGCCCTCGCCGACGCCAACGACGCCCTCGGCCGTTACATCGGCGCCCTGGCCGACGCCAACCGGCGCCTCGCCAGCGAGGTCGAGGAGCACTCCCGCGCCGAGAGCCTGCTGCGCGAAACCACCGGTCTGCAGCGAGCCATCCTCGACTGCGCCGAATACGCCGTGATCTACACCGACGCCGAGGGCATCATCCGGGTCATGAACCCGGCCGCCGAGCGCCTCTTCGGCTACCGGGCCGCCGACCTCATCGGCAAGGCCAGCCCGCAGATCCTCCACCCCGACGCCGACGCCTCGCACTGGAAGCTCGACGACAGCACCGTCGGCCTGATCAAACGCCCCGATGGCACCGAGAGCCAGAGCACCGAGGTCAGCATGCGCCGCTGCGACGGCAGCCTCTTCCCCGTCAGCCTGTCGGTCTCCATTGTGCGCGAAGCCCAGGGCCAGGTGCGCGGCTACCTCGGCATCATCGCCGACATCACCCAGCGCCTCGACGCCGAGAGCCGCATCCGCCACCTCGCCCACTACGACAACCTCACCTCGCTGCCCAACCGCAGCCTGCTCAACCGCCACCTCGTCGACGTCCTCGCCGCCGCCAAGGCGCGCCACCGCCGGGTAGCGGTGCTGGTCACCGACCTCGACCACTTCAAGTACGTCAACGACACCCTCGGCCACGTGGCCGGCGACCAGCTGCTGCTGGCGGTGGCCCAGCGCCTGCGCGCCGGCGTGCGCGACGGCGACCTCGTGGCCCGCACCGGCGGCGACGAATTCGTCATCGTGCTCTCCGACCTCGACGAAACCTACCTCCCCGGCGACGCCGCCGAACGCCTGCTCGCCAGCGTCGCCCGCCCCTTCGAACTCGCCGGCCGCCAGTTCACCGTCACCCTCAGCGTCGGCATCGCCCTCTACCCCCACGACGGCGCCGACGGCGACACCCTCGTCAAGAACGCCGACGCCGCCATGTACCTGGCCAAGGAGCGCGGCCGCAACCAGGCCCGCTTCTTCGACCACGGCCTGTCCGGGCGCTACAGCGAGCGCCTCGAACTCGAGAGCCGCCTGCGCCAGGCCTTCGACGCCCGCCAGCTGGCCCTCTACTACCAGCCCCAGGTGGACACCCTCTCCGGCGAGCTGATCGGCATGGAAGCCCTCATCCGCTGGCGCCAGCCCGACGGCAGCATGGTGCCGCCCGACAAGTTCATCCCGATCGCCGAGGAATGCGGCCTCATCGTGCCCATCGGCGCCTGGGTGCTGCGGGAAGCCTGCCACCAGCAGAAAGCCTGGCTGCAGGAAGGCATCAGCCGGGTGCCGGTGGGCGTCAATCTGTCGGCCCGCCAGTTCGACGACGCCAACCTGCTCGCCACCATCCAGGACGCCCTCGCCGAGAGCGGCCTGCCGCCCACCTACCTCGACCTCGAACTCACCGAGAGCCTGGTGATGGGCAACCCCGAGCACACCCGCCACGTCCTCGCCGAATGCAAGAAGCTCGGCCTGCAGCTGTCGGTGGACGACTTCGGCACCGGCTACTCCAGCCTCGCCAACCTCAAGCGCTTCCCCATCGACCGGCTCAAGATCGACCGCTCCTTCATCTCCGACATCGTCACCCAGCCCGACGACGCCACCATCGCCCAGACCATCGTGGCGATGGCCCACACCCTGCGCCTCGAGGTTATCGCCGAAGGCGTCGAGACCGAAACCCAGCTCGCCCTGCTGCGCCGCTGGCGCTGCGACGCCTACCAGGGCTATCTGTGCAGCCGCCCGCTCCCTGCCGACGAGATGACCGCCATGCTCCGCCAGCTCCGCGCCACCCGCCAGGTCACCCTCATCACCGCCTGAACCGCCGGTCAGAGGCGGAATGCCGCGGCCCGGACGGGCAATGCCGCCGCCGGCACCGCGGCCAGCGCTGCAAAAAGCATCAACATCGATGCCTCAGGGGTCCAACGCCGCTGCAAAAAGCATCAACGCCGGTGCCTCAGGGGTCCAACGTCGCTGCAAAAAGCATCAACGTCGATGCCTCAGGGGTCCAGCGTCGCTGCAAAAAGCATCAACGTCGGTGCCTCAGGGGTCCAGTGTCGCTGCAAAAAGCATCAACGCCGGTGCCTTTAGCGGCGTGCGTGCCGCCCAGCCTGGCCCGCCCGGCCCCAATAAGCCCTGACCTGCTACAGCACGGCCTTGAGGAGGTACAGCGCCGCCATCCCCACTGCGATAGTGGCCAGCACGTTGCCCGTGCGCCATGCCACCACCGCCGCCACCAGGGCCGCCCACGGCTTGGGGGCGGACAGGGCGAAGACCACCTCGCCCGCATGGACGAACAGCTCGCTCGCCGCCAGCGCCGCGAAGCTCGCCGGGGCGATGTGGCGGCACAGGCTGTGCAGCCAGCGCGGCAGCGTGCGCCCGGCGAAGAGGCCGATCATCGCGTAGCGGAACAGAAAGGTGAGCGCCCCCACCACCGCCAGCATGGCCACCAGCGCAAGCACGCTCACGGCCGCCCCTCCCTGCGCCGGGCCACCGCCGCCCCGGCCAGGAGCCCCAGCACGATCGCCAGCACCAGGCCCAGCCGGAAGGGCAGCGCAGCCAGCGCCAGCGCCGCCAATGCCGCCACCAGGGCCGCCGCCTGCCCGGCGCGCTCCTTCACGAGCAATGTGAGCAGCGCGATGAAGGTGAGCGGCACCGCGAAGTCGATGTCCCACTCCGGCGGAATCCGCGCCCCAAACGCGATCCCCAGCGCCGTGGATAGCTGCCAGCAGCCCCACAAGGTGAGGCCGCAGCCCAGGAAGTACCAGTGGCGCAGGTCCGGCCCCTCGCCCGCCGGGCGGGCATAGCGCAGGATCGCCACCGCGTAGGCCTCGTCGGTCAGCAGATAGGCCAGCAGCACCCGCCAGCGCCGCGGCAGGTGCCGCACATGCTCGGCCACCGACGCGCTGTAGAGCATGTGGCGCAGGTTGAGCAGCACCGCCGTGAGCCCGATCGGCAGCGCCCCCGCGGCGGCGCCCAGCATCTGCACGATGACCAGCTGGGCCGCCCCGGCAAACACCAGCATCGAGCTGAGCTGGGCCAGCCACACCGGCATCCCCGCCGCCAGCGCGCCGATGCCGTAGAGCATGCCGAAGGGGATCACCCCCAGCTGCAGCGGCGCCTCGTCACGGCAGCCGGCCAGAAACTCATCCAAGCGTCGCCCCACCGCTCAGAACTTCTCCGCCGGGCCCTTGCCGCCGCCCGCCTCGCCGAGGCCCTTGGGCAGCTCGACCTCGCCGGTCTGGTCGAAGTCGATGCCGCCGAAGCTGCCGGTGACGAGGCGCCCGCTGATCCGGTAATCCACCTTCTCACGGCCCTTGCCGAGGGCCTTGAGCTGCCGCAGCAGGCCGCCCAGCCCGGTGGTGGCGGTCACGTCCACCATCGCCTCCCCGAGCCGCGGGACGACCACCGGCTGGTTGCCGACGCCCCTGGCGAAGGGCTGGCCGTTGAGATCGACCTTGAAGGTCAGGCCCTCGATGGCGATCTCGCTGGTGTTCGGGTTCATCACCCGCAGCGTCAGCAAGAAACGCTGCTCCAGCAGGTTGCCGTCGAGCAGGCGGATGTTGGCCACCGTCACCTCGGGCTTCTGCATGCCCAGCCGCAGGCCGGCACAGCCGCCCAGGGCGGTCAGCCCCAGCATGGCCACCGCCAGCCCGGCGAGGCGGCGGCGTGAAGGGTTCAGCATGGCTTCTTCTCCTCGGGTTCCCTGGGTTCCAGCATCCGCAGCAGGCTCGCGGTGTCGTCCCGGGCGCCGCCGGTCGCCATCAGCGCGTTGAGCTGCTGCCAGGTCTGGGCCGCCACCGGCAGCGGCGCACCGAGCTGGCGCGCCTCGTCCATCAGAATGGCGAAATCCTTGTGGTGCAGGCGGGCCTGGATGCCGGGCACGAAGTCGCGCCGGGCCATCCGGCCGCCCATCACGTCGAGCACCCGCGAGGCCGCCGAGCCGCCCATCAGCGCCTCGCGTACGCGGGCCAGGTCGAGCCCGTGGGCGCCGGCCAGACGCATCGCCTCGGCCGAGGCCTGGATCGCATTCACCATGATCATCTGGTTGCAGGCCTTGGCCACCTGCCCGGCGCCGGCCGCGCCGATGTGCACCACCGTCTTGCCCAGGCATCCGAACAGCGGGCGCACCCGCTCGAGCACCGCCGCGTCACCGCCGGCCATGATCGCCAGCGTCGCGTCCCGCGCGCCTTGCTCGCCGCCCGACACCGGCGCGTCGAGCCAGCCGACGCCCTGCTCGGCATAGCGCGCCGCCAGCCGGCGGGCGGTGGCCGGGGCGATGGTGCTCATGTCCACGTGCACCGCCCCCGGCGCGAAGCCACCGATCAGCCCGGCGGGGCCGACGGCCAGCTGCTCGACATCCGCGCTGGCGGTGATGATCGAGATCACCACCTCGCACTGCGCCGCCAGCTCGGCGGGCGTCGCGCACCACGTCGCCCCTTCGGCCAGCAGCGCCTGCGCCGCCTCCGGGCGCCGCGCCCACACCGCCAGCGTGTGCCCGGCCGCCATCAGGTGGCGGGCCATCGGCAGGCCCATCACGCCCAGCCCGACAAATCCGACTCTCACCTCAATCCCCCGACAGGCTTTCGAGCAGCTTCAGCGCGGCGACGGAATCTTCCTCGCCCAGGCCGCTGCCCACCATCGCGTTGAAGATCTGCGCCGTGGCCGCGCTGCTCGGCAGCATCAGGCCCAGGCGGTGGGCTTCCTGCAGCACGATGTTCATGTCCTTCTGGTGCATCCAGGCCTTGAAGCCGGGCTTGAAGTTGCGGTCGAGCATGCGCTGGCCGTGGTTTTCGAGGATGCGGCTGTAGGCAAAGCCGCCCAGCAGCGCCTCGCGCACGCGGCCGGCGTCGACACCGCTCTTGCGCGCAAAGTTGAGCGCCTCGGCCACCGCCATCACGCCCACCCCGGTGAGGATCTGGTTGCAGGCCTTGGTCACCTGCCCGGCCCCCGAACCGCCGATCAGCGTGACCGACTTGCCCATGCAGGCCAGCACCGGCTGCACCTTGCCAAAAGCCACCTCGTCGCCGCCGACCATGATGGTCAGCCCGCCACTGATCGCCCCCACCTCGCCGCCCGACACCGGCGCGTCGAGCATCGTGAGGCCCTTCTCGGCCATCCGCGCGGCGATCGCCTGGACCGCCACCGGGGCGATGGTGCTCATGTCCACAAAGATCAGCCCCGGCCGTGCGCCCTCGGCAACCCCGCCGGCACCCAGCGCCACCTGCTCCACGTCGGCCGCGTCGGAGACCATCGAGAACACCACGTCGCAAGCCGCGGCGACCTCGGCCGCGCTGCCGGCGCCCTTCGCCCCGGCCGCAAGCAAAGGCGCCATCGACTCGACCCGCCGCGCCCACACCGTAAGGTCGAAGCCGCCTTTAAGAATGTTGAGCGCCATCGGACGCCCCATGATGCCCAGACCGACGAAACCGATTTTCATGAACTGTCCTTGAGTGATGGGGAAAAGGGCTGAGGGTAGCGGGCGCGGCGGGAAGTGGGAAGTGGGAAGTGGGAAGTGGGAAGCGTGCTGCCGCCTGCGCGCACACGTCAATACCGCCCCCCCCACTACCTGCTACCCACTACCTATTACCTACTACCCACTACCTCCTTCCCGCTTCCCACGCGCTAAACTCGCGCACTCACCCAGTCCGGAAAGCACCCATGTCCTACGCCCCTTTCATCAAGGAGATCGGCCGCGGGCCGAAAGGCTCCAAGCCCCTCAGCGTGCAGCAGGCCGAATCCCTTTTCGGCGACATGATGGACGGCCGCGTGCCCGACCTGGAGCTCGGCGCGATCATCCTGTCGATGCGCATCAAGGCCGAGAGCACCGACGAGCTGCTCGGCTTCCAGCAGGCCCTCGACGCCCGCTGCGCCCGCCTCGCGGTGCCCGCCGGCCCGCGCCTGGTGGTGCTGCCCACCTACAACGGCGCCCGCCGCCAACCCAACCTGATGCCGCTGGTGGCGCTGCTGCTGGCGCGGCAGGGCGTGCCGGTATTGATCCAGGGCCGGCATGATTTCGAGACCCGCGTCAGCCCCTTCGAGCTCCTCGCGGCGCTGGACATCACCCCGGCCGCCAGCCTCGTCGAGGCCGAGGCGCGCCTCGCCGGCGAGCGCCTGGCCTGCCTGCCCCTCGGCCTCCTCGCCCCCGGCCTCGAGCCGCTGCTCGCGCTGCGCGTGCGGCTGGGCGTGCGCAACAGCGCCCACACCCTCGCCAAACTCCTCGACCCGGCCCCCGGCCACAGCGTGCGGGTGGTCTCGGTGACCCACCCCGAATACCTCGAGCGGATGCACGCCCACCTGGTCGCCCAGGGCGGCGTGGCCCTGCTGCTGCGCGGCACCGAGGGCGAAGCCTTCGCCAACCCCCGCCGCCGCCCGCGCCTCGAAGCCTTCGCCCTCGGCAAGGCCTGGGACGCCTTCCCCGCCGAAGAAGGCGGCGCCCCGCCCCTCGAAACCCTGCCCGACCAGCCCGAAGTTGCCGCCAACGCCGCGCTGATCCGCGCCATGCTGGACGGCAGCCTGCCCATCCCGCAACCCATCCTCGACCAGGTCGCCGCGCTCGCCGAACTCGCCCGCACGCCGCGCTGAGCGCGGCCCACGCCCGTTGACCTTTGCCAGCCTTCTGCTTAACTGAAACAAGAAGGCAGCCCTGCCATGACAAACAACGGGAGACAGACCATGAGCAAGAAGGCGCTGTGCATCGGCATCAACGACTACCCGGGCACCCAGAACGATCTCTCCGGCTGCGTGAATGACGCCAACGACTGGGCCGCCGCCCTCGCCGCCCGCGGCTTCGCCGTCACCAAGCTGATCGACGCCCAGGCCACCAAGGCGGCCATGGTGTCGGCCATCAGCGGTCTGGTGGGCGGCGCCGCCAAGGGCGACAGCGTGATCATCACCTACTCGGGCCACGGCACCTGGGTGCCCGACAAGAACGGCGACGAACCCGACGGCCGCGACGAGGGCCTGTGCCCCTGGGACATCGGCTCGGGCAAGGTGCTCCTCGACGACGAGATCGCCGCCCTCTTCGCCCAGCGGGCCGCCGGTGTGCGCGTGCTGCTGATCTCCGACAGCTGCCATTCGGGCTCCGTCACCAAGGGCGACAGCGGCGACCTCGACGCCGGCATGCCCCGCGCCCGCTTCCTGCCCCCCAGCGTCTGGATGAAGGCCGACGACGTCCCGGATTCCCGCGTCCTGAGCCTGCCCGTCACCAGCGGCATGTCCCGCAGCGGGGGCGACCTGCTGATGGCCGGCTGCCTCGACACCCAGTTCAGCTGGGACACCCGCTTCAAGGGCCGCCCCAACGGCGCCTTCACCTACTACGCGCTGAAGACCCTCGCCGCCCTCCCGGCCAGCGCCAGCTACGCCCAATGGTTCAAGGCCATCACCCCCACCCACCTGCCCACCAACCAGCTGCCCCAGAACCCGCAGCTCTTCGGCAGCCGCACGGCCCGCGCCTGGAAGGTGTTTGCCTGACGGCCCGCCCCAAAGCGTCGCCGAGCTGACGGATACGCCCGCCCTCCTCCCCCGGGCGGGCGGCCTGCTTCATGTCGGTCCCGCCCCGGACCGCCCCCTCCCGGGAGATCGCCGTGCCCACCGCCGCAACCCGGCTCCGCCTGCCCGCCGCCGCGCCCTCCAGCGCCACCCCCGCCACCCTGCCGGGCGCGCTGACGATGCCCGGGAGCCGGGCCGCCGATGCCCCCGCCGACCCGCTGCTGCCCGACATCCTCACCCCCCTGCACAGCTGGCGCCTCGCCAGCACCAGCCGCAGTGACGAAGCCCCGACACCCGAGACCCTCGACGCCGACGGCCGCCTGCTCGCCCTCGAGGCCACCGACGGCACGACGCTGTTCATCCGCGCCGACGAGCTCGCCGCCCGCCTGGGCCGCCTCGCCCTCACCCAGCCCGGCCTGCTCACCCCGGACGGGGCCCTCGACCTCGCCGCCTTCCGGCCCCACGACGCCTCCAGCCGCGGGCTCGGCCAGTGGCTGTGGCGGCAGGTCACGGCCCTCGCCGTCAAGCCCGACGACATCACCGAACTCGCCCGCGCGCGGGCGTCCGAGTGGCTGGGCCACAAGGTCGAGGATCTGGCCGTGGCCGGCGCCTCCACCCTGGGCGCCAAGGCCATCGTCTCGGTGATCGAGGACAAGCTCGCCGGGCCGCCGGGGCTCTACCCGTGGTCCGGCGGTGCGCTGGTCGCCACCGACAGGCTCGCAAACGGCGACCCGCGCCTCGCCGCCCGCCCGGCCCTCATCTTCATCCACGGCACCGGCTCCCACACCCTGGGCGGCTTCGGCGCGCTGCCCGGCAGCAAGGCCTGGGCCGACCTGCGGCGGCAGTTCGGCGAGCACATCTACGGCTTCGAGCACCGGACCTTCTCCGAGAGCCCCGTCGACAACGCCCTGCAACTCCTCGCGGTGCTGCCCAAGGGGGCCCGGCTTCACCTCGTCACCCACTCCCGGGGCGGGCTGGTGGGCGACCTGCTGTGCCTCGACTCCGGCCCGGGCAACAGCCGGCAGCTTGACGACCTCATCGCCGCCTTCCGGCGCCGGCCGCGGGCCGACGAAGCCGCCCGCGAACAGGCCGACCCGGCCCTCGCCAACCAGCGCGAGGCCTGGGCGGTGGAAGAGCGTCAGAAGCTCGGCAAGCTGGTCGGGCAGCTGCGCACCAAGGACATCCGCGTGGAGCGCTACGTGCGCGTCGGCTGCCCGTCGCGGGGCACCTCCCTGCTCACCGACAACCTGGACATCTTCCTGTCCGGCCTTTTCGCGCTGATCCGCAAGTTTGGCAGCCTGGGCGCCCATGTGGCGGGCAGCGCCACCGGCGTGCCCGGCGCCGGGGCAGCGGCCACCGCCGCCACCGAGAAAAACCTGCGCTTCCTCGGTCGGGTGCTGATCGAGGTCGCCGACAAGCGCCTGCAAGCCCACACCCTGCCGGGCATCGAGGCGATGCTGCCCGACTCGCCCCTGGGCAGCCTGCTCGGCCGCGCCGCCACCCAGGCCGGTCTCAGGATGGGCGTCGTCGCCGGCGACATCGAAGGCGGCGGCCTCCCGAAGCGCCTCGGCGCGATGTTCACCGACACCCAGTTCTTCGACCGGGGTGACAACGACCTGGTGGTGGACACCCGCTCGATGTACGGCGGCATCGCCTGGCAGGCCGGCGCCCGCGCGCTCTTCATCCAGGGCGAGAACGTCAACCACTTCCGCTACTTCCGCGACGACACGCCGGCCCCCTCCGGCCAGCCCCTGCCCCGCGCCCTGCAGGGCTGGCTCTCCGCCGACGACCCGACCCAACTGCCCGACTGGGAAAACCCCGCCATCGCCGAGCCCGAACCCGTGGCCGAAGCCCCCCGCCGGGGTGCCGGACCGGCGCCGCTGCTGTTCCTCATGCCCGGCATCATGGGCAGCCGCCTCGAGGCCGATGGCGACCGCATCTGGCTCGCGCCGCTGCGCCTCGCCCGCGGCGATCTCAAGCGCATCGGCATGAACAGCACCGCCCGGGTGTCGGCCGGTGGGCTGGTCGACCTCGCCTACGGCAACCTCGGCCGCTACCTCCAGCGCTCCCACCGCGTGGTCGAGTGCCCCTACGACTGGCGCCAGCCCCTGGCCACCCTGGGCGAACAGTTCGCCGCCAGTCTCGACCGGGCCCTGGACGACAACCCGAGCGTGCCCGTGCGCATCCTCGCCCACAGCATGGGCGGGCTGGTGGTGCGCGCCGCCCTCGCCGCGCGGCCGGGCCTGTGGGACAAGTTCGTCGCCCGCGACGGCAACCGGCTGGTCATGCTCGGCACCCCCAACAAGGGCTCACACCTCTTCGTCGAGACCCTGTTGGGCCAGTCCGACACCATCCGCAGCCTCGCCCGGCTCGATCTCGAACACGACCTGCAGGACGTCCTCGACATCGTCGCCGCCTTCCCCGGCGCCCTGCAGCTTTTGCCCGCGCCGGGCTTCGTGGACGCCGACGGCCGCCCCCCGCGTGACTTCTACCAGCGCGCAACCTGGGACACCCTCGCCGCGATCAACGACGACTTCTGGTTCGGCAAGGCCCTCTGCGGGCGCCCCAGCCAGGGCCGGCTGGACGAAGCCCGGGCCACCTGGGAGGCCATCGCCGACACCCGCTGGGTCGGCAAGGCGCCCGAGCGCATCGCCTACGTCTTCGGCCAGGCCGACAACACCCCCTGCGGCGTGCTCGAACAAAGCCGCAACGGCAAACCCATCGGCTTCGTGATGCGCGGCACCTCCCAGGGCGACGGCTCGGTGACCTGGGCCGCCGGCGACCTGCCCGGCCTGCCGGCCGAGCGCAAATGGCTGATGCCCGCCGACCACATGGGGCTCACCAGCACCCGCCGCTACTTCGAGGACATCGACGCCCTGCTCGGCAACGGGAGCCCACGCAGCCTGGGCCGGCTGCCGGCCAGCCGGGGCGACGGCGCAGCCGAAGTCCGCAGCTACCGCGCCGGCCCGCCCGAAGGCTATCTCTCCGAACCCGAGGCCACCGCGCGCATCCTCGGTGGCCGCCTCCGCCCGGCCATCCGCCGCCCCCGCAGCAGCGAGATCCGCGTCTCGGTGCGGGCGATGGACCTGCGCTTCCTGCAGCAGCCCGTGCTGTGCGGCCACTACCGGGGCGACCCGATCGCCGCCGCCGAAGGCGTCATCGACCGCCATCTGGTGAACGGCGCCCTCAGCCACCGCCAGCGCCTCGGCATCCACTCGGGCGAGCTGGGCAACGCCACCATCGTGCTGATGCCCCGCAACCGCGAAGAGCGCCGCCGCCACAGCGGCTGCGGCGCGGTGGTCGTCGGCCTGGGCGAGATGGGGCGCATCGACGCCGACGGGGTGACCCAGGCCGTGCGCGCCGGCGTGCTGCGCTACCTGCTCCACGCCGCCGACCGCTATGGCGAGGAATGCCTCGACGAGCCCGCCCCGCCCACCGACACCGCCCGGGCCGACACCCCGCTGCGCCTCAGCCTCGCCAGCCTGCTAATCGGCACCAACTCGGCGGCCCGACTCGACGTGGCCGACGCCGCACGGGCGGTCACCCTCGGCGTGCTGCAGGCCAACCGGGAGTTCGACCAGGGCGCCGAAAGCCGCAATGCCCGGCGCGCCATCGTGGCCGAGCTCGAGTTCGTCGAGATCTACCGCGACACCGCCATCGCCGCCGCGCGGGCCGTGCTCGGCCTCGGCAGCCGGCTCGAAGCCGATCTCAAACGGCTCGGCTACACCCTCAAGCCGGCCGACGTGCTGAGCTGCGGCGAAGGCGTCCGCCAGCGCCTCGACGCCGCCCCCTTCACCGACTACTGGCCGCGCCTCGTCGCCTGTGACGCCGACGCGGAAGCCAACGCCTACGGGCCCGACAGCGTCACCCCGCGGGTCCAGATCCCCGTCCCGCGGGACGCCCTGCGCCGCATCCTGAGCCTCTACGGCCACGCCGACGAAGTCCGCAACGGCCAGCTGCCCATCCCCACCGGGCTCGACGTGCCGCCCACCACCCACTACGCCGAGCGCATCAAGTTCATCTACATGGGCGAGCGGGCGCGGGCCGAGAGCATCGTCCAGCAGCGCCAGCCGGGCCTCGTCGAAACCTTCACCCGCAGCGCCCTCAACGGCCCCAACAGCACCGCCTACACCCGCGAGCTCGGCTTCGGCAACACCCTCTTCCAGCTGCTCGTGCCCCCTGAGTTCAAGGCCGCCGCCCGCAAGACGAGCAACCTGATCCTGGTCGTCGACGAAGCCACCGCCAACCTGCCCTGGGAGATGCTCGAAGCTGACGGCAGGCCGCTGGTCGAAAAGACCCGCGTGATCCGCCAGTTCATGACCCAGCGCTTCCGCCGGGAGGTCGTGCGCACTGACAGCCTCAGCGCCTGCATCATCGCCAACCCGGACACCGAGGGCTTCAACGCCCAGTTCGGCGGCCCCGACTGGCGACCCCGCAGCGGGCCCGACGGGCAGGCCGAGCGCGACAGCCTCGCCGACCTGCCCGGCTCCACCCTCGAGGGCGACGCGATCCGCGGCATCCTCGAAGGCGCCGGCTACCAGATCGCCTACGCCCCGCCCGACAGCCGGGCGGCCGACGTGTTCACCCGCCTGTTCGCCCAGCCGTGCCGGGTGCTGGTCATCTCGGCCCACGGCATCTACGGCCGCAAGGCCGCCGACGGCAGCTACCGCAGCGGCGTGGTGCTCTCCGACGGCCTGCTGCTCTCGGCGGCCGAGATCGGGCTGATGGAGACCGTGCCCGACCTCGTCTTCCTCAACTGCTGCCACCTCGGCAAGATCGGCCCGCAGCTCGGCGACGGGAGCAACCGGCTCGCCTACAGCCTGTCCCGCGAGCTGATCGAAATGGGCGTGCGCTGCGTGGTCGCCGCCGGCTGGGAAGTCCGCGACGACGCCGGCCAGACCTTCGCCGAAACCTTCTTCGAGCAGATGGCCGTCGCCGGCGCCAACTTCGGCAACGCCATCCACACCGCCCGCCGCGTCGCCCGCGAGCGCCATCCGGACTGCAACACCTGGGGCGCCTACCAGGCCTACGGCGACCCCGCCTTCGCGCTGCGCACCCAGCCCCCCGAAGCCCGCGACGACCAGGCCCTGCTGGCCCCCGAAGAGCTGATCGACTGGCTCGAGCAACGCTGCCTCGCCCTGCAGCTCCCCGACGGGCAGGCCCGCCGGGGCGAGATCGGCTTCAAGGCGCTCAAGGCCCAGGTCGACAAACGGCTCGGCAAGGTCCAGGCCGAATGGGCCGAGCTGCCCGAAGTCCAGCAGGCGATCGGCAGCCTGTACGCCGAATTCGGGCCCGACGGCTTCGAGGCGGCCCACGGCGCCCTGCTGCAAGCCGTGGCCGGCAGCTCCGGCCAGGGGCGCGTGGCGATCCAGGCCATCGAGGTGCTGGCCAACATCGAAGCCCGCCAAGCCGAAAAGCTCGCCCGCCAGGGCCGGCCGGGCGCGCTGCAGATGGCCGACGACGCCGTGGCCCGCATCGAAGCCCTGGTGCGCCTGTCGGCCGTCTCACCCACCGCCGCGCAGCCCGTTGCCCCCGCGGGCAGCCAGCCCAACGTGGAGCGCCAGTCCATCCTCGGCAGCGCCTACAAGCGCAAGGCCATCGTCCAGCTGCTCCAGGAGCAAACCTGGAGCGACATCCGGCCGACCCTCGCCCTGGCGCGGGATGCCTACGCCCGCGGCGCCGGTGAGCCCGACACCCCCGACTGGGACCCCTACGGCCTCATCAACCGGCTGCAGCTCGACGCCCTGCTGGGCGACGTGGCGGCGGCAGACCCGCAACTGATCGCCGCCTGCCAGACCGCCGCACGCCTTCGCTTTGCCCAGACCTGGGAGTTTTTCGACGCAATCAAGCCCGTCGATGCCAGCCTCGCCCATTGGCTGGCCGACACCGGAAGCCTGGGGCCCGACCCCGGCGCCGAACTCAAGCGGCTTTATCAGGACGCCGTGCACCAGCTTTACCGCTCCACCCTCGAGTTCGACTCGGTGGTCGCCCAACTCAAGCTCCTGGCCGACTTCCTGCGCTGCCGTGACGCCGACGACCCACGCTGTGCCGTGCTCGACGCCCTCGCCCTGGCGCTTGGCGGAAGCCCCGCGGCGGGCCCGCCACGGCAAACGGGCAGCCGCAAACCGAAATAAGCCCCCACGCGGCGCGCCCCGCGCTGGTGCATTCCTGCCCGCGCGCACCCAAACGGGTCGGGTCAGCCCCCATCCTGGTGCCGCCCAGGGGGCGATCGGCCCGAAATTAGCCGCCAGACACGCATGGCACGCCGATTGCTTGTTCCACGCAACCCAGGAGCGAGCATGGCCGAAACCAAATCCACTTGTTGTTACTGCGGCGTCGGCTGCGGTGTGATCATCGAACACGAGGCCGGGCACATCACCGGCGTCAGGGGCGACCCGCAGCACCCGGCCAACTTTGGCCGGCTCTGCACCAAGGGTGCCACGCTGCACCTCTCGGCAAGCCCGGAAACCCTCGCCGCCCGCGCCCTGCACCCGGAGCTGCGCAGCAGCCGGGGCGACGCACGCCAGCGCGTGAGCTGGGACGCCGCCCTCGACACCGCCGCCGAGCGCTTTGCGGCGATCATCGCCGAGCACGGCCCCGACGCGGTGGCCGTGTATGGCGCCGGCCAGCTCCTCACCGAGGACTACTACGTCTTCAACAAGCTGGTGAAGGGCCTCATCGGCACCAACAACCTCGACACCAACTCCCGCCTCTGCATGTCGAGCGCGGTGGCCGGCTACAAGCTGAGCCTGGGCGCCGACGCGCCGCCGTGCAGCTACGAAGACATCGCCCACACCCGGGCCCTCTTCATCAGCGGCAGCAACACCGCCTTCGCCCACCCCATCGCCTTCCGCCGGATCGAGGACGCCCGCAAGGCCAGCCCCGACCTGAAGCTGGTGGTCATCGACCCCCGCCGCACCGACACCGCCGAAGCCGCCGACCTGCACCTGGCCCTGCTGCCCGGCACCGACATCGCCCTCTACAACGCCATGCTCCACGTGATGCTGTGGGAAGGCTGGGTCGACCGCGACTACATCGAGGCCCACACCGAGGGCTTCGACACGCTCAAGAAGATCGTCCGCGAATACACCCCGGCCATGGCCGCCAGCATCTGCGGCCTCGACCGCAAGGCCATCGAGGAGGCCGCGCAGATCTTCGGCACCTCGCCGGCCACGATGTCGATGTACTGCCAGGGGCTCAACCAGTACAGCTTCGGCACCCACAACAACTCGGCGCTGATCAACCTGCACCTGGCCACCGGCCAGATCGGCCGCCCGGGCGCCGGGCCCTTCTCGCTCACCGGCCAGCCCAACGCCATGGGCGGGCGCGAGGTCGGCGGCCTCGCCAACCTGCTGTCGGCCCACCGCGACATGGCCAACCCGGCCCACCGCGCCGAAGTCGCGGCCCTTTGGGGCGTCCCGGACGTGCCCGCCACCCCGGGCAAGAGCGCCGTCGAACTCTTCCAGGCCCTGAAGTCGGGCGAGGTCAAGGCCGTGTGGATCGCCTGCACCAACCCGGCCCAGTCACTGCCGGACCAGACCCTCGTCCATGAGGCCTTGCAGGCCGCCGAATTCGTCATCGTCCAGGAAGCCTTCGGCCACACCGAAACCTGCACCTACGCCGACCTGCTCCTCCCCGCCACCACCTGGGGCGAGAAGGACGGCACCGTCACAAACTCGGAGCGCGCCATCAGCCGCGTCCGACCCGCCGTGCCCTCGCCGGGTGAAACCCGCCACGATTGGGCGATCGTGGTGGATTTCGCCCGGCGGCTGGGCGCCCGCCTCGGCAAGTCCGAACTTGCCCAGCGGATGTTCCCCTACACCCGGCCCGAAGATATCTGGAACGAGCACCGAGAATCCACCCGCGGCCGCGACCTGGACATCACCGGCCTCAGCTACGCCCTGCTCGAAAATGCCGGCCCCCAGCAGTGGCCCTTCCCGCAGGGCGCAACCAAAGGCCTGGTCCGGCTTTATGAAGACGGGGTGTTTCCCACTCCCAGCGGCCGCGCCCGTTTTGTTGCCACCGAGCACCGCATCACCGCCGAATCGCCCAGCGCGCGCTTCCCGCTGCACCTCAACAGCGGCCGCCTGCGCGACCAGTGGCACGGCATGAGCCGCACCGGCCTGGTGGCCCGCCTCTACAGCCACGAGGCGGAACCCATGCTGCACATGCACAAGGACGACATGGCCCGGCGGCATCTGGCCGACGGCGACCTGGTCAAGGTCAAGAGCCGCCGCGGCGACGTGGTGCTGAAGGTGCTCGAATCTGCCACCCTGCGCCCCGGCCAGTGCTTCGTGCCGATGCACTGGGGCGCCAACGCCACCGGCGGGCTGGGCATCAACGTGCTGCTGCCGGCCGACTTCGACCCCTATTCGAAACAGCCTGAACTCAAGCACGCCGCCGTGCAGGTGGAAAAATACACCGCCGGCAAGACCCTCGTGGCGATGCGCCGCAGCGAGCCCGATGCCGACGGCCGGCTGCAACCCAACCCCCTCGAAGTAATGCAGCAGCTCCGCCGCTGGCTGCCGCACTTTCCGTATGCCAGCCTGACCCTGGCCGGGCGCAGCACGCCAGTGGTGGTGCTGAAGGCGCGTGGCGAGGAACTCGCCCCGGCCCTCATCGAAGCCCTCGACCGTGAACTCTCCCTGGACGACCCGACCAAGGTGCTGTCCTACCAGGACAGCCGCAAGGACGTGGCCAAGCGCGCGCTGGTCGAAGGGGATTCCCTCGCGGCGGTGCGCCTCGCCGGCGAAACCAAGGCCGCCGAATGGCTGGCCGACATGATGGTGCAAGGGCACTCGGCCGCCGCGGTGCGGCCTTGGCTGCTCGCCCCGCTCACCCAGCCACCGGCAGGCCAGGCGGCTCGCGGCAAGGTGATCTGCAACTGCTTCGACGTGGCCGAAGACGACATCCAGGCCGCCTTCCGGAGCGGCGAATCCCTCGACGCGCTGCAGGCCCGCACCAAGTGCGGCACCAACTGCGGCTCCTGCGTGCCCGAGCTCAAGCGGCTGCTGCAAAGCGTGGCGCACTGAGCACGGCTTGAGCACTTCAACCCGCCCCCGGGCTGCCGACGCAGCCCGCAGCAGCGGGGGCCGTTAACGACAAAGCCGGGCGCAAGGCCCGGCTTTGTTCATCCGGCGGCGGAAGATGGCACGCATCTCCACCCCACGGGAAGCATCGCAGATTCAATAAGACCACCAGGGCGAACCCGCCCCGGCTTATCAAGAACAGCGGTTCAGCCGAGCTTGGCGTTGACGAAATCGACCAGGGAGCCGACCGATGCGAAGGTCGAGCCATCGATTTCGTCATCATCGACGACGAAATCGAAACGCTCCTCGAGCAAGTTGATCAGACCCACCACGGCCATCGAATCGAGATCCGGCAGCGCGCCCAGCAGTTGGGTGTCGAGATCAAACTGGGCCGATGCTCCACCAAGATTCAGAACCTCGTCGAGAATCGACAGCACTTCCTTCTTCGTATCCAAAACTCACTCCAGTTGGTAAG
>Ga0075163_10003615_pt1 | contig 20780 bp, 16 predicted proteins | sample JI1023141ADNA_FD_71478 | JGI IMG/M metagenome (GOLD analysis project Ga0075163, IMG submission 71478) | Wastewater effluent complex algal communities from Wisconsin, to seasonally profile nutrient transformation and Carbon sequestration -... | ecosystem: Engineered > WWTP > Effluent > Algae... | reverse complement strand
GATGGTTTGCAAGGTAGAAGTGTAAGCAATACTGCACCAACCAGTGGACAAGTTTTAGCATGGAATGGTAATGCGTGGGCACCAACAGCTGCTGCTACAGGTCCACAAGGCGCAACTGGTGCACAAGGTCCTGCTGGTCCAGTTGGCCCGCAAGGAATTCAAGGTATACAGGGAATCAAAGGAAATACTGGCTTAACTGGACCTCAAGGAACCACAGGTGCTACTGGTGCGCAAGGGCCTATAGGTCCAATGGGTCCACAAGGTATACCTGGAGCCATTGGTAGTGGCCCTGCTGGTGGTGCTTTAACAGGAAATTATCCAAATCCAACTATTGCAAATAATGCTATTTCAACGACTAAAATTCTTGACTCTTCTGTTACAGCTGAAAAAATTGCATTTCCATTATATGTAAATAAAATAGTACCTCAAACACTTTTAGATTTAAATAATATCGGCACTGGTACTGTTCTAAAGGTAGGTACAGGTAATTTTTCAAATGGCAATACTGCCGTAATAATTGACAATAGTACAATTAACGGTACTGCATTAGAGGTAAATCAAAATGGATTTGGTAAAGGAGTAATTATCAGGTCAAACATATTTAATAAATCAAATTTAATAGAGTTACAACAAGATGGCAATTCTGCTACTGCTGGAGGAGTAAATCTAACACTAACTAACCTATCTAATAGTCAACCTGCTTTAAAAATTGAACATAGTGGACTTGGACTCGGTATTCAAGTAAATTCTGCTGGTGGAAATGGAATTGATGCTACGGCAAATACAATGGCTCATGCAGCATTTGTAGGAAGAAATTTTTATGGAGAAGCAATTGTTGGGATTAACAATGGTGGTGGTGGAATTGGTGCTGTAGTGGGTAGAAATGATAGCACAGGATATGGTGTTCGAGGTTTTACAAAAAACGGAATTGGTGTTATTGGGCAAGGTGGTGTTTTTAATGGTACAGGAATTGGTGGTGTATTTGAAGCAATTGGTTCAAGTAACCCAAATTACGCACTAGAAGCTCTTGGATATGGTATTGGTACACCATTGTATGTAGCAACTTTTAATCAGAATGCTCAAAACTTAGCACTCTTTCAAACTCCTTCTGGAAATGTCGCTCGGATTGATAATACTGGTAGAGGATTTTTTAATGGTGGAACACAAACTGGTGGTGCAGATGTTGCAGAATATTTTGATGTTGAAGGTTTAAAATCAAATTATGAAACTGGTGATGTACTCGTTATTTCTCAAACTTCAGATAGAAAAGTACAAAAATCTTCTACACCATACTCAAATTTAGTATCTGGTGTTTATGCAACAAAACCAGGTGTTTTGTTAACCGAAAAAGATGCTACTGCAAATCAAGTTGAAGATATGGTACCTATGGGTGTTATTGGTGTAATTCCAACAAAAGTATGTTTAGAAGGTGGTGAAATAAAAAGAGGAGATTTTATTGTTACATCTTCTACTTCGGGTGTTGCAATGAAATCTGATTTAAATAAAGTTAAAATAGGTCAAGTAATTGGTAAAGCATTACAAAACTATAATGGAAGTGGTGTAGGTAAAATTAATGTATTAGTGAGTATAAAATAAAAAAATATTCTTATGAAAAAAGGTATAAAACTAGTAATAATGTATTTTGTAATTATTTTTTCAATCATAAAAACAAATGCACAAACAAAGTTGGCAAGTAGTACATCATTGGAAATACCAATAAACATAGCTTTGCTAAATCTAAAAGATTCTGCAAACTATAAATTGCCATCTCTTTCTCCATTAAATATGTCGAATTTAAACCTTAATAATAATTTTACTCAAAAGCCAACATATAATTATAAGCAATCATTACCAAGTGAACAATTATTATTAATAGATAATAAAAACGGAAATGTGAATAATAAATGAATACCTGTAAAATAATAATAATGTATGCTTTAGTCTTAAATTTATTTGGCAGATGTTCTGAATTTAAAGAAACTTTTTTTGCAGAAAATGTAAAGATTCAACAAATAATTTTAAAACAATCTTTTCCAGACGATTTTATTTATCAAAAGTCTCTAAACAAAAATATTGTAATTGGAATTAATAAAATAGAACCAGCAATTTTTAAAATAGTTGGTTTTGATATTTCTACGGCAAAAAAAATTTGGCAATTGCCTTTTTTAGGTGAAATTATCGGTCAAACTAATACTTATTTTTTAGTGTATGAAGAAAAAACTTCTTCAGTTCATTTTATCAAAACTGAAGATGGAAAAATACTTCGTACTATTTCGCCAGCACCAACGCCTATTAGCAGTAAAACAGGTATAACAACAGGTATGGCATTTACGAATGATTATTATTTAACGACAAAAGCATTGTATACACAAGTAGTAAAAAATGGAATATCAGACGAATCATTTAAAATCGGCATTTCTGCAAAAGCTTGGAATAATGATACAATAAAATGGTTTTTACCACCAGTAAAACAAATAATTAATATTTGTTACCGACCAATCATTAAAGATGGAAAAGTATTAGTCATAAACGCTGAGCAATCTGTAAATAAAGGATTTTCATATCAAATAGTATCATTAGAAAATGGAAAAGTATTGTATAGTTCAACAACAGCAAGTACTTTCTTATGGTTGAGTGATGAGTTTTTAATTGAACAGAATAATACTTATATCGCTTCTTTAAATCCATTTACACAACAAGAAAATTGGAAAATTAATGGTGATTTTTCTAAATCGAAGATTTCGTCTATTGGATCTCAAATTACTATTGCAACTTCATTTTCTACAGACAAAAGAAATATAAAAGTTGTAGATGCACATTTTGGAAGGTTATTAAAAAGCATTGATTTGCCGAATTTGCAAAATACAGTTTTAGATGCTGTTTATGTTACTGAAAATGATGGAATTTTATTGCATTTCAAAAAAGAAAGCTTCAAAGTAATTGCAACTAATGAATACGACTATTGGGTAAATTATGATATAAAAAGTAAGAAGCCAATTTGGCGAACTGATTTGCATAGCGAAAGCTTAACTAGCTTATTTTCTTTGTTAATTGATACTAATAAAAAATAAATGCTGTCTAAGATGAGTAAAATAATAATTCTTTTATTAGTGATTATAGTGATAGTTGCATTAATGTTTTTGCGTTGGGCAAATAAACCAGAAAATGTAGCATCACAACAGAAAAAATACGAAAAACAAAAAGAACAAACTATTACGGATAGTATTAAAAAATTAAATGATAAAAACAATTTTCTTGAATTGGATGTAAGAGAGAATCTAGATTTGACTGTAGATTTTAATGAAATATTCAACAACAATCAATATCAATTTTTACAACCAATTATAACAACTACACCAATTATAAAAAACCACGAAATACTAATAGATACTTGGGTTTATAAAAATACAGTAACTGAAACACCATTTGCAATTACTAAAAATGAATACGAAAATTTTAGTGTAGATATGAAAATGCAAATCAACGGAAACGGACTGTTTATTGGCGTTATATTTAATTATGTTGCAAATGAAAAACCAAACTCTTGGAACGCAGATAGAATTTGTAGTAATCCATATGGTGTGGAAATTACAATTAATAATCATGATGAATCGAAACGCATGTCGAGTTTATCCGATAATCTGAAAGGAAAAGGAAATTTTACTCAAATAATAAAATTAGTTAAGAAAAACAAGCAATTAAAATTATTTATAAATGATGTGTTGGTTTGCAATAAAATAGTAGAACATTATTCAAATCAAATAGGAAAAATTGGTTTATATATGCTAAAACAAAACAACCGAGATTTTGATGAACATGCAGTTGCAACTATAAAATATTTTAAAGTTTCAACATGGAAATAGGAACACAACTTAAATTAATTAACTATATAGCTATCTTCATTATGAGTTTATTATCTACAATATTACAAGCATGTAATTTTGAATCACCAAATGAAGAGCAATATTTCGGATATAAATTACCAATAGATTCGACAATAAAAATTGAAGAAATTTATCAAAATATTAGCTCATATCAAACAGAAACGGCAAGCATTGAAAATGTAAAATTTATTGCACAAGATAATTTTACTAATCCAAAAATATATCAATTTGATGGTATTGGTGCGATAGATACAAACTCTAATAAAATAGTTTGGCTTACTGCTTATCCTAACAAATTGATTCGTTCAGATTACGATAAAAATCAATATTCATATATGCAATCAGAAAGAGTTATTGCTAGCAACAATCGGGTGTTGTGTACTTATAAATATACTGTTCCACCAAATAAAATTGAAAATGGTGCGAATGAAATTCCAAATGGAACATTCTACAACTATTTAATTTTAGATACAAAAACTGGACAGATTATTAAATATGACTGCATGGCTGATATGTGTCAAACCATTGATTTTATTTATATAGGTGACAAGTGGTTTGTTCGAAATTATAAGACAAAACAAGTTAGTAGATTAGATATTGCAACTGGTGAAATTATTTGGACGCACTCTAATTTTATGCAATTGTCAACTGTTAATGAAAATACAATCGCAATGTATTTTGACAATTTAGATGGCACTTGGCAAATAGTAATTTTAGACTTGAAAACAGGAAAACCAATTAATGAAATGCACTTAAAAAATTTAAAAAATCATACAATCTACAAAGTGTGGTATTCTAAAAATAACATATTTATTGAACTTGGTGCAGCATATGAAATAAATCCGTTAAGTGCAATTGGAGTAAAATATAAAAGGTATTATGTAGCGTTTGATGCAAAAGATAGAGTGGCAATTTGGCGAACACCATTTGTAAAGTATTAATGAAATTATTTGAAATGAAAATCTATAAATACTATATTATTATGCTAAGTTCATTGCTATCACTATTTTCCTGTAAATTAAAAAATAATTATAAATCAGTTTTTCCAGCAACTGACAATGCTCAAATTTTTATTTCAGCATTAGAAATTCCAATAAAACAACAAGTAGTTTCTTATATTATTAGTGTAGATAAAACCCATATTTTCGTAAATACAAGAGATAGTATAAATCATATACTATCGTTTGATGTAAATGGACAATTTGAGAAGGATGTTGTGTTAAATATTGATCATAGTAATGCAAATTATGAATTGTATTACACTGATAAAAATGAATTAGTCATGTTTAACGGTACTGATATAAATTTTGTTGATACAAAGTCATTTAGCACAAAATCATATCGAGTTTATACTACAACAAATCATCCAACCAGTAAATTATTTATTGATATTGCTAATGCTGAAAGTTTGCAATGGCAGACCACTGAAATTAAGAAATTAAATCAGCATTATCATTTTATTGATGATGAAATAAAAATAGAAAATAAAAAAATTACAGAAGAATATTGGTCAAAGTATCGAGCAATAAAAAATGAAACGGATAATAGAATTTACATAAATCTTCAAAAACAATACAATGAATATGTAGTAAGCAAACTTCCAAAACATCAGCAAACAATTGGCTTAGTAATAGGAAACATTAGGTATGTGCTGCTTGATTATAATGACTCAATGTCATTTTATCAAGTAGAATTTAATACAACATTAAATGTAAGCTGGACGTTTGTTCATAAAAATAATGTAATAGAATGTACGAATAAAGACACCTATCTAAATTGGAAAAACGATAAAGCAATAGACGGAAAAAATACATTGATATGTTTAGATAAAAACAAAACGAGTACCTATAAAGAAGGTTTAATTGGCAACATGACAACTGATTTTATTATACAATTACAGTTAGTCGATAAAGTTGCTACTTTTAAAATTAAAGACCGACCACTTAAAATAGCTAACGACAATCGATTTTCATTGTCAAATAACAATGTAGTGGTTCAATACAAAAATTCAATTTATATTATTCGTTAAAGCAAATATTATTATGGAGTCATTACAACAAAGTATCAATTCATTTTTTCTAATTGTTTTCTATATTCCTTTTAATGTAGTTGTAATGATTTTGGTTTTATTTTCATTTAAATTTATAAATACTTTTTATAAATTAAACTTTCCAAATTGGATAATTGCAATTTCATCAGCCGTATTGGTTTTTGTATTTCTTTTTGTATTGGTAGATAGTACCAATAGAACAAAAGGAATGCTTTCAGGTAATTTTGAAAACGTACTATCTACAACAATTATTATTAATATTGTTTTGGCAGTATTGATGATTATTGTTGTAATGTTTACTAAACTCATTTTTAAGAAAGATGAAATACATACATCGTTTGTTTTTCTAAAACCACAAATTATAGCAATAGCAATATATACTATACTCAATTTGCTTTTATTATTAATTCCATTAGTTAATTCTTCAGCAGAAATTTATGACGATTTGAGTAGTGAAAAGTATAGAAGTAAAATACAAAGAATAGTAGAATCAAACGACACGCTTGCATTTAGAAATGAATTATCAAATTCATTTCTATTAAATAGATTTAAGTATTCAAATATTTCATCAGAACTTTTAATCGAAATATTGGTTGTAAAAGACAAAGTTGATTTGATTGATATCGTCTATAAGTATGACAAATCGGAAATTGAACATTACCATAACTTTGATATTCAAAGCACACAAATGATAGATGTTTTAGCACAAAATAACGTAAACATAAACGATATTATTCTTGCCTTAGTTAGACACAATAAAAAGTATTTTATTAAGTATACTGTAGATAAATACAATCCTTCATTTTCGATAAATTCAGAATTAATATTCAATGAAATCTTAAAACAAAATGATTCTACTTTCTTGAACTACATGATGCAAAATGGTTTACAAAAATCTAAAATGATACACTAAAAAATGAAAAGTTTACTCTTTGCTTCAATTCTAACATGTCTTACTGCATATTTATTTATGAGCTTAATAGATACAAATAATCAACATTGGTTGTTAAAAATTCCATCATGGTTTGGTTTTCCAATAATAATTACAATTGGTGTTGCATATTTAATTGCCTTGTATCTTGGTGTTAAAGGTATCTTTCAAGAACTTCGATTCTCTAATGCAATTGGAATTTTATTAAGTGTATTTGGTATCATATTGTTTGTAATGATTATCAGTATGCAAATTGGGAAAAACAAAGCAAGAAAAGGACAATTTGATTATATAATTACAGCAGAAAATTCAACGGAAATATCAATATTACAACCTATTTTAGACCAATGTCATCTTTCAAAAAACAGTATTAAAATGGTAGAATATTGGAATTTATTTTCATCAAAAGATACAATAGCTGTTTGTATGCAAAAAAATAAAATTATCGGACTAGGCATTAAAAACGTAGTGATAACAGATGTTTCATGTATTTCAAAGTTAGATCATCTTTCTTCATTAACGATCAATAATTGTGGTTTGATTAAAATAGAGAACCTTGTATTACCAAAAGCAGAGCGATTAAACTTAAATAATAATTTGCTTTCAAACTTACTTGGCATTGATGCGCCTAAAGTAAAATGGTTAGATGTTGAAAATAATAAACTTATGTCATTAAAAGGAATTGAAAACATACCTAATGCACAGTATTTTAACTATGCAGGCAATACAATTATTGATTTTTCTGCAACTGCCAATCATAATTATCTTAAAATTTTAAACATTAAAAAATGAAAAAAAAATCTTATTTTTTTATTCTTGCATTTCTGTTTTTATTTAAAACAATGTACACACAAGAATATTGTTTTGTAAATAATGGTTTGAAATTTCAAGAAACAGTTTCATTTGAAGTAAAAGGAAATATTGTGAAGTTTGGCGTTTGGGAACATTGGAATTATCAAACAAATAGTAGTGCTGAAAGTTATCTTTTCTATGGTAAAAAAACTGGAAATAAGATTACAATTACATTTATAAACATCATTCCTTACACTATACCAAATAAAGCAAAACAATCAATTTGGGTTTTAGAAAATGGGATTCTAAAAATACCAATGTTAGAAAAAAATCATACAAGCAAAAAATCAGAAAAAACAATAGTGCAATTTTCTATTTGTGAAGTAAAAGTAGAAGAGCGGTAAAAAATAATTATGTTCAAAACATTATTGCCATATAGAAAAATTTGTTGCGAATCAAATTTATCACCAACAGAAATAAAACAATTACTGGAACAAAATATTATTACTTGTTTTAGTTTATTAAACTCAAAACCATATTATGGTAGAATTACTGCTTATGATTTCTCAGCAAGAAAAAAATACAACGCAATTAAACAAGAAAGCATAAATCCATCTATTAATGGCACGTACAAATGCGTTGATAATATAACAACTGTAACAATTACAACTACACCACATATAATACTAATCATTTTTGTCATATTATTTGCTATACCTTGTTTGCTGTTTTTTTTAAATGGAATTAGTGAATTTCTAAAGTCATTCGATATAATAATCTTGTTCAATGTTTTTATTCCAATTATTGTTTTGTATGGTATTTTTTTAGGATTTTTTTTATATCAAAGTAAAGCTGATATTCGCTTTTGGATGTATGTTTTACAACTGAAAGAAAAAACACAATAATTTATTTAATAGAAATACTGTTTCTATTTTACCGAATTTAAACTATTTCCTACCGAATTTATGTAAAAACCTGCACATCTTCAACTCTTATTATTTTCAATACATCTGTAATATACCTTTGTTTTATAAAATATTAAAAGATGAGAAATATAGTAAGCACATTAATCATTTTTATTACAGTTGCACTTAACACAAATGCGCAACAAAATACTGTTGCATCAGGTGGTTTAGCAACTGGTACAGGTGGCAATATTAGTTTTTCTATTGGACAAATAGATTATTTATACAGTACTACTGCTTCATTTTCTGTATCACAAGGTTTACAGCAAGTATACAATTTAAATGTAACTGCTGTTCGAGATAATTTTGTTGAAGATGATAGATATATCAATATTTATCCGAATCCAACGCGTGAGGGCATTTATCTTGATTTTGAGAAATTTTATGAGGCAACATATACTATTTATGATTACACAGGAAATATTGTTGCAAGTAATACAATTGAATCTTCTAAAACTTTTATTCCATTACAAACATTACCAGCAGCAACTTACATTATATTAATTACACAATCAAACAAGCCACAAAAATCATATTTAATTTCTAAAATCTAAATTATAAAACATGAGAAAGTATCAAAAACAAATTACATTATTTATGGCAGTGCTACTATCTGTTAGCATTGCGGTAGCACAAGCACCAAATAAATTTAGCTATCAAGCAGTAGTAAGAAATGCATCTAACGCTGTTGTAGCCAATACAAATGTAAAAATGCGTATCAGTATTTTGCAAACATCTCCATCAGGTACGGCAGTATATGTAGAAACGCAAACAGCAACTACTAACATAAATGGAATGGTTGGTATTATTATTGGAAATGGAACTGTTGTAAGTGGCAATTTATCAACTATAAATTGGAGTAATGGAATCTACTTTATAAAAACAGAAACAGATCCTACTGGTGGTACAAATTATACGATTACTGGAACTACACAATTATTGAGTGTACCGTATGCATTAAATGCTGCTACTGCAACTACAGCATTATCTGCTGCACCAACAGGTACTGCTAACGGCGATTTAAACGGCACTTATCCAAATCCAACGGTGGATGGTTTGCAAGGTAGAAGTGTAAGCAATACTGCACCAACCAGTGGACAAGTTTTAGCATGGAATGGTACTGCGTGGACACCAACTGCTGCAAGTACTGGTGGCTCGCCAACTGGTACTGCTAACGGCGATTTAAACGGCACTTATCCAAATCCAACGGTGGATGGTTTGCAAGGTAGAAGTGTAAGCAATACTGCACCAACCAGCGGACAAGTTTTAGCGTGGAATGGTACTGCGTGGGCACCAACTTCTGCAAGTACTGGTGGCTCGCCAACGGGTGCAGCAGGTGGCGATCTTGGTGGTACATACCCAAATCCATCAGTTGCTAAATTAGGTGGAAAGGCAATTACATACCCAACAACAGCACAAGATTGGCAAAATGCCAGCAATAAATGCTTAAGATATTCTCAACAAAATAATACATGGGAATTGAGAAACCCTGTAGATCCTTATGAAAGTATTATTGCTGCTGATGTAAGTCTAAATACCTATAATGGTCATTTAGGAAAAGTAACTCGTAGTAATGATGGTGCAAGCTTGTTGCCATTTTGTTATGGAAGAACAGATATTACAAATGGTACATTTAAATCAAAAACTAATAATGTAGTATCTATATCTCGCCTTTCTCAAGGAGTTTATGTAATTGAAATAAGTCCAAATTCTTGGAATATAGGTGAAATATTTGAGCCAACAATTATAGTTACAGCAACAGAAAAAGTAATTGCTTATGCAAGTAAAGCACCTAATCAAAATAATAATTTTGCATTTTATGTACAAATGGCAGATGCTAATGGAAATGCTGCCGATGCTGAGTTTAATTTTATAGTGTATAATAGATAATCTAATAATAATAATCTATGAAAAAATCACTTTTAATAATCTTATTTATAATAACTGGTATCTCAACTATTATAGCACAAACACCAACTATTAAATTGTATGAATTTGTAAGTACAAAGAATTCGGCTGGTGATATAAGCAGCAAACTAGGCAAAGAATTAAATACATTTACTGTACCTACTACTGAACGTACATTGCGTATGTATGTACAAATTAATATTACTGATTTTACAAAAGTAAAAGTTAAAAACAAGTTACAATTAATAGTAAAAACAATTGACAATGGTAATGAATTAATCATACATGATTGGGTTTGGAATGCACTTACAAAGAATCAAACATTAAAGACTGATTGTTATTTTCCTGCTGGAGATTATACAATTTCATTAGTTGATAATGATAATCCAGAAAAAATATTTACCACAAGAAAAATTTCTGTCTTGCAAAATGCAAATTTAGCTGAAAAACAAAAAAACGATGAAGGTTTCCCATTTAACAGAACTCATTTTAAAATTTGGACTTGTAAAAGTGTTGATGACAATTGGAAAGCTATTGGACAAACCAATAAAATAGATGCTGGATCTTGTATTAATTTATTTTTTGAAAGCACTGATAAATTAAAAAACTTTGGATCTATGCGTTGGGGAATTTTTAAAGTTAAGTTGGATGGAACAGAAGAATATGTAAATCAATTAGACCAAGGAATTGGACAATTGGAATTATGGCGAAGATTAACGTATGAAGAGTGCGATGCATTTTCAACACCAGGAAAATATAGAATTTATATTTCTACAAAAGATGATGCAGACGCATATTTTGCAGTAAACAATAAAAATTATTTTGCAAAAGTTGATTTAACTGTTGAATAGAAACAACGAATTGTATGTTTAGAAAATTAAAAAATAGTATAATGGAAGATAAGATTTTACTTATCTTTATTACAACCGTTATTTTATTTTTAGTAGCTACATTAAGCTTTTTTTAATGATTGATATAACGGTAATTTTTTTAAAACATACCATATAAATGTGAAATTCATAAAACTATTATTTTGTATAATAATACTTATGGCGCAAATATCCATATTTGCAGTGCAGTTTAATGTTAAAACGTATAACTATAATAATGGCTTAATCTCAGGTTCAAACAATTTCACTTATCAAAGCGTTGATGGATTTTATTGGATTTGTTCGTTTGGTGGATTAGTGCGTTTTGATGGTGAAAATTTTAAATCGTTTAGAAATTCTGATGGATTAACAAATTACAGAGTTAACGGTTTTTTTGAAGAAAGCAATAATAAATATTTGATATGTAATGAGTATAATTTATTATCGTTTAATGGAAATACATTTAAAAAACTAAAAACCAATTTACCAGTAAATACTATTTATTACAATCTGTTGCAGTTGACCGATAAGTCTATCTTGTTACAAACAAACAGTGGTTATTACAAAAAACTAAATGATACTATTTTTTATAGTTTTACAATTAACAATGAATCTATTAATTTACTAGCTGAATACCAGAAAGGCAAATTTATCGCTTATGTTGAAGCTCAAAGAAAAATTTTAATTACTGATGAATCAAAAAAAATAATTACAGTTAAAATTCCTAACGATATTAAATTGCGTTCATTTTTAAATTTTGATAATGAACCGTTACTATCAACAAACAAAGGAATTTTTGAGATTAGAAATAATAGTTTAACTAATTATTTACCTGAAAAGTTTTCTGTAACAAAAAAAATAAACAGTATTTTCAGAGATAGTAAAAATAGAATTTGGGTAACTGATGAGCAAAATCAACTTTGGCTTTTTGATGGAAATAATTGGGAAAATCAAACCATAAAATACAAAACAAAAGAGTTGCCATTAGCGACCATTTTTGAAGATAAAAATAATAACATTGCAGTTACTTCTTTATTGGGTTTAACTATTTATAGAGAAAGTTATTTTAAATATACACTTACTAGCGAAATCAACAATACCAATTATAATTACAGAATTAGTGAGTACAATTCAGATACGCTCTGTATTGGAATAAATAATAAAGGTTTAGTGTTAGTGCATAACGGAAACGAATTTATAAAACCACTGGACTTAAAAATAGCGAATTTAAAAGATGAAACTTTACCATCTATTATCTACAAAAATGAAAAAAATAAAAATCAGAAAATTTTAATAATTCGAAGAAATGGCATTTACAATATAGAAAACAACAAACTAATTCCATTTTGTAAAATCAAATCAGATTTTTCAATTATTGGAAATGGATATTATAATAGTAGTCAAAATTGTTTTTACTGTGGAAATAACAATTATGTATTTATTTTTTATCCAAATAAAATTGACACAGTTGATTTTTCTACAATAGCACCAAATCTCAATCCACATGATTTTATAATAATGGAAGATGGTACTTTCTTTTTTACTGCTACACACCAAAAATTAATTCAATTTAAAAATAACAAACTATCAGATTTTACAAATGAGTTAAAGTTAAATGGCAAAGATTTTTTTATAACAAAAAATAAAAATTTATTTTGGGTAAGTATTTTAGGAATTGAACTGCGTATATATTCATTTACAAACAATCATTTTAAATTAGAAAAAATTATTTCAACAAAAAATGGATTGCTAGATGCAAATATTGCAGAAATTAAATTTGATGAACATGACAACTTATGGTTAAATTGTTTTTCTGGAATTTATTTTTTAAAACCTGATTTCAACAAAAACACTTATTACTCTAAAAAAATTCCTTTATTAAATAATACAGAAGATGTATCAATGATTAATGATCTCTTTTATACCAATAATCAATTGTATGCAACCGATATTGGGAAATTTTTTTCTGTAGATTGCAATAAAGTAACAGAAACTGTTTTACCATTTTCTACTTATTTATCATCTGTAAAAATCAATCAACACGACTTAAACACCTTGCTGCAAAGCCAACAAATAAAAAAATTACAAGGCAAGTATATTTTACCACCAACATTTAATTCAATTTCATTTCAGGCATATACTACATACTTTGGTTATGACGAATCCATTGGGTATCAATATCAATTAAAATCTGATAATAAATCTGATACAAGTTGGAAGAGTATTGAAAAAAGCAATATTATTAGTTTTAATGATTTACAAAGTGGAAGCTATATTTTTAAAATAAGAAGTATTCATAAAATTAGTAACGTTGCATTTTCTGTCACCACATTTCCATTTATTATTAAACCACCATTTTGGAAAACGTTTTGGTTTAGATTTTTATTGGCACTTATATGCATATTTTTGATATATTGGTATATAAAACGCAGAGATATAATTAAAGAAAACAAAAATAAACTGGCATTGCAAATGAGCGAATTAAAATTAACAGCATTGCAAAGTCAAATGAATCCACATTTTATTTTTAATTCTATGAACAGTATTCAGAATTATATTTTGCAACAAAAACCAATTGAAGCAGCTAGATATTTAAGTAAATTTAGTAAACTAATGCGCCGAGTATTAGATCAATCTTTTACCAACTTAGCACCTATTTTCGAAATTATTGAAACACTTAACATGTACTTAGAACTCGAAGCATTGCGTTTTAATAATGAATTTAATTGGGAAATTATTGTAGATGAATCTGATAAATTTAATGAAGTAAAATTACCACCAATGCTCATTCAACCTTATGTAGAAAATGCCATTATTCATGGTTTAATGCCAAAAAATGGAGAAAAAAAATTAATTGTACATATTTCACTTATTAATAATATATTGCATTGTATTATTGATGATAATGGTGTTGGTAGAAATGAAAATAAAGAAGAAAATAAAAAGCATGTAAGTCGTGGTCAAAAATTAACTACTGATATGTTAAGCACCTTAAAACAACTCTTAAACACAGAAACTACTATTGATATTATTGATAAAAAAGATGAAATAGGTAATCGTTTAGGAACAACTATTGAAATTAAAGTACCGTTGAAAGATTAGCAATTTATATGACTTGTATTATTACAGATGACGAACAAAATAGCCGTGAAACGTTACGGCATTTATTGGCTGCCATTGCATCTGATGTTGTGATTTTAGCAGAAGCAAAAAACACAGAACAAACCAAAAGATTTGTTGAAAAACTTAAACCTGATATTTTATTTTTAGATATAAATATGCCTGAACAAAGTGGTATTGAATTTTTAGAAGAACATCCTAATTTAAATTGTCATGTAATATTTACCACTGCATATAATGAATATGCAGTAAAAGCATTCCGATTAAATGCAATTGATTTTTTATTAAAACCGATTGATCCAGATGAATTAGAATCGGCATTGAATAAAGCAAGAAAACAATTAACTTATTTACAACCAGAACAACTAAAACAAACAAAACAACTTTTATCTAACCATGATGAAAAGGCATTACAACGATTAGCAGTTCCAACTAGCAACGGCATACATTTTATTGATATACATAATATAATTTGGATGGAAGGTGATGGCTCTTACACCAAGTTTAAAATAGAAGGTAAATCTAATTTGATGGCATCAAAAAGCTTAAAAGAATATGAAGATATTTTAATACATCATTCATTTGTACGTGTGCATCAGAGTTATTTAATAAACATTAGTCATATCAACAAATATATTAAAGGTGATGGCGGACAACTTATTATGTCGGATGGAACAGAAATAGAAGTAAGCCGCAGAAAAAAAGATGAACTCAAGGAAATTCTTAAATCTTTGTCTTTATAAAATTATTTAATTCGGACTATACACACTTTCTTTATCTTTCATAATTTCATCATAATTCATCGACATCTTTTTGCATTTTTTTTGTACAAACAAATCCATCTGATCATCATAATGTTTATTTCCTTCAACATTACTTGCACCATACGGCGAAATGCTTTCAATGATTGGTCCATTTTTTGTAAACTGAACCAATTCAATATACGTTTCACCAGCTTCAGCTTTAAACAATCCGTTTTTATATTTAGATACCATCATGGCTGCATTCACATCAGGCACACCACCAACTGGTAACTCTTTTTTACCACGTACTAACTTTTGTAAATCACCTAATGGAATATCCAATTTTCCAAAATGTTTTAATAAATGTGCTTGTGCATCTTCTACACATTTTACTAAAAACCATTCTTTAACTCTACTACGTACCGCAGGGAAATGTCCTTCTTCTACTAATTTATCAATGACTGATTTGGTAATTAATGCAACGAGTGCTGCTTGTTTGCTATTTACATTCGCATTTCTATCCCATTTTTTCAGCACTTCTAAAGCATCTTTAATTTGCGGATATTTTTTGGTGTCGAGATGTAATATATCTTCAATATTTTCCATGGCATAGTTGTATGCAGGATTCATAAAGTATTGATCGTATTTAATAGCTTTAAATTCATCATAAGAAATTTTACCACTATTGGCAAATAAATAACTAGTGCGTAAAGAACGGTTGTCGTTGTAAGCAAAGTAATAATCTTTTAAAGGATGTGTATTTCTATCAATATTATCTTCTTTTGCAGTGCAATTAAAAGGTGTATTATTGTTGTTAAAAACATAACCACATTTAGGGTTGATGACTTTTAATAAAGTATCGTAACTATAGTAATCATTGGCTTTCCAGAGTGTTGCAGATGTATCACCAGGTAGTACGTGCCACCAATCGTAACCTTTAGCTCTTCTTGGAAAATGCCCATTGTCGAGATACATAATATTGTTGTCTTTATCAGCATAAATGATATTCATACCAGGCAACGCCATTTCTTTTAAAGCCGTTTGAAACTCATCAAAGTTTTTTGCTTTATTCATGTGGTACCATTGTTCGGCACCGCGAATATCAAAAGAAGAAGGAAAACGCAGCGCATAATATTTTCCGTCTTTTTCTAAAACAGGTCCATACACACTTTCATAAAATTTCTTGGTGACAGGTATTTTTATTATCCACCAAATTTTCACCCACATTCTTACTTTCTTTTCTTTTAATTCCAGCCATTTCCCATCAAATTGATATTTCAATTTTTCAGTTGGATGCATCTTCAATAAATACACATCATCATGGTCGGCCATACTTACCGTATGTGCCCAACCTAAGTTTTCATTTGCACCATGAAAGATAGTAACACCACCAGGAAATGTACCACCTATAATATTCCAGCCTTCATCAGAATGTAAATGTGCTTCATACCAAGAGTATGGACCTTCTAAAGGTTGATGTGAATTGATACCTAAATAAGTATTACCATCTTTTGTTTTATTGCTGTTTAACGCAAAGCCATTACTGCCTTTGGGTGCAGCCAAGTTGGTATTTCCAATCGTTCCGTCAGAAATTTTCATAATAGAAAAAGGAACATTTGTCATTAATGCTAAACCAATGGTATAGCCAACGATCATATCTTTTTCTGTAATCGGCAACAAATCATCCATCTCACATTCTTCAGGATGTGTTTTGATGTATTTATTGCAAGCAAGCACATAAGCACTTAAAATACTTTTAAACTTTGGAGAAAAACTTTTATCATATAACTTATCTACACTTTCTCTTGCACCAATAAAACCTGCTAAAAAATCCATGATGGCACCATCTTTACCTTTGTATTCACCTAGTCTGCCACGTGCAGTTAGTAAGTTTTCACGCATCGATTTGATGTCATCTTCGCAAGTTGCCCAAGCTAATCCATAAGCTACTTCTTCATCGGTTTTGCCATAAATATGTGGCACACCAAACTTATCTCTAATAATTTTGATGTTTTTTGTGTTGATGTTAATTGCATGAGTGAAAATGAAAATGAATGTGAAAGTGATGAATAAAAGTAATTTTCTCATAGCCTGATTTTTTGATGTATCAAGATAAGAAAAAATAAAATTAAATCGGCTAAACGATGGTTTTGTTTTGGTATACGTAACTATCGGTAATCTAATTCAAAAGCCTTACTTTTGAGCCTACATTTTTGAATAGCATGAGTATTGACTTAAATAAATTATATAGCGATAAAAGAACAGGTGTAAACTCTGTTATTACCTATTCTGATCCAAGAACAGAATATCAAAGAGATTTTGATCGGATTATTTTTTCATCTTCTTTTAGAAGATTACAAAATAAAACGCAAGTATTTCCTTTGCCAGGTAGTGTTTTCGTTCATAACAGATTAACACATTCGCTAGAAGTAGCTTCAGTAGGTCGTTCCATAGGTACGCTTGTTGGCGACTTTATAAATAAAAATTATGCAAGTGATTTGAATGAAACTTCCAAATCGTTTTATCAGCATAGTTTATACAATGTAATATCGTCTGCGTGTTTGTGTCATGATATTGGAAATCCAGCATTTGGTCATTCTGGTGAAGATGCCATTGCCAGTTTCTTTCAAAAAAACGAATCTACTTTAAAAGAAAAGTTTACAGAAAACGAATGGCATGACTTTATCAATTTTGAAGGAAATGCAAATGCCATACGTATTTTAACACAACATCAAAATGGCAAGTCTGACGGCGGTTTGCGCTTAACACACGCAACGTTGGCATCAATAGCAAAATACCCATGCGAATCGATTGCAAAGAAAAAAGGAATTATTCATCGTAAGAAATTTGGTTTTTTTCAATCAGAGAAAACAACGTTTGAACATATTGCAGCTAATACATCTATGATACAAGAGCAAGCAAATCCATTGATTTACTTGCGACATCCTTTTGTTTGGTTGGTAGAAGCTGCGGATGATATTTGCTACAATATTATTGACTTAGAAGATGCACAACGATTAGGTATTATCGATCATCAAACTTGCATTGATTTATTATTGAACTTGATTATCGATATTGGTATCGATAATATAGAAAATGTAAAAATAAATCTCTCGAAAATTACAGATAAGAATGATAGCGTTTCTTACCTAAGAGCAAAAGCTATCAATTCATTAACGACCAAATCTATTGAAATTTATACATCTAATTTTGAAGATTTTGTGCTTGGTAAATATTCAATTCCATTGTATGATGTAATTACAAAAGATTCTATTGCGCTTCAGAAAATTATTGAGTTTTCAAGAAAGTATATTTACAATCATCGCTCCGTAATAGAAATTGAAAATGCAGGTTTTAATGTAATGTATGAATTATTATCTCATTTTATTTTGCCAATACTTGTAGAAAAAAATCAAAGAACCAAATCAGAAGATAAAGCTATCCTATTAATTCCATCTCAATTTTTGTATGAAGAAGGAAATGACTACCAAAAAGTATTAGGTATTCTAGATTATGTTTCTGGTATGACCGATAACTATGCAATTGATTTATACAGAAGAATCAAAGGTATTGAAATCGGTATGAAAATATAATATAATATAAATGAGTTTAGTTTTATGCATCAGCTTTCTTGCGTCAGCGTTATGATTTTTGCAGCGATAGAAGTAAAATTGAAACAGCCAGAAATATGCTAGGGTTTTAATTTTATCTTCGGTTGATTTTCGACAATAGGAGAAAATCAAATCGCCTTAAAAATCATAAACACTTTTTGTAACTTTTTGGTGTCAAAAAGTTAAATTCTAATTTATATAAAAGTACTCAAGAAAAAAGTTTATCATAAAGAAAGTAATTATCTTCGCACAAAATTTTATTATGTATATTCTAGTCATTAATTGTGGTAGTTCATCCATTAAAGCTGATGTTATAGATTCGGTGGCACAAAGTACCATTGTTTCTTTTAGCGCAGAACGTATACCAGCTTCACCAGTTTTACAGCTCAATAAAAATAATATAGCATATAATGGTGAGCCAACTATAGATGCCATTTTAACAGTAGGCTTGCAAGCAATTAAAGATGCATTAGAAGACAAGTATATTAATGGTATAGGTCATCGTGTAGTACATGGTGGAAGTGAATATAGTCAACCTGTTTTAATAGACGATAAAGTGGAACAAACAATACATGATTTGATTGCTTTAGCACCATTGCACAATCCAATTAATTTAATAGGTATTCAAAAAGCAAAAGAAATTTTTGCAGGTGTACCTAACGTAGCCGTATTTGATACTGCATTTCATCAAACCTTACCAAATCGTGCAAAGCATTACGCAATTGATAAAAATATTGCTGCTAAGTATAACATCAAACGTTATGGTTTTCATGGAACCAGCCATAAATATATAGTTGAAAAAGTGGGAAAGTTTTTAAAACAAGATGTAAAGAACTTGAAAATAATATCTTGTCATTTAGGAAGCGGTGCAAGTATCTGCGCTATAGAATACGGTAGAAGCGTAGAAATATCGATGGGTTTGACGCCAATGGAAGGTTTGATGATGGGTACACGTAGTGGTGATATAGATCCAGGAATTATTACTTTCTTACAAGAAAATGAACATTGGACAGCCAAACAAGTAGAAGATTTCTTAAATAAAAAATCAGGACTTGCAGGTTTAAGTGGCTTGAGTAACGATATGCGTGATCTAATTCAAAAAGCGGAAGAAGGTAATGAAGATGCACGTATCGCAATTCAAGTATTTACACATCGCATAACAAAATACATTGGTGCTTATGCCGCTGTGATGAATGGTGTTGATGTATTAGTATTTACTGCTGGTATCGGCGAAAATAGTGCAGAAATTAGAAATAGAATTTGCACAGGTATGGATTTCTTAGGAATTAAACTAGATGAACATAAAAATGAATCAGTAAAGTTATCTAAAGATGCAGATGTAATAAATATTTCTGATGAAAATGCTCGTGTAAAAGTTTTAGCTATAAAAACAGATGAACAATTAGCAATCGCTTTAGAAACACAAAAAATTATTGAAGAGAAAAATAAAGTAAATTGTGTGCCGAAAATTCCAATTGCTATTTCAGCACGTCACGTACATTTATCACGAGAAACAGTTGATATCTTATTTGGGAAAGATTATGAATTAACAGAATTTAAACCTTTGTCGCAACCAGGACAATTTGCTGCCAACGAAACAGTAATATTAGTTGGTAAAAAAAATAAAATTGAAAAGGTTAGAATTCTTGGACCAATTCGACCAAAAGATCAGGTAGAGATTTCTAAGACAGATGAATTCTTTTTAGGTATAGATGCACCAGTGCGCGAAAGCGGTAAAACGGAAGGTTCGCCAGGTATTACCTTAATTGGTAAAGATGGCGCAACGGTTACTATTGCCGAAGGTGTTATTGTTGCATGGCGTCACATTCACATGCATCCAGATGATGCAGCCATTTTTGGTGTGAAAGATAAAGATATAGTCAGTGTTGATATTGATGATGAAGAAA
>Ga0075163_10003614_pt1 | contig 20786 bp, 20 predicted proteins | sample JI1023141ADNA_FD_71478 | JGI IMG/M metagenome (GOLD analysis project Ga0075163, IMG submission 71478) | Wastewater effluent complex algal communities from Wisconsin, to seasonally profile nutrient transformation and Carbon sequestration -... | ecosystem: Engineered > WWTP > Effluent > Algae... | reverse complement strand
CGACGTCGGTCGAGCGGGCGAACACGATCCCCTGGTCCGCGATCAGCGCGGCGTCGAACTCGTCGGCCGCGGTGTTGATCGCGCCCGGCAGCGGCGCGGCCGGCGCGAAGCCGTCGCCGGCGGCCCGGGCGACGAACAGATCGTGCCGGCCGGCGCCGCCGCGGCCGTCGGTGGCGAACAAGAGCCCGCCGTCGGCGGTGGGGGTGGGCGCCCACTCGTCACCGGCGCTGTTGACGTTGCCGTCGAGGTGCTCGACCGGGCCGAAGCCAGCGTCGGTCACCGCGACCCGGTAGAGGTCGTCCCCGCCGAGGCCGCCGGCGCGGTTGGAGAAGAAGTACAGCCGGCCGCCGTCGGGGCTGAACGCGGGATCGAACTCGTTGGCGGCGGTGTCGACCGGCACCGGCGCCGGCGCGGTCCAGCCGTCACCCGCGCGGTGGCTCATCCACAGATCCCAGCCGCCGGGGCCGCCCGGACGGTTGGTGCTGCCCCAGATCATGGTCGCGCCGTCGGGGCTGACCGCGAGCCGGATCTCCGAGTACTCGCTCGACGCCGGCGTCACCAGCGACGCCGACGAGGTCAGCTCGAGCCCGGTGGGCGAGGGCGACGCGGGCGGCGCCGGCGACCGCCCGTGGCAGGCCGCGGCCGCGGTGATCAGGAGCATCAACGACGCGCTGCGAGACGCCATCGCCCGACTATACGATCGCATCGACGATCGGCGCCGACCCGGTCTCGAAGGCGGCCAATCCCGGTCGAACCAGCCTGTCTGCGATGACACCGCCACCGCCAAGCGAGCCGTCGACCTCGGACCCTGCGCCCCTGGTCCGCGCCGCGCGGCTACGGCCCGGCGTGATCCACGTCGCCGCCGGCGCCCGCCTCGCCCGCGCGCTCGGCCAGGTCGTGCTCGGCCTCTGGCTGGTCGCGATGCTCGGCCTGGGCGCCGCGCTGCTGGCCAAGCACCTGGTCGCGCTGCCGACCCCGCCGCGCGACGATCCGGCGGTGGCGGCGGCGGTCAGCGCCCGGGCCCCGCGCGGGGCCTGGTTCGCGGTCCACATCCTCTACCGGCCGTGCCCGTGCTCGGGCCGGATCCTCGCCCACCTGCTCGCCACCACCCGGCCGGCCGACCTGCGCGAGCAGGTCGTGCTGGTCGACGACGTCGCCCGCGACGACGACACCGTGGCTCGCCTGCGCGCCCGCGGCTTCGTGGTCGAGCTGTTGACCCCGGCCGAGCTCGCCGCCCGCTGGCACGACGAGGCGTCGCCGCTCTTGGTCATCGCCGACCCCGGCGGCGCCGTTCGTTACGTCGGCGGCTACGGCCGGCACAAGCAGTCACCGATCGTCGAGGACCTCGCGATCCTCGCCGATCTCCGCGCCGCCCACGACCGCGCGGCGTTGCCCGTCTTCGGATGCGCGACCAGCGCCCGGCTGTCCCGCCGGGTCGACCCGCTGGGCCTCGCGCGCTGGCGCTGACCGTCGAAGGATGACCATGAACAAGCTCCTGCGTTACCTCGTGTTGCCGCCCGGGATCTCGGACTTCGAGCGGGCCCACCTCGCCCGCCTCAACCGGATCGCGCTGGTGTTCTTCTGGCTCCACCTGCCGGTGTTCATCGGCGTGGCGGCGCTGGCCGGCACCAGCGTGACGCTGACCGCGCTGTTGACCGTCGGCGTCCTGATCGGGCCGACCGTCGCCTGCTGGACCCTGACCAACCCGCGGACCCACGCGCTGATCGCCGGCATCACCGCGATGATGCTCGGCGCCATCCTGGTCTACGCCGGCCAGGGCCCGATGCAGATCGAGATGCACTTCTACTTCTTCGTGCTGATCGCGCTGCTGGCGGTGTTCGGCAACCCGATGGCGGTGCTGTCGGCCGCGGTCACCGTCGCCGTCCACCACCTGGTGACCTGGCTGTTCTTCATGCGCGCGGTGTTCAACTACGACGCGTCGGTGTGGACGGTCGGCGTCCACGCCGCCTTCGTCGTCCTCGAGTCGGTGGCGGCCTGCTTCGTCGCCCGCTCGTTCTTCGACAACGTGATCGGCCTCGAGCGGATCGTCGGCGACCGGACCCGCGAGCTCGACGCCCGCAACCGCGACCTCAAGGTCGTGCTCGACAACGTCGGCCAGGGCTTCATCACCGTCGATCAGCAGGGCCGGGTGGTCGGCGAGCCGTCGCGGATCGTCGCGGTCTGGTTCGGCGAGGTCGGCCTCGGCGCCGCGCTGTGGGACGTGCTCGGCGGCGACAACCCGATCTGGCGCGACTGGATGCGGCTGTCCTGGGACAGCCTGATCGAGGGCTTCCTGCCGATGGACCTGGCGCTCGATCAGCTGCCCCGGACCCGGGTGATCGGCGATCGCCACCTCCGCCTCGAGTACCGGCCGATCGGCGCCGGCGAGCCGCCCGAGCAGGTCGTGGTCGTGATCACCGACGCCACCGCCGAGGTCCAGCGCGAGCGCGCCGAGGCCGATCAGCGCGAGATCCTCGCCGCCATCGACCGGGTGGCGCGCGATCGCGACGGCTACATCGAGTTCGTCGCCGAGGCCGAGCGGCTGGTCGGCGAGACCGTCGCCGAGGGCGGCGGCGAGCTGATCGACATCAAGCGCCGGGTCCACACCCTCAAGGGCAACAGCGCGCTGTTCGGGGTGACGTCGGTGGCGCGCAAGTGCCACGACCTCGAGACCCAGATGGCCGACAACGACGCGGCGCCGAGCTCCGACGAGCGCCGCGACCTGAGCGCGGTCTGGCAGCGCTACCGCAGCCAGGTGGCGGCGCTGGTCGGCGACGGCCGCAGCCGCCACATCGAGATCGATCGCCACGAGCTCGACGCGGTCCTGGCCGCGACCCGCAGCGCGCTCGACCGCCCGACCTTCGACCGGATGCGGAGCTGGCGGCACGAGCCGACCCTCCGCCGGCTCGAACGGATGGGCGAGCAGGCCCGCGCCCTGGCCACCCGCCTGGGCAAGGCGCCGCTCGAGATCCACATCGACGATCACGGCCTGCGGCTCGACGCCGAGCGGTGGGCGCCGTTCTGGTCGGCCCTGGTCCACGCGGTCCGCAACGCGGTCGATCACGGGATCGAGCCGGCCGACGAGCGGCTGGCGGCCGGCAAGCCCGAGCGCGGCACGATCGTCCTCCGCACCGTCGACGGCCCGGTCGGGGTCGTGGTCGAGCTGGCCGACGACGGCCGCGGCATCGACTGGGACGCGGTCGCGGCCCGCGCCGCCGAGCTCGGGCTGCCGAGCGCGTCGCGGACCGAGCGGATCGCGGCCTTGTTCGCCGACGGGCTGTCGAGCCGGAGCGAGGCGAGCGAGATCTCGGGCCGCGGGGTCGGCATGGGCGCGCTGCGCGCCGCCGCCGCCAACCTGGGCGGCGTGGTCGAGGTCACCAGCACCCCCGGCCAGGGCACCACCCTCACCTTCACCATCCCGCACGCGATGGCGTTCCGGTCGCAGCGCGTGCCGGTGCTCGACGTCGCCAAGGCCTGATCGCGGCCGGCCGGGCGCTAACGCAGCGGCATCGACAGCACCACCGGGACGTGATCGGTGAGGTCGGCGTCGTAGCGCGGCACCTGGGTGTCGAGGCGCGGGATGATCGCGGGCAGCTCGCCCAGCTCGGCCTCGAGCCCGGCGGTGGTCAGCAGGTGATCGATCACCCGGCCCGGGGTCGGCACGAAGCTGTAGCCGCCGGCCTCGGCGGCGGCCCGGGTCCGCAGCCGGTAGCGCTCGGGCGCCAGCAGCGGCGCCAGCCGGTCGCGGCCCTCGGGGCTGGTGATCACCTCGTTGTAGTCGCCGAGCACGATCACCTCGTCCTCGCCGCCGCTGGCGATCTGATCGGCCAGGTAGACGTCGAGGATGCGGGCGGCCGCGGCCCGGCGATCGCCGTCGTCGGGCGCGCCGCCGGCCTTGAGGTGGACGCCGATCAGATCGACGTCGTAGCCGGCGGCGTCGACGTGGACCTTGAACGGCGGCCGGGGGAAGGCGTAGCCGTCGGCGATGAACAGGAGCTCGGGGGTGCCGACGGTGACCAGGCCGGACCGGTAGATGAGGCCGATCTTCTGGTAGCTGGTGGCGGTGTAGCGGTGGCTCGACAGCACGCCGTCGTGCTCGGGCAACAGCGCCAGGAGCTCGTCCCAGGCGTCGACGCTGGCCACCTCCTCGACGACGATCAGGTCGAGGTCGAGGCTGGTGATGACGTCGGCGGCGAGCGCGACCGCGCGCGGCGACTTGGGGAAGTTCTCGATGTTCCAGGCCGCGAGGTCGAGCGTGGTCGGGCCGCCCAGCGCCGGCACCAGGTCGTCGCGCGGCGGCCGCGGACCGTCGAGGCCGAGGGCGGCGTCGGGCGGGGCGTCGCCGCGCACCAGATCGCAGCCGGCGCCGGCGCCGCCGACGGCCGCGACGATCGCGAGGAGCGCCCGGCGCATCCGCTGGTGGTAGCACGATAAGCGGAGGCGATGCCGGCCAGTCGCGGAGGCGATTGGCGGACCCGGCCGGTCGGCAGCACCATGGGTTCATGAGCTCGACCCGCAACGACCTCCCGCTCTCGGTCCGGCAGTCCGTGATCGAGGTCCTCAACGCCACCCTCGCCACCGCCATCGACCTGGCGCTGTCGGCCAAGCAGGCCCACTGGAACGTCCGCGGCCCGACCTTCTTCTCCCTCCACGCCCTGTTCGATCAGGTGGCGGCCGAGGCGACCGGCTGGGCCGACGACCTCGCCGAGCGCGCGGTCCAGCTCGGCGGCGTCGCCGACGGCACCGCCGCCACGGTCGCGTCCCGGTCCAAGCTCGGCGCCTACCCGGCGGCGACCGGCGACGGCCACCTCGCGGTGATCGTCGACCGCCTGGCCGCCTTCGCGGCCCAGGCCCGCGCCGCCATCGAGCGGTCCGGCCAGGCCGGCGACGCCGTCACCAGCGACCTGTTCACGTCGATCACCGCCGGCGCCGACAAGCAGCTCTGGATGGCCGAGGCCCACGTGAAGGGCTGAACCGCGGTCGCCCCTGCGACGTCGCGTGCGCCGCCAACCCGCTGCCGGCGGCGGCGTCTTTGTGTAAGGTCCCCGGCCGATGCCCAGCAGCAACATCCCCGTCGTCGATCTGCATGACTGGCACGCCGGCGGCGCCGCCCGCGATCGCTTCGTCCGCGGGGTCGGCGAGTCGCTCGCCGACATCGGCTTCTTCGCCCTCGCCAACCACGGCATCCCGGCGGCGCTGACCACCGCCGCCTACGACGCGGCGCGCGCGTTCTTCGCCCTGCCGCGGCCGCGCAAGGACGCCTACCACCGGGTCGGCGGCAAGGGCCAGCGCGGCTACACCGGCTTCGGCACCGAGAAGGCGCGCGACGCCGGCACCCCCGACCTCAAGGAGTTCTGGCAGGTCGGCCGGGTCGGCGTCGCCGACGATCACGCGGTCCACCAGCCGTTCGGGCCCAACCTGTGGCCGGACGCCGACGTACCCGCGTTCCGCGACGTCATCGGCCAGCTCTACACCGGCCTCGACGGCCTGGGCGCGGTCTGCCTCGAGGCCGCGGCCCGCTACCTCGACGAGCCGGCCGGGCGCTTCGCCGACATGGCGGTCGACAGCGACACCATCGTCCGCATCATCTACTACCCGCCGACGGTCGACGCGCCGGTCGGCGCGGTCCGCTCGGCCGCCCACGAGGACATCAACCTGATCACGCTGCTGTCGGGCGCGACGTCCGAGGGCCTCGAGCTCCTGCGCCGCGACGGCACCTGGATGCCGGTCCACGTCTCGTTCGATCACATCGTCGTCGACTCGGGCGACATGCTGCAGAACGTGACCAACGGCCTGTACAAGAGCACCACCCACCGGGTGGTCAACCCGCGCGACGCCTCGAGCGACCGCTACTCGATGCCGTGCTTCATCCACCCCCGGCGCGACGTCGATCTCACGCCGATGGCGAGCGCGGTGGCGCGTACCGGCGGCATCAGTCGCTACCCGGCGGTCACCGCCGGTCAGTACCTCGACCAGCGGTTGCGCGAGATCGGGTTGGCCTGATCGATGGCCGGCCCGTACGATGCCGGCGTGCGTCGCCTCGCGCTGATCCTCGTCGCCCTGATCGCGGTCGTCACGCACGCGCCGGGGTCGGCGCGCGCCAACGGTCGGTTCCCGCGCACCACCAAGCTGGTGGTCCGGCCCGGCCACCCGCAGGAGATGGCGCTCGGCGTCACCTACGGCCTGCTGGTCACCAAGGACGACGGCGCCCACTGGCGCTGGGTGTGCGAGAGCGCGATCGGCTTCACCGGCACGTTCGATCCCGACTACGAGCTGTCGCCGACCGGCGCCCTGTTCGCGACCACGATCAGCGGCGTCACCGTCACCCGCGACGGCTGCGGCTGGTCGCACCTGCCGGCGCCGCTCGACGACGCCAACGTGACCCAGATCGCGGTCGGGCCCGACGGCGCGATCTACCTCGCGTCGTCCGACCCCGACGACAGCCGGATCTACAAGAGCACCGACGACGGCGTCAGCTTCGCCCCGGTCGGCGCGGTCGGCATGGCCGGCGACTGGTGGACGTCGCTCGAGGTCGCGCCCGGTGATCCGCAGCGGATCTACCTGACCGGCTTCCGCACCCAGGGCGGCGACCCGCGCCAGCGCCTGATGTTCCGCTCCGACGACGGCGGCCAGACCTGGGTCGGGCTGCCGACCACCGCGCTGGTCGGCACCGACAACTCCGACCTGCAGGTCGCCGCGATCTCGCCGATCGACGCCAACCGGTTGCTGATGCGGGTGACGCTGACCGGCCCGGCGCTGCAGGAGACCATCTACCTGAGCGAGAACGGCGGCGCCGCGCCGCCGGGCGGGCCGACCTGGACCAAGGTGATCGAGGTGACCGACAACATCCCCGGCGTGGTCGTCCGGGCTGACGGCACGGTGTGGGCGGCGACGCCGTTCCGCGGGCTCAAGAAGTCGACCGACGGCGGCCGGACGTTCGCCGACGTGCCGGGCGTCACCTACGAGGGCCGCTGCCTGCTCGAGCGCAGCGACGGCGCGCTGTTCCTGTGCGCCAACGACCTGCCGCCCGACGAGCGCGGGCTGACGTCGTCGACCACCGGCGCCGCCGGCACCTGGACGCCGCGGCTGCGGTTCGCCGACATCGCCGGGCCGGTCGACTGCGCCGCCGGCACGCTGCAGAAGGACGAGTGCGAGGGGCTGCTGTGGTGCGGCCTCAAGGAGCAGCTCGGCGTCACCACCAACGTCATCGACTGCGCGCTGGCGGTCGACGCCGGCATCGACGCCGGCACGGTCAGCCCGCCGGGCAAGAGCTGCTGCGACACCGGCGGCGGCCCGCCGGCGGTCGAGACCGCGCTCATCCTGCTCGGGCTGGTGCCGGGCTGGCGGCGCCGGCGCGCGCGGGCGTCGGCCCGGCGCGGCTGATCGCGGCGGCGGTCGCCTGCCAGCGCCAGCGGCGCGCCCGCCCGCGGAGGCGGCCGGCGCGACCGGCCAGCGCCACCGCGAGCGCGGCGGCGAGGGCGACGGTGACGGCGAACGGCGCGACCATGGCGGTGAGCGCGATCAGCGCCAGCGCGATCAGCGTGGGCCGGACCAGCGGGCGCAGGGCGTGGCCGGCGTGGCCGAGCGGGGCGCGGCGTACGATCAGGCGCGGGCCGGACGCCGGCGCCGGCAGCGCGGCCAGCGCGATCAGCTCGCGGCGATCGCCGCGCCAGCGCGCCACCGCGGCCCGGGCCCGCAGCAGCGCGTCGCGGGTGGTCGGCAGCTCGCGATCGCGATCGAGCTCGGCGAGCCACGGCGCCAGCGGCCGGTCGTAGGCCGGGCCCCAGCCGAGCGCGTCGTCGGGCAGGAGGTACAAGGACGCCTCGGCGCAGCGATGGAGCCGGCGGCGGATCGCGGCCAGCGCCGGCCACAGCCCGCCGGCCTCGGCGGCGATGCGGCGACCGTAGGCCGAGCAGCTCTCGCCGTGATGGAACGTGCAGCGGACCCGGCGCAGCGGGCCGCGCCCCGACAGCCAGCGGCGGTAGCCGGCGATCGCCACCGCCAGCGCGCGCCGACCCAGCGTGCGGCGGGCCGCGGTCACCACGAGCAGTCCAGCGATCCGCAGTCGAGATCGAAGTTGCAGTCGGGGACGCAGTTGCCGAGGTCGGCCAGCGACGAGCCGAGGTCGCAGACGTCGAGCACGTCGCAGGGATCGACGCAGTCGACCCAGCTCGAGCGCTTGCGCTCGGTCACCGCCTGGACCTCGCTGGCGACCACCGCGGCGCCGATCACCGCGCCCGCCCCGACCGCGGCGGCGGCGCCGGCGTCGATGACGCCGGCGTCCTCCGGGTCGACGACGATGCCGGCCCGGGCCGGGTCGAGGCCGGGCCGGGCGGCGAGCAGCGCGGCATAGGCGGCGGCCCGCGGGGCCCAGCCGCGCGGACGCGGGTCGTAGGGCAGGGTGCGCCAGCGGCCGTCGACCAGCACCGCGGCGCCGTGCAGGGTCGGGTACCTCTCGCGGGTGTGGTGCTCGGCGTCGCCGCCGGCGAGCTCGACGTGGAAGCCGACGCCGGTGCTGGCCACCGCCTCGCCCAGGATCGCCCGCAGCCGGTCGAGGGCCTCCGTCGGGCCGCCGACCGCGCGCTCGGCGAACGAGCGGGCGAGCTGATCGATCAGGCGGACGAAGCGGTGGGCGAACTTGCGCCGCGCGTTGGCGAACCGCGGGATCTCGGCGTGAGCCCGGGTCAACCAGTCGTGGGCCCGCGCGGCCCCGGCGGCGGTGGTGGCCATCACCGCCAGGTGAGCGCGGCCGCGCGGCCGGCGGGTGGCGTGGAGCTCGACCAGGTCGTCGCGCTCGCCGTCGTCGAGGGCGAGGACCAGCGCGTCGCCGGCGACCCGGTCGGCGTAGGCCAGGCGGGCGACGTGGCCGCGGCTGGCGGCCAGGTCCTTGAGGCCGAGCATCCAGGTCTCGAGCTCATCGCCGCGCTTGCCCTTGCTCATGGCGCCGACAGTATCGCCAGACGCGGGTTCGTGGCGGGCGCCGGTATCGACCGGGCGTCGGCGCGCATCCAAGTCGGACCAGGCCCACCCGGCGGCGCGCTAGACTCGACGCCAACGACGCGCACCGGCTTCACCGGCCCCGGAGGTCCCATGGCGGATGTCTCGCTGCTCACCCGTGCGGCCTACCGCACCCAGCACCTGTCGCTCCTGGTCCAGGCCACCGTGCTGCAGGAGACCGCGCGCTTGCTCGCCCGCGAGCCCCGGCCGCAGTTGCCGCGGGCGACCCTCGCGCTGATCCGGCGTCGGGTCGAGGCCCTGTTCGATCGCGACCTCGCCAACGTCGACGCCGGGATGTACCCGCGCGAGTTGCTGTTCCAGATCCCGGCCCGCGACTACGCCCGCGCGCTGCCCCGGCTGGTCCGCGACGCCCCGTCCGTGATCCGGCGGCGACGGGCGGGCGCGTACCGCGAGATCCCGGCGGTCGATCCCGAGCGCTACCCGCCGTACTACCGGCGCACCTTCCACTGGCAGACCGACGGCTACCTCAGCGCCCACTCGGCCGAGGTCTACGACGTCGGCGTCGAGCTGTTGTTCCGCGGCATGGCCGACGTCATGCGGCGGCAGGTGATCCCGCCGATCACCCGCTTCATCGCCGGCGCCGACGTGCCGGCGGCCCGGCTCCGCGTCCTCGACGTCGCCTGCGGCACCGGCCGGACGCTGCGGCAGCTCGCCACCGCCCACCCGACCCTGCGCTTCCACGGCGTCGACCTGTCGCCGTACTACGTCCAGGCCGCCCGTCGCCTGCTCGCCGACGTCGGCGAGGTCAGCCTGGCGGTCGAGAACGCCGAGCGCTTGCCCTACGCCGACGCCACCTTCGACGTCGTCACCTCGGTCTACCTGTTCCACGAGCTGCCGCGCAACGCCCGCCGCAAGGTGGTCGCCGAGGCGGCGCGGGTGCTGCGGCCGGGCGGCCTGCTGGTGATCGAGGACTCGGCCCAGCCCGCCGACAGCCCCGAGCTGGCCGACGTGCTGGCCGACTTCCCGGTCCAGTTCCACGAGCCGTTCTACCGCGACTACCTCGAGGACGACCTGGCCGCGCTGGTCGCCGAGGCCGGCTTCGTCGTCGACGCGGTCGAGCCCCACCTGGTGGCCAAGGTCGTCACCGCCCGCCGCCCGGGCTGACCGGCGGCGCCGCGGCCGGCTCACGCGGTCGGCTCAGGTGATCGGCTCACTCGATCGGCGTCAGCGTGATGCGGTTCCAATCGACCTGCCGGTACGACTTGTCGACGCTGCGGCGGCCGACGTGCACGACCCCGTCGGCGCCCGGGACCGTCACCTCCCAGTCGACGTGGCTGTGGCGCGGCACCAGCGTCGCTCGGTCGGCCTCGACCGCGACCGTGATCGTCACGGCGCCCTCGGCGGCGCGGGCCTGATGCTCGGGTGCGATCAGCTCCCAGACGTGGAGCGGCAGGAACACGCGCGCGACGGTCGTGGCGTAGGTCAGCTGGAGGCGCACCGCGTCGCCGGTGTCGTAGGCGATCACGCCGCTGATGCGCGCGTCGCGGGCGTCGGCCGGTGGATCGAACGCGATCCGGACCTGCGTCGTCGCCGTCGGTGTCATCGCCGGCGCGGCCGCCCCGGGCCCGACGAACGGCAGCCAGATCCCGGCGACGAACCACCACTCGAGGAGCAGCTCCTCACGGACGTAGCCGCGCCACTGCGGCCGGGTCGGCAGGGTACGCAGGGCCAAGGCGCCGGCCTGGTCACCCCGCAGCGCCTCGGCGGCGACCAAGCGGGTCGCCCACGCCGCGAGGCCCAGCACCTCGCTGCCGTCGCGAGGTGGCTCGAGCGCGAGCCCGGGCGCCACGCCAACCTCACGCATCGCGCGCGCCATCGGGCTGTCCTGTTCGACCGGGCCGCTCTCCCAGAACCGGTGGCGCCCGTCGTCGAACCGGCGGTAGGCCAACAGGTACTGGCCGCTGTGGCTCTGCTCGCCGCCGTCGGTGCCGGTCTCATGGGCAACGCTCACGACCTCGAGCGCGGTGCGCGCCGGCCAGGCGAAGCGCGGGGGCTCGATCCCGGTGGCCGGGGCCGGGCCGGCGACCGCCGAGCTCGTCGCCGCGACCGCCGACCCGGGCGCAGGGTCGGGACGGGAGGGCGCGCTGGCGCACGCGGCGAGCGCTGCGCCCGTTGCGGCGAGCGCGCAGCACGCTGCGGCTCGAGCGGACGTCGGCCGCGACCTGGACGCGGGCGCGGCGCGGCGTGGACGGGACGAACCGTGTCGGGTGGCATAGGCGGCCATGGCTGCTCCTCTCCCGGACATGGGCCCGGTCGGCCGCCGATGTGACCGAGGATCGAGCCATCGGCGCCGATCGGTTTGACGACCCGCTACCTCCGTCCCACGGTGGACCGATGCTGGACCTGTACACGTGGCGGACCCCCAACGGGCGCAAGGTGCCCATCCTGCTCGCCGAGCTCGAGCTGCCGTACCAGCTCCACCTGATCGACCTCGGCAAGGGCGAGCAGAAGACGGCCGCGTACCTGGCGATCAACCCCAACGGCAAGATCCCGGCGCTGATCGATCACGTCGACGGCGGCGAGCCGGTGCGGCTGTTCGAGTCGGGCGCGATCCTCGAGTACCTGGCGACCAAGGCTGGCCGGCTGCTGCCGACCGCGCCGGCGCGGCGGGCCGAGGTGATGTCGTGGCTGTTCTGGCAGGTCGGCGGGCCGGGGCCGATGTTCGGTCAGCTCGGCGCCTTCGCCCGCGAGACCCCGCGCAACCAGGCCGCGTACGACAAGTTCGCCGCCGAGGCCCACCGGCTGGTCGGCGTCCTCGACGGCGGGCTGCGCGATCGCGAGTACCTGGCCGGCGACTACTCGATCGCCGACATCGCCACCTACCCGTGGCTGGTCGCCATGGCCGAGAGCCAGGCCCTGTCGCTCGACGGCGCCGAGCACGTCCTGGCCTGGATGGGCCGGCTCGCGCTGCGGCCGGCGGTCATCGCCGGCATGTCGATCGCCGCCGCCGCGTGAGCGGCTTGCTCCTCGGAACGGAGCCGGTAGAAGAATCGGCGGTGGCGCGGCGGGCCCTTACGCAGCGGCAGCAGCGCTCCTTGATCCTTCGGACTCTCGCTTCGCTCGAGTCCTCAGCGCGGCGGGTCGCGACGCTCGAGGTAGGCCCGGCCGCGCTCCATCAGGGCGCGGAAGCCGGCGTTGTCGCCGGCCCGGACCAGCGAGCGCAGGCGCTCGACCGCGAGCAGCAGCGCCGACAGCGACTCGGTGCCGTAGTCGTTGAGGTGCTGGATCTCGAAGTAGAGATCGGGGTTCTCGGCCGCGACCTTGGCGGCGACCCCGAGCTGGGCGTCGAACGTCGTCGACGACAGGGTGGCGAGGCGGGGCGCGGCCTCGCCGCTCTCGGCCAGCGCGGTGAAGAACGCGATGTTGAGCGCGTGCGACAGCCCGAGGACGTACGCGATCAGCCGGTCGTGGCTCTCGAGGTCCATCTCGACCAACGTCGCCATGGTGGCGCCGAACAGCTCGCGCGCGGCCCGGGTCGCGGCCGGATCGCCGAGGTCGACGAAGATGACGTGGCGGCCGCTGAGCAGCTCGGTGTCGGGGCCGAACATCGGGTGGACCGAGGTGACCCGGGCGCCGGCGGCGCGCAGCGCGTGCAGGCTGGCCCGCAGCGGGCTCTTGAGCGAGCCGACGTCGAAGATGACCCCGGCCGGCGGCGCCAGCGCGAGCTCGGCCAGGATCGCGGCGGTCGCCGGCATCGGCGCCGCGACGATGATCAGCTCGTGATCGAGGGTGAGCGTGCGCCAGTCGCGCACCGACGGGAAGCCGTCGACCGGGCCCGACGGGTCGGCGATCTCGACCGCGTAGCCCTGGGCGGCGAGGAAGCGGGCGAACCAGCGGCCCATCCGGCCGGCGCCGCCGATCACCAGCACCCGCCGGCCGCCGCCCGGCCCGTCGGCGGCGACCCGGTCGCGCTCCTGGACGGTGAGCGAGGCGCGGATCAGGCTCAGCACCAGCTCCTCGCCGAGCTGCGGCGACAGCCCGGCGGCGATCGCGTTGGCCCGGGCCCGCTCGACGACGTCGCGCTCCTGGCGGAAGTCGCGCACCGGCAGCCCGGCGGCCCGCTTGTGGTGGCCGATCTGCTGGGCCACCGCCTGCCGGCGCGCGATCAGCGCCAGCAGATCGCGGTCGATGGAGGCCAGCTCGGTGCGCAGCTCGTCGAGGTCGGACACGCGCGCATCCTACGCGCGAATCGGCGACCCTACTCGACCTCGGCGTCGATCATGGCGAGCGCCAGCCCGTCGGCGAGCCGCTCGCGCGCGGTCTGGGCCCGGTGGGCCGAGACCGTGATCCGGTGCTGCCAGCCGCCGTCGTCGGTGACGTCGAAGCGACCCCACGACCGGGTCGCGCCGAGGGCTTCGAGCTCGCGCAAGAGGCCGCGGGCGGTGCCGTCGTAACGGCCGCGGGTGTGGTCGTCGGCGCCGCTGACGATCAACGTGGTCCCGGCGGGCGGCGCGTCGGCGAGATCGACGAACCGCGCGCTCGCGTCGTCGTCGGTGATGGCGTCGCCGATCGCGCGCACCGCGGCGCGGGCCTCGGCCACGAGCACGGCCGCCGCGCCCTTGCTCAGCCGCGCGATGTCGCGGGCCGGTGGCGCCGGCGCGGCGATGTACAGCGGCGCCGGATCGGTGCCCCGGGCGCCGTCGAGGCTGACCCGCGCCCCCGTTGGTAGCCGCGCCAGCCAGCGCAACCAGGCCGGGATCACCGCGCCGACCGGCGCGGCCTGCAGCTCGCGGTCGGTGGCCAGCGGCGCGGCGAGCAGGATGGCCCAGCCGATGCTGCCGAACCAGCCGAGGCCGTTGTGGCCGAGCGCGCGGGCGCGGACGAACCGGCGGACGTGCGGCCAGGCGGCCTGGAACGCGTCGTCCTTGCCGTGGGCGCGGAGGTGGCCGACCAGCGCCTCGGCGTCGCGCGGGCCGGCCCGCGTCCGGCGGGCGACCTCGTCGTCGCCGGTCACCACCGTGACGTCGACCGCGACGCCCTCGAGGGTGCCGTGCATGCGCGGCGGCACGGTCGGGATCGGGGTCATCCCGAGCGCCGCCGCCAGCCGGGCCGGATCGTCGTTCGACACCAGCACGTCGATGTCGCTGGCGTGGGCCGGGGCGTACACGCTCGAGCCGTAGGCCTCGACGGTGGCGTGGGGGTCGGCCGCTGCGCGCACCCGGGCGAGCACGCGAGCAAGGGCGTCGTTCATGGCCGACTGTGGCACGCCTGGCCGGCGGCGCGTCGCCTCCGGTGAACGGACGACACGACGTGGTGCTGGGGCCACAACGACCAGGGCCAGCTCGGCGACGGCACGATCGTCGACCACCCGGTGCCGACGCCGCTTTCGGAGTGAAGCGACGGAGGCGCTCCTCGCCTTCACGCGGCCACGGTGGCGCTCCTTGTTCCTTCGGACCCTCGCTTCGCTCGAGTCCTCAGGGTCGGACGAGGCGCAGCGCGTCGGCCGGGACCGCGAGCTCGCGCTCGAGGGTGTGATCGACGAGGTCGAGCAGGTGCCAGGTGCCGAGCGCGTTGGCGTGCAGGCCGTCGAAGAACATGAGGTCGCGCGCCGGCACCTGCTCGCCGGGCGCCAGCTCGATGTCGGCGCCGGTGACCAGCGGGGCGGTCCACGCCGCCAGCGGCAGCACCAGGGTGTGCGGGCGGGCCGCCGCCCACCGCCGGATCTGGTCGTCGAGCGCGGCCAGCTCGTCGGGCGACGGGACCGCGGCCGGACCGAGCACGCGCGGGTTGGCGTTGCGCATGTCGGGCAGGTCGCCGACCAGCAGCGTGCCGGGCAGCGGCGCGAGCAGCGCGAGGCCGGCGTCGAGCCGGGCGCGGCGCTCGGCCGGGCTGGCGTCGGCGTAGGCGAACCAGAACAGGAAGTCGAGGGCGACCACCACGGTCGGGCGGTGGGCGAGGGCGGCGTCGACCTGGGCCCGGCCGTTGGCGAACGGATCCTGGAAGAACAGCACGCTGGCGACGTCGAGCACCGCGGCGTCGGCCGGCAGCCCGGCCTTGATCGACGTCGCCACCGGCGGCGCGGCCAGGCCGGCCGACACGCTGGCGCCGAGGACCGCGACCCGATCGAACAGGTGCGCGGACGGCGCCGCCGCGGCGGGATCGAGCGCGGGCGCGGCGGCGTGATCGGCGGCGGCCGCCGTCGGCGTCGACGCGCCGGCCTTCGTGGTCGGCCCACCGCCGCGCCCGCCGCGCCGCTCCTCGCCGCCACAGCCAGCCGCCACCAGCGCGGCGAGCAGCGCCAGCGCCGCCCGTCCGCGTCGGTTCATATGCTCAGCTCGTCGGCCAGGAGCGACAGCGGGTAGACCGGGCAGCCGCGGGTCACGGTGTCGAGCAGCGCCCGCAGGTCGGCGCCGCGCAGCGGTCGCCGCGCCAGCTCGTCGAGCGTCAGCCAGGCCGCCTGCAGCGACTCCTCGTCGGCGACGCTCTTGGGCGGGGTGTCGTCGCGCGGGGTGGCGGCGAAGAACACCCGGATCCGCGAGCTCGACGGGCCGGGCGCGTGCTCGATCCGGTAGATACCGTCGAGCACCACCGGCACCCCGGTCTCCTCGAGGACCTCGCGCACGCAGGCGTCGGTCAGGGTCTCGCCCGGCTCGACCCGTCCGCCCGGCAACGACCACGTCGAGCCGTACTTGCGCTCCTGGGTGAGGAGGAAGCGGTGGCCCTGCCGCACGATCGCCAGCGCGAAGAACCAGGTCGGCGTCGGGTGACGGCCCATACTGCGGGATCCATATCTCACGTCGGCCGGCCGCCGGCCAGCGCCCGGCCGTGGCACGCTGTCGCCGATGCGCCCCGCGATCGTCCTGGCGGTGCTCGGCCTCACGGTCGCCGGTCCGGCCGCGTCGGAGCCGCCGCCCACGCCGCGCCTGCCGGCCGGCACCCGACCGGCCGACGTGGTGGTCTGCACCCAGCCGCTCGGCAAGGTCGACGACGCGGTGGTGGCCGCGGTCGGCCGCGGGGTCACCGCCGCCTACGGCTTCACCGTCCGCGCGCTGCCCGGGCGGGCCTTGCCGCGGACCGCCTACTACCGGCCGCGCCACCGCTACAAGGCCGACCGGCTGCTCGACGCCCTCGTCGCCGACGTGGTCCCGGCCAGCGGCTGCGAGGTCGTGATCGGCGTGACCACGGTCGACATCTCGGTCACCACCGAGACCCACGCCGACTGGGGCATCCTCGGCCTCGCCTACCTCGACTCGCAGGTCGCGGTGATCTCGACCTTCCGCGCCGGCCGCAAGGTCCGCCGGGCGACGATGATGGCGCGCACGGTCAAGGTCGCGACCCACGAGCTCGGCCACGCCCTCGGCCTGCCGCACGACGACAGCGTGCCGGGCTGCATGATGAACGACGCCCATGGCACCGTCGCCTCGGTCGACGCCGAGACCGGCGCGCCGTGCCCGCACGAGCGGGCCGCGCTCGAGGCCCGGCTCGGCCTGACCCTGCCGGTGGTCACCGCCCTCGACTGGCCGACCGTGCTCGGCCGGTGACGGCCCGGTGGTGATCCGATGCTGACCAGCCACCTCGCCCGCCTCGGCCTGACCTGTCCGGCGTGCCGCGCGCCCGGCCGGTCGGGCGCGCCGCTCCACGTCCGCCTCGCCCTCCACACCGAGAGCTCGCGGGCCGGCGACGATCTGATCGAGGGCCTGCTGGCCTGCCCGGCGTGCGCGCGGACCCACCCGATCCTCGACGGCGTCGCGATCGTCGTGCCCGACCTGGCCGCCTGGGCCGCGGCGCAGCTCGAGCCGGCGCTGCGCCGCCACGACGCGTCGCCGCTGATCGAGCGCCTGCTCGAGAGCGCCGCCGCCGCCGACTCGAGCTTCGGCCGCGAGCGTCGCGCGCTGGCGGCGGTGGTCGAGGCCCAGTGGCGCGATCGCGAGATCGGCGCCGAGCTGGCGCCGGCCGACTCGTTCGCCCGCCAGTACCTGCAGCGGCTGGCGGCGCTGCCGACGCCGCCGTCCGGCGTCTGGCTCGACGTCGGCTGCGGCGCCGGGCGGGGCACCTTGCAGCTCGCCGCCGTCGGCGCCGAGCTCGCGGTCGGCGTCGATGGCGACATCGCGCTGCTGCGGCGGGCCGAGCAGGCCCGCCGGACCGGCGAGGTGATCTGGCCGCGGCACGGCGACGGTCGGACCATCGTCGAGGCGACGGCCGAGGCCGGCGATCTGCCGCGCGAGCGGGTCGCGTTCCTGTGCGTCGACCACGCGGCGCTGCCGTTCGCCGACCACGCCCTGGCCGGCGCGATCGCGGTCGAGGTGCGCGATCGCGGCGCCGCGCCGCCGATCGATCGGGCCGAGCTCGACCGGGTCGTGGTGGTCGGCGGCCCGGTCATCCGGTCCGGCCCGGCGTGAAGAATCGGCGATGGGGCGCCGAGCCCTTGCGCCGCCTCAGCAGCGCTCCTCGTTCCTTCGGACCCTCGCTCCGCTCGTGTCCTCAGCCCGGCGCCGGGCAGGTCGCGCCGTAGGCGAAGGTGATCATCGGGACGTCGAACGCGCAGCCGTTGGGCACCAGCGTCGGGTTCATCAGGCCGGCGACCGCGACGAAGTGCGCGCCGGCCAGCGTGCCCTGGAACCCGCCGGCGCAGATCCGGGTGAAGGTCAGGGTGCCGCGGGTGGCGTAGAACGACGCCGACGGGGTCAGGGTGTCGAGGTCGAGGTCGTAGCCGACCGCGGCGAACGGCGGCGTGCCCGGGGTGGCGCCGGCCAGATCGTAGGCCCGGCCGACCATCACCGTCGCGGTCGGGTAGGCGACGATCATCGCGTCGATCGTCGAGTTGAGCATGCCGCCGATGCCCAGCGTCGCCCCGGCCAGGATCGTGGTGTCGATCTGCTGCTGGATGAAGCTCGGCGTCGCCGGCACGAACGACGGCGGGCAGGCGCAGTCGCCGGCCTGGCAGGCCTGGCCGGGATCGCACACGGTGGTGCAGTCGCCGCAGTGCTGCTCGTCGACGAAGGTGTCGAAGCAGGTGCCGGCGCAGACCGTGCCGTTGCAGGTCGACGCGTCGATCGCCGGCGGCGCGTCGATCTCGCGGGCGTCGGTGATGACGGTGGGGTTGCCATCGTCACCGCTGCAGGCGGCGCCGCCGACCGCGAACGAGGTGGCGGTCAGGGCGAGGGCGAGCCAGGAGGCGCGCGATCTGGAGGAAGACGACTGGACGGGTGACATGAGACCCGCAATCTACCCCAGGCGGCCGGCGCGCCGGCCGCCGATCATTCGACGTTCACTCGTCGAACGGCGAGATCATCTTGGCCTGCTGCTCGCCCTTGCCGACGACCACCTTGTCGTAATAGTCGGCCGGCTTGACGCCGCTGGCGTCGGCCTTCTTGATCTCCTCGTCGATCATCTTCTTGAAGGCGGCGAAGTCCTGGCCGCCGGCGAATCGACCGTTGACGTAGAAGCTCGGCGTACCGCTGGTGCCGAACTTCTCGAGGGTCTGCGCGCTGCGCGACAGCCACTCGTTGCACTCCGGGCTGTCGAGGTCGGCCTTGAACTTGGCCGCGTCCATGCCCAGGGTGCCGGCGAGGGCGACCACGCTGTCGGCGCTGGCCTTGTCGCGATCGGGCTGCTGCGGCTGGGCCCAGATCGAGCCCCACAGCGCCTTCTGCATGTCCTTGGCCTTGCCTTGCTTGGCGGCCGCGCACATCGCCAGGCCGGACGGCAGCGCCGGCGGGCCGTGGATGACGAGGTACTTCACCACGACGCGGACGTCGTTGGGGTAGGCCTCGACGATCTTGTCCATCGTCGGCGCGATCATGTTGCAGTACGGGCACAGGAACTCGTACGCCTCGACGATCGTGACCTTGGCGTCCTTGGGCCCGATCACCGGATCGAGCGGATCGACCGGGACCGCGTAGGTCGGCTTGGTGTCGAGCTCGGGGCGGACCGCCTGCTTGAGGAAGCCGGTGATCTTGTCGAGCTTCTTCTCGACCCGGGCCAGGCGCGCCTCGACGTCGCCGGAGGCGGCCGGGATCGAGCCCATCGGGCGCTCGGCCGCGGTCGCGCCCTTGCCCGACCACTGAGGCTTGTCTTGCTGGCAGCCGGCGGCGAGGGCGACGGCGGAGATGGCGATGGCGATGGAGCGATTCATGGGCGCGGACACTAGCAGGCGGCGAAAAAAAGGCACCTGTTTGCCGCGGTCGTCGGCGGGGTATTGCGATCGCCGTCATCCTCGACGGCGACGGGCGCAGCGCCGCGCGGAGGAGCAACCGCGGCCGCGGGCGGCGGCATTCCCGGTCGGGCCACGGGCGACGCTCGGGCGGTCCGAGTGCTGGTCGGCGGCCCCGACCCGTCGTAGGCTGTCGCTCGTGGCGCCCCGCTCGCTGGCTCGGTCCGCGCTCGTCGCGCTCGTCGTCGCCGGCTGCGGCGGTGGTCATCCGGCGATGCCGGACACCCTGGTGGCGTCGACCGACCCGGCGGTGCCGGTGGCCGGCGACCCGGTGGCGCGCCCGCCGCTGGCCACGGTCGGCGAGCGGATGAGCTACCAGGTGTCGCTGCACGGCGTCGCCCTGGCCGAGCTGGTCATCGATGTCACCGGGCTGGCCGCGGTCGGCGCGCGCGACGCGCTGGTGGTCGAGGCCCGGGTCGATACCCGGTCGCTGGCGTCGCTGGTCCGCCCGGTCCACGACCGCTTCACCACCTGGCTCGACGTCGGCACCGGCCGGCCGCTGCAGTTCCACGCCCAGGAGGGCGCGGCCCAGGACGAGCACGTGCTCGAGGAGACCGAGGCCCGGTTCGCGCCCGGGCAGTTCCCGGTCCAGCTGCTGCGCGGCGACGACGCCGGCCTGGTCGAGACCCAGGTCGTGCGCGGCGAGCCGTTCGACTTCGCCGCGTTCCTGATCTTCCTCCGCAGCTGGGAGGCGCCGGTCGGCAGCGAGCTGGTGTCCGACATCATGCGCAGCCGGTTCATGTGGCGGGTCCGGGTGGTGGTCGGCGCGCGCGGCAACCTGGTCACCGCCCTCGGCGAGCTGCCGGTGGTCCGCTTCGAGGGCGAGGGCGTGCGCACGCTGCGCGACGGCGCGGTCGATCCGACGTCCGACAAGCGGCGGTTCACGATCTGGATCAGCGACGACGCCGATCGGGTGCCGGTGAAGCTGGCCGCGCACACCGACTACGGCGACGTCCTGCTCGAGCTGGCCGACTATCACGCGCCCTGAGCACACGAGCGTAGCGAGGGTGCGAAGGAACAAGGGGCGCCGCCGCAGCCTCGTGAGGGCCCGCCACCCTCGCCGCCGATTCACTCACAGGGTCTGGCTGGGCGAGAAGTCGCGCCGGCCGCGGGCCGCCGCTACAACCGGGGCGTGACCCGGTCGAAGCTCGCGTCGCTCGCCTTCCTCGCCGTCGCCTGCGCCGCGGGCTCGAGCCCGAACGCGAGCCCGAACGGGAGTCCGAGCCCGAATCCGAATCCGAGCCCGAGCCCGAATCCGAGCCCGAGCCCGAATCCGAGCCCGAACCCGAGCCCGAATCCGAACCCGAACCCGGCCCTCGACCCGTCCCTGGACCCGGATCTGGGCGCCAACCCGTTCCGCCCGCGCCGCGTGCGGACGTCCCACCCAAATGGCGCGCTCGATCCCACCCGGGCCGAGCTGGCCGATGTGCCGGCCAGCGATGCCACCAACGTCGAGCGCCGCAAGGCGGCCGACGATCTGCTGGCCCAGGCCAACGCGCGCCGGCGGGTCCGGGCGTGGGCCGAGGCCGACGCCCTCTATCGCCGGGTCACCCGCGAGTTCGCCGGCCAGAGCGCGGCCGCGGTCGCCGAGGTCGCGTCGGCCACGCTCCACCTC
>Ga0075163_10003613_pt1 | contig 20797 bp, 17 predicted proteins | sample JI1023141ADNA_FD_71478 | JGI IMG/M metagenome (GOLD analysis project Ga0075163, IMG submission 71478) | Wastewater effluent complex algal communities from Wisconsin, to seasonally profile nutrient transformation and Carbon sequestration -... | ecosystem: Engineered > WWTP > Effluent > Algae... | reverse complement strand
TATATCGACCAGCGCACCAGCGACTGCCCCGCCGACCCGTTCGCCGACGAGGCGAAATACCCCGGCGTCAAGATCGGCGCGCGCGGCACAAAGTTCGACGATGGCAGCGTATTGCCGGTCGGCTCCTATTACGGCGAACCCACCGGCATTGTCGGGCTGCGGCTGTTCCCCAACCCCGATTTCGACGCCAAGGCCAAGGCGCGCTGGGATGCCGACCGCTATTACAACGACCCGACCTATTACAACGACGCCAAGCTGGTGCGGCCGTTCCGCGTCGGCATGAGCTGCGGTTTCTGCCATGTCGGCCCCAGCCCGATCAATCCGCCCGCCGACCCGGCGCACCCGAAATGGGAAAACCTCAATTCGACCGTCGGCGCGCAATACATGTGGGTCGACCGGCTGTTCATGGTCGAGGCCAACCCCAAGAACTTCATGTACCAGCTGGTGAAAACCTTCCGGCCGGGCGCGATGGATACCTCGCTGGTGTCGACCGACAACATCAACAACCCGCGCACGATGAACGCCATCTACAACCTGCCCGAACGGCTAGAAAATGCGCTGCATGTCGGCCAGGAAACGCTCAAGGGCGGCGAGCGCGACAACAAGCAGTTCAACGACTTCGTCAAGACCGGCCCGCTGACGCGGTTCTTCAAGGCACCCGACACCGTCTACACGCCGCACGTCCTCAAGGACGGCTCGGACTCGGTCGGCGCACTCGGTGCCTTGAACCGCGTCTATCTCAACATCGGGCTGTATTCGGAGGAGTGGCTGCGCCATTTCAACCCCGTCGTCGGCGGCAAGCCGATCACGCCGATCACCATCAAATCCGCCAATGCCAACTCGGCGTATTGGCGCGCCACGCAGAACGGCACACCGAACACCGCTTTGTTCTTCCTCAAGGCCGGGCGCCCCGATGACCTGTCGGCGGCACCGGGTGGCAGCGCATACCTCACCGCCGATGCCGCGACGCTCGAACGCGGGCGCAACGCGTTCGCCGACACCTGCGCGCGCTGCCATTCGAGCAAGGCGCCGGTACCACCGGCGAACGCGCGCCTTGGCGGCGGTGGGCCGCAGTATCTCGACCGCTTTAAGGCGTGGTGGGCGTTCACGCAGACACCGGCGTACAAGGCGCAGATGCGCAGCATTGTTGCCGCGCCCGACTTCAAGCAAGGCAACTACTTCTCGACCGAAGCGCGCATCCCCGCAACCTTGCTGCGCACCAACGTCTGCAGCCCGCTGGCGTCGAACGCCATCGGCGGCAACATCTGGAACGACTTTTCGGCATCGACCTACAAGTCGCTGCCGGCAGTGGGTTCGGTCACCATCGCCAATCCGATCACCGGTGCACGCTCGGCCTATGCGCTGGCCGGCGACGGGCGCGGCTATACGCGGCCACCGACCTTGGTGTCGCTGTGGACCTCGGCGCCGTACCTGCTCAACAATAGCGTCGGGCCGTTCAACCAGGACCCGTCGGTCAAGGGCCGCATGGCGATGTACGACGCCGCCATCCGCCAGATGCTGTGGCCCGAAACCCGCGAGATGGATGCCGTGCTCGGCAACAGGGTCGATGGCACCATCGACCGCACCACAACACGCAGCTGGATCTTCATCCCGCGCGGCTATGTGCCCGAATTCATCCGCAAGCACGACGCCGCCGCCGCCAAGGCCGCACCGCGGCTGATCGATGCCAACGGCGACGTCAACCTCGGGCCGATCCCCGCCGGCGTACCGGTCAACCTGCTGGCCAACCTGCAACCGCTCGCCGAGACCAAGAACCCGGCCGATGTCGCGCGGCACTATGACCGGCTGCTGGCGCTGCTGGTCAAGATCAAGGTCGATATGGCGAAGCAGCCGAAGAACGCCACCGATGCCGAGCTGCGCGCGCACTTCGCCAACCTCGCCGATCCGATGCTGCGCCTGAGCAAATGCCCCGACTTCGTCGTCAACCGCGGACATTACTTCGGCACCGCGAAGTTCAACGACCAGGCCGGTCTGACCGCCGACGAACGCGCCTTCGGCACCGAGCCGGTGCTCGCCGAAGCCGACAAGCTGGCGCTGGTCGAGTATCTGAAGACGCTGTGACCGCAGCCGCCGCCGACACCTTCAGGCCGGACTATATCGTCATCGGCTCGGGTGCCGGCGGCGGCACGGTGGCGGCGCGGCTGGCGGAAGCCGGCATGTGCGTGCTGGTGCTCGAAGCCGGCAGCGACCCCGTCGCCAGCGCCGCGCCGGGCATGCCCGAAGACTATCAGGTGCCGGCGTTCCACGCACAGTCGTCCGAAAACGCTGCGATGGCGTGGAACTTCGGCGTTGACCACCACGCCGACCCTGCTGAGGCCGCACGCGACCCCAAGTGCATGGCCGACGGCCATATCCTCTATCCGCGCGCCGCTGCACTCGGCGGCTGCACCGCGCACAATGCGATGATCTTCATGGCGCCCAACGCGCAGGACTGGGACGCGATTGCCGAGGTGACCGGCGATGCGTCTTGGTCGGCGGCCAACATGCAGCGTTACTGGCAGCGCGTCGAACGCTGCAACCACCGCCGCATCTGGCGCTGGATATACCGCCGCACCGGCTGGAACCCGACCGGCCACGGCTTCGACGGCTGGCTCGACACGCAGGTCGCGATGCCGACCGAGGCGATGCGCGACCGCGCGATGCTGTCGGCGATGCTGCTCAGTGCCCGCACCGCGTTCGACGAGCTGTCGCGCTTCCATATCAAGGGCATCATCGCCGGGCTGTGGCGGCTGCTGGTCGGCAAGGGCGACCCCAACGACGTGCGCGTCAACGCCCGCGAAGGTATCTGGTACGGGCCGATTTCGGCGAAGTCGAACAGCCGGCGCGGCACCCGCGAACGCCTGCTCGATATCCAGCGCCGCCACCCCGACCGGCTGCACATCGAGCTCGATGCCCTGGCGACGCGCGTGCTGTTCGATGCCGAGAACCGCGCCATCGGCGTCGAATATCAAAAGGGCAACAGGCTTTACGCCGCGCACCCCGCACCACATGGCGAAGCTACCGAAACACGCCAAGCCCATGCGGCGCGCGAGGTCATCCTCGCCGGCGGCGCCTTCAACACACCGCAGCTGCTGATGCTGTCGGGCATCGGGCCGCGCGCCGAGCTGGCGGCGCACGGCATTGCCTGCCGCGTCGACTTGCCCGGCGTCGGGCGCAACCTGCAGGACCGCTACGAAGTTGGCGTCGTCAACCGCATGGCCAAGCCCTGGGCGGCGCTCAACGGCGCGACCTTCACCCGCCATGACCCGCTGTTTGTGCAGTGGCGCCGCCACGGTCGCGGCATGTACGGCTCGAACGGCGTGTCGCTCGCGGTGACGCGGCGCTCGACCCCCGACAAGCCGGTCCCCGACATCTTCCTGATGGGGCTGCTGGCGCGGTTCCAGGGCTATTTCCCCGGCTACGCGCGGCTGGTGGCAACCGAGCATGACTGTCTGACCTGGGCGGTATTGCTCGCGCACACCGCCAACCGCGCCGGCACCGTGCGACTGGTGTCGAGCGACCCGCGCGCGACCCCACAGATCCAGTTCAACTATTTCACCCAAACCAGCGACCCCGGCGGTCGCGATCTCGCCGCCGCGGTGCGCGGTGTCGAACTGGCGCGCGCGATTGCCGCGCCGATGCACAAGCGCGGCCGCATCGCCGAGGAACTGGTGCCGGGTAGCCACGTGCGCGGTGCGGCGCTCGCCGACTGGGTGCGCGACAATGCCTGGGGCCATCACGCCTCGTGCAGTGCCGCCATCGGCCCGCGCGATGCCGGCGGCGTGCTGGGCAGCGACTTCCGCGTCCACGGTGTGCGTGGCTTGCGCGTCGTCGATGCCAGCGTCTTCCCGCGCATCCCCGGCTATTTCATCGTGTCGGCCATCTATATGATCGGCGAAAAGGCCGCGGATGTGATATTGGAGTCGGCAGGAGGTCAGTAATGATCCTCAAGCCGCTGCACGACGCGCTGACTTCGGTGCTGCATCTGGAGCGCCGCTTCGAACCGTTCTTCCGCCCGGCGCTCAACGCGCTGGTCCGCGAACCTGTCGCGGCGCTGACCCAGCTGGCGATCAACCTGCCGCGCCCCGACGCACATCTGGCACTTGCCGAGGAAGTCATCGACCCTGACGAGGAGGCCAGCTGCCAGGGCATGATCGACGAAATCCGCCGGCACCTGGCGCAGGACTTTGCGCCCGGCGACATGCAGCGCGGCGGCAATACCAAAACGCACGGCATCGTCCGCGCCGAGCTGGTCATCCGCGACGACCTGCCGGCGCACTGCCGCCACGGCATCTTCGCGACGCCGCGCAGCTTTCCGGCGTGGGTGCGGTTTTCGGGACCGGGCCCGCATGTCGAGCCCGACATCAACGACGTCGGCTTCGGCAGCATCTCGATCAAGGCGATGGGCGTGCCGGGGCAAAAGTTGCTCGATGACGAAAAGTTCACCCACGACTTCACCGCCGTCGTCACCCCGACATTTGTCACGCAGAACACCCGCGACAATGCCCGGCTGCAGTACTGGAGCCGCCGCGAAATGCCCGTCTGGTATTTCCTCGACCCGCGCGCCAGCCACATCCGCGACTTCATCATGCAGAGCCTGTGGAATGAAACGCAGCGCAACCCGCTCGGCGCGACCTATTATTCGTGCGTGCCGTATCTGCTGGGTGACGGCCAGGCGATGAAGTACGAAATCCGGCCGCGCCAGAAGGTTGATATGCGCGTACCCGGGCTGCCGTTCCACCCGGACGACAACTATCTCCGCCTCAACATGCAGCGCACGCTCGACGCGCAGCCGGTCGAATTCGACCTGTTCCTGCAACTCCAGACCGACGCGCACGCGATGCCGATCGAAAACGCCGGAGTGCGCTGGTCATACCGCAAATCGCCGCTGATCCCTGCCGCCATTCTGAAGATTCCGGCGCAGCATTTCGACAAGCCGGCACAGTTCGCATTCGCCAAGGCGCTATCCTACAACCCGTGGCACGCGCCCGTCGCCAACCGCCCGCTCGGCAACCAGAGCCGCGCGCGGCGGCGCATGTACCAGGAACTGTCGCGCTACCGTCAGGCAATGAACCACGTCGCGCATTACGAGCCCGATGGTAGCGAGACGTTCGACTGAAGCCGGTTGCAGTTCAGCCGCTGATATCGAAGCGAACGCCGCCGATCCGGATCGCGCCGTCGCTACCGACCACGCCGGCAGCAAGCGCGCGCCGCCGGATTTCCGCCGGGTCGGCAACCTTGAGCGTGATCGCCGCGACCAATGTCGGCGCGCCTGCCGCAGCCGGTTCGAAGCGGATTTCGCCGTGCTTCAGTGGCAGCACCAGCGGATCGGCGGCACTCGGCGGCGTGCCGAGCAGCGTCGCCCAGCGCGCCGCCAGCGCCGGGGCATCCGCCGATAAAATCGTCACGGCCGCCAAATCGAGCACGTCCGCCGTCCGCGCGTCGCGCCAGTCGGGGCCGGCGGGCATCCAGTCGCCATAGGATTCGAGATAGTCGGGCGCGCTGCGCTGCTGGTCGATCGATGTCAGCACGCCGCCGAAATCGGCCGGGTGGAAGTGCGACGCGCGGTAGTCGCGGCTGTCGAGGTCATCGACGACGCGCACGCCAAGCCCGGTGACGCGGGCGCGCTCGGCCTCGGCATCGGCGGCCTGCAGGATGACCATATAGCCGGCATCGCCGCCGCGCCGGTCGATGAAGCGCCCGGCCGAGGCATCGGCGCGCACCGGTTCGACAATCTCCAGAAAGCCAGTGCCGGCGGACAGCACGGCATTGCGCAGGCCATAGTGGTGGATGTGCGGGTCGTTATAGGCGACCTTCAACCCGAACACCGCCGCCAGCGCTGCCGCCACCTCGTCGAGCTGCCGCGACGCCAGTGCCACTTGCCTCAATCGCATCGTCATTCCTCCAATTCAGCGGCCGCGGAACACCGGCGGGCGTTTTTCGACATAGGCCTTGAACGCCTCGGTGGTGTCGGCGGTCTGGAACAGCCGGATGTGCTTTTCGGCCTCGAACGCTACATAGTCGCCGAAACCCATGCGCTCGGCGGCGACAAAATTGGCCTTGAGCGCGCGCAACGCCAGCGGTGCGGCGGCCTCGAGCCGGTCGGTGACGGCGCGGACATCGGCCTCGAACGCATCGGCCGCCGACAGCCGCGTCACCAGCCCGATGCGCAGCGCTTCGGCGGCGTCGAACTTGCCCGGCAGAAAGTAGAGCTCGCGCGCCTTGGCAGCACCGACGAGGCGTGGCAGCGACCACGGCCCGCCCATGTCGCCCGCCACGCCGACATCGAGGAACGCCGTGTTGAAGCGCGCAGTTTCGGACGCCAGCCGGAAATCGCAGGCGCAGGCCCAGCCGAAACCGGCACCCGCGCAGGCACCGCTGATCGCCGCGACCGTCACTGCCGGCATTTCGTGGAGCAGCACCGCGATGTTGTATTCCTCGGTGGTCGGCCACGGCGGCGGCGTTGTGCGCGCCGCCGCATCAGGGGCGCCGGCGGCGTAATGCTTGACGTCGGCGCCGGGGCAGAAGTCGGCGCCGTTGCCGCGCAGCACGACGACGCGCACCGCTGTATCGGCGGCAAGCGCCTGCAGCGCGGCGTAGAGCCCGGTCATCATCGCGGCGTTGATGCTGTTGCGGCTTTCGGGGCGGTTGAACGCCACCGTCGCGACCGCGCCGCGCCTGACGACAGTTATCGTCGCGGTCATTGGCCGCCTCCGGTCCAGGGGGTGAAGCGTGGCGGCCGCCGTTCGACGAACGACATCGCGCCTTCGGTCGCGTCGGGGTGGCGCAGCACCGTCGCCATCAGCCGGTCGGCCTCGTGCGCGGCGGTGTCGAAATCGGTCTGCAGGTGGCGCAGCAGCTGCGTCTTGATGTGCGCCAGCGACTGCGGCGCGCAATGCGCGGCAAGGTCATCGACATAGGCCTGCACCGTCGCAATCAGCGCGTCGTCGGGCACGACACGGTCGACCAACCCGAGCCGCAGTGCCTCAGTCGCGTCGATCTTGCGCGAACTCCAAAGCACGTCAAGCGCACGCGACAGCCCGATCAGCCGCGGCAGCAGCCAGCTCATGCCGTGTTCGGCGATGAGGCCACGCTTGGCGAAAATCGTCGAAATGGTCGCGGTTTCGGCCATGAAGCGCATGTCGCACATCATCGCCAGCACAAAGCCGCCGCCCGCAACAGTGCCGTTGATCGCCGCCAGCACCGGCTTCGAAATGTCGAGCAGGAAGCTGAACAGCGCCGGACGCGCGCGCACGGTTTCGGGCTCGGCAGCAGGTGCGCCGCCGCCAGTACTGTCGACCAGAATGCTCATGTCGATACCGGCGCAAAAGCCGCGCCCGGCGCCGGTGATGCAGATGGCGGTGACGTCGGGATCGCGCTCGGCGGCTTCGGCATAGGCTTTGACGGCAGCGATCATCGGCAAGGTCAGCGCGTTGAGCGCATCGGGCCGTTCGAGCCGGATCAGCGCCATGCGGCCCTGGATTTGATACGACACCTCGTCTGCCATGCTTGGCTCCGTCCCCGCATTGGGCCCGGCATCCGCTTGGCGCGGCTTTGCCCGACCGGTCATCGTCGATGATATCCACGCGAACCCCGCACCGGGCAAGCGGTGATTGGCGCAAATTATTGACACACCGCCGCGCGCCGGTGCAATCGCCGCCGCAAGGGTGACGCAGCGATCGCCCGCGTTGGGAGTTGAACATGATGGTTTTTGTCAGGCGTAGTCCACCCGGAAGCCGGCCATGAGCGCCGCGCCGCTCGCGGCCGCGCAGGTCGCCGCCTATCTGTCGCGGATCTGGGGCACGCCGGTCAGCATCGACGCACTGGCGCGCATCCCCGGCGGTGCCAGCCGCGAAACCTACCGCTTCGATGCCACCGCCGACGGCAAGCTCCATCAGCTCATCCTGCGCCGCGACCCCGGCGCCAGCCTGATCGACACCGAAAGCGAAACCGAATTCCGCGCCTACCAAAGCGCCTGGGGCACCGTGCCGGTGCCGCGCGCCGTCGCGCTCGAAGCGGCAGGTGCCGAACTCGAACGGCCGTTCTTCATCATGGAGCGCGTCGAAGGCGGCGAAGTCGCCTCGGCGTTCGCGCGCGAACCGTTCGGCGACCATGCCGAAACGCTGGGCGAGGCTTTCTTCAGCGCACTCGGCCGGCTGGCGGCGCTCGACCCCGCGAACACGCCGCTTGGCCAGCATTTGCCGACGCCCGCCCCCGACGCCGCGTGGCGCATCGCGCTCGACTATTGGGAGGGCGTGCTCGATGAAGACCAGCAGCGCCCGCTGCCGGTGGTGCGGGCCGCCATACGCCGGCTACGCGCCAATCCGCCGCCACCGGCGCAGAAAATCGCCATCGTCCACGGCGATTACCGGTCGGGCAATGTCATGCACGACGGCCGCGGCGGCATGCTGGCGATGTTCGACTGGGAAATGGCGCATCTGGGCGATCCGGTCGAAGACCTTGGCTGGGCGCTCGACCCGATCTGGGACCATTTCGAACCCGGCCGCGTCTGCGGGATGACCGACCGCGACCGCGCACTGGCGCATTGGGAGCGCGCCAGCGGGCTGGCCATCGATCCGCGCGCGATGCGCTGGTGGTCGCTGTTCAATTCGGTCAAGGGCCGCGCGATCTGGACCTCGGCGTTCAAGACCTTCGTCGACGGCGGCCACACCGACCCGGTGCTCGGCATATCGGGCTGGTACACCGCGGTGCGCCAGGACACCATCATCGCCGCGCAGCTGGAGGCCTTTTCATGAGCGAATTGAGCGATGTACTGACCGGCGCCGGTGTGACTGGCATTGGCGCGGGGCAAATTGCGGCCGAACATGACGCGTTCGGCGGCTCGAAGATGCTCGTCGCGGGCCTGCTCGCGGTGCTTGGCGCGCAGGAGGCCGACAAGGCGGCAGCGTGGCGGGTGGCCGACATCCGCGCGATGCAGGCACTGCTCGGCGACGCTGCACCCGCGGTCGGCGACGGCCTGACGCTGACCGAACTCGATGCCGCCTGGTCTGCGCTGTCCGACGCGCTGATCGCCCACCACGCGCGTATCGAGGCGGCGGGCGACCGCGCTGCCGACGCGGCAATCGTGATATTCTACGTCGAAAGCTGCGCGCGCCGCGATCTTGTCTGGCCGATGTGACCAGCCGTCGGTGACCTGCAAATGCAAGGCCGCCCGGTGAATATCAACGGCCGGTTATTGCAGTATTCTGGATGTTTGGGGCACCAAGCACGACGAAAGTGCGAGCTGTTGCCATCGGGAAAACTCGGCACGGCTCGGGCAGACCCTCCCAAGCCGCACGATCTGGCGGCCGAACGCTTTCCACGACGTGATAGCCAGCGGTCGCGTTATGTTGGCTTTGCCTGAACCATTGCCGTGAGCGCCTCTTGGCGGCGCCAGCGCGAAAACGCACTCAGACTCGAAAATCCGAGGAGCCCGGCAATTTCGGTGAGCGAGCGGTCGCCGGCAGCGATATAGGCGTGTGCAAGCTCGGCGCGCTCGCGCTTCAGCAGTGCGGAAAAGCAGGTCCCGCCGTGCGCCAGCCGCCGGTGCAGCGTGCGGCGATCCATCCCAAGGAGGCGCGCGACATTTGCGGCCTGGCAGTCGCCCCCGGGCAGCATAAGGGCAACAATATGCTGAACCTTTTCAACGAAATCGGCTTCGCGCCGGCCTGCAACAAATTCAAGGTAGCGGGCAAGCTGGCTTGCCGCGCCCGGATCTGCACCTGCAATTTCCACATCGAGATCGGCGGCGCGCAGCACAATGGCATCAAGATATTGCCCGAACAGTGGCACACACCCGAAAGTCGAGATGTGCAGCGCGACGCTGGCCGGCTTGCGATGACGAAACAGCACCATTTCCGGCACCCATCTGGGGCCCAGGAAACGGCGCAAAAGGCCGAGCAGAACAGCCAGGGTGAGTTCGATGTTCTGGCGTACAGAGGTTGCCGGGGCATGGGCGATGCTTGCTGACAGCGTGACAACGCCGTCGGTGTCGTCAATTGCTATTGATAGTCCCTCTGCCTGTGCCCAGACGTGTTCGGCCAAGGCCTCGACCGCTTTGCGCACGTTCGGCTGCTCGCGCATGACAAGACTTATGACACCAAGGTTGGAGAATAGCCGCGTTCGCGCAACACGGAGCCCGAAATCCGCCACGCCGGCCCGGGCCGCGGTAAGTTCGAAGAGTTGCAACACGGCGCTCGTTGGCACTTTGAGGTCGGGATCCGTCAAGGATGCGGGCGGCAATCCGACCTCGGCAACAAGCGCCTGCGGGTCGAGGCCGAGCTCCTGCGTGACGCGCGCATAGCCGTCCAGTGTCGCGCTTCTCGACAGGTGCAGCAAAATTATGTCCTTCCGTCCCAATTTGTCATATTTGTGACCCATAATGTCAAGCGGGTATCTTCAAAGGCGCCTAGGGAAAGGTCAATGACGGCACTTTGATTGCAACTTGGGGAGAGGACGCGATGAGCAGCATGGACGTGGCACCTCAATTCAAACATTTCAGTATTCGTCCGGCAACGCCGACCATTGGCGGGACAATCGAAGGGCTGCATCTTTCCGAGCTTACGGATGAATCGGCGGCCGAATTGCGTGCGGCGCTATGGCACTATGGCGTGCTGTTCGCGCCCAGCCAGCATCTGTCGTTCGACCAAATGAAGGCGGTCGCCTACCGCTTTGGCGATCAACTGGAAAAGCACAGTTTCGGCAAGACGCTGGCCGACCAGGGCCATCCCGAAGTGCTGCTGATCGAGCGGCTGCAGTCGGACAAGGCCAAGACCACCACTGACATCTGGCACCATGACGTTTCGGCGCGGGCCAATCCCAACATCATGTCGATCCTGCAAGCCGAAGTCGTGCCGTTCGGCGCCGATACGATGTGGTCGAGCGCAACTGCCGCTTTCGACCGTCTGCCGTTCGCGCTCAAGCAGCTGTTTCTCAACATCGATATCGACCATGACACGCTGTATCTGATGCTCCGCCACGACTTCGGCGATGCATCGATGGCCATTGAAAAGATTGCCGGGCTGCGGGAGTCGAGTACCCATCCGGCAGTGATCGACCACCCGTTCACCGGCCGCCCGACGCTGTTTGTCGGCAATGGCTATGTCAAGCGCGTCCACGGCTATACGGCCGAGCTCAGCGAACTCATCCTCAAGATTGCCAGCGAAATGACCAAGGTTCCCGAGTTGCAGGTCCGCCACCAGTGGCAGCCCGGCGATGTCGCGCTGTGGGACAATTTCGGCACCGTGCACTACGGTGTGACTGCCGATCTCGGCGACCAAGTGCGTCGCTTGCACCGCGTGGCGGCCTGGTCACCGTCGGTTCGGCCTTCGCTTGATCGCGACCGGGCGATGCGGGCTCTGGTTGCGCCCCGGGTTGAACCAGGCTTGCGCGCGGTTGGTGCCCGATAGCGCACAGGGCTCGGTCCTTCTTCAGGCCACGTCATCCCGATGGGTGAAAATGCGTATTCTGCGTGCCTTGGTGTTGACCTAGTATCGATACACGTGCTCAATATTGGTTCTGTCAAAGCCAGTTCAGGGGGGAGACAATGAAAACTTCAGTCGGCCAAACTAGCCTGCGGTACGCGCATCTGTTGCCGCTGTTGGCAATCCTGTTCCCGGGATCCGCCATGGCGCAGCAACTTGCGCCGGCAGATCGCGCAAAGATCCAGGCAGAGCTTCAGGATCTGAATACGATGAAGGTCGAATTTGACCGGCGTATCCGGGCACTTGAGCAGCAATTGGGCGCCGAACAGGCGGCTGCGACTGCCGGGACACCTGCCGCGACGTCCGGAACGCCTGCAACGGCGCGCACGCAGCCCGTCGCAACGGCAAGCACCGAGCCGGGTCCGTCGGATGAGGCCGCGACCTATGTGGACACGGTCGAGACCGGCAAGTCGCTCGAGGTCTATGGCTTTGCCCAGCTCGACTATATCCAGGACTTCAAGCGCGTGAATCCCGATTGGTCGGCGACACTGCGGCCGTCGAAAATCCCGACGGTCGACGGGCTCTACGGCGAGAATGGGCAGTCGATCCTCAGCGTCCGCCAGTCGCGTTTCGGCGTCAAGGCGGCGGTGCCTGCGGGCAACCACGAGATCAAGACCCAGTTTGAATTCGACCTGTTCGGCGTCGGCGTCGATGCCGGCCAGACGACGTTCCGGCTGCGTCATGCCTGGGGGTCATGGGGTCCGATACTTGCCGGCCAGACCAACAGTCTGTTCATGAATGGCGATCTGTTCCCCAACACCATCGACTATTGGGGTCCGACCGGCATGGTTTTCCTGCGCAACCCGCAGTTGCGCGTGACCTTCACGGACACCCCGACGTTCAAATTCGCCGTCGCGATCGAACAGGCCAACAGCGACATCGATGCCGGCCAGATCCGCGAACTTGATCCGGCGCTCGGCAATAATCTGCAAGGCATCACGCCGATCCCGGATTTGACCGCACAGCTGCGCTTGATGGGCGATTGGGGCAGTTTTCAGCTGTCCGGGCTGCTGACAAAGCTCGCTTACAATACGGTCAACACCCCCGACAACGAGCCCAGCGGCAGCAAACTCGGCTGGGGTATCAACGCCGGCGCGGCCATCAATGCAGGCGCCTCGACGGTGTTGCGTCTCGGCGTCGTCTATGGCGACGGTATCGCCAGCTACATGAACGACGGCGGCATGGATCTCGCGCCGCAGACGTCGACATCGTCGCCGACGGGTCTTGTTCCAAAGGCCGTGCCCTTGCTCGGCGTCACCGCATATGTCGACCACAACTGGTCGAAGCAGTTCAGCAGTGCGCTTGGCTACAGCATCACCAAGGTGTGGAACACCGATTTCCAGGGTCCCGACGCCTACCAGTCGGGGCAATACGCTTCGACCAACCTGCTGTGGACGCCCGCCGATCAGTTGATGTTCGGCATCGAGCTGCTGTGGGGCAAGCGGGAGGACAACAACGGCGCCAGCGGCGACGATATCCGCACCCAATTCAGTGCCAAATACAGCTTCTCCAGTGGCAACGTTCTTGAGAGGAATTCGAAATGACCATTGCTGTCGACGAAATGCTTGAAACGACGAAGTCGGCGACATCGACGAGCCGGCGCGGCTTGCTCGGCACGCTGGCACTGGCTGCGGCAGCGACGCAGCTGCCCGGGCTGGCATTTGCCGCACCAGCCGCGAAATCCGGCATGTCGGCAGGGGCAATCGATAGCGCAGTTCGCGATGCCCATGCGCGCTACCTGACGCTGAACGAAGGCGCCAACGCCGACTATATCCCGGCGCTCGCCAAGGTGCCGTCGAAGTTCTTCGGCGTGTCGCTGGTGACGGGTGACAGCAAGGTTCACGAAGCCGGCGACACCACCGAAGTATTCTCGATCCAGTCGATTTCGAAGGTGTTCAACGCTGCGCTCGTCATGGAGCAGTCGGGCAAGGACTTTTTCCTGACCAACGTCGGCGTCGATGCCACCGGCCGCGTGTTCAACTCGATCGAGGCGATCGAGCAGTACCGCGGCAAGGAAATGAACCCGCTGGTCAATCCGGGCGCGATTGCGACGGTCGGCAACATCAAGGGCACGTCCGCCGACGACGTCTGGGCGAAGATCATCGGCTTCCATTCGGATATGGCCGGCCGCAAGCTCGAAGTGAACGCCGAAGTCTACAAATCCGAAGCCGACACCAACCAGCGCAACCAGGCGATCGGCAAGCTGATGTCGGCGTACGGCATGTTCCCGATGGATCCGGGCGTTGCGACCGACTTGTACACCAAGGCGTGCTCGATCAATGTCAGTTCGCACGATCTGGGTATCATGGCGGCAACGCTGGCGTTCGGCGGCCGCAATCCGGTGACCGGCAAGCAAGTCATGAGCCGCGCCAATGTGCCGGGACTGCTCGCGATCATGGCAAGTGCGGGGCTGTATGATGACAGCGGCAAATGGCTGTTCAACACCGGCCTGCCGGGCAAGAGCGGCGTCGGCGGAGGGTTGATCGCGGTGGCACCGGGCCAGTTCGGCATCGGCACCTTCTCGACCAAGCTCGATGCGGCGGGCAACAGCATCCGTGGCCAGCGCGCGATCACCGACATCAACAACACGCTCGGGACCAACCCGCTCGCGCAGTTCGGTTGATCTGCCGGGCATGCTCCGCTCTGCTTGCCGCCTGGCGGCCGCCGCCGCGCTGATCGCCTTCGCGCCGCCTGCAATGTTGCAGGCGGCGCCGGTGTCATCGCCAGTGTCATCGTCAGTGCTGTTCAACGATTCGCATTTCCACCTGACCAACTATGTCCAGCAGGGCACACCGATCCGCGACTATCTGGCGATCATGGGCGACAAGATCGGCCGCTCGACGCTGTTCGGCATCCCGCTGCAGCAGCAGTGGGATTACGCCAACACCGGCAATTTCGCGCCGACCTATTACCTGCAGTCCGACGCGCCGCTCTATTATTACTCGTTCACCGACGCCTATATTGCCATGCAGTATCTGTCGCTGGCACCCGCCGAACGCGCGCGGCTCGACCCGATGATCACCGGCTTCGACCCCGCCGACATGTATGCGGTCGACCATATCCGCCGCGTGCTGACGACCTTTCCCGGCGTATTTTCGGGGATCGGCGAGTTTTCGATCCACAAGGAGTTCGTCTCGGCGAAAATCGCCGGCGGCCCCGCCAGCCTGACCAATCCGGCGCTCGACCGCATCCTTGATTTCGCCGGCGAGGCGGGGCTGGTGGTCATCCTGCATAACGATATCGATGCGCCGTTTGCCAAGGGCGACAGCCTGCCGAACAGCCTGGTCCAGATGCGCGACCTGCTGCTGCGCCATCCGAACACGACGATCATCTGGGCGCACACCGGGCTCGGCCGTGTCGTCAAGCCGGCGCCGGCGAGTGCCGGCGGCGAAATTGGCGAACGCTCGCTGGCGCACCTCGATGTCATGGACAAGCTGCTCGACAATCCGGCGATGCGCCACGTCTATCTCGATATTTCGTGGGACGAGGTGGCGAAATATGCCGTGGCCTCGCCCGACAGCATCAAGCGCACGGCGGACTTCATCAACCGCCACCAGGACCGCATCCTGTTCGGCACCGACAATGTCGCGCCCAAGGATCAGGCGACGCAGTTGCGCGTGTTCGACTTGTGGAAGCCGGTGTTCGACCAACTGACACCGGAAGCGAGCTACGCAGTGCGCATCGGCAACTACAACCGCCTGTTTGACAAGGCGCGCCTTGATGTGCGGAAATGGGAAAAGGCCAATGTGGCCACGGTGAAGGCATCGAAGTGAAGCTATTGGCGGTACTGCTGGCGTCAACATTTGCAGTGCCTGCCATTGCGCAATCGGCACCGGCGGCGTCCGACCGCCAGAGTGTCGAGGCGCAGATCAAGGAGTTGCGCGCCATGCGCGACAGCCTTGCCACGCAAATGAACACGTTTGACGGCAAGATAATTGCGCTCGAAAACCAGCTTCAGGCGTCACTGCCGGCCCAGCCGGCTACGGCGCCGACAGCCACGCCAAAGCCTGCACCTGTGGCAACGGCAAGCGCCGCGCCGGCAGCGCCCGCAGTCGTGACCGGTGCGGCAACGGCAGCGGCAGTTGCGCCCGCTGCGCCAGCTGCCGACACCATCAAGGTCGCCGCGCGCGATGCCGACGTCACCAATGACGCCTATCTGTTCAAGCCGAAGACCTGGGGTGTGCGCGAGCCCGGCAAGGGCTTCGTCGTCGCGCGCACCGATACCGGCGAGCTCGACGTCACGCTCGTCACCTATTTTCGCTACCTCAACCAGAAAGCGCTCGACCCGGACTACACATTCTATTTCGGCAAGACCGTGCCGCTCAATCTCAACGAGGATTTCCAGCTCAACAAGGTCAATCTGACGTTCAAGGGCTGGCTGTTCGACGAGCGCTTCCGTTACCTGATCTTCCTGTGGACCAACAACGCCGCGCAGGGCGACAGCGGGTCACTCGTCATCGCCGGCTGGATGGGATATCAATTCAAGGACTGGCTGTTCGTCGGCGCCGGCATCGATGCGCTGCCGTCGACACGGTCGACCACCGGCAACTATCCGAACTGGTTGCGCAACGACAACCGACCCATGGCGGACGAATTCTTTCGCGGATCCTATACCACCGGCATCTGGGTGGATGGGCGGTTTGCCGAAAAATTCCAGTACCGTGTGATGCTGGGCAACAACCTCAGCACGCTGGGGGTCAGCGCGGCGCAGCTTTATCCCGGCCTCGACACCGCATCGGCGTATCTGCGCTGGATGCCGACGACCGGCGAGTTCGGGCCGGCGGCGGGGTTCGGCGATTACGAGAACCATCAGCAGGTCGCGACGCTATTCGAGGCGCACTATACCTACAGCCGCGAGGACGCACAGGAGCAGCCGGGCACCAATACGATCGAAAACAGTCAGATCCGGCTGTCGGACGGCACGCGACTGTTCGACCCCGGCGCGTTCGGGACGCAGTATCGGATCATGAAGGCGACCTATCAGATGGCGGCCGCCGACGCGGCGGTGAAGTACCGGGGTTTCGCGCTCGAAGGCGAATTCTATGCGCGCTGGGTCAATGATTTCCAGACCACCGGCCCGCTGCCCTATAGCAAGATGTTCGACACCGGGATCAGCGTGCAGGCATCGAGCATGCTGGTCGACAAAAAGCTGCAGGCGTACGCGACCTTTTCGCAGATCTGGGGCGAATTCGGCAATCCGACCGAAGCCGCGGTAGGACTCAACTGGTATCCGTTCGGCATCAAGAACTTCCGCATCACCCCCAATGCAATGTGGCTGCAGAAGTCGCCGGTGGGCTATAGCGGTGTGCCGTATGTCGTTGGCGGGCAAGGATGGGTGTTCTACGTCGACGCGGCGCTCGCTGCATTCTAGACGGGGCCGCCAGAGTCCGGACTGCGCGCGCAACCTTCCGGCAATGCAGGAAAGCCACCGTGCCCAACCCGCGACGCAGTGCCAGCCATGCCGCCCTGTTCGTCGGCCTGATGCTTGTCGCGGGTGGCGCGCGGGGTCAGGCCGTTGCGGACGTGGCAGCGCCCGCCGCGCCGGCAAGCGTGACGCCCGACTATGCCATTCCCGACTTCACGGCGCTGACCAGATATCTTCCCAGCCTCGACACCCGGTTCGGGTCGCTGGCGCTCGGGCTTGAACTGATCGGCGACTATACGGTGTTCCGGCAGAACGACATCAGCATCGGGCAGGTCGGCGTGCAGAACGATCAGTTCGAGATGCGCAGCGCCAGCATCGACGTCACCGGTCAGCTCGGGCCGAAGCCGTGGATTACCTACAAGGTCGGCATCGAATACAACGGCTTCAACGTCAATCAGGACGACACCTGGAACGTCACCGATCTGGCGGTCAACCTTGAGCTCGACCACGGGCGGACGCTGGTCAAGATGGGCCAGATCAAGGGCAATTTTTCGTACGAAGTCGTCGGCAGCTTCGTCAAGATGCCCCAAAGCGAGCGGACGATGAGCCCGTTCGCGGCACCGCGCAATCCCGGCGTGATGATCATCCACGTGTTCGGCGCCGACAAGCGCATGACCGGGTCGATCGCAGCGTACAAGGATCAGGCCGAGTCCGCCGGTGGCAGCTTCGGCTTTGCCGCACGTGGCACGGCGCTGGTCTGGGGCGCGCCGGGCAACGGCAACGGCTACCTCCACCTCGGCGCGTCGCTGCTGCATTCGGGGTCCGACACCGCCGCGCGCTACCGCGCCAAGCCGGGCAGCGATGTCGCCGACTATTATGTCGATACCGGCGATTTCGCGGTGAACGGCGCCAATCATTTCGGCCTCGAGGCGCTGTACAGCAACGTCGGCGGCTGGTCGGTCCAGTCCGAATATGTCGTCGCGCGCGTCGACGCTGTCGATTCCGGCAAGGTCAACTTCCGCGGCTTCTACATCCTGGGCAGCTGGGTGCTGACCGGCGAGTTCCGACCGTACAACCGCACCACCGGCACCGCCGGCCGTCTTGAGCCCAAGGGTCGCTGGGGCGCGCCCGAGCTGGTGGCGCGCTATTCGATGGTCGATCTCGACAGTGGCGCCATTCAGGGCGGACGCTACCAGCGCGTCGACCTCGGGCTCAACTGGTGGGCGACGACGCAATGGAAACTCGGGGTGGTCGCCGGGCGTGTGTGGCTCGACCGCTTCGGCGTGCAAGGCGTGACCGACACGGTCCTGACCCGACTGCAATGGGTATATTGATCGGGCGGCGATCCGGGCCGTTGACCCAACCCGAAGTTGAGAACAGCGGGCTACATCAGTCACCAGTCGATCTGCGCTGCCTGCTGGCCGGCCCAGCGCACGAAGTCAGGACTTCAGCGAGAACATTGATGACCTTGCATGTGGTCATAGAGCCCGCTGTCTTGTTCCACTTCGCACCATGCCTGCATCAGGAAGAATGGCGACTTGACGTTGAGGTCCATCACCTTGTCCCGGCCGCTTTCGGGGAAATCCTCGAACAGTGGGCCTCAGGTGGCCCCGGCATTGTTGAGCAGAATGTCGAGCCGGGGTTCATGTTCGACGAACTGCGCCGAGAGCGCCCGGCAGTCTTCCACCGTTGACAAATCCTGCGGCAACGCGATGCAGTTCGGGCCAAGCTCCGCCGCGCCCCGTCGAGGCGCAACTGGCTGGTCGCATCCAGTGCAAATCACATGCGAAGTTGGTCGATCCGGGCATCCTGCCGCTATTCAGGCCTGAACGCCACCGGCATGCGGACGATGGCGTTGAACCAGATCGACCGCAGCCATTCGGGTTCGCCGGCGAGGCGGATGTCGGGGATACGCGTGACGATCTGCCGGAGCAGCGCGTGGAGCTGGAGCCGCGCCAGGCGGGCGCCGAGGCACAGGTGCGGGCCGACGCCGAACGACAGATGCCGGTTGGCATTGGCGCGGGTGATGTCGAACGCATCGGGGTTTGCGAACACCGCCGGGTCGCGGTTGGCGGCGGCGTAGGACAGATAGATCTTGTCGCCCTTCTTGACCTTGAAACCGCCGACTTCGGTGTCGCAGGTCGCGGTGCGGCGGAAGTTGGTGGTGGTCGAGGTGTAGCGCAGCACTTCCTCGATGGCGTTGTCGAGGTGCTTGTCGACGTCGCTGCGCAGCAGTGCAAACTGGTCGGGAAACTGGTTCATCAGGTAGATGAAGTGCGCCGCGGTGCTACGCGTGGTTTCGTGGCCGGCAATCGCGAACACCATGAAGAACATGTTGATGTGGAGCTGTTCGAGCCCGAGCGTCGTGTCGTGGACCAGCGTGCTGATCAGCGATGTGTCAGGGTTTGCGCGCTTCTGCGCGCAGATTTCCTCGCAGATCGCGAACAGCGGCACGATCGGATCGACGGTGCGCGCGGTGCGGGTTTCGACATCGGCCAGCGCATTGCCGTATTCGACCACAGCGTCGCGGTAGCTTTCGGGAATGCCCATCAGTTCGCAGAAGGTGTAGACCGGCAGCTTGCTGGCAACGTCGAAGACGAACTCGCATTTGCCCTTGGCGGCGACCGAATCGATGATTTCGGCAGCGAGGCCGTCGATCTTCGGCGTCAGCACGCGCATGGCGTTGGGGGCGAACGGACCGTTGAGCACGCGGCGCACCGCCATATGGGCTTCGGGCTGCATCCCCATGAAGTTGGCGCGCTGGCGCACCAGTTCCTCGTCATCCATGTCCCATATGACGAAGCCTTCGTCGTACGAGCTGAAGCGTTTCTGGTCGCGCGACACTTCGGACACGTCGGCGTAGCGCGTCAGTACCCAGAAACCCTTGCGGATGCTCGCGAACGGCACGTCGGCGGCATAGCTCGGGTTGACCGGGTTCCAGTGCACCGGGTCCGTGTCGCGCCACTGCGCGAACAGGCTGTGCGGCGGGCCCTTGGCCTGCGGAAAGATGTCGGGATCGAGCAGGTTGGTTTCGATGGCATAGGCGGTCATGGCGCCGGACTCCCCAATTTACGGACGCTTCAGCGCGTCCTGCTCTTTCCACCACGCGCCGCCCAATGCGACGCGGCGCACGGCATCGGTGTCGGTCGGCTGGTGGCCGACATCGTGCGCGGGCGCCGGAATGTCGGCGACGCGGTTGGTCAGCCGGCCGAGACCGGTGACTTCGACTTCGACGACATCGCCGGGCTGCATCGGCCGCGAGTTGGCGGGCGTGCCGGTGAGCACGATGTCGCCGGGCAGCAGCGTGATGTGGCGGCACAGGTCGGCGAGTTGATAGTCGATCCCGAAGGTCATGTTGGCGACTTCGTCTTCCTGCACGACCTTGCCGTTGAGGATGGTGCGCAGCGTCGACTGACGCACATCGACGCCGCGGACGATGCCGGGGCCGACGGGGCAGAAGCCGTCCATGCCCTTGACGCGCAGCATGCCGCCGGCGTCGGTGTCGCGGAAATCCTGGCTGCCGACATCATTGGCGGGCGCGAAGCCGGCGATATAGTGCCAGGTGTCTGCGGGCGCGACGTTCTTCATCGGGCGGCCGATGATCGCGGCGATTTCACCTTCATAGTTGAGGTATTGCGTGTTCGCCGGCCGGTTGAGCATGCCGCGGTGCGCGTTGAGCGCCGTCGTCGGCTTCTGGAAATAGGTCGGCGTCACCAGATCGGGGGCGCGGAATTCGACGCGCCGCGAATCGTAGTTGAGGTGGATGCAGATGATCTTCGTCGGGTCGCACGGCGGCAGATACACCGCCGCCGCCTCGGCGACGCGCCGCCCGTCCATCAGCCGCAGTTCGTCACCTTCGACCGTCACCCATTCGGGGCGGCCTTCGAACTGGATGCGGCGCTGTTCGAAGCGTTCACCTTCCAAAACATGCATGGTCGATTTCCTTATT
>Ga0075163_10003612_pt1 | contig 20800 bp, 15 predicted proteins | sample JI1023141ADNA_FD_71478 | JGI IMG/M metagenome (GOLD analysis project Ga0075163, IMG submission 71478) | Wastewater effluent complex algal communities from Wisconsin, to seasonally profile nutrient transformation and Carbon sequestration -... | ecosystem: Engineered > WWTP > Effluent > Algae... | reverse complement strand
TAATCACGCTTATCAAAAACGAAGGCCACTTTGTCGGCAACCACACCTACTCCCACCCAGATATGATGACGCTTTCTACAACGGGCATGCGCAGTGAAATCACCCGCGCCCACGCTGCTATCAAACCCTACCCCTCGACGCGTAAAGTCTTCCGCGCACCCTATGGCTCAGGCTCATTTAGCTCAACCCTCAATTCGATCTTGACTGGGTACGGGTACCAGAACTGCTTCTGGACCGTTGACACCCGTGACTGGTCTGGCTCCTCGGCAAGCACCATCATAAACCGGGTTAAGTACGGAGACAGCTACACCCCACCGCTCGCAAAACGCGGCGTTATTCTCATGCATATGCACGGCGCCCACACGTCAGAAGCCATCCCAGGCGTCATGGAAGTCATGAAAAAATATGGTTACCCCAAACTGAATCCCTAGTCCCGATTGCAGAAATTTTTCCTCATTTGCATTTTTAACTTCGGTGAGTCTCACTTCATTTGAGAACGCTGTAACACCTGTATACGTAGCAAACAGCGCGTGAGAAGACCCACATAAAGCCATTGGCTTATTGTGTCGTTCTTTCGGCGAACAAACTGAGCTGCCAGTATTTCCGAGTGCATGCTCGCTTAGGCAACTACGTGCAAACAAAGCAAAACGCCGACTCTAAAAGTCGGCGGGTTGTTTTGGTGCGTGAGAGAGGACTTGAACCTCCATGCCTTGCGGCACTGGCTCCTAAAACCAGCGTGTCTACCATTCCACCACTCACGCGAATACGATAGCTCTATGATATTACCCGATTTTGCGGTAGAAAACCAGAGTAATGTCACCCAGTGGTTTGACGATTGCCTTTTCTAAGTCGTTTAGAACACGAACTGGCTCACTGCTCGGCCATGAAAGCACAAAGACACCACCTGTCTTGACATGCGCCCCTAGCCTTTCAATAACATCTGGGCGAATATCCGTATAGGGTGGATCGGCGATAACTACGTCAAACTGCCGGGATTGGTTATTGCGTGACCAGCCACTAATGTTCTTACGAAGCACTGTCACACTACTTTCAAGACCAAGCGATTTTACATTCGCAGCGATAGTTTTAATGGCTTCCACATCGACATCAATGGCCAGCACCTCGCTTGCACCCCGACTCACCGCCTCGATTGCCACTGCACCGCTACCCGCGTATGCGTCAAGCACTGTTAGCCCCTCGACATCACCCAGCACATTAAATATTGCGCCACGAGCTTTTTCACTCATAGGGTGTGTCCGGTGAGTTCGTGGGCTTTCAAATATTCTACCCCCAAGATTTCCTGCTATCACCCTCATGTTTTCTGTTCTTTCGCGGCATAAAGTGCACTGAGCCAGACAAGCGTCACGGTTTTAATAATCTTTGGCACCAACTCTTTCCTCACAAGCCGGGCAAGCGTTGGCGTCCATCCTGTTTGATAAAATTTGTCATAAAGTGCTTGCTCTGCTATCTCACGTGCGACCATTTTAAAATAGTCCTCGTAGCCTAGTTTTTGGATGGTTTTAACGTCTTGCTTTGTAATCACCACCTGTTTTTTGCGCATGGGTAGTATAAGCACCGCAACACCTACTTCAAAAGCTATGTGCGTTGCCAGTAGTCCTTTATCGCCCCACATCTGCCAGTTGTGCAACACTTTTTCGCTCAAGTTATCGCCGTGCATGATGAGCTTTTCTTTAGGCGTTGTCCGCGACTCTATGCCGCGACCACCCCGGAGTCGCATCAGCTCCTCTTCGTACGGATAGTGGTGAGCGGGCGTCAGGCCGTCCACCAATGCATGCGCGAGCCATGCAGCCTCAAACCCCGCACGCGTCTTATTGCCCTCGGCAAGCGCACCGACGAGTGCCTTATGATGGCCATCTATGATATCGAGGATTTGTCTATCTTGGGGATCGAAGGGATCATAGTAGTGCCAAGGCTCATCTTGCGCAGGTGTTTTAGTTTTGACGCCGTCAGGGCCGTCGCGCCCTTCAAACTGGATGATTTGTTTGCGCACTGGAAACTGGGCGATTTCTTCAGCCGTGGTTAGTTCCTTTAGATGGGCATATGCGAGCCGATCTATCTTTTGGTGAGCGCCAAGCCATGCATCAATGTGCTTCATAGGTCTCAGTGTCGAACCGGAGTACATTAGCGTTGACTCCCGGGTGAAAGGAGCATCAGGAAGGCGGCAGAATAATGTGTTTTGTGCATAATTAGTTTAGATTTGTCACCCTTCGCAGACGATTTACGCGATCGGCAAGCTCAGGATATTGTAGCAAATCTTCTTTCTTATTTAAGAACTGCTCTGCGGCGCTACGAGCAGCCGCAATGAGCGCCGTATCTGTTAACTTGACGATACGAAGGTCAAGCGCGCCGTGCTGCAAAGCTCCGTAAATAGCGCCGGGTCCTCGAATCTCAAGGTCGAGTTCGGCAAGTCTGAAGCCGTCTTGACTGCTCTCGATGGCACGCAGGCGTTTGCTCGCCGCCTGGTTGTCGCCAAGCACCAGATAGCAATACGCTTGGTGCGAACCCCGTCCGACTCGTCCCCTCAGCTGGTGTAGTTGCGCCAACCCAAAACGCTCGGCCGACTCTATCACCATCACCGTCGCATTTGGCACATCAACTCCCACTTCAATGACCGTTGTCGACACAAGCACATCAAGTTTATGGGACACAAACTGCTGCATCACTTCATCTTTTTCAGCCGGTTTCATCTTGCCATGCAGTAAGCCGACGCGGTAGCCAATGAGCTGTTTCTTAGACAGCTCATCGTAGACTTTCTCGGCCGATGAAGCCGCAAGCGATTCAGACTCTTCGATGAGGGGACACACTACAAACACTTGCCTCCCTGCCTCCATTTCACCACGGATGCCCTCATACAATCTGTTGCGATTCACCTGGGATACAATTTCGGTGTGGATGGGGAGCCGACCTGCAGGCTTAGTTTTTAAGACAGAAATGTCCAGTTCACCGTAGAGCGTCAGCGCAAGCGAGCGCGGTATAGGGGTTGCTGTTAGGCTGAGCACGTGAGGCATATGGCCAGCCTTTGCCATCAGCTCTTTGCGCTGCTCCACACCAAAACGATGCTGCTCATCAACGATAATGAGGGCAAGATTGTGCATATCGACCGCCTCTTGAAACAGCGCGTGAGTGCCGACGATAATCTGGACATCACCATTTTTTACCTGTCGATGCACTGCCAACTTTTCATCTTTTTTTAACCCTCCGACCAGCAGCGCGACATTCATACCCTTGAGATAAGGTGTAAGCGTTGCATAGTGTTGTCTAGCTAGTAGCTCTGTGGGAGCCATCAGCGCAACCTGGAACCCAGATTTCACAGCCATTAGCCCAGCCATAGCTGCCACAACCGTCTTGCCTGATCCGACATCACCCTCTACGAGACGGTTCATTGGGTAGCGGTGCTCCATGTCTTGATAAATCTGCCATACCGCCCGTCGTTGATCATCAGTTAATTTAAATGGCAGATCACCAACAAACTTTTTAGCTAATTTTTCGTCGAAAGGTATGGTTAGCGCATGCTCGCTGCGATTTTCGGCTTTATTGAGAAGACTTGCGAGACTGAGCTCCAGGACTTCCTCAAAACCCAGTCGCCGACGAGCTTCGGCTAGCCGCTCACTAGACTGCGGAAAATGCATGTTTTCAATGGCCTCTGCCCGGGAAACAAGTTTTTCAGCTCGTACCATCCATGCCGGAAGCGTTTCGGGCAGAGCGTGCATCATTTCAACACAGTTTGCAACTAGTTTGCGAATTTGATTAGAGCTAATGGCTTTGGATTGACGATACACGGGCACAATCCGCGCTGTGTTTACTGGAAAATCCTTGACCAGTTCTGCACTCGGGTTCATGATCTGGAAGCGTTGCCGAGCAAGCTCATACTGGCCACTGACATAATATTCTTGACCAGCTTTGAGCGCAGTAGCACGGTAAGGCTGGTTGAACCACACAGCCCTTACACTTCCCGTAGCGTCTGAAAATACTGCCTCAGTTATGTGCATGCCACGACGTACATAACGCCCGCTCGCCTGCTTTACAACTGCCTTCACAGTCACTGCCCCCGGCTGCAGCCGCCCAATTTCAGACACTTCCGAATAGTCTTCGTACCGATATGGCAAATAATCTACCAAGTCAAACACCGTCCGCACGCCTAGCGTATTAAGCCCGGGCGCAACACTCGGTCCCACTCCTTTTACATGTTCGACGGTATCTGACAGCTTTATTTGCATATCTCTTTACATAATTATAACGTGCTAATCCCCAGTCAGTACATTGACTGGGGATTATTCATGGCCTATACACAGGCTAGACTAACCTTGATATTTCCAAGGTGCTGGTTGATCTTCCATCTGTGAAGCGCTACATATACCGCCTGCAACCTGAAATGTTGGTGCCCGCCAAGCGTCAACAAATACAAGATATTTTGCGCCTACCATTGTGCGAGGGAACTTTGTTTCCACGACATTTCTTCCTGCATTTGCAAACACATAGGGGCGAACTTCATAGTCCGTGCCAACTAAAGGCGAGGGAGAAACAAGGCGAGGATATTCACGCTCACCACCGGTATTATTCATAATCTCTACCCGAACAAAACAAGCAGTTGAGGTCGCTCGTGTACCCAGTAGACGAAATTTGCTGCCGGTTGGCGGCAAAGTTTCGGCGCTCGCTTTTAGGGGCGCAGCACTCACAACAAGACCCGCCGCAAGCATGCTCAGACCCAATACTATAGTTTTATATGACATTTTATTCATACTACACCTCCTTTTATGTTTCCCCGTTATACCACAGGTATATGCAAGCCGTCTATCATTTATATCACTAGAAAAATATATGCTTCCAAGAATCTTAACGAGGGCGAGAGGACGCAGCCTTGTGAGCAGCTAGTTCTACAGTGTCATCGAGAGGTTTTAGGGCAACCTCATGACCATACTTACGAATAAGGGCGAGACGGAGGAGCTCATCAGCAAATGCCGGATTTTTAACGAGCACGGGGCCGTGGCTATAGGTGCCGAAGACGTTTTTTATGCGGCAGCCCTCTGTGCCGTCCTGGCCGTTATTGCCGTCTCCTCGAGTGACGGTACCGAGAGCCAGTTTAGGATCATCGAGGGTTGTGACACCACTATGGTTTTCGTAGCCTACAAGTTCGCCGTAAGGGGTATTGTACGTAGTATTCCCAATCATACGTTTGTCGCCGCCAACTGTCTCGAGCGGCAACACACCAATGCCTTTAATGACCTCTCCTTCGTGTGTGGTAAATGACCGGCCAAAAAGCTGATACATGCCACAAATCATCAGCATCACGACGCCGTCGTCTGCTAGTTTGTATAGATCTGCCGCTTTTGCCTGCAAATCATCTTGGATTTTACCCTGTCCTGCGTCTTGTCCGCCACCGCCTATAATTATGTCAGTTTCACCTGGGATGGGGTCATTAACACCTACCAGTTTCACTTGGATGTCAATCCCCCGCCACTCGGCCCGCCGCTCTAGAACCAACCGATTACCCGTGTCGCCGTATATGTTCATCTCACGCGGGTACAAGTGTACGATGGTTAATTGGTATTTTCGTGACTCGTTGTTATTCATACTTCATCCAACCCCCCACTTGCGCCCACATACATTTCGCGCAACTTTAGCATGGCGGTATAGGTACAAAACAAGATTGCCTCGCCGCCATTTTTGCTTGCAAGCGCGTCAAATTCTTTTTTATAGTTTGTGATGTCGTCTAAACTCCCTGCAACTTTAACCTCATCATATTTAAGGCGATTCGCCATATCTGCTGCGCGCACACCACCACACAGCACCTTGCTTCTTATGGTACTAAAGTCCACATCCCACAGCCACGACACATCACGTCCGTCAGGGTAATCGTCGTTGATAGCGATACCAATGGTTGCATACTCTTTGAGCTCCAGCATACGCAGCGCCTGGCTGAAACCACCGGGGTTTTTGATAAGCTGGAGCGTAAGTGATGTGGCGCTCGGAAGTGTAATCATCTCCCCGCGGCCAAAAGCTGGTTCGACAGTCAAGATTGCTTGCGCCAGCTTTGCAGTGTCCGTCACGGGAATGACCTGGTACACAACCGCCAGGGCAGCGGCAAGATTGAGCGCATTGTGACCACCCGATAGCTGAAATTGGTATCTATGCGGAGTATCGCCGACCTTGAGCGAAACGGAAGTGTCGTCGTAACCAGTTAGCAAGACGGCAGGTTTTTCTGCCTGATAAAAATCAGCGTCTTCTGCAAGGTACAGCTGATCATCTGTCAAAAACTCTTTCTGCAAATCCCCAGCATGCCCAAACCAAACAGCTTTGGCATTTTCCGGTTGGATGGTGCTCACGCGCTCATCGTTGGCATTCAGCACGACGAATTCGGTTGCTGCACTCGCGAGCCTCGCCAACAATTGCCGCGTGGTATCAATCTCGCCAAATCGGTCCATTTGATCTCGCATAATGTTGAGCACCAAAACGCCCCGAGGCTTTACGACGCGGGCAAAATGCACTGCATGCGCTTCGTCTTGCTCAAACACGGCAATATCATAGGGTAGCTTGCCATTCCACTTAGCTTTGTCTACCACCGCACTAATGATGCCGCGCACAAAATTGCTGCCCGTCGGATTTGTGAGCACACTTAAGCCCTGTGACTCCAGCAATTTTGTGATGAGTTTTGTTGTAGTTGTTTTGCCATTCGTTCCCGAAACAACAATAACGCCTTGTGGTAATTGCGTAAGCATATCTGGCAAAAAAGCAGGAGCAACCTTTTCCACCACGCGCCCAGGCAAGGCCGACCCCGTGCGCCCAAGTAGACGCAGTCCCTTAAACGTCGCTTTTCCGACCGTAAGACCAATCAATCGCATGATATGTAGTATAGCTTACGCGAGCTCAATGAGCGCTGAATCTTTATAAGCCTTGCCGCGTCGAATCAGAGCTCGTCCACTCATAAAACACCCTGGATTGAAGTTTTCATCTGAAGCTTTCACCCCATTTATAGAAATGGCATTACCGCCCAGAAGTCGGCGCGCTTCGCCCTTGGAGCTAGCGAGGCCGCTTTCAACTAGAGCATTTAGTAGCGAAGCTGTCTCGTGTGTCTGAACCGACGGAATCTCTTTGCGAAGGATTTCTAAAACATCTTCAGCATCACCAATCGGTGTGTTACCCACTAGCACATCAGTTACTTTCCGAGCCTCCTGCATTGCCGTCTCACCGTGGATAAGCCTTGTCACTTCCTCGGCTAAGCGTGTCTGGGCATGACGCTGGCCGGGGTTTTCGGCGTGCGTTTTCATGATGCCCTCAACCTCTTCGCGATCGAGCAGCGTATATATCTTTATATAGTCTTCAACGCCGGCGTCATCGCAGTTGATCCAAAACTGATAAAACGCAGTCGGCGTAGTTTTGTTTGCATCCAGCCACACCGCCCCACCTTCGCTCTTGCCAAATTTGACACCGGTCGTTTTATTGATAACGAGTGGCGCTGACCAAATGTGTGCTTCGGCACCTTCTACCCGGCGGATAAGCTCAACGCCCGCGATACTGTTGCCCCACTGATCCGCCCCACAGAGCTGCAGTGTTGCGCCCTTGGTACGGTAAAGATGGAGAAAATCGTAGCCCTGGATGAGCGAATAGCTAAACTCAGCGTACGATATGCCCGCACCCTCCTCACCTAGGCGCGACTGCACAAACTCACGGCCAAGCATCTGGCGCATGGGTACATGTTTGCCCACATCTCGAAGAAAATCGAGGTAGCCGATATCTTTGAACCAATCATAGTTGTCGACATGTTCAAACGCCTGTCCGGCAAAAATCCGGTCATATTGTGCCGCGATGGCTTTTTTGTTCGTTTCCACTTCTTCACGACTTTTCAGGTTGCGCTCTTCGCTCTTGCCATCTGGGTCACCGATGAGGCCCGTTGCCCCGCCGACGAGCATGATTGCCTTGTGGCCGTGGTCTATAAAGTGACGGATCATCATCGCCACGGCCAAGTTGCCTACCGTTAGACTGTCTGCACTCGGGTCCATGCCAAGATAAAATGTAATCGGCGAGCCATTTAACACAGTGATGTCTTTGTAGGTTGTTTGGTTGACGAAACCTCGCCAGGTGAGTTCTTCGGATAATGTCATAATAAGGTAGTATACAGAGTTCAGAGGGGGAAATATAGATGAGGAATAACTGTGTGACGTGTCACCTGTCACGTGTCACTTAGGATTACCGTGTAGCCTGTGACGATTGCAGCCAAAGTAGTTACAGGTTACACGATAATCAAATTTCACCCGGGATGGCTTTTTAACTTCGGCGCACTTCACTTGGGATAGTGTAGAGGATTTTCCTAATTTTGCTTGTGCTTGTCTGAACCAAATTTGCTATACTACGTGCATTAGTTGATTTAGGGGAGAGTACTAACGCTTTATGAATGAAGCTCCGCGCCCACGCCGCAGCAAATACACACATGTAACCCGCAGCGGTAAAAGTATTAAGATAAACCAATCTCTCGGCGACCGCCGTCAAGCCAGCAAAGCTGCAAAAGCTAATCGCAAGGCTGCCTATCTGAGTTCGCTCCCTGCAGAGCCATGGAAACGCGTTCTCTATCGCCTTCATCCAAAGAGACTGTATAAATATTGGTTTAGCCGCGAAGGCGGGCTTATGGCGCTTAAAATTGCCGGTATCTGCTTTGTCGTAGGGTTTCTCATTGTTGTGGGCATTTTCGCCTATTTCCGCAAAGACCTCCCTAAGATCAAGGATGTCTCTGGTAATAACTTTGGTGGCAGTGTTACGTACTATGACCGTACGGGTCAAACTGTGCTTTTCCAAGACTATAATGATAAAAAACGCATACCGGTCACCAAAGAAAACATCGCTGATTACATGCGCCAAGCAACTCTTTCTATTGAAGATAAAAACTTCTACAAGCATGGCGCGTTCGACACGAAAGGAATTACCCGCGCCATCATACACGATGTTTCTGGCAAGGGAGGAACTCAGGGTGGCTCAACAATTACCCAACAGCTGGTTAAGCTCAATGAAGGCTGGACAGACGAGCGAACAGTTTCTCGCAAAGTCAAAGAATTGATTTTAGCAGTCGAGCTTGAGCGTGAGTACAGCAAGGACGACATCCTAAATGGCTACCTCAACATGGCGCCCTACGGCAACGTAAACTACGGCGTCGAGACTGCGGCCCAAGATTATTTTGGAGTCAGCGCCAAAGAGCTTAGCCTGTCACAGGCTGCAATGCTTGCATCTATACCAAAGGCTCCGGGTAGCCTTTCACCCTACAGTAGTCCCAAATACAATCCTGCCCTCACCGCAGATTATTTCAACTCTGAGGCGCTCATCAACCGCCAACACTACGTCCTAGATCAAATGCAGTCTGAGGGCTACATCACGAGAAAACAGGCCGACGAGGCTAAAAAAGTCGACATTCTAGCTCAAGTTAAACCACGCAAAAACTTCTACGACAATATCAGAGCTCCATATTTTGTACTTGCCGCCAAAGGCGAACTAAACCACCTCTTCCCAACAGCGGTTGTTAAAAACGGTGGCTGGAAAGTAATCACGACTGTCGATCTGCGCATGCAGGACATTGCCGAAAAGGCTATGGCCGATGGTCAAGCCCAGCTAAGACGGCAAAAGGCAGATAATGCAGCTTTTGTAGCTGAAGATAACGAAACCGGCCAAGTGCTTGCACTCATTGGGGGAGTCGACTTTAACAACGCAGAATACGGTGAAAACAACTACGCCACAGATGTCAACGTTTCACCTGGATCAACCGTAAAACCCTATGATTATGCCGCCTTCATAGACAATAACACCAACGTAGGTGCAGGAAGCGTTTTTTATGATCGCCAAGGGCCAATCCCAGGTTATCCATGCACAAATAAAGCCCTTCCACAAAATAATGGCAACTGTTTGTTCGACTTTGACCGTAGATACCCCGGTCCTATGACCATTCGTTACGCGCTTGGGGGGTCACGTAACGTCCCCGCTGTTAAAGCTTTCCTTTCTAGTGTACCGAATGATACCAGTGCTGGTCGTACCGAGTCCGCCAAAAAAACTATGTCCGTCATAAACAAGCTCATGGCCGGAGATGATGGTTATCGCTGCTTCAAAGACGGCGCAGATGTCACTACTGCTACTAAAGCACTCGAAAAACCATGTGCTGGATCGGCCGGCATCGGCGACGGGGCTTACCTCCATCTTGACGAACACGTTAACGGCATCGCTTCAATCTCTCGATTGGGTAAGGCGTTTAAAAATACATACATCTTGAAAGTAACGAACTCTGCCGGAAAAACGTTAAAAGAATTTAAACAACCAATAGGCAATCAAGCCATCAAGGCAGATACCGCCTACATCATAAATGACATGGCCTCTGACCCTAGAGCTTCATACTTGAGTGGTAGTTGCAATGACCAAAACTGCTATGGATCTAAGTTTCATCGCTATAAGGGGTGGAAAATAGGCATTAAAACCGGCACTACCAACGACCTTATGGATGGTCTAATGATGAGCTGGAGCAAAAAGATATCAGCCGGCATTTGGGTAGGTAACCATTCTCGTACCGTCGCATATATTGGACAGCCAGAGAACATGACTGGCCCAATTATGCGTCAGTTTATGCAAGGTGCTCATGATGTTGTTGGCAAAGCCGATAACTGGGTGCAACCAGCCAGCATTAAAAGTGCGCCTGCCTACGTTAACACGACTCGAACTGCTTCAGGACAAGGAGTGCCAAGCGCTGCCACCGATATTTACCCAGGTTGGTACACGGGTCAGCGTAGCGGCAGCACTACTCAGACGACCGATAAAGTCTCAAATAAAACCGCTACCAGCTGTACCCCTGAACTAGCAAAGCAGACTGGTGCCAATAGCAACTCAGCAACGTGGAATGTTGATGTCTTTGCTGGCGGTAGCGCAGGTGGTAAGTCACCGGTCGTAGGCAATGATGACATCCATAACTGTAACGATACAAAGCCTTCAGTACGGATCACACTCGTCAATAATACTGTGGTAGGTAACGGCACTTTACAATGCCCTTCTACGGGTGGCTGTCCCGTTAAGATCTATGTTGAACAAGGCACGCATCCGCTAAACGACCCCGCAAGGGCAACATTCCCCGGTACGCTCAATTTACAAGCAAATGGTCAGGCAGTTGCTAGCCAGGGAGTCAGCGCGACAGGCGACTACACTATGACCTTTACTCCACCAAGCGGTAGCTCATTTACCTTGACCGCCCAGGTAATCGACAGTGTACTTTACGCTACAACCGATAGTACGACTGTTACGATGCCTGCTCAACCAAGCACATCAAATCCTGGTAATGGAAATGGCAACGGAAACGGGAATGGCACGACGAATCCTCCCGGGCAAGGAGCACTCAATAACCTCCTCCGTCGCCAAACACCTAGTTCCGGCGCCTGAGGACTGCTCTTGCCGAAGGCGAGCAGGAACAGTTGCTCAAACATTTTTCATCGCATAAATAAAGTGAAAGTAACGGAGTTAAAAACGCATCCCAGGTGAAACCTACTTACCAAGGTAGCGGTTCAGTGCCGTGCGCACGTCTGGTACTATATCGAGAAAATCTGCGGTTTTTTTGTCGAGTCCACGCGCCGCTGGCCCTACTGCCGCGTCAAGCCCAAGCTTTCGCGCTTCGGCAATTCTTTTTTCGGCATACGACACGTGACGGATCTCGCCGCTTAAGCCCACCTCGCCGTATACAGCCGCGTTTTTACTGAGTTTTAGCCCCTTCGCTGCCGAGCCTATTGCCATACAGATAGCGAGGTCGGCCGCTGGATCAGATAGCTTCAATCCGCCAACAATATTGACATAAATGTCGAGGTCAGCAAGATTTAGTTTGGTGCGCCGCTCGAGCACTGCAACCAATAGATTTACACGGTTTAGGTCGATGCCGCTTGCTGCCCGCTTGGGATAACCATAGCTCGTTTTATTGACAAGCGCTTGAACCTCAACCAATATCGGTCGGGTGCCTTCGACTGTTGCAAGCACAACTGAACCATCAGTAACCTGCCGTTCCGCAAGCAGTGCTGCAGAGGGGTTCTCAACTGGCCGGAGCCCTGCCTCCACCATTTCAAGTATTGCCGTTTCGGTCGTAGGGCCAAAGCGATTTTTTGCCGCTCTAAGTACTTTGAAGCCGCCGTAGTTTTCACCCTCAAATTGTAAAACCACGTCAACAATGTGCTCAAGTATTTTTGGACCAGCAATAGTTCCTTCTTTGGTGACATGCCCTACAAGAATGAGAAGCGTGTTAGTGGCCTTAGCCGCAGAAAGCAAAAGATGTGTACAGTTGGTGATCTGGCTGACGCTGCCCGGAGCCGAGGTCACACTTGCCATCGCCACCGTCTGGATTGAATCTACAATAACCACACTATGCTCTTTACTGGCTATCGTTGCGGCAATATCATCAGCGCTATTCGTTGTCGCCAGCTCGAGCTGCTCCCCTCCAACACTCAAGCGCGCCGCACGTAGACCAACTTGGTGCGCCGATTCCTCACCACTCACATACAAGACGCTCGTTCTTTCGGCTAACATGCCCGCAAGCTGAAGCAGCAACGTACTTTTGCCAATGCCAGGCTGGCCAGCCAACAGTACTACACTGCCAGCTACAAATCCGCCGCCAAGTAGCATATCGACGTCTTTCATGGCGGTCACGAGCCTTTTTTCTTGCGTCCGCTCACTTCCAGATATCGTCTGGGATGTTAATTTTCTCCCTGATGGCTTCACCCCATTTGCAGAAGCGACAATCTGCGCTTCTTCTTGAAGCGTATTCCACTCGCCGCATTGTGCGCACTTCCCCGCCCACGCACTATATTGTGCGCCGCAGCTGCTGCAGACAAACTTTACCGCCTGTTTTGCCATATACGGCTAGTATACACCAGGTGACTTGTCGTCCGTGTACATCACCATTTTTTTGAGGGCAAGGCGTCACCAGAAAGTGATTTCACGAGCGACTGTTCCTCTGTAGCAAGTGCATTACGTGCCTCAACCATCTGATTGTACCGATCCACTAGCCCACGAGCATTTTCAAGATCGGCATTGTAACGATCGACCGCATAGTTGTAGCTACTGACCATAGCATTGTAGCTCCGGTAGTTTCCTGCGGACTCATACGCATTCATCTGATTCTGCATGCCATCGAGCTGAGAGAGTTGCGCCTCAAGCGATGTGTTGCTTGCCTCAACCTCAGTTTTCAGCTGTTTCAGTTGGACATCGTACTCAGCCACTTTGGTCTCGCGCGAGGTAAACTCATTTTGGTAACGGGTCATTTCTGCGATCACCTTCCGGCGGTCTGTAAAGTATCGTTGATAGTACGTCTCTAGCTCAGGAGTAAGGGTAGCGACTTCCGTCGCAAAAATAGAGTGCATTTCGTTACCCATGTCGGCCTTGGCTTTTTGGTATGCGGTAAGCGTGTCTTTAATGCGTTTGTCTTGCAACTTTGTGCGGGCAAAATCCATCAGCAACGACTCAATGTGCCGCTTTTCACGGTAACTAAGTCGCTCGTATGCGGCATGGAGCATTTCGTGTGCAGCCGTCGTCTCAACGACACCGTGCAGCCGCTGGTCGGTTACGTCATACAGGAAAATGCCATCATCGCCACGCAGATAGCACCCAAGTACGATAGTTTTCTCCATGTCTACAGGGCACTTCGCAGCAAATGCCGCACGGGTTGGCAAAAACTCTGGCTTATTGACGTAAAAGAGATGCCGGCCGTAGTCGGTCATATCATCTGTGGTCGCCATCTGTGAAACACGTGACGATGGGGTGTAACCGCGTAACTTGTACCAGTCGAGGGCTGCTTGCTGTTTCCAGTACGCGAGTCCGACAATTCCCGCAAGCACCAGCAGCCACCACAAACCTTTCTTCGAAGATTTTGCTGGGCTTTGACTTATCATGTACTAAAGTATAGGCTACTCAGCGGTTGTCGTATAGACGAGACTGTCGTTTTTGGCGCCAACCTGCACGATATCACCCGTTGCATGTCGATCTTCGAGCAGTTCCACCGCCACCTGGTCTTCAATGGTATCTTGGATAAGTCGTCGTAGCGGCCGCACACCATTGAGCGCATCGTACCCATGTTTCAGTAGATAATCTTTGGCAGCCCTGGTAACATTCAGCCCTAGGCCGTGCTTTTGCAGACGCTTCTGAAGGTCGGCAAGTTGCAGATCGATGATTTTAAATATGTCTTTTTTGGTAAGTGCGCGGAAGACGATAATTTTGTCGATACGGTTCAAAAGCTCGGGGCGCATTTCTTTTTTGAGACGCTCCGTCACTTTATCTTTATTACGTTGATGCATAGCATCCAAGTCATCAAGTTCCTCTGGCTGGCTCGCCTGAAAACCAAGTGTTGCTTCTTTTTGCAACTTATCCGCACCGATATTGCTCGTCATGATGATGATTGTGTTTGTAAAATCAATTCGTCGGCCCTTGGCGTCAGTTAAATAGCCGTCTTCCAAGATCTGCAAGAGCATGTTAAACACATCAGGATGAGCCTTTTCAATCTCATCAAATAGCACAAGACTGTAGGGCTGTCTACGAATTTTGTCGGTCAGCTGGCCACCATCATCGTATCCGACATAACCGGCTGGTGCGCCAACCAGGCGCGATACATTATGATGTTCGCCAAATTCGCTCATATCTATTTTGACAAGAGCCGACTCGCTACCAAAGAACTCTTTAGCGAGCACGCGTGCAAGCTCGGTCTTGCCTACGCCAGTCGGACCAAGAAAGATAAATGAGCCAATTGGACGCGTACCGACTCCAATCCCGCTCCGGTTACGGCGAACTGCCTTAGATACTGCCTCAACAGCTTCTGGCTGTCCAATAACTTGAGTGCCTAGTTGCTTTTCAAGGTTTAAGAGATACTTTGCCTCGCTCTTAATGACTTTTTTAACTGGGACACCTGTTATCCTTGCGACCACAGCTGCAATGTCATCACTCGTTACAACCAAAGGCTTGTCCGACTTGCTACCCTTGAGCTGTGCTTCAAGCTCCTTTTGAATCTGTGATGCGCGTGTTTTACTCCGTGCCGCTCGCTCATAGTCTTCCGTGTCTACCGCTTCATCTATCTGGGCGTTTACGAGCTTGAGTTCTTTTTGCAGGTTACGAATCTCGGGCGATGTTTTGCCGCGGCTAACCCGTAGATGAGCTGCCGTTTCATCGAGCAAATCTATTGCTTTATCGGGCATGAAACGATCTTGTATGTAACGCTTTGCAAGCTGCACCGTGTCTTCGATGACTTCGTTTGAAATGGTAACGCCATGGAACTCTTCGTAATGCTTACGAAGCCCCTTTAAGATAGCTATCGTTTCAGTGACGTTAGTCTCAGGCACCTGAATGGGCTGAAAACGTCGTTCGAGCGCCGCGTCTTTCTCGATATGCTTTGTGTACTCCGCAGTCGTAGTCGCGCCGATGATCTGCACTTTGCCACGTGCGAGCGCCGGTTTCAAAATATTACCAGCATCCATTGAACCCTCAGCCGCACCCGCCCCAACAATGAGATGTAGCTCATCAATAAATACTATTGTGCGCTTATCGTCCTCGAGCTCACTCATGACTTTTTTAAGCCGTTCTTCAAATTCACCACGGTACTTTGTACCCGCAATCATGCCGGCAAGATCCAAGATAACGATGCGCTTGTCGAGCAGGCTATCGGGCACGTCCTCGTTTACGACACGTTGTGCAAGGCCTTCAACAATGGCTGTTTTGCCGACGCCAGGTTCTCCAATAAGCACGGGATTGTTTTTAGTCCGACGGTTTAAGATAGTGATGACGCGCTTTATTTGGTCTTCGCGCCCAACGACCGGGTCAAGCTTGCCTTGGCGAGCCTGGGCCGTTAAGTCAGTACTGTATTGATCGATAGCGGCATTGCCACGCCCACTTTTTTTGCCTCTGCGCCCGGGTTGTGTACCGTCAAAGCTGGCCGGCTCATGGTCATCAAACTGGCGATTTAGGAAGTTTTCGAGTTCACGCATGAGACTATCTGTATTTACGCCCATACCACGAAGAAGTACTGTCGCTCGAGCGTTTTTCTGCATAAGCAGACTGTACAGTATATGCTCGCTAGCGCAGTAGTCTTGATCGTAGTCGCGCGACACATCATAGGCCATCCGGAGCGTGAGTTTAGCGGTCTCGCTATAGCCACGGGCGCCCATGTTCACAATCATGTTTGCGGGCGCAAGGTTCAAAGAGGTGCGGGCTTTTGCCAATGTTACGCCCGCTCCCTGGAGTAGTTTTGCCGCCATACTACCGTCTTGCGCTAAAAGCCCAAGCAGCAAATGCTCAGTGCCAATGTATGCGTTACCGAGGCTCCGGGCAATCGTGCCGGCATGTGCAAGGCTCTGTTTGGCGTTATCTGATAAAAAGTTAGAAAATTCTTGGAAGTCTGGTTGCATAGTTTTGTAGCTCCTCGCTTGTTCTCATTGGTGCTAGGGGGCAAACCCACTTTGACGTTCTCTCACACTACCCTCTAGCCAAGTTGGACTAACTCTATACTACCAAAATTAGCACTCTCAAGTCAAGAGTGCTAATTTAAAATTGTGTCAAAAAGCTACGAGATTTAGTATCTTCAACGCTAACTTGTAAAAGGCCTGGGGTCTCTCGGCCAAATAACCACTTGCAGGCATTTACGCCCAAACCTTTCTCGTCTTCAAAAAACCCCCGAGTTTCAAGTATAGCTTCTCTACTAGCTCCCATTGCCTTAATCTCTTCCGGAGTTAGGTAGTATGTAACGCTTTTGTTTGCCTGAACTCGGCAGTACTGCACAAGCTGTCCAACTTTTAGTGCCGAGCCGCCAAGACTTGCGCCCAATACTAAAGCATCATCACCTGGTGAGAGCCAATCAAAAGTACTCTCGTGAATCTGAGCTGGCTCACTCGCGAGTTCTTGACTTGGTCTACGCAGCGAAAATGTCAGCCAGTGACTTTCTGCAAAATCCAGTCGGCATAATTGACCGACTGCCAACCTTGCTAGCTGGAAGGACTTACCAGTTGAAAGCAAATCAATTTTTGCCGCTAAGGCTATATCCAAGTTTGTTCAGTCACAGAGTGGTGTAACCCCAGTAAACTCAGGCGCCCATGGATGGAGACCATTTTTTGACATGTTACTATTATAAACTTTGCTGTTAATATTGTCAAGTTATGGCACTCTTGTCTTTTCCAGAAGCTTATATGGGTCAATTACTCCTGCTAGTTTTTTGCTGGCCCATGGCGTACGAACATCGTCTTTGCCGACCCGCGCTCCAAGGGTCGATCGTCGAGCATGAACAACCTGATTATTGCCAAGCCATACTGCAACATGTACATCCCGTACTCTTATGTTTGGCTCGACATGATCATAAACTAACAGTGTTCCAATAGGCAACTCAGTGAGCTCTTCCACGGGATATGTCTTACAAGATTTGACAATTTGAGCTACATGCCTAGTATCATAAACCCAATCCATAGGCCTATGTGTGACATCGCTCAGAGCAGCATGTACTAGCCCAGAACAGTCAAACCCACGTGTGGTTAAGCCAATTTGCATGCAGTCCGGATAGGTCTTGTAACGAGATCCGCACTGCGCAACTTTGGCATGATTTACGAATGGGGTCCCTAGGTAAGCACAGGCAGCGTTGGCAAATAGCTCGCCTGAGCCAGAAAGTGTAAAAGGTCGAGAGACTTCCGCAGGCATCTTCTAAAAAGTCTATTATTCGCCGTGTTCTTCGATGGCGTCGAGCAGTGATGACTCAAGCTGTTCTTTTTTCTTAAGTCGAGGCTGTTTTGGCAGCTCTTTGGTCTGGACTTCTCCCTCTACAACAGGCGCAGATTCAGCTTCAATATCTAGCTCGTAGCCCACAAGCTTGCTGGCGAGGCGCACATTTTGGCCGCCACGACCGATGGCAATGCTCAGCTGGTCTTCGGGCACGTAGACTTTTGCGCGCTTGGCAGCTTCGTCAAGTACCACACGGTTAACTTTAGTTGGGCTGAGTGCATTCATGATGTACTGCTGAACATTTTCATCCCAAACAATGATATCGATCTTCTCTTGCTCGCCCACTTCACCCACAACAGCGTTCACGCGTGTACCGTGGCCGCCCACAAAGGTACCGACCGGGTCCACACCCTGCAAGTTGCTGGCGACGGCGATTTTACTACGAACACCAGCCTCACGGGCGATAGTCTTAATCTCTACCGCGCCGCTATCCATTTCTGGAACCTCAGCCCTAAAAAGTAGCTCCATAAACTCACGGTTACCACGGGAAACAACCAACTGCGGGCCGCGAGGACCGCGCTCAACATCTTTTAGGTAGACTTTTAGGCGCTGGCTAGGGTAGTATCGCTCACCCTGGATCTGCTCGCTTCGTGGCATGATGCCCTGAGCCTTACCAAGCTCCAGACGCACAATCATACCCTCTACGCGCGAAACCATGGCGTTCACGATGGTACCAATTTTGTCCTCAAACTCGAGCATGACAATCTCGCGCTCAGCCTCACGCAATCGTTGCAAAATAACTTGTTTTGCAGTCTGCGCCGCCACACGACCAAAGCTCTCCACTTTTTCGTGAACCTCTACTAAGTCACCGAGTACAGCGTCTTTTTTAAGCTTTTTGGCTTCATCGACGGTCAGTTCATAAGCCGCGTTCTCGACTGCTTCAACGACTTCTTTGCTAACATAGGCGTCTACTTCACCACTATGCAGGTTCATGCTGACCCGTACCTCTTGCTCGCGGTCACCATAGTCACGACGGTATGCAGCCGCTAGAGCCTGCTCAACCACTTCTTTGACGGTGTCTTCTGGCAAGTTTTTTTCCTCGGCAATCGCTGTAATCGCCAGTGCTAATTGTTTAAAATCCATATCCATTTTGCTTACTCCTTGTTTACTAATTCTAATTCGTTATCCTAAGCCTCATGCATCAATTTTTGGCATCACTGCATGAAAAAAGCCGACCCGCTGGCCGACTTCAACAAGATTAGTATAGCACAGTTTGCCACATGTACAAATTTATATTTGCATACATTTTAGACAAATTGTATATTTGATATATGAGACGACCACATTTCGTACCAACTGAATTACCTCAAACCGAAATACTTCTTGAGCGACGCCCCATGATAGATAGTTTGGTTTTTACACTACCTTTTGCGCTGTTAGATCAAAGTAAAATGATTGTTGCCGATACAAGCCCTTACAACTCGCGTCGGGCTTTATGGGTAGCCGCCCCCTACGGCGATTACTTCCAGACTGATCGCGAAGCTTATTATGCTATCAACTCCCTAGGCAGCCTCGCCGGTCTCAATACCATCACAATCCAAGCTGATACCCTAGAGAATACGAGACTTGTGACTAGCGGAGGTGACGAAATTGATATTAGGGACAGGATCTTGAAAATGACAGCTTCAAGACTACCGATAATCGGTCGTAAAAATATTAAGTTCACACACGAACCCTGCTTGATAAAACACCTTTATAGCTTTGCGCGACCTTGAACCACCATTTCTACCTTAGTTAGGTTAGACCCTGTCTTCTGCCAGATGGTACAATAGACGTCTATGGGGAAAACAGTTACGCGTTTATTTACACAGTTTCAACCTGAGTCATATGACCTGACGTGGCATATTGACGAAGAAGCTATGCAGTTTAGCGGCCAAGTGGTCGTGCAGGGCAAAAAAACCGGTCGGCCCAGCCAGCGGCTCACTTTCCATGCAAACGGAGTGAAAGTCACCTCTGGCAAAATCATAAGTCGCAGTAAAAAAGGTGCAGTTGAGCTGCCCATAAAACGTATCAACCACCAAAAAACCTTGCATGAGGTTCGTTTACATACTGAGGGCATGGTATATCCCGGCGAATATGAAATAACCATGGAGTTTGAGGGTCGCATAACTGATGGCATGACCGGCATGTACCCCTGCTACTTCAAAGATGCAGACGGCAAAGATCAAAAACTTATCGCCACCCAGTTCGAAAGCCACCACGCCCGCGAGGCATTTCCTTGCATAGATGAGCCCGAAGCTAAAGCTGTGTTTACGGTAACTCTCGTCACAAGAGAAGGAATCCAAATCCTCGGCAACACGCCCATACGTAAGCAAGAGCCCCTGACAAAAGATCTAAAAAAAGAATCGTTAAAAACTATCTTCCATCCTACGCCCCGCATGAGCACTTACCTGCTCGCGTTCGTTATCGGCGACATGCACAAAAAAACCGCCAAGACAAAGTCTGAGGTAGAGGTGAGCACGTGGGCAACTTCTGCGCAACCGGCTAGCTCGCTCGACTACGCACTCGATGTTGCCGTCAAGAGCATTGAGTATTTTGAAGATTATTTCGGTGTACCCTACCCGCTCCCCAAAGCCGACCATGTTGCTTTGCCTGATTTCTCGAGCGGCGCTATGGAAAACTGGGGGCTTATCACGTACCGTGAGCGCGTGCTTCTTGCCTATGAGGGCGAGACCAGCCAAAGTACCCGCGAGCAAATTGCACTTGTGGTCGCACACGAAACCAGCCACCAGTGGTTCGGCAACCTCGTCACCATGCGTTGGTGGAACAACCTGTGGCTCAACGAGTCATTTGCCAACATGATGGAATACGCTGCGGTCGACGCAATGTTCCCCGAGTGGCACGTGTGGGATAGTTTTGTTGCCGCTGAAGGCTTGAGCTCGCTCCGGCGCGATGCCGTTGCAGGTGTGCAAGCCGTGCAAACAGACGTCCACCACCCAGACGAAATCAGCACGCTTTTTGACCCCTCCATCGTTTACGCCAAAGGCGGACGTCTGCTCTACATGCTTAAAAACTACGTCGGCGAAGCTACGTTTCGCAA
>Ga0075163_10003611_pt1 | contig 20801 bp, 14 predicted proteins | sample JI1023141ADNA_FD_71478 | JGI IMG/M metagenome (GOLD analysis project Ga0075163, IMG submission 71478) | Wastewater effluent complex algal communities from Wisconsin, to seasonally profile nutrient transformation and Carbon sequestration -... | ecosystem: Engineered > WWTP > Effluent > Algae... | reverse complement strand
AGGTAATGCTGGGCACTCTAGCGAGACTGCCGGTGACAAACCGGAGGAAGGTGGGGACGACGTCAAGTCATCATGCCCCTTATGCCCTGGGCTACACACGTGTTACAATGGCTAGGACAATGCGATGCAATCCCGCGAGGGGGAGCGAACCGCCAAACCTAGTCTCAGTTCGGATCGCAGGCTGCAACTCGCCTGCGTGAAGTCGGAATCGCTAGTAAACGCCGATCAGCACGCGGCGTTGAATACGTTCCCGGGCCTTGTACACACCGCCCGTCACGTCATGGAAGTCGGTCACGCCCAAAGTCGGTGCGCTAACCTTCGGGAAGCAGCTGCCTAAGGCAGGGCCGGTGACTGGGACGAAGTCGTAACAAGGTAGCCGTACCGGAAGGTGCGGCTGGATCACCTCCTTTCTAGGGAGTATTCAGATAAGTTCACTAACGTGAGCGACCTCTGACACTACAGGTTGCGAGCTTAACAGCTAAGACCAACCTTATTCTCCTAAGGTCGATGACTATGAAACTTAATTGGTATGAATAACAGGTACTCAATGACCAGTTAAGTGGAGTCGATAGGCGCTTTATTCAGGCTATTCAGTTATCAGGGTTCGAATTCGAACCAAATTGATAAGTAAGTGACGAAGGTAACAGCCTTCGTTTTTTGCTTTCAGTATTGGTTTTGATTCGAATCACTTTTATATAACTGCTGTAGTACTTATCTTTGGCATTGCATCATTGCAATCATTGCTGGAGCAAGTCACTACTGATGGTGGCAATCTTTTACTGATTTTTGATCAGCCTTAGATTGCCCCTCGCTTTTGCACACAGTTTTAGCGGCTATTTGCTTGAGTTGGTATCATAATCAGGTTGCCTAAGTGAGGATGCAGTTGATGTCAGTGGCGATTTTTTCTAGAGTGACTTTGACTCTTTTGGCTTTGGCTCTGCCTTTTGCCATGCAAGGTTGTGACCCTGCACCCGAATCTGACGAAGCTCTGGAGCATCCTGAGAGTTGGCAAGCACATCTCAAGAAGAGCACCATTCCTGTTGACAAGCTTGTCGTTAACAAAAGTGTCTATGTTCCAGTTTATTCTCACATCTATTTTGAGAATAGAAGGCGCACAGTGGAGCTGGCCGAGACCGTGAGCTTCCGCAATACGGACAGTCAAAATGCTGTAGTGTTGCGATCCGTCAACTACTACGGCTCTGATGGCAAAAGATTACGCAGTTATTTAGCTCAGCCAATTGAAGTGGGACCGTTTGCTACTGCCGATTTTGTTGTGACGCGGACAGATATTAGCGGCGGTACTGGGGCCAATTTTGTAATTAACTGGGGCGCAACAACAGAAGTCAGTCCACCAATCGTGGAAGCAATCATGATCAGCTGCGGTCCATCGCGTAATTTGTCTTTTGTCAGTCGGGGATTGGTACTTGATAAGGCCATTGCCGATGACAATAGTAGAGTTGATCAAAATCCTGCCGCGGCAACGCCCACAATATCCCCGACCGCTGACACTAAGAGTGCTGGCGAGACACAGGCTGGCAAGTAGTAAGGCCCTTTTAATCTGGTATTGAGTTTAGTGGCAGGGCGGAATTGGCCTTGTCTGCTTTGGAGTCAATTTGTCGTTATCAAAGGGTATAAAATTATCCAGAAAGTAAATTTCGGCTACTTACACGATTGGAAGATATTTTGACCACTCAACCAAAAGTTTTGTTTGATTGTCAGGGCAAATTGGCTTGTGCCACTCTTGTTTTGGCTATAGCCACTCAGTCACTATTTGCAACTTTGGCTCTGGCTAAGACTTTGACTCCTTATGAACAAGGCCTGCAAGCTTATAATGGCAAAAATTTTGCTCAGGCTTCGCAGTTGTTTAGCAAGTCAACAACTCAGGCTGATGCTAAAGCAATCAATTGGCTTTATCTTGGTCACTCTTATATGGGCATGGGCGATAGAGCAAGATCAATTGCCGCCTATCGCCAGATTGTTGATAAGTTTCCTGGTAGTGCTGAGTCCGGTCTTGCGGCACAGTGTATTGTGCGGCTAGATCCCAGTCAGGCTCGGACTTTACCAGCATCGGCAACACCAGTTAGCGCTGCACCAGTAGCTAATGGTGCATCACCATTAATTAGTCGCATCACTGTCGTTCCTCCAATTCAAAATCATCCACCGGTCAGTCGTGCTGCTATTGATGCGGTGCGCACAGCCGTGGGCAGATTGCCGTCTACTATTTATCATTTGCTTGATACCAAGGGTGCCACCATTACTCTGGCTCCTAATATTATGGACAAGTGGCCAAAGACAGGTGATGACGCAAAACCTGGCGTTAGGGATGGCACTCTTGGTGAGGAGCCAGGGCGTACCTATGGTCATGATGTGCATGTTTATGAGCGCGAAAAAGTAAGAGGCACAAGCGAACTCAAAGAAGCAAGGTCCACTGGTGAGATGGTGCGTGTGCTTTATCACGAGCTTGGTCATGCTGTTGATGATTCACTGGCACTGCCATCTAATGACCCAACTTTTAAGGCTGAGTTGCAGGCTGATATCAACAACATGTCGAGCGAAGAAAAAGAAGACGTCAATTATTACACTGTGCCGATGGAATGTTTTTCTGAGTGCGCCGGCAGCTTAATGGGCGGCTCTGGCTATGATGCCAATGCCAAATACTTCCCTAGAGCTAAAGCCTGGGTGCGTCGCAAGCTTGGTATCTAATTACTTAACCAAAAAGGCGATGTTCAATTCTGGAAGTAAATTCCAGTTGATTGCCTCTGGTATCAAATATGGTGATTTCCACAGCTACTTCTTCGTCAAACTCGCCATATGATTTGCTCTCTTTGCGCAATAGCGCCTGTGAGCGCGGCTCGTAGAGATGAGTTTCTTCGAGATAGTTGGCTAGCTCTGGATTGTAGATAGTCTTGTGATATTTGACGAGATTGCCGTCAGCAGTAAAGATAAAGTGCTCAGAAACACCTCTTTGACCATTAGAGAGCCACTGCACCTGCTCTCGGCTGGTCAGTTTGCCTGTCTTTTTGTCAAACCAGTGATTGATTGAGAGGCTCGCTTTGCCTGCCTTTGAGTACTCTGTCTGACCGGTAAAAATGTTGGTCAGGCTCTTCATTTCGCGCAGCACTGTGCGTACTAGCTTGCACTCAGGATCGACCACGATCACTGACTCTGTGGAGTGATCTTCTGGTAGATATTTTTTTTCTTTGGTCAGTATATTGCCATCGGGCAGAGTGTAAGACTCAAAGATTTTTTCGATGTCGCCAGTGGTCGGGTCAAATCTGGTCTCTGAGCGGCCATCTTCGGTGCGTTTGACCATTCGCAAAAGTCTATTTTGCGGGTCAAAGACTTTTTCGACAAAGTAGCCAATGCGCTGCTCGCTTTTGTAGACATGAAACGTCGTGCGAATAGGACCGTCCACCCTCGTGCCGAGATCGTACTCGTGGAAGGGTATGCCGCTGGCTGGGACCTCAGGGTCCATGGACAGGTGCTCTTCAGCCGGAGGCTCTTGAGGCATCTGGGTATCTAGGTTGGAGGGATCTTGCATAGGGACACCAATAGAAAACTACGCCCTTGAGGGCTCAGTAACAAAAAATCGGTTAGTAAATAGCCAGACCGTCGCAGATATGGCCATATTACATATTAGATTAACGTTTGTAACAAACAATGTCAAGAGAAAGTCTTGAGGTTTAACCAAGGGCCAGACCCCCGGTTGCTGTTTCTTTGTACTTCTGGTTCATATCAAGCCCTGTCTGCTTCATCACCTCGAGAGCCCGGTCCAGGGTGATCATGTGCTTACCATCGCCGGCCAGAGAGAGTTCTGCCGCGTTTAGAGCTTTGACTGCCCCCATGGCGTTGCGCTCAATGCAAGGCACCTGTACCAGACCCATAATTGGGTCACAGGTCATGCCGAGATGATGTTCGATGCCGATTTCAGCCGCTTGCTCCATCTGCTCCACCGAGCCACCTAGCATGGCCACTGCTCCGGCCGCTGCCATGGCACAAGATGTGCCAACTTCTCCCTGGCAGCCCACTTCGGCACCAGATATGGAGGCATGAGTTTTTACCAGCGCACCAATTACGGAGGCAACAATTAATCCATTTTGCAGAGTTTCTTCGCTCAGATTTTTGCCTTCCTGGAGTGTGCGAAACACAGCCGGAATAAGTCCTGATGAGCCGTTTGTCGGTGCTGTTACCACTCGACCGCCGGCGGCGTTTTCTTCGTTTACAGCGATAGCGTAGACTGATGGCTTTAGTCCGACATTGGATGACCAGACAGATTGTTTGCCAGCCAGCATCTGTTCATTGAGACCCTTTGCTCGTCTTTTGACATTGAGACCACCAGGCAGTATCCCTTCGGTGACAAGGCCACGTTCGATGCAGGATTCAAAAACTCTTAAAATACCAGACAGTTTTTCTCTCAGTTCTGATTCTGGTAAACCTCTGGCTGCCTGGTTTGCCGTCACGATTTCCCAGGCATGCTTGCCGCTCTGATTGACTTGATGGACAAACTCTTGGGCAGTATTGTAGGGATAAGGCAAGAGGTCAAAACTTGGCGCTAGCACTTCACTAGTTTTGGACTTTGGCGCATTGCTGAGAGTTTCGACAAAGCCACCGCCTACTGACAAAATCACTTCTGATAGTAGTACTTGATCGCCGCGTAGCAGTTTAAATCTGAGAGTGTTGGGATGAGGTAGAGCTTCTCCGTCCATGAGCCAGGCCAGCCAGAGCAGATCTGCTTCTGGCTTAAATTGGACCGGCACACCTTTGACCAGCTCGAGGTCGGGATTTTTGTTGAGGTCGTCCATGACTTGCCAGATTTGATTGACTGGCGAGTCCTTGGGACTGAGTCCTGCCAGTCCTGCGCAGATGGCGCCGTCTGTCTGGTGACCCTTACCGGTGAGGGATAATGAGCCATAAAGCTCTACTTTAAGGTGCAATTTTTCGCTTGATTTGAGTGGCTTTTTAGCTAGCTGCTCAGTCAATTTTGCTGCCGCACTCTTGCGAAATGCTTGAGCCGCCACCATCGGTCCCACAGTGTGAGAGCTAGATGGGCCTACGCCAATCTTGAACATATCGAGAGGGCTAATGTGGTCTGCGCGAAGAAATGAATTCATAGTGGGGCGATTTTACTACGTTGATAACTCTTTTTAGCCTCTCACTCTCTCATTTTGCTCCCGTCTCATGGAGTTTGATGCCGGATCTGATATATAACTCTGGTAGCTAATTGAGGAGGCCAGCATGCTTGCTTTGACCAAGCCTGGTATCGAAGAATACGCAGAAGCCAAGACCGAACCGGTCAGTCCGCTTTTGCGTCAGCTAGCGGAAGATACTTGCCAGAACATGCAGTATCCGCAGATGTTGACAGGTCGACTTGAGGGACGTTTCCTCAAGATGATGGTGCAAATCTCCGGCGCCAAAAAGATACTTGAAATTGGCATGTTTACCGGCTATTCGGCTCTTTCTATGATTGAAGGAGCGGGCCCGGACGGAGAACTTACCACTCTTGATGTGGACCAGAATTGCATCGACTTTGCCAAGAGATATTTTGATCAAAGTGAGTTTGGTAGTCGAATAAAAGTAATTAAGGGGCCAGCTCTAGAGACCTTAAAGACGCTCTCAGGACCCTTTGATTTGGTCTTTATTGACGCCGACAAAACCAATTATCTCAACTACTACCAAGCCGTGCTGCCATTGCTCAAACAAGGCGGTGTAATCCTGGTGGACAATGTGCTCTGGAGTGGTCAGGTCATTGATGACAATGCCAACGATGAAAATACAAAAGCACTCAAAGTTTTTAATGACGTAGTGGCTCAGGATGAGCGTGTCGATAGAGTCATGCTCACCATCCGCGACGGCGTCTACATGCTACGCAAGCGTTAACCCAGTAAGTAAGAAGGATAAATTAGATGGCAGTTCAAGTCGAATCTTTTGTACGCACCGCCGTGGTGGACACGCTCAAAAAGGAGACTATCGGCAAAAAAGTGCGGGTTTGTGGCTGGGTACGTACCAGACGTGATTCCAAGGGTGGCTTTAGTTTTATCGAGATAAACGATGGCTCTACTTTTGATAGCGTCCAGGTGCTAGCCGAAAAAACATTGCCCAACTATGAAGACGAAATCCTCAAGCTAGGTATTGGCAGCTCAGTGGAAGTAATCGGCAATGTTGTCGAGTCGCCCGGTAAAGAGCAAACGACCGAAGTTAAAGCCGAATCTGTAAAAGTGCTGGGTTTTGCTGACCCTGCTACTTATCCACTACAAAAAAAAGGTACAAGCTTTGAGTTTTTGCGCACTATCGCTCACCTCAGACCACGTACCAATACTTTTGGTGCAGTAGCTCGGGTGCGCAACGAAATTTGCCGCTCCATTCACAATTTCTTCCAGTCTCGTGGCTTTATGTATGTGCATGCGCCAATCATCACTGGTAGTGATTGCGAGGGTGCTGGTCAGATGTTTAAGGTGACAACCTTTGACCTCGACAATATTCCCCGCACCGAGGGTGGTGCTATTGATTATGCTGAAGACTTCTTTGGTAAACAAACCAATCTCACTGTCAGTGGTCAACTCGAAGGCGAAATCTTTGCTACTGCTCTGACCAATATCTATACTTTTGGACCGACCTTTAGAGCCGAAAATTCAAACACTTCCAGGCACTTGTCTGAGTTTTGGATGATTGAGCCTGAGATGTCCTTTTGTGATTTAGAAGGCAACATGGACTGTGCCGAAGCTTTTCTCAAGACAATCTTTAGTGATGTTCTGACCAATTGCGGTAGAGATATGGCCTTTTTTAATGAGCGCATCGATAAGACTGTAATTGAGACATTGCGTGGCATTGTTGAGAGTGATTTTGCCCGGGTCTCATACACAGAGGCTGTCGATATCCTGCTCAAGAGTGGCGAGAGCTTTGAGTTTCCTGTGCAATGGGGCATCGACTTGCAGTCGGAGCATGAGCGTTATCTCTCCGAGAAGAAGTTTAAAAAGCCTGTTGTGGTCTACGACTATCCCAAAGATATCAAAGCCTTTTATATGCGCGCCAACGAAGACGGCAAGACCGTCCGCGCTATGGATGTGCTGGTCCCTAAAGTGGGTGAAATCATCGGCGGTTCTCAAAGAGAAGAGCGCTACGACGTACTTGTCCAGCGTATGAAAGATAGCCACCTCAATCCAGAAGATTACTGGTGGTATCTCGATTTGCGCCGCTATGGCACAGTGCCGCACTCTGGCTTTGGCCTCGGTCTTGAGCGCACCGTGCAGTTTTGCACCGGTATGACCAATATCAGAGACGTTATACCGTTTCCTCGCGCTCCCAAGACTGCCGAGTTTTAAGTCAAAGACTATTAGTCTAGCCAGAGCCAGTTAGTGATTGTTTCGCTAACTACGATACGTACGGAGTCCAGCACAGGCTCCGGCACTTCGTCGCGGGACAAAAATTCGAGCCAGGCAAATAAATCTGTCAGTAAGCTGAGGTGATACCAGTTATCTGGCAGTTGCCCGCCCGCTTTTTTGTAGCCGGCGGCAAGGGACTCGCGCAGACCGGGCTCTAAGCCAAAGGGCGGTCTGAGCAAATTGCCAAAGTCCACATAAGGAGTACCGGCAAAAGCAAACTCAAAATCCAGCACTGCGCTTACTGCCATAGTGTTTGTATCTATCAATATATTGGAGCTGCCAAAGTCGCTATGACAGAGACAGGGCAAGTTCTTATAGCTGTTGAGGAGTTCGCCTTCTTCTTCGATAAAGGCCATCAGGCGGCGGCTCAGAGACTTACCCAGCATCTCCTGCCGCCCTTGCTCCACGAGCACTTGATTGGCAAAGGCATTGAGGCTGCGTCCAGTCATTTTTATCGGTTTATCGACAATGAGCATGCCATTCAAAAAACCAGCTTCGGCAAATTTGATCTTGTGGATAGTGGCAAGGCTAGCGCCCAGCGATTGACCGAGTTTGTTTATTTGCTCTGGAGTGAGCGGTAATTCGAGGGCATCGAGTCTGGTGCCTTCAATAAATTCCATCACTATATAGGGCAGGTCAATAGCCGAGTCTTCTGTCTGGTGATAGACAAATTTAGGCTGGGGCAGGTCTTTTACAAAGTCATTGATCTTTATCTCTTTGGCCATGCGCTCTTTGTCTGCATGCTCTATAAGCCTGATTACAAGTGGCTTATGGGCATTGTCTGCAAAGGTGACTTTGTAGTTGGTGTTGCTAAAGCCGCTAGTTAAAACAGTCAGCTCATCAATTGCAGCAGCTACCCCAATTGGTTCTAGCAATTGTTGGGCTTGCACCTTGGTTAATTCCAGGTGCGTTTTATGTCTGATCCAGTCTTCTTTCACTGATGGTTTCTTATTGCTGGGTACTGGTATCAGGCTACTGGTAGTTGAGACTTTGGTCTGTCTCTGTCTGGATTTTGGAAGAATGCTACAGCAATCACTCCACAAAGAGTAAAGGCAATAAGCAGCATAAATGGTGAGTTATAACTCTTGGTTTTTTCGACCAGGACTCCAGTCAAGTAAGGTGCAATGATGCCAGCAAAAGCCAGGAAGCTGTCCATGAGACCAAGGCTGGTAGCCGCTTTGTCCTTGGCTAGGTCGCAGTTGATGGCATAAAACGAGGCGTTTGGCATAAAACCAAAACCAAGACCAAGTGAGAGAAATACCAGAGCGTGCTCAATGGAGGGGCTGAACAAAATTGGGATAAAAGAAATCGCCGAAAGTAGCTGGCAAATCCACATCACATGAGAGCGGGCAATGCGCATGCTGCCAGTTTTGACATAGAGTTTGTCTGAGATAAATCCGGCAGCTGACACCATCACTGCTGCCACCAGCCACGGTATCCACAATGTGTCGGCTACGACTTTGAGCTTTACGTGAAAAGTATAGCAAAGATAGTCAGGCAGCCAGTGTACGGCAAAAAATAGCAAATAGCCAAAGGCAAAAAAGGCAAAGTTATTTGCTACGAGTGATTTGTTTGTCAGCAAAAACTTCCAGGTGGTTTTGCCCAGCTCAATATCATGAGCTTTGATTTGATCATGGGTGTGCTCGCGGTCTACCACCCGTCCATCGCGGATAATGAGCAGCTCTGCATCATTGACAAACTTGGAGTGTTCGGGATAATCGCGGTACAAAAGCCACCACACGACGGCCCAGACGATGCCGACAGCGCCCAGTATGACAAACATGTTTTTCCAGCCATAATTTGTCAAAAGACAAATAAGCAAAGGTGCGCCGATAGCATTAGCTAGAGGCACAGCAGCTAGACCGATAGCTGTAGAGCGAGCGCGTTCACTGGTGGGTAACCAGTCGGCTACGACTCTAGTGAGAGAAGGGAAGTGCGGGCCTTCGGATAGTCCAAGCAAGGTGCGCAGTGTGCAAAAGAGGCTGAGATTGGAAGCCTTGCCCATCATGGCGGTGCAACCAGACCAGAGAATACAGGCTATTGACCAGACTTTGCGTGCGCCCCATTTGTCTACCATGATGCCGCCGCCAGTGGTCATGATCATGTAGCCGACGCCAAACGCTGCTGTGATGCTGCCAAAGTCGGCATGGTTAAAGCCGAATTCTTTTTTCATCGGCTCCATGGCGTATGAAATCGCCGTGCGGTCCAGGTAGTTGACCAGAGTGATAAAAAAGGCAAAGCCCAAAATCACCCAGCGGTAGTTTGTTGGTTGGCTGTTAGTGGCAAGGTTGGCTTTCAATTCGACTGACTTTACTTCGGCATTGCCGCCAGAATTATTGGCAGAGGCTTCCTGTAAGTCGATATTAGGCTGGCTCATTAGATAACCTTAATATGGCGCCCGTGGGCGTTTGTTTGTGTGATGCCTGACAGGCGGTTCATTAGCTTATCCGATAGATATCGGCATCGGTAAAAAAATTACTTTCAGAATTGAACTTTTTGAATGAAATAAGCGTTCTTATAGATGTAGTTATTTAAGGCCAGGAGTGTTCAGATGTTTAATTTAAAGTCTTCCACTTTGCGTATCGCAAAATCCAGCCTGGCGCTGGCCTTTGCCCTACCTATTTGTCTATCCCAGGCTGGCTTTGCCCAGGGTGTGGCTGCCGATGACGACGATGTTTTGACTATAATTTCGCTCGATGGCGCTCCCGGCGCTGGTCCTGGTTTTGCCGCTGATGGCGATCCCATGACATTTGCCGTGGCCGCTTTGCCCGGTGGTATGGAGCCGCCAGTCCTCGATATGGCCCGCATGGGTCACGGTGGCGGTATGCGCGGTTGCCCCATGGGACGAGTCCTGGATGGGGACAATGCCATTACCGATGAGCAGTACGAGCGTATGCATGTCCTTAAAAACGCCATGCTGGACAAAATGGGACCCAAGATGGCGGAGATGTCATCCCTCAGCCGTCAGCTCAGAGATGCTCTAGGCTCGGCCACCATCGACAGCAAAAAGGTAAACGACCTGCGCAATCGTATCTCGGCAGCCAAGACCGACCTGTCTAACATCAAGCTCGATCATATGATTGCCATGGCCGATGTCTTTACCCCAGCTCAGAGGGTGGAGCTGCACAAAGCCATGATTAAGTCGCCCATGGGCATGATGGGTGGTCGTCATCATGGCTATAGTCGTGGTCACATGGGTGGCTCAGGCGGCTGGGGCGGCAAGTCTTGCCCTGTAGTGGGTGGACCCGGTAAGGGGTCTGACAAGTAAGTCTTAGCGGGCTATCCAGTCAGTTTTAGTTCAAAAGTAGCTGTCCGTTTATCTCGGGCAGCTATTTTTTTGCAATCTCCCTAAATTGCCAGGCTTTGCCGTCAATCACGCATAAGCGAACTGAAAAAATGGATTTAGATAATGATTGTTTGACAATCAACATAAGAGAGGCGATTTGCTTGATAATACTGTTTAGCAAATCGGTATCAAAAAGGGGTATTGGTAAGGATTTAGGCATGACTATGCAAGGCAAAACTAGAAAAACAACATTTGGTTTGTCTGCGCTATCTTTAGCGCTTGCTTTAAACATGACAATGGTCCCAGCTTATAGCGCCTGGTACGACAACGAAAACACCTTTCTCGACCGCGGCAAACAGTCCTACAATTCTGGTCAATTTGACCAGGCTCTGAGTCAGTTTACTGAATGTGTCAAAGCTAATCCCAGTCGTGCTGATGCTTACTACTGGCGGGCTATGACCCTTATGGGTTTAAAGCAGCCAGAGCGCGCTTTGCACGACTTAGACGAAGCAATCAAGCTTTCACCCGATTGTGCCTCATGTTATATGCACAGAGGGCTGATTTACTCAAATCAAGGCAAATTAGAAGAAGCAATCAAAGAGTTTGATCAAGCTTTGCGCTACGATCCGGGTCTAGCTGATGCCGAGACCAACCGCAAGTTTTGTGTTAACCAGATAGAAAAGAATAAAATCGCCAAAGAGACAGCCAAAGTTGCTCCTGCAAGCACTGTGCTGGCTTTATCTGGTGACTCTGTCAACAAAAAGCCAGTAGTGGTAGCCAGTACTGCCGGTAGTGGCAAGACCAGTGTCACCGCCAGCTCGACAGCGGCTACAAATGATCCGCAGTGGATCAAACTGCAAAAAGAGCTTGAATTTAAAGCTCAAAAAGAACGCGCTGAAGCGGAGCGTCTTGCTATCGCTCGCATCAAGGCTGAGAACGAATCGAAGTTGCTTGAAGCTAAATTGAATGAGCGCAAAGAAAAAGATAAGGCTCTGCAAGAGGAGCGTGAAGCCCGTCGCATCGCCTCAAACAAAACCACCAAAGTGGTAGGCAAGCTGCCCACTACCAAAGTCGAACCCGAAGTGACTACTGATGAAGCACCTTCCCTCGAAATTGTTAATCGTCCAGTACGTGATAAGTGGGCTTTGATTGTTGGTATTAGTAGTTTTGCAGACAAGAGTCTCAACCTCAGATATCCAGCCAAAGATGCCAAAGATTTCTACAACTTTTTGATCAAAGAGGGCAATTTTGCTCCTGATCATGTGCGCTTACTTGTAAACGAGCAGGCTACCCGAGCCAATATCCTCTCGGATCTTGGTGATAAGTGGCTGCCACGTGTAGCTAATCCAGATGACCTTGTGCTGGTTTATATCTCCAGTCACGGTAGTGCCTCTGAGATGGACGTGGCCGGCTCAAACTATCTACTGGCCTATGACAGCCAAGTCGATAGTCTCTATGCTTCTGGTCTGGCTATGCAAGATTTGACCCGTATCATCAAAGGTCGGGTGCATTCAGATCGTGTTGTTATTATGCTCGATGCCTGCCATAGCGGTGCGGTGGATGTTGGCGCCAAAGGTCTGCAACGTACCAATAACGTCGATGCTGCAGCCATTGCCCAGGGCACCGGTCAGCTTGTTATTTCTTCCAGCACACCCAGTCAGGTCTCATGGGAATCCAAGCAATATGAAAACAGCGTTTTTACTCGCTGCTTGATTGATTCGCTTCGCAAAAATGGAGCCACAACTACTCTTGGCGAAGCCTTTCAAAATCTTAAGGACAAAGTCCAGGAAGAAGTCTTGAGAGAGAGAGGCGTAATGCAAACCCCAGTGCTTAAGAGCCGCTGGAGTGGTCAAGACCTCAGGCTTTCATCTCCTGCCGTTAGCCCAAGAGTTGGCCTTGCTAATTAACCCTTTTTTGAGGGTGGTCAGACCGAGTACAATAGCGACCTAACTATGATTAGCTAACTTGTAGCTAATCGACTAGTCCCTCGCTTTGTTGGTGGCAAGTGAAAACATCTACGGCAGTGCCTAAGGTCCAAGACATACTGGCTTTTGCTCAAGAGACTGGAGCTGAAGACAATGATCGTTTGATTGTCGAGCTTAATAAGCTGGTGGCGGCCCTCGACGACGAAAAGCACAGAAGCGAAGCTGTGACCACTTTGCATGCGCTGGCTGAAGCTCTTGAAACAAGCTCAAATCTAGGTTTGACCCTAAAAACCGTGCATCTGCCCGCGCTCGATTATCCAATCAGGCTTTTGCTTACCAGAGCAGTGTTTAGCCCAGAGTTTTGGGGGCGTACTTTTGCTGAGGGTTTGCTCAAAAGCAAAGAGCAGTTTAGAGGCAAAAAAATAGTAGAGGTCGGTACTGGCTCAGGCTGGATCTCGATATTACTTTTGTTGTTTACCCACGTCAAAGAAGTAGTGGGGCTAGATTTAAATCCTGTGGCGGTGACTATGGCTCGCCTCAATAGCTGGCTCAATGGCACTACCCGCGATGGCACCCTGCGGCTCAGTCTGGCCGGTGAGCCTATCGTCCAATCCTTTAGAGCAGAAGTATCCGATTTGCTTACAGCACCATTGCAAAGAAACGAATACTTTGACCATGTGATTGGCTGTATCCCCCAGGTACTCCATCCTAATCCAGGTATTCAAAAGCTGGATCATAGTGGCAGCTCAGCCGATGGACTGTCCGAAAAAGACCTGTACGATTTATCCAATTACTGTTTTGAGCAGGGCATACTCGAAGACCGTTTTGGTTTGCCTTTGATTGCCCGGGCTCTTGAGCAATCGCAACTTTGTCTGGCTAGTGGTGGCAAAGTCACACTGGTGTTGGGCGGTCGTCCCGGTCGCCAAGCTATCGAGAGTATGTTTGAGCGTCGCGGTTATGACGTCAAACTAGTCTGGATGCGCCGTATTCAGCAAGCTGACGATACCGACCTGGCTTCACTGGTGGAGCTCGAAAAAGCCTATGGTATCCGCTTTCACTTTTTTATGTCGCGTGAGTCTGACTCTCAAGAGTCGGTCTCAGCTGCTACTGCCGTTAAATTACTGGCCAGTGGCCGGCAGATTTATCATGACTTGCTCGTATACGAAGCCGTCACTCGCTTTGAGCCAGAAGTCTTTGACTTTGTGCGCAATCTCTCCAAAATGGACCTTTCCAGTTTGCGCAAAGAACTCGATTTTAGTAGGCTACAGGAAGAGCGCGTCAGCTTTTTGAGCAGACTTTCTCATTCTATGCTCAAGTCTAAGGCTATTCCCTATCCGCATGAGCGCGGTGATATTGCCATCAGGCAGTTGATTGCCACTTATCTGCAGAGTTTTTGTTATTTTGCTGCCCGTCCTGAAGACCTGTTTATAGCGCCCTCTCGCGCCGAGATGCTGGCTATGATCCTCAAGATGGTGACAGTCTCCGGAGAGAATATCCTTTTATCCTCATCGCTTGAACCTGTCTATAAAGAGACAGCACTGCAAGCCGGTCTCGATATCACTACAGGTAACGAAGACCTGGGCGAACTCTGTCAGCTTGATGATCTGGTCACACCGCGTGTGGTGCTCATTGCTCCCAAGCAACTGGCAGCGCCTTCTCCCATAACTCTCAAAATACTCTGTCAGCAGGCTCGTAAGCATCCTGACCGCGTTTATCTGATTGATGATTCAGCCAACTTTTTGATTAGCTCTAATCTGGGCGCCAATATGACTCTGCGTCTGGCCGCTCAAGAAGACCTGCCTGCTAATTTGATTTTTGTTTATGGTCTGGTCAAAAACACAATCAGTCCCGATTTGCAGTTGAGCTTCCTCGTCAATGCCCCGCAAAACTGGCTCAGCGGCTTTGATGTTGGCTCAGAGCTTAGTTACAGTCGTATTGCTTATCCGACCCAGCTTTTGTATCAATGGCTCTTTGAAGACCTGATGACTTTTGCCTTTGCTGATCAAAGCGAAGATTTGCTCGCTAAAGGCGAGAGCAAGACTGAGCAAGCACTGTCTCCTTTGATAGAAGACTTAGAAAAAGACCCGGTCTTTATGCCCAAGCCAGTTGATGTCGAAGACCCGGGCTTAATAAGACTCGACTATGGTGAATTTGAATGTGCACCGCCAGATATTTTGATTAAGTCGCTCTTTAAGGGCTTTATCGACGAAGAAACCGAACTGTTGCCTCATATTGTGCAAGAGCGTGTCTGTGCCTACGTCAAATTTACTCGCCATGTCCAGGTCTCGCCCAGACGCATTGTCCTGGCTCAGGGTGTTTTTCCTCTCTTTGGTGCATTTATCCAGGCTCTTAAGATGAGACTGGGCAGAGCTCCAGTCGTGGGTGTACCGGACGGCAGTTACGGACCACTTTATCCCATGCTTAAATATTACGGCGCTGAGCTGATGGAGATTAAGACCAGTCCCGCCAAAGCCTATCTGCTTGCTTCGCGTGATATTCAGGACTTGCCTGTTAAGCCTGATGTGCTCTGGTTGACCCAGCCTAATAATCCCAGCGGTGTCTTTTATGACCCCGAAAAACTGCGCAATATTATTGATGTCTGCAATAACGAAAACATCTACATCTTTTCTGATGAGATATTTTTCTTGCTCTCGGATCACCGCCTGGGCCGCTGGACTCCTTCGTCGCTATCGGCTGGTTCCTATGCCAGTGGTAATTATCAAAAACGCATCTTTATGGCTGATGGTATCGCCAAGAGCTTTGCCAGTGGTGGCATGCGTCTGGGCTTTTTGATGACACCAGATGATGAGTGGGCGGCAGATATTGCACGCTTTGCGGCACAACCGCCAAGAGCTTTACTGAGAGCCTGGGATGGACTTTATTCAGCGTTTCTCGATAAGTCGCCTAACCACATGCTCGATGTAGGTAAGGCATTTAACGAAGTCGAGACCTATCTGATGGAAAAACGCCGCGGTCTCTCGGCCAATCGTGAGGCATTGCTGACACTCTTGCGTAAGCACGGGCTCGATGACGGTTATGACACGCCTTATCGGGGCGGACTATTTTTGCTGGGCAAACTCGATAATCGCCACCAAGATCTGGCCCAAAAGGCTAAATTGCTGACAAATCCAGGTGTCTGGGGACGTACCGGCGAGATGGTGAGACTTTGCTATTGTCTAGAACAAAACCGATTTGATACTGCCATGCAAAGGCTACAAACCTTTCTTGAAGAAGCTAAGGTAACCCAAAAAGGAGAGCTGGTTTGACTCCACCAGATATATCGATGAGAGGCAAAATTTGTCTTGTCACCGGTGCCACCAGTGGTATTGGTAAGGTGACAGCCATGGAGCTTGCCACCAAGGGTGCTACCGTCATTATTGTCGGTCGCAACGAGGAGAAGTGCATCTCCACCATGGCTGAAATCGAGGCTATGACTGGCAATGAGTCGCTCGATTATATGGTCTGTGATCTATCTTCCTTTCACCAGATTCGCAAACTCTCTTTGGACTTTAAAGCTAAGTACAACAAATTGCATGTCCTGGTAAACAACGCTGGAGCGCTGTTTATGCGCCGTCAAAACAGTGTTGACGGTCTGGAGATGGCCTGGGCTCTCAATCATTTTGGCTATTTCTGGCTCACCGGTATGCTCCTGGATGTACTCAAAGCCAGCTCGCCAAGCCGTATTATAAATGTTTCTTCTGACGCTCATAAGAGATCATTTCTCAGTGAGATGCCAAATTTTAAAGACAATATTCCGGTGGGCTACATTGGTTATGCCGATACAAAACTGGCTAATTTGCTCTTTACCAATCACCTGGCTTATAGCATCAAGTCCACAGGCGTCACCGTCAACGCCTTGCATCCAGGTGTTGTCTCGACCAATTTTGGGGCCAACAATGGTTTGCTTGGACGTATCGTCCAGTTTTATAGCAGTACTTTTGGTGTGACACCACAAAAGGGCGCCAGGACAATAGTTTATCTGGCTAGCGCTCCGGAGCTTTATTCCACTACTGGCAAATACTATGTCAAAGAGCGTGAGGCTAGTAGCTCCAAGCTCTCTCAAGACACCAAACTCGGTACTAAGCTGTGGCAGTGGAGTCTTGATATTTCTCAAAGACTCGGTATGGATACAAGACCGATGGAGCTGCGTTAAGCGCCCGCGCTTTCTTTTGGCTCGTCCTTTACTGGTGGCTTTATGTTTGTCATTTTGGTGAGCCACTGTGTAAAGCCATATAGTGCTGCCACTATTGCTGTCAAAAATGCCAGAAATGTAAATTCACTCACTCTTAGTGGACCCATTTCGCTATCGGCATTTTGGCTGCGAGCAAATTTGGCAACCATTTCGTCTGCCCAAAAGCTTTGACCTGGTGCTACTTCATTACTCTGTCCGTAGCGTGGGTCCACGGGGGCACCGATAAGTCCATTGGTGGGCATTATCGTGCCGCTTGTGGCACCTTGCAAAACTGGTGTGTATCCAGCGTCTTTGTCCTGTTTATAGTCCTGCAATTGTCCTGATTTAAGGACTATGTTGCCGTAAGCTTGCGACCCCATATCCTTTTTGCGATTGTAGTTAAACTCGTCGCCGGACTGACGCTTTGCGCCAGATTCGCCAGTCTCCAATTCCGATTTGGCGCGACGTTGTAGTCCTTCAATGGCTTGCAAACGGGGCATTGGCAACTGTGCCAATTGACTCGAAGGACTGGGACTAGCGCTGGGAGTTGGAGTAGGCGTTGGCATTGGTGTGGGGGGCGCTGCCTGAGGTCCATTGAGCTTTTGCTCAGCTGCCCGGCCACCTCCATAGCTACTTACACCGTAGCTACTATCAGCCATGTTGGCACTGCCAAATGCGTCCGACACTTCGGTGGGAGCGTTGGGAAGGTTTGCTTCTTTGTTCTTTGTTACTGCTTCATAGTCTTGTGATTGTGGCAAGGCTGGTTGAGGGGCAATGAAGATTTCTTCTGGCGGTCTGGCTGTGCCTATCGCCGGTGAGCTGGCGGTGCCATCATAGCCGGCACTACCGGCAGCGCTGGATAGACAATTGAGCTGACTCACCGTTTTTTCCATTGCTTTTTCAAATGCGTTTTTAAATGGACTTACAGCAATGTCGGTCACTGAGGTAAAGGGAGCAAACAGCTGGTACTGCCATTGTCTTATAGTCTCTCTGATTGACTCTTTTAAGGGCGGGGCAATCTTTACTGGTCTGTAGTCATCAGGGCAATAAACTATCGCGCTTGATATTGCAGTTACTACTTGATGGAGGTTGGCTAGCTCAGCTGCTCTAAAGTCTAAGTCAGCGGAGTGCGCCATGAGCATGCGTCTGATCTCGTCGCCGCACCAGATATTGGTGAGCGCGCTCTGGATATCGACATCGCCTACTGTAGCGTGATTTGTAGTGGCTGTAGTCTGACTGCCGCTGGATAGTCTAAATTCAGGGTGCTCATAGGTACCCATGGTTTTGCTCTTGTCCTCAATGGCATCAATAAAATAGGTGAGGTCATCGCTTACTGTGCCGGTCCTTACAATGCTTGCCAGACCGGGAGTGGTTTGGCAGTCAGTCAATGCCTCGCATGGACCATCTGCGACTTGCAAATCAAACAAAATCGGATTAGGGCTTGTGTTGAGCATTTGATGGAGCGATGCTGCCAAATTGTTTTTGATAGGTTGTGCGCCGTGCACCCAGAGTACAGCAGACTCAAAGCTTTTATCTTTGCCATTTTGCTCTACTGCTCTGGACAAAGCAGCTACCAGTGCCGCTGTATTATCCTGGCCTCCTTGTGCTTTAGCTTTTGCTAGCAGTCCGAGATCTCGGACAGTCTCTGGCTGGTCCAGGCTCAATATGGGTGGCGTGTTTAGGATTACCTGGCTGGTATTTAGAGCCTCAGCAATTTGGCTCATAAATGGTTGCATTGAGATAGAGCCATCAACAATTATCTGCAGGTGCTTGAGCCTGGGATACTGCGGTCTGGCTATGGTGCGCACAATGGAGGCGTCTTTTGTGTTTTGACCTGTGGCACTGACTACTTCTGTAATCGACATGTCTCTGTTGATGCTCAGATACTGATGCCCGGCTGATTCGTTGACCTCGCAGGTCTTGCCCGGGTCAGTAGAGATAAACTCACAAATTGCCTGACCCTCTTTGTCTATCACAAAATTGCGCTCGGCTAGATAAGGCAAAAGGCCGGTAGCGTGACTGTTTTTGTCGACATATAGGGGTATGGCTAGAGCGAGGCTGAGCTGTACGTCGGCACCAGGCTCGACTGGGAAGCACTGTACCAGTACCTGATCTTTGCCGGTATAGCTCACCAGAAGCGGGTTTTTGCGCTCCACTACAGCGGCTTGATAGAGCGCTCTTGCTTCCTCGCGTGCCTTGATTGTTGCTACTCTTTCGACATTACCAATTTTGAGAGTGGCTCTGGATATCACCGCTCCTGGTGGCAGCTGTATTTTTGTGCGCACTTCGCGGTCGTATTTGGATGTGTTTTTAAATGATAGTGTCCATTTGATATTGGCTATTGCTGCTGTGCTATCTACTTTGCCAGTAAACTTGCTGCCTGCCTGTGATAACCCTCTGGCCATACCGCTTACAGTGGCACCAGCTACATCGGCATCCAGGTCAAATTCGTCGCTTACTCCAGAATTAAGCGGGTCTGAGTCTGGCATAGAGCCATTGTGCTTAATAGTGGCTCTAAATGATGCTGGTATAGGCACAGAGTTATAGGCTTTGCCTGTTACTTTATAAAAGACCTCGCGTGCCTTGTCTACGGGGATAGGATGGACACCCTCATAGAGCGTGCCGATGATATCGGTGGCTTTGCCTGAGCGCTCCAGACAGGCGCGTTGCATTACTTCCTGGTTGCCATATCGTCTGAGCCAATCTACGCTACTTGCTTTTTGTGCTGCATCCCCGCTTATTACCTGGGAGATATTGACCCTTGTGAGAGTAGAGGGTAGCTCCACAGCTATTACCATTACGAGCACAATGAGGTGGCCGATGTGCTCGACCTGGTGTGCATCAAAATAAGTGCCACTCTTGTGAGCTAGCTGGCAGACTGTTTTGCCTGCCATCCAGCTGCATGGCAATGACAGTAGCGGGGCTAGACCAAGCAGACCAAAACCAAATGTAAGGACATAAAGTGCGCTGCCTGGAGTAATTGGCAAAAACATCAATGAATAGAGACAGCCAATGCCCATGGCCATGCCGCTTAAAAGAGACATCGGTCCATAAAAATGACTGAGGTCGCGTCTGGATGAAAGCCAGAGCAAAAAGTTACTGAGCGGAATAAGACAGAACAAACCCACATGAAAGGATGATGGGAATGGATCAAAATAGTTTTGGGCGCAGTATCTGGTGGTGAGTTCAAAAGCTACAGTTAAAAGGGGCAGGATAACGCCAAAAAAGAGAAACCAGCGGCCTCTCTTATCCTTATTATCAGTCTCTTTTTTGTGTGACTTTGTCCCTGGTGCAAAAGCCTTTGCCTGGTCCCTGGGGGCAAGCAATAATACAGAGCTACGCTCAGAGGCTTTGGCGTTAGAATCATCCATTGACGATTAGCTGCTCCCTGGTACTTTATCTACTCTATATCACCGCCGCTAAAGACTGACTAGGGTAAGTCCTGGATTAGTATCATTGTTTAGGGGGGTAGAATAAAGCTACCAATCAAAAGGGATGTTTAATGCTGGAGATTGTCGGCGGTATCGTAGTCCTGGCTATTTTGATTTTGCTCTCTGGACTCAAGACAGTCAAAGAGCATCATCAGCTGGTGATTTACCGCTATGGACGTGTGGCTGACTGCAAAGGCCCTGGTCTGCATTTGATCATGCCTATCATTGATCATATAGAGATGGTCGAGACTAGACTGAGGACTCTCAAGGTAGTAGACCTCAATGTCACCACCCAGGAGGAGCATGCAGTGCTTATCTCTTGTGATTGTATTTACTATGTTGCCGATGCCAAAAAGGCAGTGACAAAAGTCGAAGACATCGAGTCAGCGATGCAAATTGTCACTGAGAGCAATTTACGTGAGCTCGCCCGGCAGACCGCCTTAATTGACTTACAGGCTGACCCCAAGCGTAACAACAGCCGCCTCAAAACATTGATGGACAGGCAGATTGGCAACTGGGGCATCAGGATTAGCTCAATTGAAGTAACCACAGTCAAAGTGGCTGCCTTTAAAATCGTGCATCTGGTTGAAGAGCAAAAACTTGGTTAGT
>Ga0075163_10003610_pt1 | contig 20802 bp, 13 predicted proteins | sample JI1023141ADNA_FD_71478 | JGI IMG/M metagenome (GOLD analysis project Ga0075163, IMG submission 71478) | Wastewater effluent complex algal communities from Wisconsin, to seasonally profile nutrient transformation and Carbon sequestration -... | ecosystem: Engineered > WWTP > Effluent > Algae... | reverse complement strand
CCTACGACGGCACGCTCAAGGCCAACCGCACCGCGCTGCTGGCCGACTGGTTCCCCTTCGCCGGCAGCTTCCGCTTCACCACCGGCGTCACCGCCAACCAGTACAAGCTGGACCTGCTGGCCACGGGCGCAGGTGGGTCGCTCACCATCGGCAACAACACCTACACCACCACCGCGCAGGACAACTTCCGCGTGCAGGTGAAGTTCCCCACCAGCACGCCCTACCTGGGCTTCGGTTGGGGCCATGGCAACGGCAGTGGCATCCGCTTTTCCTTCGACATCGGCGCCAAGATCGGCAAGGCCACCGTCAACTACAGCTTGAGCGGCCCGCTGGCCACGCAGGTCTCGCAGGCCGACATCGACGCCGAACTGGCCGAGCTGCGCGACGGCGTGGGCAAGGTCAAGGCCATCCCGCAGATCACCCTCGGCCTGGGCTACAGCTTCTAGCCGTGTCAGACGGCCGTCATGTCGGCCGTGCTACATTGCGCGCCATGCGTCCCGCATCGTTTTACTTTACGTACTTTTGGTTCTCGCACCGCTTGGCGGCTGGAGAGGCGAACGCGTAACTGATCAAAGCGACGCACCGCACCCCAGAAACCGCCGGCAACCCCGGCGGTTTTTTGTTGCCTGCCGGGCCTCTACCGGCACACCAGGAAGCGCAAGTCCATGAGCCCGAAACCTGTCAACGCCCAAGAAGACCGCCTGGCCCTCAGCGAAAAGACCAGCCAGACCGACGACCAACGCATCAAGGACGTCACCCCCTTGCCGCCGCCCGAGCACCTGATCCGTTTCTTCCCCATCGCCGGCACGCCGGTGGAAGGCCTGGTGAAGGACACACGTGCCGCCATCCGCCAGATCATGGCCGGCGACGATGACCGCCTGCTGGTGATCATCGGCCCCTGCAGCATCCACGACCCGGCCGCGGCCGTCGACTACGCGCGCAAGCTCAAGCCGCTGCGCGACAAGTACAAGGGCGAACTGGAAGTGGTGATGCGCGTGTACTTCGAGAAGCCGCGCACCACGGTGGGCTGGAAGGGCCTCATCAACGACCCGTACCTGGACGAGAGCTACCGCATCCACGAAGGCCTGCGCATCGCGCGGCAACTGCTGGTGGACATCAACCGCCTGGGCATGCCCGCCGGCAGCGAGTTCCTGGACGTGATCAGCCCGCAGTACATCGGCGACCTCATCGCCTGGGGTGCCATCGGCGCGCGCACCACGGAGTCGCAAGTCCACCGTGAACTGGCCAGCGGCCTGAGCGCGCCCGTGGGCTTCAAGAACGGCACCGACGGCAACCTGAAGATCGCCATCGACGCCATCCAGGCCGCCAGCAAGCCGCACCACTTTTTGTCCGTGCACAAGAACGGGCAGGTGGCCATCGTCCAGACCAAGGGCAACAAGGACTGCCACGTCATCCTGCGCGGCGGCAAGGCGCCCAACTACGACGCCGAGAACGTGGCCGCCGCCTGCAAGGAAATCGAAGGCGCCAAGCTGCCCTGCAAGCTGATGATCGACGCCAGCCACGCCAACAGCAGCAAGCAGCACCAGCGCCAGGTGGACGTGATGAAGGACGTGGGCGCGCAGATGGCCGCGGGCAACCGCTGCATCTTCGGCGTCATGGTGGAAAGCCACCTGACCGACGGCGCCCAGAAGTTCACCCCCGGCAAGGACGACCCGGCCAAGCTGGAATACGGCAAGAGCATCACTGACGCCTGCCTGGGCTGGGACGATTCCGCCGCCGTGCTGGACGGCCTGGCCAAGGCCGTGAAGGCGCGGCGCAAGAAGGCCTGAAACCGCGCGGGCCTACGGCGGCGCGCCGCCCAGGCGCTGCCAGGCCCGCAGCTGGTCGTGCTGCAGCGGCTGCAACGCGTGCGCGCTGGCGTAGGCCGCGGCGGCACGTTCGCGCCAGCCCCGCTGGCCTGCCGGGCTGGGCTGGGTTGGATTCGGCAACTGCACCTCGTGTGCTGCGGCCAGCACCTCGGCCGCGTACAGCAGCAGCTCTCGGTCCTGCGGGTGGGCGACCACCAGGCGCTCGGCCAGCGCCGCCGCCTCCGCGGCCAGCGCCTGTGCGCGGGCCTGCGCACCGGCGGTCGCGCGGCCGTGCAGCACACGCGCCTGGTCGCCCAGGTTCGTGGCCAGGCGGCGCGTGGCGATGTCCGCCATCGCCCCCGGCGCGGCGCTGTGCAGGTCTTCACGCCACACGGCCTCGAATTCCTGCAACGGGGGCAGCGCCTCTTCGCCCCGGCCCAGCACCACCAGGCTGTGCGCCCAGCCCTGGCCGAAGATGGCCCAGCGCTGCCGCCAGCCGCGGTTGGCGGGGTCGTGGTGGCGCAAGCGGGCCAGCGTGCGGAAGGCCAGCTCGGCGCTGAGCAGCGAGGCCTGTTCGTCGCCCAGGCGCGACTCCACGTAGCCGCGGTTGTTGAGCGTCACCGCCAGCGAATGCAGCAGCGACGTGTCCTCGCCCTGTGTCTCTTCCACCAGCTCCGTCACCACCGCCACCGCGTGCTGCAGGTGGGCCAACGCGTCTGCCAGCCGGTCCTGCACCTGGCGCACCACCGCACGACCGCCTTCCAGCAGAGCCAGGTGCAGCCGGTCGTCGCGGTTGCGGGCTTCAGCGATCAGCCCTTCGTAGAGCTGCGCGGCCTCGTCCATGAAACGCAGGGCCACGTCGGGCCGGCCCAGGCTCTGCAGGCCCACCGTCTGGTTCAACTGCCCCAGCATGGCCAGGCGCGCGGCCAGGGCTCGGCGCAGTTCCAGGTGACCGGGCCAGCGCTGCAGCGCGCCGCGCAGCACGGCCAGGCCCTGCTCGAAGGCGGCAGCGGCCTGGTCCAGCTGGCCGCGCTCGTGCGCCAGCCGGGCCAGGATGGAGTGGGTGCGGTCGGTCCAGCGCGCCACCTCGGGGTCGTGCGCCGCGGGCAGGCTGCTCAGCAGGCCCAGCGCCTGGCGGGCGTTTCGTTCGGCCTGTGCGTGTTTGACCACCGACACCGGCCCGCCCGGCCCCTGCAGGTCGGCCAGCCGGGCCAGCGTGCCACCCAACATGGCCGTCAGCTCGGCGTCGCCGGGGTCGGCCAGCAGCAGGGCCTGCAGCCGCGCGGCGGCGTCATTGAGCATGGCCTCGCGCGTGGGCGGGCCGCCAGGCAGGAAGGCGATGGCGTCGGCATGCTGGCGCACCAACGAGCCCAGCAAGGCCTTGGTCTCGGCCAGCCGCTGCGCGCCGCGGTCACGCGCGGCGGCGGCGCGGCGGGCCTGCGCCAGGGCCAGCGTCAGCCCGGCCGCCAGGCCCAGCAGGCCCAGTCCCACCGCCAGCTGCCCCTGCAGCAAGGTGGCTGACAAGCCCACCGCCAGCCCCAGCGCACCCAGGCCACCGGCCAGCACGCCAAAAGGGTGGCGGCGCGCGAACTTGGCCAGCACATAGGCCGGGTTGGCGGCACGCGCGCTGACCGGCCGGCCTTCCAGGTAGGCGCGCACGTCCGCGGCCAGCGCATCCACGTGCGAGTAGCGGCTCTCTGGCGTCTTTTCCAGCGCCTTGAGCAGCACGTTGTCCAGGTCGCCCTCCAGGCGCTTGCGTGTGGCCAGCCACTGCGGGTCCAGCGCCTCCTGCGGGCTCAGCCGGCTGGGGCGCGTGGGTTGTTCTTCCAGCACGCCTTTCACGGCCTCGGCGGCGGTGGTGGCATGGCGGCCGGTGGGGCGTGCGCCGGTGAGCATCTGGTACAGCAGCACGCCCAGGCTGTAGATGTCGGTGGCGGTGGTGACCGGCTCGCCGCGCACCTGCTCGGGGCTGGCGTAGTGCGGCGTGTAGGGCCGCTCGCCAGCCTGGGTGACGCCGGGCTGGGCGCCGTCAGCCGCGTCCAGCGGGTCCAGGGCCTTGGCGATGCCGAAGTCCAGCAGCTTGACCTGGCCGTCGCCGTCCACCAGCACGTTGCTGGGTTTCAGGTCGCGGTGCACCAGCAGGTTGCGGTGGGCGTGGGCCACGGCGTCGGCCAGCTGCAGGAAGAGCCGCAGCCGGTGCTCCAGCGACAGGCCCAGCGCGGCCTCGTGGATGGGCCGCCCGTCCACGTACTCCATGACGAAGTAGGGCAGCCCTTCTTCGCTGGCGCCAGCGTCCAGCAGCCGCGCGATGTGCGGGTGGTTCAGCCGCGCCAGCGCCTGGCGTTCCTGGGCGAAGCGCTGCAGCACGGCGGCACTGTCCATGCCGCGCTTCAAGAGCTTCACGGCCGCGCGGCCTTCAAAGCTGCCGTCGGCACGGCGGGCTTCGAAGACCTCGCCCATGCCGCCTTCGCCCAGGGCGCGCACGATGGCCCAGGCCCCCAGGCGCTGCCCCGTGCGCGCGGCGCGGCGCACCAGCGCGGCCGCCGGCGGCGCGGCGGGCGTGTCCAGGAAGCCAACGGCGCCGGTGGCCTGGGCGTGGTGGCGCAGCAGGGTGCGCAACTCCGCCTCGGCATCGGCAGGCAGGGCGGCGGCAACGATCAAGGCGTCGTGTTCAGCAGCCGGGCGGCCCAGCAGGGCGTCAAACAGCGACTTGATCTGTTCCCAGCGCGGGTCGGCGGTGTTCATGTGTCCATGATGCCCGCAGCGTGCAGGCGCAGCGCCGGGGCCGGGGCCGGCATTCAGCGGACCGACAACGCCGCTTGCGCCTCGGCCAGGGCCTGCAAGGCCAGCGCGCGGCGCGCCGCCGTGGCGCCGCTGCAGCCCTCGGGCATGACCAGCAAGGCCTCTTCCAGGCGCGGCAGCGCCTGTTCCGGCTGGCCGGCAGCCAGCAGTGCGCGGCCGCGGTGCAGTGCAAACCAGCGCCGCCGCGCCGCCCAGGTGGGCACGCTGGGGTCTTCGGCTTCCAGCGCCAGCACCAGGGCCTCGCCGCGGGCAGACACCGCAAGCGCTTCTGCCACCTGGCCGGCTTCCAGCAGGTTCATGGTCAGGTTGTTGGCCTCGCCTGCCGTGCCTTCGCGGTAGCTGGTGTTGAGGGGCTGCAGAGCCAGCGCCTGCTCGCGCCACGACACCGCCTGCCGGCCTGCGGCCAGCGCCTCGTCCATGCGCCCCAGGTGCTTGAGCGCAATCATGCGCGCACCAGCCACGGTGCCCATTTGGAAGCAGATGTCGCCGTCGCTGGGCCGTTCCGCGGCCAGTTCGGCGTAGGCCTGCTCGGCTTCGGCCAGCACCTCCAGCGCCTGGTCGGACTGGCCCAGGCTGGGTTCGACCATGGTGTCCAGGGTCATCGCCAGGCCGAGCAGGGACGAGGCCCGTTCGAAGCGCAGCTCGTAGATGCCGGGCACGCGGCGCACCGCCGACTGCAAGAAGCGCCGCAGCCGTTGGTAGGTGGCCAGCGCCGCGGCGGCCTGCCCGTCCAGGCGCTGCAGCTTGGCCTGGCAGCGCAGCGCGCGAGCCCACCACATGAAAAAGTCGGCGCGCGCCTGCTGCGCGGCTTCGCCGGCAGGGAACAGCGCCAGCGCGCGCAGCGTGTGTTCGCGGCAGCGTGGGGCGTCGTCCAGCGTGGTGTCCAGGCCGGGCAGCATCAGGTCGGCCAGGCGGGCGTGTGCCTTGGCCAGTTCCGCGGCCAGTTCGCCGTCGTGCGGTGCCGACACATGCAAGCGTTCAAGATGAGCGATGGCGTCGGTCAGCAGGTCGGCCTTCATGCGCAGGCCGCCGGGCAGGAAGGTGGCCATGTCGGCGTAGCGCATCAGCACTTCGCGCACCAGGCCGTTGGTCTGCGCCAGGCGGGCGCGGGCGTCGTCGCGCGCCTGCGCCGCCGCGCGGGCCTGCCAGCTGCTGACGCCCGCGCCTGCCGCCAGGGCCAGCAGGGCCAGGGCCGCGGCGGCGTCTCGCGCCTGGAAGGCCGTGACGCCCAGCGCGGCCGCCAGCGCCAGGACCGCCAGCAAGGCCAGCAGCGACGCCAGCACGGCGCCGCGGTGGCGCGCCACAAAGCGGCTGGCCAGGTAGGCCGGGGTGCGCGGGCGTGCCGCCACCGGGCGGCGCGCCAGCACCGCGCGCAAGTCGGCGGCCAGCGCGTCGACGCTGCCGTAGCGGCCGCCCACGTCCTTGGCCAGGGCCATGAGCACCACCGCGTCCAGATCGCCGCGCAGCAGCCGGCGCGGCACGCCGGGGTCCTGGTCGGCGGGCAGCGGCGCCGCGCTGGGGCGCGTAGGGGGCTCGTCCAGCACGGCGCGCAGGGCCTGGGCCGCGGTGGTGGTGCCGCGGCCGTAGGGCCGCACGCCGGTGACCAGCACAAACAGCAGCACGCCCAGCGCGTACACGTCGCTGGCCGTGGTGACGCGGTCGCCGCGCACCTGCTCCGGGCTGGCATAGCCGGGGGTCAGCGCGGACCTCAGCGCCCGTGATGCGCCCACCTCGTCGGCCTGGGCCAGGTCCAGCGCCTGGGCGATGCCGAAGTCCAGCAGCTTGACCTGGCCCTCGCCGTCCACCAGCACGTTGCCGGGTTTCAGGTCGCGGTGCACCACCCCGTGGCGGTGGGCGTGGGCCACGGCGTCGGCCAGCTGCAGGAACAGCCGCAGCCGTGCCGCCAGCGGCAGGCCGCGGCAGGCCTCGTCCAGCGGGCGGCCGTCCACCGCCTCCATCACGAAGTAAGGCCGCCCATCGGCGCTGCGCCCGGCGTCCAGCAGCCTTGCGATGTGCGGGTGGCTCAAGCGCGCCAGCGCCCGGGTTTCCTGCAGCGCCAGGGCCTGGCGCTCGTCGCCGTCCAGCCCGGGCGGCAGCAGCTTGACGGCGACGCGGGCGTCGTAGGCGCCGTCGTCGCGCTGCGCTTCCCAGACCTCGCCCATGCCGCCGGCGCCCAGCCGGGCGCTCAGCTTCCAGGGACCCAGGCGTTCGCCGCGGCGGTCGGGCGGCGGCGCACCGGCCCATCGCGCAGGCTGGGCCAGGAAGGCGCTGCCGGCGGCTTCTTCGGCGTCGTGCTGGGCCAGCAGTTCACGCACCTCCTGCAGCAGCAGCGTGCCGGCGGGCTGCGCCGCCAGCAGCGCCGCGCGCGCCGCCGGCGCTTCGTCCACCAGGCGGGCGAACAGGTCCTTCACGGCTGACAGGTCAGGGCGGGGTTCAGGCAAGCGCATGGCGACACGGTAGGGGCAGCGCCGGGCGGCGCCAAGCTGGGACAAGTCAGGCGAGCGCGGCAAGCGCAAAACGCCACGCCCGGGCGTGCATTCCAGTGCCTTCCAACGCCTCCCCTGCAAACGCGGCTTGCCCGGCAGCGGAAGCTCACGCAGCATGCGCTCCCTATGCAGGCACAAGCGCCCACACGCGAGATCACGGTCTGGCTGGAACAGCTCAGCGGCGGCGAGGCCGCGGCCGCGCACCAGGTCTTCACGCTGCTCTACGGCGAGCTGCGCCGGCTGGCGCGCGTGCACATGCGGCGCGAGCCCGACGGCCACACGCTGGGCGCCACCGGCCTGGTGCATGAGGCCTGGTTCCGGCTGTCGGAGCAGAACCGCACGCAGTGGCGCAACCGCACGCACTTCATGGCGGTGGCCAGCACCATGATGCGGCGCATCCTGGTGGACCACGCGCTGGCGCACCGCGCGGCCAAGCGCGACGCGGCGCTGGAGCCCATCAGCACCACGCTGCTGGACCGCCACGGCAACGGCCTGGACCACGACGTGGTGGCCGTGCACGACGCGCTGCTGGCGCTGCAGGCGCACGACGCGCGCGCCGCCCAGGTGGTGGAGCTGAAGTTCTTCGGCGGGCTGGAAATCGAGGAGATCGCCCAGGTGATGGACGTCTCCCCGGCCACCGTCAAGCGCGACTGGGTGCTGGCGCGCGCCTGGCTCAGGCGCGAACTGGGCGGCGCGGCACTGGGCAGCGCGGCGTGAGTTTGGCTGCCCCGGCGGCCAGCAAGCCCAGCCCGACCAGCGCCAGGCTCGCCGGCTCCGGCACGCCCTGCGGCGGCGTGGTGGCGGCCGGGCTGGTGGTGATGCGCACGTCCACATTGCCGTGGTCGTACAGGTAGCTGCCACGCGGGTCGTAGCGCACCTCCACCGTGTCGCCCGCGCCCAGCACCAGGCCCGGCGTGTACAGGTTGTAGAGAGCCGCCGTGGTGGTGTTGGCGTAGGTCACCGTGAACTGGCCCAGGTCGTGCGCCACGCCGCCGGTGAAGACCCGCAGGAACACGTCCATGCCGTTGCCGTTGTGGGCGTTCTGCACCATCTCGCTGACGAGTTCGATCTCCTCCAGCAGCAGCGCCTGGCTGGCGTGGAAGACCACGGCGGTGGCGCTGGGTGAGCCGGTGTGCACAAAGGTGCCGGCAAAGGTGGCGCGCGTGTTGGCCGCCACGGCGCCGCCGCAGAAGCCGGACGTGCAGCCCAGCTCGCCCGGGTCCACCAGCGACCCGATGGTCTGCGGGCTCACCGGGCCGCGGTAGCTGCCGCCGTTGGTGGTGAACAGGTTGCCGGACTGGCTGCCGTTGTGGAAGGTCCACAGGTTGCTGGCTTGCTGCGGCGCGTAGACGCCGTTCAGGCCGTCCAGCCAGTCGCGCAGGCCGTGCACGGTGGACGCCATCACGGCGGTCGGCAGGGCCGAGGCGGCCAGCAGCGCCAGCGCAGCGGCGGCGTGGCGCAGGCCGGGGGGAGGACAAAGGGTCATGGGTGCTCCTGAGCAGGTGGGTGGGCGGGCCTGGCGTTCGGGCTTGGGCCTCCCACACAACCGCGGGGAAAGCGGCCGCGGGCGCTCAGGCCACCGCGCCGCCCCCCGCGAGTGAGGGGCCGCCAACTCCCGGGGCAGCCGGCCAGCGGCTCAGCCGTCCAGGCGCGCCAACAGCGCCAGCGCCAGCTGCTGCCCCAGCATGGCCTGCACGGAGGCGTGCGCCCACTTGCTCTGCGGCCCTTCGTCCGCCACCAGCGCCTGGGCCGTGTCCCAGGCGCAGCGCGCGGCCTGCAGCGCACCGGCCCGCTCGCCCAGGCCCAGCAGGGCCTTGGACAAGGTGTGGGACTCGGTCATCAGGCCGTCGCGCCAGGCCACGTTGCGCGGGTCGCCCTGCACGTTTTGCTGCATCAGCGCCACCGCGGCCTCGGCTTCCTGGCGCGCGGCGGCCGGGTCGGCCTGGCGCAGGTGCACCTGGGCGCGGCCGCCGTGGATGACGGCAATCTGGTGCACCAGGTAGGACTCGGTGGACGTGTCGCCGGGCGCGGCCTTGCGGTCCAGTTCGGCCAGGTCCGCCTTGCGCGCCAGCAGATCGCGCAGGGCTTGTTCGGCGCGGCGGTACTCGCGCAGCGCGTCGGCCGGGCGGCGCAGGCTGGGCAGGTTGCCGTGCTCGTAGACCTGGGCCAGGTTCAGGTGCACGTTGGCCAGGCCCGATGCCAGGTACAGGCCGCCCTCGGCGCCGTGCCGCCGCTGCAGGCTTTCCGCCGCCTGGTCGGCCGCGCGCTGCAGCGTGGTTTCGGCGTCGGGCAGCCGGCCATCGCGGCGCGCCAGTTGCGCCTGGACCACGCGCACGCGCACGGTCCAGCTGGCCAGCCGCCAGTCGCCCAGGCGTTGCGGCCAGGCCTTGTCCGACAAGGCCAGCGCGCGGGCCACGGTGGCTTGTGCGGCAGGCGCGCTGTCCGGCCGCGCCACGGTGATGTTGCCCTGGATCTCCGCCAGCCGGCCCAAGGCGCAGACCATGGTGACGGCCAGGTCCAGGTCGTCCGGCGCGCCTTGCAGTGCGGGTTCCAGCAGCGCGGCGCTGTCACGCAGCAGCGCTTCTTGCGCCTGCGCGCCGCCGGGCAGCAGGGTCACGGTGTCGCCGTAGCGGAACAGCAAGTCGCTGGTGATGCGCTTGACCCGCTCCAGCTGCTGGCGGGCGTCGTCGCTTGCCGCTTGAGCGGCGTTGCGCGACAGCTGCGCCTGCCGCGCCTGCAGCAGCGCCAGCACCAGGCCGGCGGCCAGCAGCAGCACACCCGCGGCCGCCGCCACGCGCCCCTGCAGCACCGTGGCCGCCAGCGCCGTGGCCAGGCCCGCGGCGCCGACGCCGGCCGTCAGCACCGCCCAGCGGTTGCGCTGCATGAACTTCGTGAGCAGGTAGCCCACGCTGGCGGCCCGCGCGCTGACGGGGCGGCCGTCCAGGTAGGCCTGCACGTCGGCGGCCATGGCGTCCACGCTGGCGTAGCGGCGCTCAGGCAGTTTTTCCAGCGCTTTCAGCAGGATGTTGTCCAGGTCGCCTTCCAGCCGCTTGCGCGTGGCCAGCCATTGCGGGTCTGGCGACTCCTGCGCGCTCAACCGGCTGGGGCGTGTGGGCTGCTCTTCCAACACGCTCTTGGCCGCGGCCATGGGCGTGGTGGCGTGGCGGCCGGTGGGGCGCGCGCCGGTGAGCATCTGGTACAGCAGCACGCCCAGGCTGTAGATGTCGGTGGCGGTGCTGACGGGCTCGCCACGCACCTGCTCGGGGCTGGCGTAGTGGGGGGTGAAGGGGCGCACGCCGCCCACCGTGGTGTGGCCGTCTGCACCGTCCGCACGTTCCAAAGGGTCCAGCGCCTTCGCGATGCCGAAGTCCAGCAGCTTGACCTGGCCTTCGCGGTCCACCAGCACGTTGCCAGGCTTCAGGTCGCGGTGCACCAGCAGGTTGCGGTGCGCATGCGCCACGGCGGCGGCCAGCTGCAGGAAGAGCCGCAGGCGCTGCTCCAGCGGCAGGCCGAGCGCGGCTTCGTGGATGGGCTTGCCGTCCACGTACTCCATGACGAAAAACGGCAGGCCTTCGCCACTGGCGCCGGCGTCCAGCAGCCGCGCGATGTGCGGGTGGCTCAGCCGGGCCAGGGCGTTGCGTTCCAGCGCAAAGCGCTGCAGCACGGCCGCGCTGTCCATGCCGCGCTTGAGCAGCTTCACCGCCGCACGGCCCTCAAAGCTGCCATCGGCGCGGCGGGCTTCAAAGACTTCGCCCATGCCGCCTTCGCCCAGCGGCCGCACCACTTCCCAGGCGCCCAGGCGCTGGCCGCTGTGGCTGGCGGCGGGCGGGGCGGGGGAAGCAGAAAGGCCGGCTTCGTCCAGCTCGGCGGGCGTGGACAGGAACTCGTCGCCCTCGGTGGCTTCGTCGTGGTGTTGCAGCAGGGAGCGCACTTCGGCCAGGGCGTCGGCGTCCAGCCCGCTGGCGGCCAGCAAGGCAGCGCGCTCGGCGGCGGGGCGCTCCAGCGCGGCCTCGAAGGCGGCCTTGATCTCGGCCCAGCGGTCGGGGGTGCCGGCCATGCTCAGGGCGCCCCGGCCCGGGCCCGGGCCTGGTCCATCCAACCCTGCAAGGCCGGCGGCGGCGCGGGCTCGGCATGCCACAGCGCCAGCGCCTCGCGGGCCGCACGCGCCGCGGCCGCGCCCACGCCCGCCGCGTGCAGGGCCTCGGCCTGTTCACCCAGGGCCTGGGCCAGCAGCCAGCGGCGGCTGGCGTTGTCGTCACCGGCGCGCGGTGCCGCCATCAAGGCCGCGGCTTCCTGGGCCAGGGCCAGGGCGCGGCGCGGCTGTTCGGTACGCCAGGCGCGCGCAGCCCACAGCAGGCCGCTGGCACGCGTGCGCTGCTCACCAAAGGCGGCGGCCTGGCCGGGTGGCAGCGCGTCCAGCACCGCCTGCGACTGCTGGCGTGCGGCCGGCAGGTCGCCGGCACGCACCTGCAGTTCCAGCCGCGCCGCCAGCAGGGCCTGGATGCGTGGCGCACCGGCCTGGTTGCCCACGTCGGCGGCCGCGGCCTCGCGGGCCAGTCGCAAGGCCTCGTCCAGCTTTGCCAGCGCCTGGGCGTGCTGCCCCTGCGCCGACCACACGCGGGCCAGGTTGCCCCGCGCCACCGCGCGCTGGTAGCGGAAGTCCATGTCGTCGGCAAAGCGCACGGCCATCAGGTCGCGCAACGCCACCTGGCGGCGGAACAGCTCTTCGGCTTCGTCCAGCCGCGCCGCCGTCAGGGCGCACTGGCCTTGTTCGCCCAGCGTGAAGGCCAGCGTGTCGGGGCCGTAGCGGTTGGCCGGGTCGGCGGCCAGCGTGGCCAGCGCGGCGGCGTTGGCACGCGCGGCGGCGGCGCAGGCGTCCTGCCAGCGGCCCAACGATGCAAACGCCAAGCTGTTGCCCAGGATGCGCGCATGCAGCCCATGCAGGCTGACGGCGCTGGCCAGCGTCCAGGAGTCCAACGCGCCCTGCTGCAGCGCGCGCTGCAGGATGGGCAGGCCCTTGAGCAACGCGGCCTCCGCTTCCGCCATGCGGCCGCTGCGCTGCCAGACCTCGCCATGGCTGGCGTGCATGTTGATGGTCACGCCCAGCGCTTCGGTGCTCATGCCCGGCGCGTCCACGTAACGCGCCGACAGCGCCAGTGCCTTGTTCAGGCTTTGCTGCGCCTGGTCGTGCTGGCCGGTGTTGATGGACTGGTCCACACCCTGCAGCCGGCTGATGCGGTACCAGGTGCTGGCCAGCTCATACGCGAACTGCGGGTCACCCAGGGATGCCGGCTCCAGGCTGTCCAGGAAGGCCGCGGCATCGGTCAGCAGCGTGTCGCGCACCTTGGTGGCGCCGGGCAGGCTTTCGATGGCGTCGTGGTACTTGAAGACCAGCTGGTTGGCGAGTTGCCGCACCTGCGCAAACCGCTGCTCGGCCACGGCCTTCTGCGCGCGTGCCACCTGGGCCTGCCACAGCGCCACGCCGGCGCCGCCCAGCACGGCCACCAGGGCCAGCGCGGCGGCAGCACTGGCCGCGCGGTTGCGCTGCACGAAGCGCGTGAAGAGGTAGGCCGTGCTCGGCGCGCGGGCGCTCACCGGGTAGCCGCCCAGGTGCGCGCGCACGTCCGCGGCCAGCGCGTCCACGCTGGCGTAGCGGCGCTCCAGCGGCTTGGCCAGGGCCTTCAACAGGATGTTGTCCAGGTCGCCCTGCAGCTTGCGGCGCGTGGCCAGCCAGGCCGTGTCTTCGGGCTTCTGCGGGGACAGCGCGCTGGGCCGCGTGGGCTCGTCTTCCAGCACCGCGCGCGCCGCTTCCTGCGCCGTGGTGGCCGTGCGGCCGTAGGGGCGCTGGCCGGTCAGCAGCTGGTACAGCAGCACGCCCAGACTGTAGATGTCGGTGGCGGTGGTGACCGGGTCGCCGCGCACCTGCTCGGGGCTGGCGTAGTGCGGGGTGTAGGGGCGCTCGCCGGCCTGCGTCACGCCCGGGCCAGCGCCTTCCAGGGGGTCGATGGCCTTGGCGATGCCGAAGTCCAGCAGCTTGACCTGGCCGTCCGCGGTGACCAGCACGTTGCCCGGCTTCAGGTCGCGGTGCACCAGCAGGTTGCGGTGTGCATGGGCCACGGCGTCGGCCAGCTGCAGGAAGAGCTGCAGCCGCGCGTCCAGCGCCAGGGCTTCACAAGCCTGGTCGATGGGCCGGCCCTGCACCAGCTCCATCACGAAGTAAGGCAGGCCGTCCGGCGTGCGACCGGCGTCGATGAGGTGGGCGATGTGCGGGTGCGTCAGCCGTGCCAGCGCCTGCTGTTCCTGCGCGAAGCGCTGCAGCACGGCGGCGCTGTCCATGCCGCGCTTGAGCAGCTTCACCGCCGCCTGGCCGCTGTAGCTGCCGTCGGCGCGTTCGGCCAACCAGACCTCGCCCATGCCGCCGCTGCCCAGGCGGCTCACCAGGCGCCAGGCGCCCAGCGCCTGGCCGCTGCGGTCCTGGGGGGGGTCCACTGCGATGGCCGCGGGCTCGGCCAGGAAGCCGGCCGCAGCTTCGTCCGTGTCGTGGGCCAGCAGCGAGCGCACTTCGGCCACCACGGCCGCGTCCAGCCCGGGGCGGGCCAGCAGGGCTTCGCGGGCGGCGGGGTCCAGGGGCAGTGCGCGGTCGAACAGGTCGCGCACCGCCTGCCAGGGCGGCGGCGGGGTCATGAGGCAGCGTCGTGCGTCAGGAAAGTGGCGGGGCTTTCAAGGAACGCAGCAAAGCGCGCCGCGGCGGCTCATGCCGCCGCGCGCGGCCTTCAGAACGCCCGCCCGGCTCGCAAGTAGCCGCGGGTGCCCTTGGGCTCGTCCAGCGCCTGCGCCACGCCCACGCGCAGTTGAAGGCCCAAGGCGTAGAGCAGGCGCAGTTCGCCCAGCAGTTCAAAGCCCACGCTGCGGCGCCACTGGTCCGGGCCGCTGCCGCTGCTCCAGGCGCCGCCGACATCAAAGAAGGCCGCGGCCGACAGCCGGTTGATGCCCACGGCCGGCACCATGAAGTGGCGGTCGATGTCCGCCAGCGGCGTGCGCCACTCGATGCTGGCCACGCGTGCGGCCTGGCCGCGCAGTTGCGGCTCGTCCCCGCGGTAGCCGCGCAGCGACAGCTTGCGCACGTTCAGCGTGGGGCCCAGCTGCAGCAGCTCGTCGGTGGCGCCGCCCAGCTGGAAGGGCTCGGTGCGGCCGCGGAAGCGGGCTTCGGTGAAACGCGCGGCCAGCACGGTGCGGCCGACCGGAACAAACGCCGCCAGGTCGCCCCGGCCCACCGTACCGTCCAATCGCAGCGGGTCGCCACCGGCCAGCGGCTTGTAGCTTTCCACCAGGGCCGAGGCCCGGAAGCCGCGGTTGGGGCCTTCGGCGTACCAGCCGCCGGCGCTGAAGTCCAGGTCCAGCAGGGCGGCCACCAGGCGCTCGTCCTGGCGGCGCGTGGTGGTGTTGTTGAGCAGGTTGACGCGGTCCTTCCACTCGGCCGCCGCACCCACGCCCAGCACCACGCCGCGCTCCAGGCGCGAGAAGGGGAACAGGCTCAGCCATTGCGCCTGGGTGCTGCGGTCGTACACCGTGGTGGTTTCGTCGCCGCTGGCACCGGTCCAGGCCTGGGCGGCCAGCTGGCGTTGAAGGGCTATGCCATGGCTGCCCGCAAACTGGTATTCGAAGCTGCCGATGAGCTCCTTCTGCGACGTCTCCCACTGCGCCAGCGCGGCGTAGCGGTGCCAGCCCAGGGCGTCGGCACCGGCCGTGCTGGCGCCGTAGGCGCTGAGGCCACGGTCGCTGCTGATGGCCGGCAGCCAGGAACGTGGGGCCAGTGCACGCAGGGCGGAATAACCGCGGCCTTCGCCCAGCGCCACCAGCCCAGGGCCGCCAGGCGCTGCGGTGGCCGCCGCAACGGCGGGCACGTCGACCACGGCCGGCGCCGTCTGCAGCACCGCCGGCTGCGCCAGCCGCTGCACCAGCACGCCCTTGGCGTCCAGCGTGACGCTGACCAAGGAGCCATCAGCCGCCGTGCCGGCATGCGCGACCACGGCCGTGTGGCTGTGCGTCAGCCGCTGCAGCTCCGTGCCCTGCAAGCGCCAGACGTTGGGCGCACCACCCACGGTGGCGATCAGCTCCAGCCCCGCCGCGCCCTGGCGCAGGCCCTGGATGGGGCGGTTCTGGCGCACCAGCAGGCGGGGCGTTGCGTTGGCTTGCGTCACGTCCAGGTCCACCACGCGCCAATCCGCGCCCAGGTGCGTCAGCAGGCGCACGGTCTTGCCGTCCGGTGCGCCAGCCAGGTCCAGCAGCTCGGTGCCGTCGGCGGGCTCCCACAGCACACGCGGCTCGGCAGAACCCTCGGCCAGTTGCACCAGCCGCGTGCGGCCCGCCACCAGCTGCAGCGCAATGACGGGGCCGTTCGCCTGGCCCTGCAGTTGCGTGGCGCGGCGCAGGTGGGCGCAGCGCGTCAACTGCTTGAGCTTGCTGCCTTCCAGGCGGTAGACGTCGTAGCCGTAGTACAGCGTGTTGCAGACATCGGGCTGGGCCACCAGCACCGTGCCGTCGGCCGCCACGTCCAGCCGCGCACCGCGCAGCACGCGGGTGACGCGCTCGCGCTCGCCGCGGGCGTTGATGCGCAGCAGCTGCGAGCCATGCAGGCCGTCTTCCACCACCGCCAGCCAGCCGCCGCCGGCTGCGGCCGGCAGCGCGGCCACGCTGCCCACGTCGAACAGCGGGCCGGCCAGTGCCGTGCCCACGGTTTCGGGCTGGGCTTTGAGGCCTTGCGCACGCGCGTCCACCTGCTGCGTCAGGTCGGCCAGGAACTCGTCCCACAGCTCGTCCATCATCTTGCCCGTAGCGCCCCAAGGCGCGCCGTGCAGGCGCGGGGCGAAGCCGATGTTGCCGCTCATGTGCTCCACCAGCTTCAGCGGTGCGTCGGCGCCGTACTTGCGGGCCAGGAATTCGTAGAAGTAGGCGCCGTAGAGGTACTGCTTGTTCAGCGGCAACGTGCGGCCGTCGGCGTTGAGCTCACGCAGGCTGATGAAGCCCTTCTGGCGCTCCGCACGCAGCCAGGCCTCGAACAGCGGTGCCTTCAGGCGGCCCACGCCGGCTTCGGGTTGGCTCTCCTGGTAGACGGCCAGGCCTTCCAGCATCCAGCCCGGCTGGAAGATGTTGGGGATGAACCAGGGCACGTTGCCGAAGATCATCTGCAGCACCCGCGGCACGCCACGCACCTTGTCCAGGTGGACCGCATGGGTGAACTCGTGCACCAGCAGCAGGTCCAGCCAGCTGCTGTTGTCCAGCAACTCGCCTTCGTCCGGTGGCGCCAGGAAGACGCCGATCATGTTGAAGGGCAGCGGCGTGGTGAAGCCGTTGGCTATGTCGAACTCGTTGTAGACGACGATCTCGGTGCGCCCGCGCACCTGCCAGTTCAGCGCCTGCGTCACCTGCGGCCACACCCGTTCCGCCGCGCGGGCCACGGCTTCGGCCTGGGTGCGCTGCGTGCTGCGGTAGTGCACGCGGAAGTGCGGGCTGTCGGCGGTGGACCAGTCCACACGCGGGTCGGCCAGGGGCTGGGCCACGGCGCTCTGGTGGCCCAGGCACAAGCCCAGACCCAGGAACAGGGCGGCGGCCAAGGCCCAGGTGCGGCGCAAGGACAGTGGCGTGGACAAACGCATGGAGCTTCCTTCTGCAGGGACAGTCCGGCCTATTTCACCACCGCATGCGGGGTGCGCCCCGAGGCGATGTGTCATCTTGCGCAACGGGCACGGCGTGGCCCGGTGGACAATCCGGGCACTCATGAGCGGTACCGACCCTTCCGACGTCACGCAATGGCTGCAGCAGCTGGGCGACGCCAACCCCAAGGCGTCTTCCCAGCTGTTCGAGCTGCTGTACGACGACCTGCGGCGCATGGCGCGCAACCACCTGCGCAAGGAAAACCCGGGCCACACGCTAAGCGCCACCAGCCTGGCGCACGAGGCCTGGTTCCGCATGGCCGAGCAGACGCGCACCCAGTGGAAGAACCGCAGCCACTACCTGGCCGTGGCCAGCACGATGATGCGGCGCATCCTGGTCAACCACGAACTGGCGCGCCGCGCCGACAAGCGCGACGCCGAACTCGTGCCCGTCACCATGAGCGGCCTGGAGCAGATCGGCGCCCCGCCCGACCGCGACCTGGTAGCCGTGCACGAAGCCCTGCTGGCCTTTGAAGAAGTGGACAAGCGCGCCGCCAAGGTGGTGGAGCTGCGTTTCTTTGGCGGCCTGGAAAACGAAGAAGTGGCCGAGGTGCTGGACGTGAGCCTGGCCACCGTCAAGCGCGACTGGGCCGTGGCGCGCGCCTGGCTGCACCGCGAACTGGCCGTCCGGTAAGGCCCCCGCGATGACCGCCCTCCGCTGGGCCCTGGTGGGGCCGGGGCGCATTGCCCAGGCCTTCGCGAAAGCCCTGCACTCGCTGCCGGGCGCGGAACTGGCCACTGTCTGCGGCCGCGACGCCGCCCGCGCCGAGGCCTTCGCGCGTGACTGCACACCGGCCGGCAAGCCGCTGCCCGACACCTGCACCGACCTGGCCACCCGGCTGGCCCGCGGCGACATCCACGCCGTCTACGTGGCCACACCACACGCCCAGCACGCCGAGGCGGTGGCGGCTGCCCTGCAGGCCGGCTGCGGCGTGCTGTGCGAAAAGAGCCTGACCCCCGGCCGAGCCCAGGCCGAGCCCCTGGTGGCGCTGGCGCGCGCGCGGGGCCTCTTCCTGATGGAAGCCGTGTGGACACGTTTCCTGCCCGCCTACGCGCAGGTCAAGCGCTGGATGGACGAAGGCGCCATCGGCCGGCTGCACGGCATCCAGTCCAGCTTCTGCTTCCCGCTGCCCTTCGACGCGACCGACCGCCTTTACGACCCCGCGCGGGCCGGCGGCGCGCTGCTGGACGTGGGCATCTACAACCTCACCGCCACGCGCTGGGCGCTGCAGCAGGCCCTGGGCCATGTGCCCGAACCCGTGGCCCTGGACGTGCGCGGTGAACTGGCACCCAGCGGCGTGGACCGGCACGTGGCGGCCACCCTGCACTTTGACGACGGCAGCCCGGGTGGCATCACGTCCCAGTTCATGTGCGGCTTTGCGCTGCGGTCTGACAACTCCCTGCGCCTGATGGGCGACGCCGGCTGCATCGTGCTGCCCAAGCACTTCTGGATGGCGCAGCGGGTGGAGCTGCACCGCGACTTCGGCCCGCCGGAGGTGGTGGACACGCCTTTCGCTTGCAACGGGCTGGAAGGCGAAATCAGCGAGGCCATGCGCTGCATGCGCGCCGGACTGGTGGAAAGCCCGGCCATGACGCTGGACGAGACCCTGGCCACGCTGGGCTGGATGGACCAGCTGCGCGCACGGCTGGGCGTGCGCTACGCCTGGGAGTGAGCCGCCCCCTGGTTTGAGGGGTGGGGCCGCAGGGCTTGAGCCCTGGCGGCGGCGACCGCGGCGTAGACCGTGTGAACACCGGCCTTCCGGCTGGCACACCACGCACGAGGTTCCGCCATGTCACTCCGATTCCCCAGCACGGCCGCCGGCCACCTGTTGCAACCCCTGGCTGCCGCAGCCCTGGCCGGCCTGGCCGCCACCAGCACGGCGCAAGCGGCACCGATCGAGCTGAGTTTCACCGCCAGCTTCAGCACCTGCAGCGGCACCAATTGCCACCTCATCATCGACGGCGGCCAGTGGAACGCCGTCAGCGGCAGCTTCATCTACGACCCGGCGCTGAGCACCGGCTACGTGGCGCCACCCTACGGCTACGCGCCCGAACTGTTCAGCAACAACCGCGTGCACACCTTTGACGGCAACAGCGCCTTCAGCGCCACGCTGCGCGCGGGCAGCTTCCTGGCGCAGTCCACCGGCATCGCCCCGCCCAACGCGCCCAACCCGGCCTACAACGGCATCGCACCCAGCAGCGGGGCGCTGCTGGTGGCCGACGGCCAGACCTTCCGCTCGGGCGACCGGCTGGAGTTCCGCGACCAGTCCATGAACAACATCAGCGGCGGCGGCCTGCCGGCGGGCAGCACCATCGTCGGCAGCCCCTTTGGCGGCGAAGCCGGACGGCTGGCCTTGACGCTGGCCTGGAGCCTGATGGACGGCGCGCTCAACAGCGCCGGCATCCCGCTGGACGTGGACTCCATCCCGTTCACGCCCAGCATCCAGTCGCTGAACTTCGGCTTTTTCTGGCAGGCTGCCGGCTCGGGCCTGGCGCAGTGGGTGGACTACAGCGGCAGCATCACCAGCTTCAGCAGCGCGCCTTACACCGGCGGCACGCCCACGCCGCCACCGGGCGGTGGTGGTGGCACACAGCCGCCGGGCGGTGGCACGGTGCCGGAACCGGCGTCGCTGGCACTGGTGGGCCTGGGTCTGGCGGCCGCGGCCGGCGCGGCGCGGCGCCGCGGCAAGCTCACTCGCTCTGCCGCTTGAGCCGTTCGCTGTTCCAGTACACGTCATCACCGCCCAGCCCGTCCAGGTTGGCGCGGTTGAGCACGCGGGCCAGCACGAAGAGCAGGTCACTCAGGCGGTTGAGGTACTGGCGCGGCGCGTCGTTCACCGGGTCGTGCGCGGCCAGCGCCACCACGGCGCGCTCAGCGCGGCGCGCCACCGTGCGGCTCACGTGGGCCAGCGCCGCACTGCGCGTGCCGGCGGGCAGGATGAATTCCTGCAGCCGCGGCAGCTGCGCGTTGTGGTGCGCCAGCGCTTCGTCCAGGCGCAGCACGGCGTCTTCCTTCAGCAACTGGAACCCGGGAATGGACAGCTCGCCACCCAGGTTGAACAGCTCGTGCTGCACGACGACCAGCAGTTCGCGCACGTCCGCCGGCAGCGGCTCGGCCAGCAGCACGCCCAGGCCCGAGTTGAGTTCGTCCACATCGCCCATGGCCTGCACACGCAGGTGGTCCTTGGGCACGCGGCTGCCGTCGCCCAGGCCGGTGCTGCCGTCGTCGCCGGTGCGGGTGGCGATTTGAGTGAGTCGGTTGCTCATGCGCGCATTGTCACTGCGCGTACCCGCGTCCGGATCAAGCTTCCCGCCGCGGAACCGGCTCCGCCGGGCCGCTGGCGGACACCCCCCTCGGGGGGCAGCGACCGAAGGGAGCTTGGGGGCCTCAGACCCGGCTGCCGTAGCGCGCCAGCACGTCCGGCAACACGTGCCGCATGTGCAGCGACACACCCAGCGCCGCCATGTGGTTGGCGTTGCGCGACAGGATCTCCTGCGACAGCGGCAGGAAGGCTTCTTCCTCGTAGCGGGCATGCGCGCCGTAGGTGGCCACCAACTCGGCCACGGCAGGGCCGTCCAGGTCGCTGTCCTGGCCCTTGGCGACGCGGCGGATCTCGGGTTCCAGCAGCGCCCAGGCGCGCTCCACCTGGCGGTGCTCGCGCGTCAGCCGGTCCACGATGGCCTGCACGCGGGCGCGTTCTTCGCCCGCTGCGGCACTGGCCAGCACGGCGGGGAAGAGTTCGCGCTCCTCTTCGGCGTGGTGCTCGAACACAGCCTGGCGGAAGAAGCCCAGGATGTCGTTGGCCAGCGCCCGCGCGCGTGCGGCGGGTGCCAGCAGCGCCGGCAGTTCGGCAAAGCCGCGCAGGTGCGACAGGATGCCCTCGTGGCACTGTGAGAAATTCTGGATCGGGGCGTCGGCAGCAGCGTCGGTGGCCATGGGGCGTTCTCCTCAAGCGGCGGCCAGTGTGCACAGGCATTCCTGCAGGCCCATTG
>Ga0075163_10003609_pt1 | contig 20802 bp, 20 predicted proteins | sample JI1023141ADNA_FD_71478 | JGI IMG/M metagenome (GOLD analysis project Ga0075163, IMG submission 71478) | Wastewater effluent complex algal communities from Wisconsin, to seasonally profile nutrient transformation and Carbon sequestration -... | ecosystem: Engineered > WWTP > Effluent > Algae... | reverse complement strand
GATGAGGCGCACAAGGCCCGCCGCCGGGGTGGTCTTGGCGCAAACAAGGACGAGTCGAATAACCTGCTCGAGTTCATGCTGCGCATCGGGCCGCGCACAAAGAATCTTATCCGACAAGGGGTTTGGTGCTCTCCAATTCCCCGCACAGCAGGCAGTCGTTCAGACCTTGGCTCCCGGATTCTACCAGCAGCACAATCCCATCGTTCGTCACACCGTCTTGCGACGCCGCCAAACATTGGAAGAAGCTGGACTCCTCGAACGAGTGGCCGTCGAAGTGCATCCGGCACCTGATGCGCCCGCCAGCGCATACCCCGGTCTAAGTTTTGCCGGGCTTGGATTGCTGACCAACCATCCATTTGACCTCGCCTACCAGGCTGCGGTCGATTTCACTGCCGCGCTGCAACAACGCACCAAGGCTGCTGGGTTCATGAAGTCGCTCCTCCTTCAACGGATATGTTCCAGCTTCGCTTCGGGCCGGAGCACATCTGCGAAAATGTTGGGACGCGAATTGCTGGAAGACGAAGAGCAGGCCGCGTTGCTACTCGAACAGCTCAGTTCGCTCACCCCCACCGAAGCCGGACATCTTCGCACCATCGTCGAAGAATTGTCCCGCCCCGAAGCCCACGACCCCAAACTCGCCGCTGTCCGCTACTTTCTGACCGAGCATCGAACCGACAACAAAACGTGGCTCGAACATGGATGCATTGTCTTCAGCCAGTATTACGACACTGCTTTCTGGATCGCCTCCGAACTGGCAAAGACGCTGCCAGGCGAACCGGTGGCTGTGTATGCCGGCACGGGCAAGAGCGGCATGTTTCGCGGCGACGAATTCGCATCCATTGAGCGTGAGGAGATCAAGAAGGCCGTCAAAAAGCGCAGCGTACGGCTCGTAGTTGCCACCGACGCCGCCTGTGAAGGATTGAACCTGCAAACCCTCGGCACGCTCATCAACGTGGACCTGCCATGGAATCCGTCGCGTTTGGAGCAGCGCCTCGGCCGCATCAAGCGCTTCGGCCAGGCACGACGTTCTGTGGACATGCTCAACCTCGTCTATCATGACACTCGGGACGAAGATGTGTATCGCGTAATCTCCCGACGCTTGAAAGACAAGTTCGACATCTTCGGCGGCACGCCCGACACCATCGAAGACGATTGGATCGACGACGTGAAGCGCTTGGAGGAAAAGATGGATGAATACATTCATCTCCGTGAGAAAGCCCGCGACGTGTTCGAACTCCGCTACAAGGAAACCATCGATCCTGACAAGAATCGCTGGGAACTCTGCTCCCGCGTTCTTGCCCGCAAGGATGTCGTCGAAAAACTGTCGGAGTCGTGGTGAAAGGACAGGCATGCACACCTTCGCTGATCTCGCCAAAGCCCTCAACCGGTCCACGGTCTATGTCTCCGGCCTGCAATCGCGATTTGAACTCCCCATGCTCGACGGCGCTGGATACTCGGAGGCATATCTCGCCTTTCTCCAGACCGTGCTACATCTCCGTACCCTCTCGATCACAGAGGAAACCCTTCGCGATCTCTGGCACATCGAGAAGAAGCTGCTGGTGCTGCTCCATGCCGACTCCACCGGATCACCCACCTGGTTTCTCGACTCCTGCGGTGCCACCACCAGTCCGAAGCGACGCCTGCTACTAACGAATCACGACATGGGTGGCGAGGTCCACGGCAAGAGCGTGCAGTTGGGATTGGACTTCACTGGCACAGTCCCGGAACTCTTTTCTGGCGATCAAATGGGGGAGGATGCGCTGCGTGTCCTCAATGACTACCGCAAGCTCCACGCCCGAATCAGGGCTGGCATCAAGGCAGAACTGCCGCAGGTCCGTGCTGCCGTCAGGTGGGCGAAGCGGGTTTGAACACCCCAAGCCACATTGCTTGGCGCGCACCTCGGATTGCACTTTACCAATTTGGCGCACGCCTTGAAACTAGCGCCATGCCGCTGACTTGCTCCCAAATCCGCAAAGGTGTTCGTGTAGTGTTTTCCGGCCCACCGCCTGGCGAGATTGTTCCGATGTTCAATCGGGATGGCCATCACCTCATGGGGCGAGTCGGCACCATTGTTTACGGAATAAGCGAGGACGTTTGGTGTTATCCTGACGATCCGCAGCGGGACAGTGTGTGGGTGGCATTTGATGGGGATAAACTGGAGCGCCGGCAGGTTGCAATTGCGTGGCTTGTGGAGGCGGAAGATTGGCAGTAGTCAGCTCCTCGTTCTACTCTCATGTCCCTCCGCTCGCTCATCGCCGAAGCCACGCGCTACGCGCATTTCACGATGAAGAAGAGTGGTTCACTGGCTCCCATGATGATGGCGTCCACCGATCAAGGACTGATCCTCTTCAGCCCCGACAGTTTGAGCGATACGGGGGCGAAGGATGATTTCGCCAACAAGGTCAGGCTGATCACTGCGTCGTATGGTGCTTCTGCTGTCGTGCTCATTCTGGAATCCTGGATCACGAAGGCGAAGGTGGGTGAGAAGCTCGACATGACGACACCACCTTCGGAGTCGTATGACCGGGAAGAAGTGGTGGTACTGATCGGCCAAGCCCCGCAGGGCAACATCACACACCTCCTGCCCATTCATCGTCTCGGGAACGGCAAATTCTGGAATCTGGGTGATGCTCAAGAAATGGCGGCCGATAGTCTTGAAGGACGGTTTGCCGGCATGTTGCCTCCGAAGCCGGTGGACGAAAAAACACGGCAGATGGGACGAGTGCTGCTTGAGGCGATGGGCGTGAAGATTGGGAAGTTTGAGGGGAAGTGAAAAGAGGCTACGGCCCCTCAAACCACCGCTTCACTGCCTCCGGACTGAACCGGACGAGGTGCCCCAGCTTGCGATAAGGCAGGCCATGCTCGCGAAGCGTGGTTACGTGCCGAACACTGCATCGCGCGTATCGGGCCACGTCGTCGATGGTCCAGAGCGTGGTTTCGATGGAAGTTTCCGTGAGTGCATCAGGAGGCGTTTGAGGTGGGTTCATCGCTCTGGAAGACATGTCAACGCAGTTCAATGCCTGGCTTTGCAACTGAGCACTGTTCGTTGCGCAACGAGCACCAGGACAAGCTGCGAGAACGCCTTCAGATTTGAAAACTGCCTGCACCTCCTCACACCTTTGCAATTCCTTGCAGGAGGACGGCAGTGTGACATGACAAGTTATGACACCAGAACTTCCGATTCCTGCCATTTCCTGCCAATCACTTGAAACCCCGATCTGCAAAGACCTGCACACAATCAACGGAATAGAACAGGATCGGCAGGGAGTGTATCCTGACGAACTCCATTGCCAATCGAAGCTACGGGAACGGGATGGAGCGCGGAGCATGGAGCGCGGAGCATGGAGCATGGAGCGCGGAGCAGGGAGCGCGGAGCATGGAGCTTGGTTGGCGCGTTTGATTTCATCAAGATTTCACCTGGATTTCAATTTGCTTTCACAAGCCCTGTTTACGGTGAAGGCATGACCAAGAAACGATTTCTTACCACGTTGGGTGCCTGCGGCACACTGGCTCTCGTGACCGGGATGGGGTGCCTCTTCCTGTTCCAATCGATTGGATCGACGATTGATGAAAAGGGTTTCCTTCATGAGCCATTCCCTCTGCTGCCCATTGGCTGGCTGTTGATCTTTGGGGGCGTACTCTCGCTCCTGATTTATGGAATCGCCCGGATCGTCCAGGCGCTGAAGAATCGTCGGAAAGAGCCCTGAGGCGAGGAGGGGGAGACTGGGTGACTGGGAGAAGAGGGGGGGAGGAGCATGGAGCATGGAGTGAGCCTTCTTCGTTTTCGTGGACAGCAAAAGTTGGGTAACTACCCAAAGCAGCATGAACACGACCGGAACGAAAAAACGCACCTATGACGAGCAGTTCAAACGCGACGCAGTCGCGCTGCTCGAAAGCGGCCGCAAGGCCGCCCAGCTTGCCCGCGAACTGGGCATCTCCCACTGGAACCTGCGCGATTGGAAGGAACGCTACGGCACTGGAGCCGCCGCAGTGAGCCAGCCTCAGGCGCGTAGCGCCGGGCTGGCGAACGCAGGCGGCTCCAGTGCCGTAGCCGCGGCGGTGGAGATCGCCGCCCTGCGCCGCGAACTCGACTCCATCCGCGCCCAGAACGACATTTTAAAAAAAGCCTTGGCCATAGTAGCCCAGCAAGAAGCCAGCGCTACGTCCTCATCCAAACCCTCCACCACGAGCAGCCGCGCATGAACCTCGCCCAAGCCTGCCAGACCCTCGGCGTCAGCCGCAGCGGCTACCATGCTCACCTGCGCAAGCACCAGTGCCCGCGCCGCCGCCAGGACATACAGCTCGCCACCGAGATCCGCGCCGCCTTCAGCGCCAGCCGCGGCACCTACGGCTCGCCACGCCTCGTGCATGCCTTGCGCGACAAGGGCCTGCGCCACGGCAACAACCGCATCGCCCGGCTCATGCGCGAGCAAAACCTCCGCGTGCGCCAGAAGCGTCGCTTCGTGCCGCGCACCACCATTGCTGACAAAACGGCGGCAGCGGCTCCCAACCACTTGCTCCAACGCAGCACCCCCAAGCGCCTCAACGAGGTCTGGGTCACCGACATCACCTATTTGCCGACTCGCGAAGGCTGGCTCTATCTCGCCGCCGAGATGGACCTCTGCAGCCGCCGCATCCTCGGCTGGAGCACGCGTGAAGACCTCGCCACCGAGCTGCCCAACGCAGCTCTGGATCGCGCCCTGCAAACGCGCGGCTCAAAACAAAACAGCCTGCTCCACCACAGCGACCGTGGCTGCCAATATACCAGCATCGAGTTCCGCCAGCGCCTCAAGCTGCGCGGCATCACCGCCAGCATGAGCCGCACGGCCAACTGCTATGACAACGCCACCATGGAATCTTTTTGGGCCACGCTGAAAGCCGAATGCTTCGGCACCACCGTCCCGGCCACTCGTGCTCAAGCCCATTCCATGGTCTTCGACTACATCGAAACCTTCTACAACCCCGTGCGCCTCCACAGCGCCCTCGGCTTCAAATCCCCTGTCTCCTTCGAGCAATCCATCCAAAACAACTAACCCAACTTTCCGTGTCCACGTTTTCGACGAAAGATCAAGCATCGCGGAGTCGGCTGAATGCGATCCCTGCCCAGGCGGCTTCCCATTCCCGATCCAGGCTCCATCTGCCACAGCATGGCGGGAGGGTGGTCGGAGGAAGAGGAGATAAGGAGTGGAGGAGACTTGGAGAGAAGGTGATGTTCTCCCCGTGGGAGAAGTTTTTCACAGGCGCTGGGGCACGGCGCGCAGATGCCATGGGGTGTTCCCCTCAGTGTCTCCTGCTTCCGCAAGTTCGTGAGCGGTCGGGTTACTCCCCATGGCAGCAGGACGCCGCGCTGTTTATCAATCGGCAATGGGGAATCCAAGCGTATTAAAATCGTGTCCGATCCCCATCTTCTACACAAACGAACCTAACAACATGAACACCGACATACACTCAATGCCGCCCAACAATCCATTGCCCGAGGCCGCCAAGGAAATGGCCCGGCAGACAACGGAAGCCGCGAAGGAAGCCGCGCCGCGCGCCGCTACTGCGGCCAAGGACTTAGCCGGTGCCGCCAGCGAAGCGGCGAAGGAGGCGGCAAAGGATGTTCAGAATGGGGCCAAAGACATGTACCAAACCATGTCATCCAAGGTCGAAGAAGGCATGGCGCTGACCAAGGAGTACACCCAGCAGGCAGTGGATGCGACCAAGGACGCCGCCCATCGTGCTGGTGACGCGGCCAAGGACATGTACCAAACGGCGGCGGCGAAAGCCGAAGACAGCCTGGTACACTCCAAGGAGTATGTGCGCGAGAACCCGGTGCCTGTGGTGCTTGGCGCGCTCGCCTTGGGCGTTGCCATCGGTTTTCTGATCGTGGCAGGAAGGCGGGAGCCCACCCTGCGCGAGCGCTATGCGGAAGCTTATGGCTCCTTGTCCGATCAAATGGGTCGCGTCGGCAGCAATCTCAAGTTCTGGTGAATCATGAGTGCCACACCCATCAAACAGGCTGTGCCACGATCGGTCGAGGAAGGCGTCAACGCCTTGTTGAATGACGCGCGGCAAAGCATCAATCAACATTACCAAGAGTGCGAGCAGCACATCCGCCAGTCGCCGACTTCATCGGTGCTCGGCGCGGTGGCGGCGGGCTGGTGTCTTCACCGGCTGCCGGTCCGCGCCTTGCTGGTGGCGCAGGTGCGCTTGATCACCGCGCTGGCACCACCGGCGCTTCTCCTGTTCGGGGCCGCGAAGGTGTATGAGTTCTTGCAAAGACAGCAGCCGGACGGGCTGAAGTAACCGCCCATGCAAGTGACGAAGAATTCAGCCGCGACGGCGTTGTGGGGGACGTGGATCCTGCTTCTGACGACATTCGTCATGGCGGCGCTCTACTTCGCGCAAACCATCCTCATACCGCTCGCGCTCGCGTCGTTGATCGCGTTTCTGCTCGCACCCATCGTAACGCGGTTGGAGCGCTGGATCGGGCGCATCGCGGCGGTGCTCGCGGTCGTGCTGATGCTGTTCACGGTCACTGGCTTCACCGGATGGGTATTGACCCGGCAGGTGATCGACTTGGCCAGCCAACTGCCCAGCTACAAGGTCAACATTCAAACCAAGCTGCGCTCCTTTCAGATTCCGAAGGGCGGCGTTTTCTCCCAACTATCCGACACCGTCGAGGAGCTGAAGAAAGACCTGCCCGGCGCTGAACCCCCGGCACCGGTCGTGACACCGACCCCGACTGAGCCCGAGACGGACAGCGCCTCACCGCCCAGCGCACCGGTGCCAGCCGCGCCCGCGAAAGTGGTCGTGGCATCGAGAACCAGTGCGATGGACGTCGCACAGTCCTTCATCGCGCCGCTCCTCGGTCCGCTCGGCACTGCGGCGCTCGTGCTACTGCTTGTCATCGTCATGCTGCTCCAACGCGAGGACTTGCGCAGCCGACTCATTCGCCTCATCGGCCAGGGCCGGATCAGCGCTACCATGCACGCGATGGATGACGCGGGCGCGCGCGTCTCGCGTTACCTGCTCATGCAGCTTGTGGTAAACGTCAGCTACGGCGTTGCCGTGGCGATCGGGCTCCATTTTATCGGCGTGCCGAATGCCGTGCTCTGGGGCGTGTTCGCGACAGTGCTGCGCTTTATCCCTTACGTCGGGCCGTGGATTGCGGCCGCCTTCCCGATCATACTCGCGCTCGCGGTCTCGCCGGGCTGGACCGCTCCGCTGCTCACGATCGGCCTTTTCGTCGTGCTTGAATTGTTGAGCAACAACGTGATGGAGCCATGGCTCTACGGCTCGAGTACGGGTGTGTCCGCGATGGCCCTCATCGTGGCGGCTGTGTTTTGGACCTGGCTTTGGGGGCCGGTCGGACTCGTGCTCTCGACTCCTCTCACAGTCTGTCTCGTTGTGATGGGGCGGCATGTGCACAAGCTTGAATTCCTCAGCGTGCTGCTCAGTGATGAGGAGGCGCTGGCTCCCCACGAGGAATGCTACTACCGGCTGCTCGCGCAGGATTTGAATAAGGCCGACGAGTTGGTGGAGACCTATCTCAAAACGAATTCCGTGACCACGCTTTGCGATGCAGTCCTCATTCCGGTGATCAGCGCGGTGGAGATGGATATCCGTCGCGGAGCAGTTGATGAAGAGCAGCACGGCGAAGTGTTGCAATCCGTCCGGGATCTCGTCGGCGAACTCGTGCTCCGGCCCGTGCCGGCAACCAAGGTGGACGCAGATGAGGTGCTCACGGATGCTCCGCCGGTTCCGCCGCCGTCATCTCCTCGCCGCATCCTCTGCCTCCCTGCCCATGCGGAACGCGACGAGTTGGCAGGCATGATGCTCGTGCAGTTGCTGCAACCGCCAGACTTCGATACGCAAAACGCCTCGCGTACTCTCATGACGGGTGAGTTGATTGATCTGGCCCAATCGACCGCTGCGGATGCAATTTGCATTTCCGTGGTTGCCCCAACCACGATTGTCCATGCCCGCCACCTCTGCGCGAAGCTCCGCGTGCGCCTGACTCAAGTGAAAATTGTCGTCGGGCTTTGGGGTGCCACGGAAAATGTAGCCACTGCTGCCGAACGCCTCCGCACTTCAGGTGCCGACGAGGTCGTCGTCTCGCTGGCCGAGGCTGTCACGCAGCTCACGAAAAGACATGCCGGGTGATTGACTCCTTCCCGGTGGATTAGTTTCGCCGACACAATGATAAAAGCCTTCATCGCTCTGGTGGGTGAAACGATCCTCCGATGGGGATGGTGGACCCGTTCCGTTCACGCGCGTCCATGCGTAACGGATCGCGCCGAAGCGATGAAGAAGCCGATGTGGAGGGTTGAGCCACCTTCGCTCCAGGTATGGGTTGAACACCCCATGGCACCGGCGGCTGACCGGCGACTAGGGTCAGACTGAGACGGGCGGGACAATTCCCGACAAAGCGTCCTCCCTTAAAAAGATAAAAGCCTATGAAATTGAATTCCATTCTTCTCACCTGTGTTCTCGTCGCATTGTGCAGTTGCTCGCAAACAGGAGGGCATCGCTCTCAATTCCGCCCATCTGAATCATTCACCGAGTTCATCGGCCTGGATGTTTTGAACCTTCAAAACGAAAGGCTCGGCACCGTCAAATACATCACAGCCGACCTCGAAAATGCACGCCTAGTCGAGGTAATCGTCATCAGCGGTGACTCTGGCAAGACAACCGCCATTCCACCGCGCGCGCTTACCTTGGATGCAGCCAGCCGAGCCATGCGTCTGAACATGAGCAAGGCAAAGTTTGAGGCGGCACCCGCGTTCAACACGTCCGACTTTGCAGCCTCCTCCCAGCGCGGGCCAGTGGCCAGGGTCAATCGTTACTTTGGACTGGAGCCTTGGTTTTTCACCGAAGGCCAGACAGTCAGGGAGAACGCCCAGATCCTGCGGCTTGGCTATGTGCAAACAACCGACCAGCTCCACGGCCTCACGATCCAGAATACACGGGGTGAGCATATCGGAACTGTGGGTGCCTTGAGAATGGATCTGCCGAAGGGCCAGATTGTCCACGTCGTGGTCAAAACAGGGGCCATGGCCAGCTCGAGCAGCGTCATTCAGCCAAGGGCGCTGAAGTTCAATGCGGCGAAGAATGGCCTGATCCTAGACAGCACCATGTCCGAACTCGCCGGCGAGCCGCACTTCCGCTGGCTCGATGGAAGCAAAACAAGATACCAGGAGGAGCAGTATGTGAATCGTGAGGTCAAAGCCGACAAAGGCCAGCACTCCGAGCAGAACGCGCAAGCGGGCAAGGTGCAGAACGCCATCCCGATGGAGGAGGGTGAAAGTTTCCGCGACAACCAAAAGACCGCCCGCATCAATCAGGCCATCCAGTCCGACCCCACCCTCTCCGCCACCGCAAAGAATGTCGAGGTTGTCACTCACAACGCCCAGACCACTCTGCGCGGTCACGTCAGAACCGCCGCCGACAAAGCTCGAATCGGCTCCATCGCCATGAAGGCCGGACGTACGGAAAACGTGAGCAATTTGCTCGAGGTCAGGCCTTGAAAAGAATGCGGTGGAATGGCGCGCGGTAGGGTTACACCCCATGGCGGCCCCTTCTTAACCTGAACTACATGAGCCCATGACAACTGACCCTCAACCGACCCAGCCCGCCGAGTTTCCCTTCGGGCGGATGGTGAACGAAATCAAAGAGCTGGCCCGTCGCGAACCCGCAAAAGCAGTGGCCGCCGCATTTGGAGTGGGACTGCTGATCAACCTGCTGCCGACGCGGCTCTTGGCGGGCACGGTTACCGCAGTCGGGGCCGTGCTGATGCGTCCCGTGCTTCTCTCACTTGGCGTCACCAAAGCCATGGAACTTTGCTGCCAGAACAAAACCAACCGAACCAACTCATGAATGCCCCAATCGAAATTTCCGATCTGCCGCCAGCCTGCGCCAAATCCGTCACACAGCTTGAGACGTGTGTGCGCAAGAACCCCGGCGGCACCCTGATTGCTGCCGTCGGGCTCGGGCTCGTGGCGGTAATCATTACCCGCGCTCTGACCCAGGCCCCGCCGCGCAATCGCGCCGCGCTCCTGCTGGAAGACATCCAGCACAGCCTCGCCGAACTGGCGCATCTGGGCTACGACCGCGCATCCGGTCTTGCTGAGGACGGCGCACAAGCGGTCAGCAAGGGCGTTGACACCATTGGCGCTCTCCACCTCGACCGCAGGCTCGACAAGTTCAGCCGCGGGTTCAAGAACCTGTTCCATTGAGATTTTAGGACTCCCTAGAGTCTAGCCCCTTAGCAGTTGGTGGCCCGCCTCGGAGCAGCGAGTGGGCAATCATTCAGCCGGCCTGGCCCTCGAAAGCAATTCTCGCTTTACCGTACATGGTCGTGGCTCTATAGAGGCGGCCATGCACGACCCAAGGATTGACCAGCTTGCGCGCCAGCTTGTGCGCTACTCCACTCAGGTAAAAAAAGGTGACCGCGTCTGGATCGACTGTTTTGACGTTCCGAACAGTGTCGCCGTGGCACTGATCCGCGCCGTTGTGGAGGCCAAAGGCATCCCGATCGTGAAGATTCACGACGCCATCATCTCGCGCGAGCTGATCCTGAACTCCAGCGAGGAGCAATACGACGTGCTGGCGAAGAACAACCTCGACCTGATGAAGGAGACGGACTGCTACATCGCCGTGCGGGGAAGCAACAACATCACGGAGAACTCCGACATTCCGCAGGAGAAGATGCAGATGGTGATGGCGAAGATGCGCCCGGTCCTCAATGCGCGCATCAACGACACCCGCTGGTGCGTGCTACGCTGGCCGTCTTCATCGATGGCGCAGCAGGCTGGCATGAGCACCCAGCAGTTTGAGGATTTCTACTTTCGCGTCTGCCTTCTCGACTACGCGGCCTTGCAGCCGGCGATGAACGCGCTGAAGAAGCTCTTCGACAAGACGAAGGACGTTCACATCAAGGGCCCGGGCACCGATCTGCGCTTTAGCTTGAAGGGCCTCAAGGGCATCGCCTGTGGGGGTAGGCACAACATTCCGGACGGCGAGGTCTTCAGCGCACCGGTCAAGAACTCTGTCGAGGGGCACATCAGCTTCAACTCACCGTCGATCTATCAGGGCATTGCGTTCGACAACGTGAAGCTCGAGTTCAGCAAGGGGAAGGTCTCCAAGGCAACCGCGAACAACACGGCGGCGATCAACAAAATCCTCGATTCCGACGAAGGCGCGCGCTACATCGGAGAGTTCGCCATCGGCTTCAATCGCGAGATCCGCGAGCCCATGCGGGACATCCTGTTTGATGAGAAGATCGCTGGCTCCTTCCACTTCACGCCAGGCCAGGCGTATGAAGGCGTGGCCGACAACGGCAATCGCAGCCAAGTCCACTGGGACATGGTCTGCATTCAGCGCCCCGACTACGGTGGCGGCGAGATTTACTTCGACGGCAAGCTCATCCGCAAGGACGGCAAGTTCCTGGCACCGGAGCTGAAGCCGTTGAATTGAACGGCTCGTAGGCGGAACAAACGCCGTGTGACTCCGGGCTGCGGTTGGCGTTATGTCACCTTCAAAGTGAACACACACCCGCATGAAACGACGCCAATCGATCACCCTCCTGCTGGCTGGGCTCGTCCCAATGTCTCGAGCGCATGGTGCCAAGGCTGAAGCCATGGAAGCAGCAGCACAGCTCATTCAGAAGCAAATCGACGCGCGTCTGCTCGATTCTGCGGTGCTGCATGTTCGCCGGGGCGATGACATCTTTCAGCGGGCATTTGGGAAGACGGCGACCACGGACTCGATGTTTTTGCTCGGGTCGATCACGAAGCCCTTCACCGCGGTGGCGGCGATGGTGCTGGCGGACCGAGGAGAACTGCGGTTGTCGGACTGTGCGGTGAAATTTCTGCCGGAGTTCTCGGAAGGTGCGCGGAAGGAGATCACGATTGAGCAGTTGCTCGTTCACACGTCCGGTTTGCCGGACCAGCTTGCCGACAACAACGCTCTGCGTGCGCGGCGTGCTCCGCTATCGGAGTTCGTGAGGGGCGCAATGCGCACACCTCTGCTGTTCGCACCAGGGACGCGGTATCACTATCAGAGCATGGGCATCCTGCTCGCGGCCGAGATCGTGGAACGCATCACGAAGATGAGACTGCCAGATTTCCTCGAGAAAGAAGTGTTCACCCCACTGGGCATGACGCGCACCGTGCTCGGATTGGGCACGTTCAAAAAGTCCGACATGATGCCGATGCAAACCGAGCACGCCGCACCCGAAGCCGGGGCTGGCGATCCAAGCGCGCGCGACTGGGACTGGAACAGCGACTACTGGCGCAACCTCGCCGCACCATGGGGCGGCGCGCACAGCACAGGGGCGGACTTGTCCGTTTTTCTGAATAGCTTCATGCATAACGAGGGCAAGGCGCTCCGCGCGGAAACCGCCCGCTTGATGATTCAAGATCACACGCCCAAATTCGAGGCGCATCGCGGCATCGGCTTCATGGTCGGACCGCAGAGCCTCGGCACCGGATGCTCGGCACAAACTTTCGGCCACAGCGGCTCGACGGGCACGCTGGCGTGGGCTGATCCGGCGACGGACACAACCTTTGTCATTCTCACCACGTTGCCGAAGAATGTGTCGGGGGAATTGATTTTGAAACCAGTTTCGGACCTGGTGTCGAAAAGCTGACGCAACACAGGATCGGACATGGCCGTGGTGGGAATATCACAGCGGCTCGATTCGTATTCACCGTGACTTTTTATGAACAAATCTCTTCTCATCTCCTTGTCCGCGATCAGCATTCAGGCCATCGCCGCCGAACCGCCCGTGCCGGCCAAGATCGAGTTCAACCGCGATGTGCGGCCGATCTTGTCGGACAATTGCTTCTACTGCCACGGCAACGACCCGAAGCATCGCGAGGCCGATCTGCGGCTCGACATTCGTGAGGAAGCCATCACGGCGAAGGCTTTTGTGCCGGGCAAGGTGAAAGAGAGCGAGCTTGTCGCCCGCATCCTGACCGATGACGAGGACGACCTCATGCCGCCGCCGGATTCGCACAAGAAGCTGACGCAGCGGCAGAAGGACATCCTCCAAAAGTGGATCGAGCAGGGTGCGGGCTATCAGCAGCACTGGGCGTATGAAAAGCCGGTGAAGGCGGTGATACCGGCGGGCAAAAACGGCGTGGATGTGCTGGTGCAGAAGCGCCTCGCAGAGATCGGGCTCAAGCCCTCGCCGCAGGCGGACAAGCGCACGTTGATCCGCCGTGTGTATTTCGATCTGCTCGGCCTGCCGCCGAAGCCGGAGGAAGTGGCGGCATTTGAAAAGGACATCTCGCCCGACGCCTACGCGCAGATGGTGGATCGCGTGCTCAAGAACCCGCATTACGGCGAACGCATGGCTATCGGCTGGCTCGATGTGGTGCGCTTCGCGGACACGATCGGCTACCACAGCGACAATCCGCACAACGTCTGGCCTTACCGCGATTACGTCATCAAGTCGTTCAACACGAACAAGCGCTTCGACCGCTTCACCATCGAGCAGATCGCGGGTGATCTCATGCCGGATGCGAATCAGGAGACGAAAGTCGGCTCCGCCTTCAACCGGCTGATCCTCAGCACCGAGGAAGGCGGCGCGCAGGCAAAGGACTACGAGCAGCGCATGCTCACCGACCGCGTGCGTGCCATCGGCAATGCCTGGATGGGCCAGACGACAGGTTGCGCGCAGTGCCACGACCACAAATTTGATCCCTTCAATCAGCGCGACTTCTACCAGCTCGGTGCCTTCTTCGCCGACATCAAAGAACCTCTCATCGGCCGCCGCGAGGCCGGCATGATGGTGCTCGATGCCGAGGCCGAAAAGAAACAGGCGGACATCGCCAAGCGCCTCGCTGCGCTTCTGGCTGACTTTGCCAAACCGCGCCCCGAACTCGCCCCGGCGCAGGCCGCGTGGGAAGCAAAGGCGCACGAAGCCACCACCGCCAACAGCTTGTGGCAACCTTTGAAGCCGCTTACCGCAGTCGCCGCCAAAAAGAACATCACACTCAAAGCCGACAAGGACGGCATTGTGCGCGGCAGCATCGACAAAAAGCGCGAGGAACGAAAGCAGAACGACGGCACCGAAATCTATACGCTCACCGCCAAGCTGCCGAAGGGCACCAAGGGCATCCGTTTGGACGCCCTGAAGGAAAAATCACCCGGCATCGGTCTCGCCTCGAATGGGAACTTTGCCCTCAGTGAAGTCGCTTTGACCATCGGACGCAAAAACAAGGCGGAGAAGCTCCCCATCGCCCATGCGAGCGCCACCTTTGAGCAGCCTAACTTCCCCGCAAAGAACACCATCGACGGCATCGCCGATCAAAAGCTCAACGGCTGGGCCGTGCTCGGTGCCACCGGCGCGGACCAATCGCTCTACCTCGAACTCGCCCAGCCACATGCCGACGCAGAAGCCGTCGTCACCCTCACGCTGAGCTTTGCGCACGATGGCAATCACGAGATCGCCAACCTGCGGCTCAACTCCACCACCGCAGCCGCGCCCATCCGCGCCCCGGCCATCGCACTGCCCGCCAAGGAGATCGCCGAGATCCTCAAAGCGCCCGCCGACAAACGCACCGCGCCGCAAAAACAAAAACTCGCCGAAGCCTACAAGCAGATCGCGCCCGAACTCGCCGCCCTCCGCACACAGCTTTCCACCACCGAAAAAGAAAAAGCCGACTTCGAGGCCGCTGCGCCGAAGTGCATCGTCTCCATCAGCGACACGGCCAAGCGCACCGTGCGCATCCTGCCGCGTGGTGATTGGATGAACGAAAGCGGCGAAGTCGTGAAGGCCGCGTTGCCGGGTTACCTGCCAAAACCGAAGATTGAAGGCCGCGATCTCACGCGTCTCGATCTTGCGCAATGGCTCGTCTCCAAAGACAACCCGCTCACTGCCCGCACCGTGATGAACCGCCTGTGGAAACAGTTCTTCGGCACCGGTTTGAGCAAGGTGCTTGATGATCTCGGCGCACAGGGCGAGCCACCGGTGAATCCCGCGCTGCTCGACTGGCTCGCCTGCGAGTTCATGGACAGCGGCTGGGACTTCCAACACATGGTGCGCATCATCGTGACCAGCGACACTTATCAACAAGTCAGCACCTCCACCAAGGAACTCACCGCCGCCGATCCCTACAACCGCGAATGCGCCCGCCAGAGCGCCTTCCGCCTCGATGCCGAAATCGTGCGCGACAACGCCCTCGCCATCTCCGGCCTGCTCGTGCCGAAAATCGGCGGCCCCAGCGTGAAGCCCTACCAGCCAGCCAAATACTGGGAGAACCTGAATTTCCCCACCCGCGAGTGGCAGAACGACAGCGGCGAGAGCCTCTACCGTCGCGGCATGTACACTTGGTGGCAGCGCAGCTTCCTGCATCCGTCGTTGGTCGCCTTCGACGCCCCCAGCCGAGAAGAATGCACCGCCGAGCGCAACCGCTCCAACATCCCGCAGCAGGCCCTCGTGCTGCTGAATGATCCAACCTATGTCGAGTCCGCCCGCGCCTTCGCCGCCCGCATCCTCACCGAATGCAACGGCGATGCCGCGAAACGCATCACTTGGGCCTGCCAGCAGGCCTTGCAGCGCCAGCCGAGCGCTGACGAGACGAAAACGATCTCCGCCTTGTTTGAGAAGCACCTCGCCGACTACCAGAAAGACACCGCCGCCGCCGAAGCTCTGCTCAAGACTGGTGCCGCACCCACGCCCGCGAATCTAAACAAGAGCGAAGTCGCCGCATGGACGCACGTCGCCCGTGTGCTGATCAATCTGCACGAAACGATCACGAGGTCATGACAGCCCGTTCTTCAATTCACCGCCAAGCCTTCCAGCTTCGCGAGCTTCTTCGCCTTGGCGTCAAAGCTCCAAAACGTGTCACACCCGAGCACCAGCGCGGAAGCGACATGCAAGATGTCATAGGTGCGAAAGCCTTCCTTGGCGGTGTGGCGGTGAGAAAGTTGCATGAACAAACGCTCGACACTGGTTTCATCAACAGGACAGCGGCGATACCGGATACCCGAGTCAACCTCAGACAGAAAATGAGACTCCAGCACTGTCGCATGCTCGGGCACCAGTCGCAGGTCTTGGACACCATGACGGCTCATGAAAACACACTGCTGGATGGCATTCACCACCTCCAGACGGAGCAGCCAAGTGACAGGAAAAATACTGACATTGCTCCTTGTGAGCTGTTCGGCCTCCTTGCTGTGGGACAGCTCCACAAGCAAGTTGGTGAAAAAATTGGTGTCCGCGTAGATCATGGTTCTTCACCTGCAATCATCCGCGTGATCTTTTCCGAATCGCTGGCCGACGGCGGCACAAAGCCCATGGAGCGGAGTTTGACTCTCATTTCGTCCAGTCTCCGGCAATATGCCTCTGCTTCCTGGACTCTCTTGTTGGGTGTCGGAATTTCAGGAGTGAGCACAAAATTGCCTCCGCTCCGGCTGCGAATGATCACCCGTCCCAGCTTCTGCGCGGCAGTCAGCAAGGACTGCGGCTGGCGGTTCATATCGCGAACGGTAAACGACCCGCGCACAGCCACAGGAGCTGGCGCACGGCGTTTGGCGGATTTCTTGCCAGCGGCTTTGGTTTTCATGTCTGACATGATGGCTGACATCGGTTTCCAAGGCAAGTTTCAATTCCATCACGCGTCATGAACCTCGTCACTGCTCAAACTCGCCGAGCCTTTCTTGGCCGCGCCTCCCAGGGGCTAGGCAGCATTGCTTTGGCCTCATTGCTGAGGCCGAATATGCTGAATGCAGCATCACGCGGTGTGCTTGGCACCTTGCCGTTCCCGCAGAAAGCCAAACGCGTCATTTGGCTCACGATGGCGGGCGGACCGTCGCAGTTGGAGCTGTTTGATTACAAGCCGAAGCTCGCGGAGATGGATGGCAAGCCGATGCCGGACTCGTTCACGAAAGGACAGCAGCTTGCGCAGCTCCAGGGGCAGAAACTGGTGTGCAAGGGACCGATGTTTCGCTTCCAGAAGTATGGGAAGTGCCAGATGGAGCTTTCCGAATTGCTGCCGCACATCGGCAGTGTCGCGGACGACATCTGTCTCGTGCGCTCGATGACCACGGATGCGATCAATCACGATCCGGCGCACATGTTCATGAACACCGGCACGCAAATTGCCGGACGACCCAGCATGGGATCATGGGTGACCTATGGACTCGGCAGCGAGGCGGAGGATCTGCCCGGCTTCGTCGTGCTCAACTCCACCGGAAAAGGCCGCAACCCGCAGCCCATCTCCGCGCGACAGTGGAGCAGCGGCTTTTTGCCGTCGAAGTTCCAAGGTGTGCAGCTCCGCTCACAGGGCGATCCTGTTTTGTATCTCACGAGTCCGAATGGCGTCACGCGCGAGCGTCAAGGAGCCGATGTGTCCGCGATCAACGCGCTGAACAAACAACACGCCTCGCTTTGCGACGATCCCGAGATCGCCACACGTATCGCGCAATATGAGATGGCCTTCCAGATGCAGGCCAGCGTGCCGGAGCTGATGGACATCCGTCCCGAAGGCCCGAAAACGCTCGAACTCTACGGCTGCCAACCTGGCGACGGCTCCTTCGCCTCGAACTGCCTGCTCGCCCGTCGTCTTGCCGAACGCGGAACACGTTTCATCCAACTCTACCATCGCGATTGGGATCATCACAGCCTGCTGAAGGAGGAATTGCCGCTGCGCGCCAAGGAAGTCGATCGTGCCTGCATGGCTCTCATCACCGATCTGAAACAGCGCGGCATGTTCGACGACACACTCATCGTCTTCAGCGGCGAGTTCGGCCGCACACCGATGGCGCAGGGCAACAAAGGCCCCATCGGTCGCGATCATCACAACAAAGCCATGTCCATGTGGCTCGCCGGTGCCGGCATCCAGTGCGGCCTCACCTACGGTGCCACCGACGATCTCGGCTACGCCGCACAAGAAAACATCACCACCGTCCACGACCTCCACGCCACGATGCTCCACCAGCTCGGCATCCAGCAAGACGCCTTCAGCTTCAAGTTCCAAGGCCTTGATGCGAAGCTCACGGGCGTCGAGGGAGCCAAGGTCATCAAAAAGATTCTCTCATGAAAAACACCCTCCTATTCCTCGCCCTCGCGCTTCACGCGCAAGCCTTCGACATCACCGTCGCCGAAAAAGATCACGTCGCGGTCGCCAACGGCGGCAAAGTCGTCGCCAAGCTTATGATGGCGAATGACCTCAGCACGCCGGAGAAGCATCACGAGACCTACAAGCCCTACATGCATGTTTTCAGCGCCGATGGCACCACGCGGCTCACGAAAGGCGCGGGCTTCAGCTTTACGCATCATCGCGGCATCTTCCTCGGTTTCAGCAAGATCGCCTACGGCGGCAAATCGTATGACCGCTGGCACATGAAGGGCGGCGATCAGGTCGTGACGAAGATCATGCCGAGCGACAATGCATTCACCGCGCACATCGACTGGCAGGGCGACACCACCGCGCCCTTCCTCACCGAAGAACGCCGTTTCAGCTTCACCACGCCCGCGAAGCCCTTCTACCTCGGCATCGAGATGAACAGCGTCATCAAAACCGTCAGCGGCGAAGCTGAGATAAGTGGCGATCCCGAGCACGCCGGTGCGCAGTTCCGCCCCAGTGAACTCGTGGACACGCAAAGCACGACCTACATCCTCCCCGGCGAGAAGATCGACGCCCACAAAGTCAAAGACCTCCCCTGGGCCGCCGAGGTCTTCACCATCGAAGGCAAGACCTTCACCGTCGCGATCTTGAATCATCCCGACAACCCCAAGGACACCGCCACCTCCGCCTACCGCGACTACGGTCGCTTTGGCATGTTCCCGCAAGGCAAAGCCACTGCCGAAGCCCCGTTCAAGCTCCGCTACCAGTGGCTCATCGCCGAAGGTGACCTGCGTGATGCCGCCGTGTTTCAGCAAGCATGGAACGCCTTCGCTGGCAAAAGCGAGCCTGTGCCAGCAGTGACCATCAACGCCTCCGAACGCAAAGCTTCTAAGCCAAAGAAATGATCTCTCGTCTTCTGACCATCCTTAGTGTCCTCACCCTGTCTGCACTCGCCGTTCACACCAAAAACGCTGGGCCGGAGAAGGTGGAGTTGAAGTTCAAACTGCCGCCACCGACCCCGCTTTCGCCGGAGGAAGAGTTGAAGACCTTCGCGGTCGAAAAAGGATTCCGCGTCGAGTTGGTCGCAAGTGAGCCGATGATCGAGGCTCCTGTGGCGATGAGCTTTGATGACCAGGGCAGGCTCTACGTCGTCGAAATGCGTGGCTACATGCGCGATTTGGCAGGCACAGACGAAAAACAGGCGACAGGCCGTGTTTCGTTGCTCGAAGACACGGATGGCGACGGACGCATGGACAAGGCGACGGCGTTTCTCGACAACGTCGTCATGCCGCGTGCGGTGCTCGCTGTGAATGGTGGCGCACTCATCGCGGTGCCGCCGAACTTGTTCTTCTGCAAAGACACCGATGGCGATGGCAAGGCGGACGTGAAGGACATCGTCGCCACCGACTACGGCACGCTCGGCGGACAGCCGGAGCACATGGCGAACACACCGGTGTGGGCCATGGACAACGCGATCTGGAGCGCGGGCTACGCCACGCGTTTTAAGCTGCGCGGCGGCGTGTGGATGAAGGACACCGGTCTCGGTCGCGGCCAGTGGGGGCTTTGCCAGGACGACTTCGGCAGGCTCTATTTCAACTACAACTCCGACATGCTGCGCGCCGATCTGCTGCCCACAGAGGCCTTCACGAAGAACCCGCTGCTGCGCACCGCTGCCAGTATCAATACCAAGCTCGCGGCTGATCAGGCGCTGTATCCATCGCATCCAACGCCGGGTGTGAATCGTGGCTACGATGCGAAAACGTTGAGCGCCGACGGCAAGCTGACGAGACCCACCGGCACTTGCGGCGCGCTCATTTATCGTGGCGACGCTTTTCCAACTGCGTATCGCGGAAACGCCTTCGTGCCCGAACCATGCGCGAACTTGGTGAAGCGCTTCACCATGAGCGAGGCCGACGGCATCCCGAAGGCCACGAACACTGCGAAGGCAACGGAATTCCTCACCTCCACCGACGAGCGCTTCCGCCCCGTGCAGGCCGCGAACGGCCCCGATGGCGCGCTTTACCTCGTGGACATGTATCGCGGCATCATCCAGCACCAGAGCTTCCTCACGCATTACCTCATCGCGAACATCGAGGCGCGGAAACTCCATCAGCCATTCAATCAAGGCCGCATCTGGCGCATCGTGCCGGACACGAAGGAGCGTCCGCCCGTCGTGAAAGTCAGCAAGGACGTGAAAATGCTCACCCACGAGAACGGCTGGGTGCGCGACACCGCGCAGCGACTCATCGTCGAGTCCGGCGATGCCTCCTCCGTGCCTGCTTTGAAGGAGATGCTGAAACACGAAAACGCACTCGTCCGCCTCCACGCACTGTGGACGCTCGACGGCATCGCAGCGATCACGCCCGACCTGCTGCGCTCTGTTTTGACCGACAAAGACACCCAAGTGCGCGCGGCTGCCGTGCGCATCGCTCCACGTGACATGGCACCTGATTTGATCGCCATGACGACGGAGAAACAGGCGCTCGTACTCGCGCACCTCGCCATCAAGCTCACCGCGCTCAATCTGCCCGACGCCGATGCCGCCGTGGCAAAACTGCTCGCCAGCAGCGGCAAGAACACCCTCATCCGCGAAGGCGCGCTCACAGGACTGCGCGGCAAAGAGGCCTCGTTTGCCAAAGTGCTCGCCGCACAGCTCACGAAAGACAACGGCGCGCAAATCATGCCCGTGATCGAGTCGCTGGCCGCGCTCGTCGCGCAGGCGGGCAAGGCCGGGCCGTTT